>Ga0182021_10005613_pt1 | contig 14874 bp, 13 predicted proteins | sample 612E3MmetaG_FD_120493 | JGI IMG/M metagenome (GOLD analysis project Ga0182021, IMG submission 120493) | Permafrost microbial communities from Stordalen Mire, Sweden - 612E3M metaG (Illumina Assembly) | ecosystem: Environmental > Terrestrial > Soil > Wetlands > Permafrost | place: Sweden... | reverse complement strand
GTGTTTTTGGTGTTTCAGGTCTTTGGTTTGTCACTCGCGTGTTGGATTGCGTTGCGGAGGTGAGAGCGGGAGTTAAAAAGTTGTCATCGAAAGCTTCCGCGTCACGGACCGGGCGGAACGGTTAACTTCAAGCGTTTGAGATCACGATCGTTTGGGCTGCTGGCAGCCATGAATGATGAGCCAATGGCCCCGGCGCCACTGTCCTGAATGGCGTTGGCATCGAGAATCCAGTGGTCTTTCCATTTCCAGTATTCAACATGGCCGTCAGCGAAGCCCAGCACCCCGCCGTTATCGTGGCGGCTGCTCGGCGTATTCCAGTACGCGTAGGTGCCTCCGGTCGGGTCGCTCACCGTGCCCCAATTAACCCCGATAACATTGTTGTCAATGCTGTTTCCAGCTTCATCCACGAAGACAGAGGCTTGAACGGGCGCCGGATTGTTTATCGAGCTGAGTTTGGTAAAACTTTGGTAGGGATTGGGGGTTCCCGGATCGAGACCCCAGTTCATGCCCGTCGTCATGGAGACACTGCGGGACCTTAGAAGCCCTGGGTAGCCAAACACCGTCGTTCTGTCGGCCGGACAATGATAAATTCCCACGCTGGTATTGTAAGGGAACAGTGGTCCGTGCGTCAGGGCGGAATTGGTCGGGTCGAGCCGTGCGTTACCCGTCCAACTGCCCACCCCTAACTGGCTGCCGGATGAAACCCAGGCGTTGGGGCCACACTGGTCGTTGGCTGGGGACCAATTATTGATCAACTTGTCGTTGTTGTCCCCGGCGTACATTATCCAGCAAAGCTGAAGCTGCTTGCCGTTGCTAAGACAATTCGTCGTCTGCGCCTTGAATTTGGCCCTGGCCAGGGCCGGCAGGAGCAGCGCGGCCAGAATGGCAATGATGGCAATAACCACCAGCAATTCGATCAGCGTAAATGCGGAAGGCGGCGAGGCGGGAGGCAACTGCCGAGGCTCCGGGCGCGAGCCCGTGTTCGCAAGTCCGCAAGTGAACGGACGCATCATTGTAAACTGAATTCAACCATTGGCCCGGCTAAACCGAGCGCCGTGATACAACGGATCTAACCACATTCAGGTGTCGAGGTTCGCAAAAGAACCCGGCCCTCATATATAAACCCGTTCTGATCATTTGACAAGTGACGAAATATTAAAGGCGAAATACTAAAGCCTTACCGGGCCGGGGCCGAAACGGCATCGAGAGGGCGGCCATTCGAGAGGATCTTGCTCAGACACATAATCGGCCATATTTGTGACATCCCGGCCCCTCGCAAACCGGCGCAATGAGGCCCTCGCGTCATTACAGCCGCAAGGGTTTTTGGGAAGCACCTCGTTCGGCGGCGCCGGATTGTTATTTCTTAGCGAGCTGGGCGGCGATTTGATCGGCGGTTTCCGGCGTGGCTAGGAGATAAAACCGCTCGAAAATCATTTCCGGCGTGCCCGCTATCGCTTCCCGACCGCGAGGGTCCACTCCGGGCCGAGGCAGCACCACCGCCCGGATGCGGCGCGCTTTGAGCGCGCCAAGCCAATGGGTCGTTCCATCAGGGTCAAAGACATAGAAAAGCGGGATTTTCGGTTGCCCGGCTGAAAAGAGGGTTTCGAAGTCGGCTGGCACGCCAGCGTAAGAAACGATCGCCAGGGCCTCTGGGGCTTGCGCCAGCGCCTGTTGGAACGCCGAAAGATCATGCCCGGCATTACGGTTCCTTCCTTCAAGCCGAAGAGCTTTTACGTGCAGCATCGCGTGTCCGTGCCGCAACGGCGGGATAAAACCCTCTTCATAGCTTCGCTCTGTGTCCGGGTCCATGAGCCGCCGTTGGGGGAAGAGCAGCACGACACTCCCATTCTGGCGGGCTATGTCTCCTACCAAGCAGTTGGCCAGGCAATAGCTGACGGCCATTTCACAGCGACCTGGCATCCTGGGCTGCGGGGCAAAAACGTACTGCTGGACCTGCAAGGCGACGACGCCAATCAACCCCACGCCGCCCAAAGCCATCATGAGCTGTCCCAAAACCCGCCCACGGCGGCTCATCCAGGCACCTGCTCCGGACAGGACCAGCGCCGCTGCGAGCAGAAGAAATCTCATGGCTCAAGCAAGGTTCCGTCTATGGCGGTGGCGGCGCAAACGTCGTTTTCGGGTCAAAAACATTGGTCGGCGCATTACGGCGCAGTTCGACATGTGTATCCAGGAATACCAGGTTGGCCCGGCCAGGAGTGGGTTTCTGGCCTGGTGCGCCGCCCTCGACGGTGAGGGTTGAGAAGACGCTGTGTTCGTTGCCACCAGAGTGGCGATAGCAAACATTGCCGCCGTACGGGTCGGTATCCGCATAGACGTCCGCGTCGTACCCATCGGTCTCGCCGAACATAATGGTCCAAACGGGGTGCAGGATGTCTCGCATAGACATGATCTGCGGATATAGGCCGGTGTTAATGTAGTTGTTTTGGGCGTAGGTAAGGAATCCGAAATAGCCGCCGTTGGGGCTGGCTGGGCATACAAAAACCTTGTTGGTTTGCCAGGCCGTCGAGAATTTCCGGCCCAGATATGGCTCAAGGGTCAGATACCAGATGGTGCTGGATGGAAGCCCACCGCCGACGCTGGGAGGCCAGCCGATGGGCAGCGCCTTTTGATCGTCTTCGTAGCACACGGTCGCAATAATCAACTGGCGCAGGTTGTTATTGCAGGCGATGGTCTTGGCCTTCGCTTTCGCCTTCGCCAGGGCGGGCAGCAGCAGGCTGGCGAGAATGGCGATGATCGCAATGACGACCAGCAGTTCAATGAGGGTAAACGCCCGGCGGGCAAAGACACTTGCTTTGGGGCGATGAAGTGCCACGCGCCCCGGTTTGCACAGCAGATTCTCTTTAGGTGGTGGCATTGCGGTTCTTTCTTAAGTCACTGTACCATGGGGGGTAGGGCAAGTCAAATCCTCTTCGCATTACCGGCATACCTTCCACTCTCAAAGTGCGCACTGTGGGCGCGGCAAAATCCGAGGCGAGCATGTTATAACCGCCGCCCCCGGCGGAGTGCCACTCATAACCGGCTGAATTGCCGTCCACGTAGAACTCGTAGCCGCCATCGCGCGCCGGCTGGTTCATGGAACAGACCGGGACATAGACACCATAGAAGTTCATTTTGGCCCAGAACTCAACCGTCAACGGACTGTTCGGATTGAGGGCCGGGGTGTACGGCACTATCGCCCTGCCAACAGACCCGTCCAAAGTAACGGCGGTACCGGCCTCACCGATTCTACTCGTTGCCAAGAAACGGGTAGGCCTTTATCAGAAAGCTGACATCCTGCACCGTTGAGGCCGCGCTAGGAGGGCTGCCGTATTTGTTAGGGTCCATGCTGCCGGCATAGGCGATCGTTGCCCCGTTAACCCAGCGCCGGGCTGACACGTGTCCGTCCGCCCAACTGAACGTGCTCGAATTCACATGAAACACCGCCGGGGAGTCCAGAATGGTCGTGCCTGACCAGGTGTTGGCGGCGGTGCCGTTGACGTTCATCACCCAAGTCCCCCAGTTCTCATCCCGGGGATCGTTTTCCTCCACAAACAGCAGCTTTTCAATGGGGTGCAACAATTGACTTCGTTTGGTCAAAATCTCAGCTTGGGTGGGATGGTTGGCCCAGGTCTGGCCGTTCACTCCGGTCACCCCGGCGACGCTGCCGTAAGCAAAGCCGTTTCCCACTGGCCGGTTATAACGCGCATCGCCCGGGCAATGGATGACGTTGGCGGTCTTGAGATAAGGACCAAACGCGCCCTGTTTGACGCATTCCTGCATCAGAAGAATGGCATAGGTGCGGCTGTCCATCGAACCCTGCAGTGGCACCACCGGAAGGGTAGTGGCATAGTACGACGTCGGTGGCTGGTAGCGCCACGGGTGCTGGGTCTGCCCGGGGATGTTAGCGTTGTCAGAGTTGTTCATGTTGACGAGGATGTCCTGGCTGTCGTCGGCATACATAACCCAGGAAAGAGCCAATTGTTTGTGCTTGTTGAGACAGGCGGCGCACAGAGCCTTCTGCTTGCTTTTGGCGAGCGCCGGCAGCAGCAGCGCCGCGAGAATCGCAATGATGGCGATGACCACCAGCAGCTCGATGAGTGTGAAAGCCAGCCTGCGGTTTTTCAGGCCGGCCGCCGAAGAGTTCGTTTCTCTCATAAATCTCTGTTTTGCGTCCACCTACCTACCGCCGACGCAGGTGCTTGGCAAGCGCACACGTCAGCAGTCACGAGGAGGGTCCAAACCCGTAAACTGATCTGCAGAACGGACGGCCCCCGCTAACTACCCCGCGGCCGGCCCGTCACAAGCCCCCCTTATTCGGCTGCAGCCAGGGCGTGAGGCTCCAGTACCACATCGCCGGCATCAGGCTGGCGATGTGGCCATCCATAAAGGCGATCGCACTGCGCCGGTTGTGGCGCGGCATCGGGCCACCCCAGTTCGGGTCGTCGTTCGTGACCCCGCCGGTGTTGGGGGCATCGTCGCCCGGATCGTGGAGGATCCAGCAGCCGGGTTTTTCCGGGGTGGAGTCGGTCACACACAAGAGCGGATTGGTGGTGTTGAGTGGTTTGGTGCCGGAATCGGTCAGGCAGGCGACGCCGGCAGGTTTGGGAACGCTCCCGCGCACGCCCGGCCACTGCGAGTAGGGCCAGGGAGCAAAATCGCAGCCGCCGATGCGGAAGTTCATGCCGTAATTCGAGATGCCCAGGTCGGCGGGGCCCGTGGGGTACTCCTGGATGAATTGGCTGAAGGTCCTGCTGCGGACCGGGCAGAGGAGGAGGTTCGTTGTCTTTTGGTAGGGTAAAAGGAAGTCAAACCAAGCCCTCCGGCCACCACTGAGGGTTGAGGAATTGTCGCCCGTCACCTGGAAGGTCAAGCAATACCTCCCGCTGAAGTCATCCACATACAATTGGCAAGCGATTGACATCTGATGCAAGTTGTTGACGCAGGCGACGGCTTGTCCCTTCTGTTTGGCCTTGGCCAGCGCCGGCAGCAGCAATGCCGCCAGAACGGCAATAATGGCGATTACCACGAGAAGCTCGATCAAAGTGAAACCTGGCGCGGCAGCCCAACCGCCAGTGCCTTTGGCTCTTCGGAAGAACCAGGCTGTCCGGCTAAAACGGCCCGCAGCCGAGAGGCAGGACTTGTTCATTTTGAATGGTCGCCAGGCGGCGCAGCCAACGAAAGCGATCGGCTTCTGACTTGAACCCCTGGCCGACACTATCTACACTCTAGCAATCCGGCCTGGTTCCGCAAGTAGAACCTCGCACCGTGTGCCCGACCGTTCAAAAGTAGAAGAGATGCGGATGCTGGACTTCAGACCTTGGACCGCTATGATGGGCGCATGACCAACTCCGTCATGAACCGCCGCTCCTTCCCGACCCCGAGCATCCAGGTGCTCAGAAAGGCGTTCGCCTGGAGCGGCATTTAGCCAAGCCGATGAAACTCGTCGTTAGGGTTTCGGTCATTTGCTCTTGGTTGATGGGTGGTTGCTTCCTGGCGGGTGCCGATTTCTCAAACGATTGGGCGCGCATGAAGGGCCTCGTGCCCCAAGGTTACGTCTGTCGTCACGCGACCGGCCCGATCACGGTGGATGGCCGGCTGGAGGAACCGGATTGGCAGCGGGCGTCGTGGACCCGCGACTTTGTGGACATCGAAGGCGAAAAGAAGCCCAAACCCCGTTTCCGCACGCGGGCCAAAATGCTGTGGGACGATCATTACTTTTACGTGGGCGCCGAGCTGGAGGAGCCGCACGTGTGGGGCACGCTGACGCAGCACGACTCCGTGATCTTTCGCGACAACGATTTCGAGGTGTTCATGGATCCGAACGGCGACAGCCATGAGTATTACGAGTTCGAGATGAACGCCCTGAATACCGGGTGGGACCTGCTGCTGAAAAAGCCTTACAAGGACGGCGGCCCGGCACTGAACGAATGGGAAATCCCCGGACTCAAGACCGCGGTGCACGTCGAGGGAACGATTAACAACCCGGCGGACCAGGACAAGGGCTGGTGTGTGGAAATCGCGTTTCCATGGAAGGCGCTGGCTTCCTACGCGCGACGGCGCACACCCCCGCGGGAAGGGGATCAGTGGCGCGTGGATTTCTCGCGCGTGGAATGGCGGATCAATATCGTGCACGGGAAATATGAAAAGGTGCCCAACACGCCGGAGGACAACTGGGTGTGGTCACCGCAAGGAATCGTTGATATGCACCGCCCGGAAAAGTGGGGCTACGTGCAATTCACAAAGCGGCTGGGCGAAGTAAGCTTTGTGACCGATCCCGCGATGCCGGCGCGCAACGCGCTCCAGGAGATTTACTACGCGCAGCGGGATTACGAAGCCAAGAACCACCGCTGGGCGGCGGCGCTGGACGATCTGAAACTGTCAGCCGACCTCGGGGCTGGCCTGCTCAGAGCGCCGACGATGAAATTGACCGGGGATGGCTTTGAGGCCAGCGCCGAGATCAAGTTGCCGAACGGCCGAATCCAGCGCTGGCATATCCGGCAGGATGCTCTGATTTGGTCGAAATAGCGCGGAGCGGCTCAGTCGGCACGCCAGGCGAATTCACCTCCGTTCACGCTCCAATCGAGGCCGAAGAAGCCGGCCACGCGAACTCCTTTGCTGCCCTGCTTCAGCATTTCCGCCCCAATAACGGTCACATCGGGGTACTCCACACCGCTGAGAAAATACGGCAGGCGGTCCGTCAGTCTCATGCCAATCAGCCCGGAGCCCGAAACGACACCTACGCAAGCCACCGCGCTCCCTGATCGCGGGCGCAGAAACAGGCAAGCCTGGTCGTCCCCCGTTGAACTCCGCGACCCGATCTTGATCTCGCCGCGTCGCACTTGCACCGGGCTGTCGGCGAGCAAAGCCGGCCACGCGCCGTTCGAGTCCGCGTTGCCATAGAGGATCACGCCGCGGTCCGGTGCGCCGCCCGGATTGAAGGCGGCGTCTGGAATGATGTCCACGGAGCCGTTGCCCCGATACCAGAACAACTCGGCATCGAGCCGCGCTTTGTTGAACGCCCAGGCGTTTTCCTCGGGCGTGCCCCTCGTGCCGTAAACGAAAAGCATGTGGTGGCGAAAGGCGTCCTTGAACGGACCGTAGCGGCGCGGACCTTTGAGCGCCGGTGAAAGCTTCGAGACCAGGCGCCATTGGCGACCTTCATTCTGCAGCCGGAGCTCGGCGTCATTCGGCCACGGGATTTTGTCCAGGGTCTGGCCGTCGAGTTCGACTTTCAAGGGCTGGCTTGGCTTGACGTGGTTCAGGCTGAAGGCAAGGCGCGCAACATTTTCCGTCGTACCGACAAACCGGCGCTTGCCCGGATCCCAGCGCACGTCCGCCACGCTCTTCTTGAGCGAGTGGATTTGCTGCTCGATGACCAGCCAATGACAACTGGCCGAGACGCCGGGGTTGACAGTCGTGAAATTGATCTGACGGAGGCTCTGGTCGGTTGGGATGACATGGTGCGCAAAGAAGTCGAACATCGGCGCCCAATCCACGCAGTCGGCGCCCGGCTCATCCAAAACGTCCCACCAATGGCCCACCCCGGGTTGTTCGTGATATTGAAAGTCATGATGGAACCGGCCAAGATGCTCCGCCATCGTGCGGGCTTCGATCACCGGGACGTCATCGTCCTTGGCGCCGTGAAGAATGTAAACGCCTTCTTGCAGATAATTGGTTTCGAGCGTGAGCGTGTCGCCGGTCGCCGTGGCCCGCTGGAGCAGCGCCTCCACCGGACTGGCGTTGGTGAAACGTCTGGCGTCGGCATAGGAGAAAAAGCTGATCCAGCCGGCGCTGGGGCCGATGGCGGCGAAGTGATCCGGGAACAGCACGCCGAGGTGCCACGCGCCGTGGCCGCCCATCGAATGGCCGGTGAGGTAGATCCGGTCGGGGTCCGTGTGCAATTGAGCTTTGGCCAGGTCCAACACCTCCAATGCATCCAATCGTCCCCACGATTCCCAGTCGAAGCCGTACGGCCGGCGATTAGTCGGCGCCACCAGATGCCCCCAGCTTTTCGGCGAGTACGCGTCGGCCTGGCCGATGGCTTCCACGCTCGCCCCGTGAACGGAAAGAAAGAGGGCCGGGGGTGGGGCTGTGCGGCCAATCGGCTGGGCCGGATTCAAAGCCCAGTACTGGATACTGCCGTCAATATCGCTGATGAACGTCCGTTTTTGAGTCTGCTCGGGCCGGCGAATCCGCAGTTTCGTTGTTGCCGAGTGCAGCACCTGGCGTCTGCCGGCGAGCAGTGTGAGTGCCACCGGGGCGGTGTCGCCGGAGCCGGGCGATTTTCCGCGCAGCCGAAAGCCGACCTTGCGAGCGCTGAGCGGAGGGATATTCGGTACCGGCGTCTCCGTCGCGCGTTGGCCGGCGATGGCAGCACGGATGACAAGATCATTCCGGCTCTCGGTAGTGGCGTTCACGATGACCACTGCCCCCCAAGTGTCCGCTTTTCCTCCGGCGATCAAATCGGGCAAGGTCTGATCGGCTAGATCAAGCGCGGCCGGAGCGGGCGGCGTTGCGAGGGCGACTTTGAACCGGCCGCGACTGCACCGGAACAGCAGGTCGTTTGTCCCCGCATGCAAGGCTACGGGCAAATGAGCGTAACCATACTGGTAGGGATCGCCGGCACGTAGCTCGCCGTTCACATAAGCGAGATCGTCTCCCGCCGCTTCGAGGAGCATCACGCGGTTGGTCTCGACCGTCACCGGCACGAAGGCGTAGCCGCCTCGCCAGGATTCGTCCGCAAACCATCCATTGGTGTCGGCCTCGATCGGATGCCACTGTTGGGAAGTGCCATCCGCGAGATGCACGCGGTCGCCTGCCGCGGGCCGCTGCCATTTCCCTGAAATAATCTCGGCTTCGATGGCGTCGGTGTGGAGCGGGGAGCGTCCGGCACGCCCGCCGCCCCCAATGGCGAGGCCCTTGTGCGGGGTCATGCTCTCCGCACAGCTTGCGCGACCCTGTGACAGGACCATGATCGCAGCGATGCACAAAAAGAGGTGGCCCTGAAAGCCGGTGATTGGGAAAAGTCGAAAGTGTTTCATGGTGGCTATTCTCTGCTGGGCTTTGGGTAGGAGTGTCAATCCTTTTCTCTGTTAAATCCAGCCTGCGCCGAAGTGGTCGGCGTGCTGACATAAAGGAACGGGTGGTGGTTAAGTAATTCTGTCCAATCTGCGACCGACGTCAGTCTCGCGCTGGCGGCGGTTTTGCGTTCGGGTGTGAAAGGGGCCGGAGTCCCGGCTACGATGCTTCAGGGCGCGTCATCCGAACGGTGGATGTCAACCCCAACGAGACTCTGCGCGCCCGGATAACACGGCAAGCCCGGCAAGCCGTTTTCCCTGCCATAAGTTATCACGTTGAGGAAAGGAATCCGCCCCTCGGCATAGGCGTTGAGCCGGTCCTTGCGCACACGAAAGATCCCGCCATCCCTCCCCGGCCCCGCAGGGGCCTTGGCCGCCCCGGCATCAATCGTCATGTCTGGGCCGTGTCTCCGGCCTCGCATCTGCACACAAAAAACCCCTTCCGATTTTCTCGGAAGGGGTGTCAATTGGTTCTAAGTCAGTTTAGAACTTGTAGATGATGTTGGCCGCCAGCATCCAGGCGTTCCCTAAAGCTCCCGTGCCCGTGGTCGTTCCGCCAAAGATGTTCTGGTCATTCAACGAGTGGTCCCAGCGCAATTCCAGGCGGCTGATCACGTTCTTCCACAGGTCGTACTGGACGGTGCCCGTGATGGCCAGAATGTCAGCGTGAAGCCCGCTTGGTGCTTCGATTGTGGCATCCACATACTCGCAACGGCTATGGAAACTGAGCTTCTCCGTCGCCTGGTAGGAGAGGTACCCGGCGACACTCCAAGCAGTTCCATCAACATGAGTGCTCCCCGAGCTGGTCGCGTACCAAGTCTGAACATCCAGATAATCCCAAGCGACGCCGAATCGCAACTCCTTGATCGGAGTGGCCATCGTGCTGCCGACATAAAAGCTCCTTTGCGGCATCCCGGCGCCGGTGCCGGCAACGGAGTTGTTGTAGCCGTTCACGGCACCGCCGTAAAGGGTTGAACCGGAGAGGAAGCCCATGCTGTCCGGCGCGGTGAGCGCGACCGAACCCATATAGGTCTTGTAGGACTCGGCATAAGCGTTGTCCCCCGCGGTGGCGTAAGAGGAGCCAATCAGTCCGGCGAACGGACCACTCAACACACCCGACGAGCCACTCGTTGCGCGTGAGTTGATGGATGAGTTCACCGTGTCAGCCACGCCAACTGAAGCGCTGAAGCAGTCACAGAAGCGGTAGCTGGCCAACACACCGGTGTGCGTTTGCGGTTCGATCGTATGGCCGTAAGACCGCGTGAAGTTCGGGTTGTTGCCAGCCTCAATGGATTCGTACCCAATGATGCTGTCAAACACGCCGACTTTGAAGTCGAGGCCATTGCCCAGCGGCGCTCGCAGAGCGACGTAGGCCTGGCGCACAGCAAAGTCACTTGACCCCGACGAGAGTGACGATTGGGTTCCGAGGCTGTTTGCGTCGGGCCCGAACCACAGATCCACCCGGTAGCCGGCAGCCCACTCTTGCTCATCCAGTGCCTTTTCGATTCTGAGCTGGACGACGTCCAGGTTGAACCCGTCGGACTTGCTGGGGCTGTTGAACTTGTAGGGTGGCACATTGGCATTGCCGGTGCCAAAGTTCCACTCCATTGAGGTGTCCACATAACCGCTAATGCTCGTGGGAGTGAGCGCGGTCACTGCCGAACTCGTTTTCTCCTCGGCCTTGGCGGCGGATGCAAAGCTGACCACCCCGACGGCGGCCAGTGCTACTGTCCATTTATTAAACTTCATTCGTTCCTCCGATGTTTCTGCTCATTATGTTTTGTTTCACATTATATGCATTCAGAGGGTAAAACCGGTTTACCCTCGCACCAAAACCGGTGCATTTCCGTAAATTGTTAAGGCAAGCCCGCGCGTCTGGCAATAACTTTTTTTATCAATTCCCCTCCCTATTGTCCGCAAAGCCTGTACCAGATCGGGGCAATGCCTGTCTGGCCAAATTCGCCAGCCCCCGCAAGTTTGGACCGCAGCTTGTTTTCTGGTCTGAGAAGTCTGGCACAACATGTTGCCAAACAGTCAGTTACGGCTCTGGCATTCAGAATTCGCATGGCTCCTATGAGTGCCCATCGCGCGGGCGAGATGTCTGTGAGGAGCTGGCAGCACGCAGCGGTTGATTTGCGCTTGGGCGGCGCCGAAGGCCCTCGGGGCCAAATATACGGGGCCGAATACGAGAAGCCGCAAAGGCGTAGCCGCCGATGTCAGGCTCATTTTTCGAAAGGCGAAGAGGGCAGAGCCTTCTGGCGTCGGCTCACACCTTGCTCGACTTCCATCCTGCCAACCATTGGCCCTGCGCAGTTTGGAACAAGGACTGCTGCTAAGAGCGCGTCGAATGTTTGACACAATCTCAGTATATGGGTCTGGCCTGCGGTTTTTCGGGGCCGGCCGCTAATAGATTCACCAGATCCTGATTATGGCTTCATTTGCTTATGTAGCGCGGGAGACGGCCTCCAACCGGGAAATTCGCAGTTCCGTTGAGGCAGCCACTGAGCAGGCGGCGGTCGCAGCGCTGTTGAACCGCAACCTGCTGGTTCTGTCAATCCAGGAGAAAGTCGGCCAGCAGGGCCGGACAAGGGGGGGGCGTGTGGCGCTGGCCGACCTGGTTATCTTCACCCGGCAACTGGCAACGATGGTTGATGCGGGCCTGGCCATTGTCCAATCCTTGCAGGCGCTGGCGGAGCAAACCACCAACAAGATCATGCGCGACGTCATCCGCGACATTTGCGCGCGGGTCGAAAGCGGCGACAGCTTCTCCGAGGCGCTGCAGAAACATCCCAAGGTGTTCGGCCGGCTTTACACTTGCATGGTGGCGGCTGGCGAACGGGGCGGTTTGCTGGCTGAGATTCTCAGCCGGCTGGCGGTCTATCTGGAGAATGCCGCCCGGCTGCGCAAAAAGGTTAAGTCCGCCGTCATGTACCCGACCGTCGTCACCATCGTGGCCATCCTGATCACCATCTTTTTGTTGGTGAAAGTCGTGCCGGTCTTCGGCCAGGTTTTTGCCAACTTCAATGCCACACTGCCCGCGCCGACGCTCTACCTGATCCATATCAGCAATTTCGTGAAGCGGTACCTCATCCTGTGCCTGCTGGCCTTGGGCGGCGGAGTTTACGGCTGGCTTCATTTCATCAAGACCCCGGTCGGCCGGCAATTCTGGGACTCGTACCGCATCCGCATGCCCATCTCCGGCGTCATCGCCCACAAGATTTGCCTGGCGCGCTTCACCCGCACGCTGGCCTCTCTCATCCGCAGCGGCGTGCCGATCCTGGAGGTGCTGCAAATTGTCGCCCAGACGGTCGGCAACGTCGTCATGGAAAAGGCCATTAAGACCGCGGCGCTGGATATTGAGCGCGGGGAGGACATTTCCGGCGCCCTGGGGCGGCATCCGATTTTCCCAACGATGATTATCCGCATGATCACTGCCGGCGAACAAACCGGCAAGATTGACAACATGCTCGAACGCGTCGCCGATTTCCTCGATGAGGAGATTGAAACCACCCTGTCAGGCCTGACCGCGCTCATCGAGCCGATTCTGATCGTCTTCCTCGGGGTGGTTGTGGGTGGCATGGTGATCTGCATGTTCCTGCCCATCTTCAAACTGCCCGAAATCGTCAACGCTCACTAACGAGGGTAACCGCACTGGCGGGGCGGCGCCAGCCGATGAGGAGGATGCGCCGCATCTCGAGGCTCACGGAGTTGATATGCCCGCCAGCGGCGAGATGGCGTCCGACATCTATTCTGCCCCTGGTCCGACCGGGCGCTTCCACCGGGTGGAAGTGCCGCGCTAGTGGTACTCCTGGAGCGTTTTGACGCCGTAACCGCTCTTCTTCAGTGCCGCGATGCCCAGTGCCGCAGCCTTCGCCCCGCTGAGGGTGGTCATGATCGGTGTGCCGGTGTAAACCGCCGTGGTTCTGATTTTCACCCCGTCAGCGTGCGGTGTGGCCCCGGAGGGTGTGTTGATGACGATCTGGATCTCCCGGTTCTTCAGCAGGTCCACCGCGTTGGGGCGGCCCTCGGCCAGTTTGAATATGCGGCGGACTTTGAGCCCGGCCTTTTCCAGCACGGCGGCGGTGCCGCCAGTAGCGATCAGCTCGAAGCCCAAATCGGCGAATTGTCTGCTCACCTCCGCAACTTCACCCTTGTGGGCGTCGCTGACGCTGATGAAAACCCGTCCCCCCTCCGGCAGCGGCCCGCCAGCCGCCATCTGTGATTTAGCGTAGGCGATGCCCAGGTCGTCGTCCAGACCCATCACTTCGCCCGTCGAGCGCATCTCCGGTGAAAGCAGGATGTCCTGTCCGTGAAACCGGTTGAAGGGGAAAACGGATTCCTTGACCGCCCAATGCTCCGGCCAGATTTCCTTGGTGAACTTGAGCTGCTTGAGCGTCTTGCCGGCCATCAGGCGGGCGGCGAGTTTGGCCAGGGGCACGCCGATGGCCTTGCTGACGAAAGGCACGGTGCGGGACGCGCGCGGATTGACCTCGAGCACATACACCGTCTCGCCCTTGACCGCGTACTGGACGTTCATCAGGCCGACCACTTTCAGCTCCCGAGCCATGGCGTGCGTGTATTCCCGGATTAAGTTGATGACTCGCTGCGAGAGGGTGTGGGGCGGCAGGACCATCGCCGCGTCGCCGGAATGCACGCCGGCGAACTCGATGTGTTCCAAGATGCCGCCAATGACGATGGCGCCCTGGTTCGGATAGACGAAATGCCCGATGTCGGCGATGCAATCCACATCCACCTCGGTCGCATCCTCAAGAAACTGATCCACCAGCACGGGGCGCTCGGGCGAGGCCTCCACCGCGAACCGCATGTAGCGCTGGAGCTCGGCGTCGGAATACACAATCTGCATCGCCCGCCCCCCGAGCACGAAGCTGGGGCGGACGAGGATCGGGTAGCCGAGGTCTTTGGCCACCACGATCGCTTCGGCCTCGCAGGTCGCTATGCCATGGGGCGGCTGGGGAATATGGAGCTTGTGCAGCATGGCTGCGAAGAGCTTGCGGTCTTCGGCGATCTCGATGCTTTGGGGCGAAGTGCCGATGATGTTGACGCCATTCTTCTGGAGGCCGAGCGCGAGGTTGAGCGGGGTCTGGCCGCCAAACTGGGCGATGGCGCCCCAGCATTTCTCGCGCTCGTAGATATGCAGCACGTCTTCCAGTGTGAGCGGCTCGAAATAGAGCTTGTCGCTCGTGTCGTAATCCGTGGAGACGGTTTCCGGGTTGGAGTTGACCATGAGGGTCTCGAAGCCGTCCTGCTTGAGCGCGAAGGCCGCGTGCACGCAACAATAGTCGAACTCGATGCCCTGCCCGATGCGGTTGGGCCCGCCGCCCAGGATCATGACTTTTCTGCGGTCGCTGCGTTTCACCTCGTCGTCGCCGCGGTCATAGGTCGAGTAGTAATAAGGCGTGTAGGCCTCGAACTCGGCGGCGCAGGTATCCACGAGACGGTAGCTGGGGACCAGGCCGAGTCTCTTACGCTCGGCGCGGATGGCGTCTTCCGTCTGGCCGGTCAAATGAGCGATTTGCCGGTCGGAGAACCCGAGCGACTTGGCCTTGGCCAGTTGTTCTGCGTTCATGTATTGCGGTCGCGAATAAAACCGGGCGAAGCAAACCGCAATCGCGCGCAAGTGTCGAGTATCGAATCAACCTTGCTGGGACTGGACGCACGGCCCCGGCCAAAGTCCCCGCTGCGCGGTAAGGGATGAGGAGGGCAAGAGGCCGATGACGGCTTGGCCCTATGGGCTGTGGCGTATGGTCTTGCGCCCTGAAGGCAGTGGCGGCCGGGT
>Ga0182021_10005612_pt1 | contig 14875 bp, 11 predicted proteins | sample 612E3MmetaG_FD_120493 | JGI IMG/M metagenome (GOLD analysis project Ga0182021, IMG submission 120493) | Permafrost microbial communities from Stordalen Mire, Sweden - 612E3M metaG (Illumina Assembly) | ecosystem: Environmental > Terrestrial > Soil > Wetlands > Permafrost | place: Sweden... | reverse complement strand
TTCGCGACCTCGTTGTACATGAGGTACAGCTCGATGAGAGGCGTGCCTCCCAGGCCGTTCATGAACGCGATCACCGGCGAGCCGGTGTAGTCGATGTCGGACAGGATCGGCTCGAGGAGCATCGCGGCGATGTCCTTCGCAGGAGCGATCGGCATGCGGGTGCGGCCGGGCTCGCCATGGATGCCGACGCCGACCTCCATCTCGTTGTCGCCGATGTCGAACGTGGGCTTGCCCGCGGCCGGAACCGTACAGCTCGTGAGCGCCATGCCCATCGAGCGGCCCTGACCGTTGATCTTCTTGGCGAGCTCGACGATCGCGTCCAGGTTGCGACCCTCTTCGGCTGCCGCGCCGACGATCTTCTCGAGCAGGACGGTCACGCCCACGCCACGACGACCGGCGGTCCACAGGGAGTCCTTGACGGCGACGTCGTCGTCGGTGACGACTGACTCGACCCGTACACCGGAGTCTGCGGCGGCCATCTCGGCGGCCATCTCGAAGTTCATGACGTCGCCCGTGTAGTTCTTCACGATGTGAAGGACTCCGGCGCCGCCGTCGACGGCCACCGTGGCAGCCATCATCTGGTCAGGGACAGGTGAGGTGAACACTTCGCCACAGCAGGCGGCGTCGAGCATCCCCATGCCCACGAAACCACCGTGCATCGGCTCATGTCCGGAGCCGCCACCAGAGATCAGGCCGACCTTGCCGGAGACCGGCGCGTCCTTGCGGTAGATGATCTTGTTCTCGTGGTCGACCCGTACTCGGTCGGAATGTGCGGCCTCGACTCCCAGTAGGGACTCGGCGACGACGTCTGCGGCGTCATTAATGAGCTTCTTCATGAGCGCGATCCTTGCACCCAGATGCACGCTTGTCAGCGGGTGCGCACAAGCGTTCACTCGCGGCCCCAATCGGCGCGCATCCGTCACTCTGGCAAGGAAGTCGACCGAGGGGACCAGGGGTCTTGCCATCGCGCGGAGAAGGCTGACAGCCCGACCACAGGTACTCTTGCCCGATGGTCACTCTCGCCCTTGACGCCGACCCGGGTTCGCTCTTCGCGACCCTCGAGCCGCTGTTGGCGCGGGTCTCCAAGCCGATCCAGTACGTCGGCGGTGAGCACAACTCCGTACTGAAGGCCTGGTCCGACGTCGAGGTCCGGTGGTGCCTCATGTACCCCGACGCGTACGAGGTCGGCCAGCCGAACCAGGGCGTCGCGATCCTGTACGAGATCCTCAACGAGCTGGACTGGGTCGTCGCCGAGCGCACGTACGCCATCTGGCCCGACCTGGCCGCCCTCCTGCGCCAGCACCAGATCCCGCAGTTCACGCTCGACTCGCACCGGCCCGTCGCCGCGTTCGACCTGCTCGGTGTGTCGTTCTCCACCGAGCTCGGCTACACCAACATGCTGCAGGCGCTCGACCTGTCCGGCATCCCGCTCCACGCGAAGGACCGCGACGAGTCGCACCCCCTCCTCATCGCGGGCGGGCACGCGGCCTTCAACCCGGAGCCGGTCGCCGACTTCATCGACGGTGCGGTGCTGGGCGACGGCGAAGAGGCCGTCATCCGCATCTCCGAGATCGTGCGCGAGTGGAAGGCCCAGGGCCGGCCGGGCGGACGGCCCGAGCTGCTCGTACGGCTCGCACGTGACGGCGGCGTGTACGTGCCGAGCCTGTACGAGGTCGACTACCTCCCAGACGGCCAGATCCGCCACGTCGCGCCGACACGGGGAGACATCCCGTTCCGGGTCGCGAAGCACACGCTCACCAACCTCGACGAGTGGCCGTACCCGAAGGCCCCCCTCGTACCGCTCGCCGAGACCGTGCACGAGCGCTACTCCGTGGAGATCTTCCGCGGCTGCACCCGCGGCTGCCGCTTCTGCCAGGCCGGCATGATCACCCGACCTGTACGCGAGCGCAGCATCGAGACGATCGGCGCGATGGTCGAGCACGGGCTCCGCGCCACGGGGCTCGAGGAGGTCGGGCTGCTGAGCCTGTCGAGCGCCGACCACTCCGAGATCGCGGAGGTCACCAAGCAGCTCGCCGACCGCTACGAGGACACCAACATCTCCCTGTCGCTCCCGTCGACCCGCGTCGACGCGTTCAACATCGACCTCGCGAACGAGCTGTCGCGCAACGGTCGCCGCTCCGGCCTGACGTTCGCGCCGGAGGGCGGGTCCGAGCGGCTGCGGCGAGTGATCAACAAGAACGTGTCCTCCGACGACCTCATTGCGACGGTGACGGCCGCGTTCAGCGCCGGCTGGCGTCAGGTGAAGCTCTACTTCATGTGCGGCCTGCCCACCGAGACCGACGAGGACGTGCTCGGCATCGCCGAGCTCGCCAAGCGCGTGATCCAAGCCGGTCGTACGGCATCGGGCACGCGCGACATTCGCTGCACGGTCTCGATCGGCGGCTTCGTGCCCAAGCCGCACACGCCGTTCCAGTGGGCCGCCCAGGCCTCGGCCGAGACGATCGACCACCGGCTGCAGCTGCTGCGCGACGTGATCCGCGCCGACCGCCAGTACGGACGGGCCATCGGTTTCCGCTACCACGACGGCAAGCCCGGCGTCATCGAGGGCCTGCTCTCGCGTGGAGACCGCAGGGTCGGCAGGGTCATCGAGGCTGTGTACGCCGACGGCGGGGTCTTCGACGGCTGGAGCGAGCACTTCTCGTACGACCGTTGGGCCCGCGCCGCCGCCGAGCAGCTCGAGCCGTACGGGGTGGACCTCGACTGGTACACGACCCGCGAGCGCGAGGAGCTCGAGGTGCTCCCCTGGGACCACCTGGACTCGGGCCTCGACCGCGACTGGCTGTGGGAGGACTGGCAGGACGCCCTGGACGAGAGCACCGTCGAGGACTGCCGCTGGACCCCCTGCTACGACTGCGGCGTCTGCCCCCAGATGGACACCGCGATCGAGATCGGACCGACCGGGCGCACGCTGCTCCCGCTCACGGTCGTACGGAAGCCAGGCCTCGGGGGCTGACGAGAGCCTCCAGGGCGTGGAAGCCGGCTAGCTGCCGAAGTCGGCTGTCTTGAGCACGGTCCCCGCAGCGTCCTTGACTGCGTAAGTGCTCGGTTCCGCGAACGCGTTGCGCCCCGCGACCATGAAGGCGGCGACCCACCAGCCGTCCGCGTTCGCCGTCACGGTGGCCACGACCTTCTTGCTGATAGTGATCTCGATCGTGCGTGCGTCGGCGGGCAGTCGTCCCGCTGAGAAGTAGTAGGTCCCCATCGGGACGACCGACTTCTCGGCCGCGTCGGTAGCGAATCCGGAGAAGCCGACCCGCAGCGCCCGAGTTCCGTCCATCGGGTACATGACCACCCCGCCGGCGAGCCACGGTTGCGGGTAGAGGATGCAGGAGTAGGTCGTCGCCCCCTGCGAGAGCAGCAGAGCCATCGTGTTCCCTGCGGACGCCGCGGCGACGATCGTCGCATCCCGGAGGTCTGGGCCGGGGAAGTCAGCCGATGCCGTGGTTGGCGTCGGCCGGTCGAGGATGGACATGCTTTCGCCGCACATCGCAACGCGATCCACCGTGGTGAGGCTTGCCGCCTCGAGATCAGCGAACGAGACGTTGACCGACTCCTGGCCGGCTGCGGGGATGCGGCAGTAGGCGGTGTAGTCCATGGAGTCGGGAACCATGGCGACGATGTCGCCGACGCGGTACGGGTGGGCCTGGTGCGCGACGTGCCAGGTGTTCGTCCTGCCCGGCTGCCGGGGGATCCCTGGGAGCTGGGGGAGCGCGTTGTACTTGGCCATCTGCGGCGCGCACCGGGCTGCGATCGCTTCGTTCGAGAGGGTCGCGGCGGACGGGACGGTGGAGGCCGAGAGCGTGGGTGAAGGCGTCGCGGCGACGAGTGCGGTGTGCGGGGCCGTGCCGAGCAGCTGCGAGGCGACGAGCGCCCCGGCGACAACGACGGCGACCGCCGCCGTACCGCCCAACACCCGTCGGCGGCGACGCCTCGACCGTGCAGGTGCCAGCAGATTCGGCACGTCCACGGGGTGGTCGTCGACAGCGCCGTGGAGGCGGGTGGCCAGGTCGGTGACGTCAACCTCACTCATGTGAGGCTCCCTTCGGTCGTGTCGAGGACGACCCGCAACGCGGCGAGGCCGTCGGATGTGAGGCGTTTGACGTTGCCCTCCGAGCAGCCGAGAGCGGCCGCGGTGTCGGCGACGGACGTGTCGAGGTAGAAGCGGAGCACGACGCAGGCGCGCTGCCTCGGGGCGAGCCTCGCGACGGCCCGTACGAGCTGGGCACGGTCATCGATCTGAGTGGTGGCATCCACGGGGTGGAGCGACGCCTCGGGGAGCGCGTCGGCTACGTGCTCGCGGCGGCGCCAGGGCCGGCGCCACTCGTCGATGAGGGTGCGGACGAGGGTCTGGCGTGCGTACGCGTCGAGGCCCTCGTGGCGGACGATCCGTCCCCAGGACCGGTGCATCTTGAGCAGCGTCTCCTGGGCGGCGTCCTCCGCCCGCTGCCAGTCCCCGCACAGGAGGAAGGCGGTCCTGCAGAGGCGCGCGAACGAGTCGGCGACGTACTGCTCGAACTCGGCGTCCGCGTCCATCGAATCCTCCTGGGGGTTCACACGCTAGACGTGCGAGTGGACTCCCCAGGTTGTGTCGACGGTGTCCGGGCGCGCGCAGGCTACGAGCTGTGCTCAGCCACCAGGTCTCGGGCTCGTCGATGGCAGCGCGGATGTCGTGTGGTCAGGAGGAGCCCCGCGTCATCGGGTCTCGTTTCAGATCGCACTCGGCGACCACACAGGCCCGCCCGAGGATGCTGCGGTAGTATCCACGATCCGTGAGCCCTCAATCCAACAGCCAGGCCAAAGTCGTCCTTGGCATCGACGTCGGCGGAACCGCCACCAACGCCACTGTCCTCGATGAGCACGGAGATTTCCTCGTCGACGGGATGGTCGAAGTCCCTAGTCGCGTCACGGAAGGCCCAGCCGCCGCGCTGCAGGCGGTGGCCGACGTGATGGCGCTGGTGCTGACGACCACAGGGATCAGCCGAGACCGTGTGCTGGCCATCGGCCTGGACACGCCGGGTCCCGCGAACGCCACCGGCGTGATCTCCTCGCTGGGCGCCACGAACTTCTCCGACAAGGAGTGGTGGGGCTACGACTTCCGCAGCGGGCTCGAGCGGCACGTCGGCATTCCTGTCATCTACAACAACGACGGCAACGCGGCCGCCCTGTACGCGCACCGGAACCTTTTCCGCGAGCACCAGTACAACCGGTCGTCCGTCGCCGCCATCGTCGGCACGGGTCTCGGCGGCGGTGTCATCGAGAAGGGCGAGGTGGTGAAGGGCTCGGCAGGCATGGCCGGCGAGTTCGGCCACATCCAGATCCCGATGCCCGGGCTGCTGGTCGAGGGCCAGCCCGTTCCCCAGTGCAACTGCGGTCTGTACGGAGATGTGGAGAGCATCGCCTCCCTGACCGGCATCAGGAAGAACCTGCTGCCGTTCTGGCTCACGCAGTACCCCGACCACCCGCTGAACGACATGCCCATCGAGCAGGCAGCCAAGGCGGTTCGTGGCTACGGCGTGGACGGCGACGAGATGGCGCTGAAGATCTTCGACCAGCAGGCGCACGCGTTGGGGGAGATGTTCACGATCGCCTCGAACTTCACCGACCCCCACGCGTACTTCGTCGGCGGCGGCGTGATCGAGGCCGCGCCGCACTTCCGTGACTGGTTCCTCGACCGCGTCCGTACGCACACGCAGCTGAGGGCGGAGTCGGCCGCCGTGACGCAGTTCGCGCTGGTCACCGACCTCGACATGGCCGGGGCACGCGGCGCAGCGCTGGCTGCGATGCACGCCATCTGAGGATCGGCGACGGGGCCTTCAGCCGATGAGCGGGGCCAGCGTCTCGTGGATGCGCGCGAGAGTGCTGGCGTCCGCGGGGGCGTCGATGGCACGCAGGGCGAGGAGGGCGGCTCCCGCCGTACCCTCGCTCGCTCTCAGGCAGCGCCCTGGATAGCGGGCGCGAAGACCATCACTGAGCGGGCTCCCGTCGTACAGCAGCCCACCCGCCAGCACGATCGGGCGGTCGTCGTCGGCGATCAGCGCCCCGCAGGAGGTGAGCAGGCCGGCAAGGGCGCCTTCGAGGATGCTGGTGGCGACCGCGTCACCTGTCGCCGCGGCGGCGAACGCGAGCGGTGCGAACTCGGCGCACTCGACGGGCCGCCGTCTGTACACGCGGCTCATCACCTTCCAGACCTCCGGCCGTCGAGGCTCCTCCTCCTGTGGGGTCTCGTCGTCGACCTGGGCCAGCACGAGACCGGTCAGAGCGGTCTGCGGGCCGCGACCCTCGAGGGCAGCGGCGACGGCCCGTACGACCCGGTTCCCTATCCAGAAGCCTGATCCCTCGTCGCCGAGCAGCCATCCGATGCCGTCGGCGAGCCCGTCCAACACACCGTCGACGATGCGTGCCGAGATCGCTCCGGTGCCCGACAGCACGAGGTAGCCGGTGGGCTCGGCGGTCGCCGAGAAGTACGCACTCATGACGTCCCCGACCACGTGCACCTCTGCCGTGAGTCCTGCACCGGCCAAGGCCTCGGTCACCATCGGGGCGATCTGCGTGCCCAGACCACCCGCGAGCGTGAGCATGACGACGTCCGGAGCCACGGCGGAGTCTCCGATGGCCGCGAGGGTGGCCGCCAGCTGGTTGGACATCGCAAGGTGCTCACCTGCTGACGTGGGGTTTCCCGCGCCGGCCCTGCCGTAGCCGAGGCAGCGTCCCGTCTCGTCGAGCAGCACCGCCCGGGTCGCCGTACCACCCGCGTCGATGCCGATCACGTGCCGCATGTCGCCGTTCCCCCGCCTTGTCTGCGTGTAGTAGACCAGTTGCCACGGGGACATTACCCGCACACCACTTCCGAAAGGGCACCATGGCCGACACCTACGAGGCGTTTTCCGACGAAGTCACGAAGCGCCTGCCGATCCTGGTCGAGTCGGCCAAGACCGGGGACATCGCGAAGGCCATCGAGCTCCTGGCCGACGCCGTGGCAGCAGACGGCATCATCCGCGCCTTCGGTACGGGCCACTCCGAGGCGTTCGCCATGGAGATCGCGGGACGCGCCGGAGGGCTCATCCCCACCTCACGGCTCGCGCTGCGCGACATCGTCCTGTACGGGACGCACGCGGTCTCCGAGCTCGCGGACCCCACACTCGAGCGCGACCCCCAGCTGGCGAGTGAGCTGTTCGACCTGCACACCCGACACCCCGAGGACATCTACATCATCGCGTCGAACTCCGGCGTCAACGGCTCGATCGTCGGCGTCGCCGAGCAGGTCAAGGCCCACGGTCACAAGCTCATCGCCGTGACCAGCATCGACCACACCATGAAGGTCACGTCCAAGCACCCGTCGGGCAAGCGGCTCATGGACTTCGCGGACGTCACGATCGACAACCTCGCCCCGTACGGAGACTCCACGCTCACCTTGGAGTCAGGGCTGGTCATGGGCGCCATCTCGTCGATCACCGCTGCGTTCATCGCCCAGCTCCTGACACTCGGCGTGGCGGAGAACCTCAGCGCGCGCGGCATCACGCCGCCCGTCTACATCTCCGCCAACGTGCCTGGCGGCGACGAGCACAACAACGTCCTCAAGGCGAAGTACGCCGGCAGGCTCCGCGTCGACGGCTAGGGGTGTTGCTGTCCGACCGAGCCGCCAAGTCCCTAGCGTGAGCTGTGATCCGGCAGTGATTCAGAGTTGCATCGTTTCGGTAACGACTGCCTCAGCCTCCTTGCCAGCCGCGTCCACAGGGATAGATTCCGGCGCATGAGGCATCACCTCTACCGGTCGTATGGGGACGGCATCACCCGAGTTTTTGGCCGGTGGCTCGCTGCTGTTCGGCAGGAGCCGGAGCTAACTGAGGAGAATCAATGGAGAACACGTCGTTCGGCCGTCGGACCCTGATCACAGGTTCCTTGGCCGCGGCAGCATTGGTCCCGTTGGCGTCCTGCGCCACTGGTGGTAGCACAGGCACGTCTAGTGCCAGCGCTGGCGCGAGTTCCGCTGACAACCCGTTCGGCATGGCCGCATCCGGCACTGTCGATGCGGTCATCTTCAACGGCGGCTACAAGACCGACTATGTCGACTTCGCCGGGACCCAGCTCACCAAGAAGTTCTCTGGTGTCACGGTCAAGGTGTCGCCGTCCACCCAGATCGCCCAGGAACTGCAGCCGCGCTTCGTCGGTGGCAACCCCCCCGACATCGTCGACAACTCCGGCGCGGGCGCGATCGGCATGTCCACGATCGTCGACCAGCTCGAGGACCTCACCTCCGTACTCGCCGTGAACAGCTACGAGGGCAAGAAGCTCTCCGACACTGTGTACGAGGCGGCCATCAAGTCGGCCGGCACGTACAACGGCAAGCTCGCCGCCGTGAACTACGCGATGACGATCTACGCCTACTGGTATTCGGCCTGGCTGTTCTCGGCCAATGGCTGGACCCCGCCGAAGACCTGGGCCGAGGCTCTCGACCTCGGTGCGAAGGCCAAGGCGAAGAACAAGTACCTCATGCTGTTCGGCAAGGAGGCAGCGACCTACTACCTCACGACGCTCATCGCCTCCGCGATCATGGAGGGCGGCAACGACGTCCGTCTCAGCCTGGAGAACCTCAAGCCCGACTGCTACTCGCAGCAGGCTGTCGTCGACTCCTTCAAGGGCCTCGAGGCGATCATCAAGGCCGGCTACATGAAGCCCGGCGGCTCCGGCACCCAGTTCACGGCTGCCCAGGCCCAGTGGTCCAACACGCAGGACGCTCTTCTGTACCCGTCCGGTGGATGGATCGAGAACGAGATGAAGTCGCAGACGAAGGCTGACTTCCAGCTGACCGGCTGCAACGAGTTCACCGTCACCTCGTCGCCGAAGATGCCCGCCGGGTCGCTCCACGCGACCGCAGGTGAGCCCTTCGTCGTGCCGAGCAAGGGCGCGAACATGGCCGGTGGCAAGGAAGTCCTGCGCGCGATGCTCAGCAACGCGGCAGCGACCAACTTCGCCAAGACCCGTCTCGCCCTCACCGTCGTCAAGGACACCGTCCCTGCGGACGGCTTCGGGTCGACGGCGCTCGTCTCGCAGAGCAAGCTCCTCGCAGCCGCGGGGAACAACACCTTCAGCTGGCAGTTCATCGACTACTACGGCATCAACAAGGCCAACCTGGTAGTCATGAACTCCTTCCTCGAAGGGCAGATGTCGGCGGATGATGCCCGTAAGGGTCTTCAGGCGATCGTCGACAAGGTGGCCAACGACTCCAGTGTGAAGAAGCTCCAGGTCTCGTAACCACCCTTTTAAGGCGCCTCGTTGGCGCAGGAGGTTTGTACATGTCTGCTGCGTTCGGCGGTGCCTCGGGGCCCACGCCCTGGCCTGTGACCTCGCTTCCCCGCGCGCCCAAACACCGCGCGGGGAGGTGGCGGCGCAACCTGACCTTCGACAAGATCTCGCTGTTCGTGGTCTTCCTGGGTCTGCCCCTTGCGTTGTACATCACGTTCGTCGTGTCGCCCCTGATCCAGGCAGTGAGCTACTCCTTCACGGACTGGAGCGGGTTCACCCCCGACTTCAAGCCGGTGGGCTTCGCGAACTACGTCAAGATCCTCGGTGACGACACCTTCCAGAAGGCGATGTACAACAACGCGCTCCTGGCCGTCGTCGTACCACTCATCATCATCGTTCTCTCGTTGGCCCTCGCGACGATGGTGACGGTCGGCGGCGCGGGCACCGGCCAGATCCGCGGTATCAAAGGCGCAGGCTTCTACCGGGTCATCTCGTTCTTCCCGTACGCGGTTCCGGCGATCGCCATCGGCATCATGTGGAACCTGATCTTCGACCCGAGCAGCGGACTGGTGAACGGCATCCTCACCGGCCTCGGCTTCTCCAGCTTCCACCTGTTCCCCTGGCTCGGCAACATCCATACCGCCATGCCGACGATGATGTTCGTCATCGTCTGGGGCTTCGTCGGCTTCTACATGGTGCTGTTCATCGCCGCCATCAAGGGGATTCCGGCGGAGATCTTCGAGGCCGCGCGGATCGACGGCGCGGGCCGGCTCCGTACAGCCCTCAGCATCACGCTCCCGCTCATCCGAGAGAACGTCCAGACGGCGTACATCTACCTCGGGATCATGGCGATCGACGCCTTCGTGTACGCACAGGCGTTGAACCCTCAGGGCGGCCCCAACAACTCCACCCTGACGATGAGCCAGGAGCTGTTGACCACGGCCTTCCAGAAGGGTGAGTTCGGCGTCGCCTGTGCCATGGGCGTGATCATGGGCCTCATGACGGTGCTGTTCGCAGCTCTCGTCTTCACCGTGAACCGGGGAACCGGCGGCAGGGACAGGATCACCCTCGCATGAGCACCCAGGTCGCAGTCCGTGTCCGCAAGATCACTGGCGCCGAGCGTGCGGTTTCTGTCGGCAGCCATGTCGTGCTCTCCATCTGGGCGATCGTCGTCATCCTGCCGCTGCTGTGGACGTTGATGACGTCGTTCAAGACGACGACGGAGATCTTCGCGTCTCCGTTCAACCTGCCCGTGAAAATCCAGTTCGGGAACTACACCGATGCCTGGACGACCGCAGGTATCGGAACGTTCTTCTTCAACACGATCTTCGTCGTCGGCTCGGCGCTCGTCCTCGTCATGCTTCTCGGCTCGATGTGCGCGTACATCCTGGCCCGCTTCGAGTTCCCGGGTAACCGCATCGTCTACTACATGATGCTCGGCGGCCTGATGATCCCGATCTTCCTTGCGATCGTGCCGCTGTTCTTCGTGCTCAAGAACTTCGGGCTGCTCAACACGCTGCCCGGGCTAGCGATCACCTACGTGGCGTTCGCGCTGCCGTTCACGGTGTTCTTCCTCTACGCGTTCTTCCGGCAGCTGCCGTACGAGATCAGCGAGGCGGCGGCGATCGACGGCGCCAACGAGTGGCGGACGTTCTTCCAGATCATGCTCCCGATGGCCAAGCCCGGCCTGGCGACCGTCGCGATCATGAACTTCCTCGGCCTGTGGAACCAGTTCCTGCTGCCGGTCGCGCTGAACACGAACCAGAAGAACTACGTGCTGAGCCAAGGGCTGGCGGCGTTCGCGTCGTCCGCCGGCTACGACGTCAACTTCGGGTCGTTGTTCGCCGCGGTCGTCACCACCGTGGCGCCGGTGCTCGTCGTGTACGTGATCTTCCAGCGACAGCTTCAGGGGTCCGTGTCGCAAGGCACGATGAAGTAGCACCGCCAGACCCGAACGGGCCGGACAGGGCACAACGACGTGTCCCGTCCGGCCCGATCGGTATCGTGTGCGCGTGTCGAGGAACCAGCCGCCCGAGCAGCAGCCACCACCCGTACAGCGCCTGCGGGTGCGGTACGCGAAGCGTGGCCGGGCGCGTTTCACCTCCCACCGCGACTTCAGCCGGGCGTTCGAGCGTGCGCTGGTGCGTGCTCAGGTGCCGATGGCGTACTCGTCCGGGTTCAACCCGCACCTGCGGATCTCGTACGCGAACGCGTCGTCGACCGGTGCCGCGACCGAGGCCGAGTACCTCGAGATCGCTCTGGCGGCTGTGTGCGACCCCCAGGCCGTCCGTGAGGCGCTCGACGAGGCGCTGCCACCCGGTCTCGACGTCATCGCCGTCGTCGAGGCGACGTCGCAGTCGCTCACGGACCTGCTGCAGGCGTCCCTGTGGGAGATAGACCTCATCGTGGGCGAGCCGAGCGTCGTGGCGGCGGCGGTCGACGCCTTCATGGCACGCGAGAGCGTCGAGGTGTCGCGGATGACCAAGTCAGGGCTGCGTACGTTCGACGCGCGGGCCGCCGTCATCGAGATGGCTCCGCTCGAGGGCGTACGGCTGAAGCTGCTGAGTCTTCACGGAACCCCGCTCGTGCGCCCCGACGACGTGGTGAGGGGTCTCCGGCTCGTCGCGCCGGACCTCGCCACCGACCAGCCCCCGCTCATCACGCGTATCGAGCAGGGGCCGTTCGTCGACGGACGGATCACGGACCCCTTGGTCTGAGGTCGCGGGCGAGCCGGCAGATCGATGTGGGGGACTGTGCGATACTGGCGATCGGCAGGACATCATCCAGACGTCCACCAATGATGAACATCGCTTCTAGCGTGACCGCGACGTTCTCCTGGTTCTCCGGGGGACTGACCGCGGCGGCCGTGAGGTGGCGTTCGTCGGGCCAGAAGACTTCGTGCGTGGCAGTCGGACACCCTCCCGCAGCCTCGCCGCCGATTCCGGCGCCGGGATCCGGTGCCGGTGAATGGAGCAGACATGCTCGATGACACGGTTGACGTACCGCCGACAGATTCACCGAAGGACGCCCCCAAGGCGCCTCGCCGACGGCGAGCGGTGTCCCGGCCGGCCGGACCGCCCGCAGGCGTCACGCCTCCCACAGACAACACCCCTGCTCCTGCTGAGGTCGTCGCCGTCGCGGCGCCCCGAGAGACGGGCGACGTACCAGGCAGCACGACCACCTCGGATGCTGCTGCGGCGACCTTCGATGCCGGCGGGGCCACTTCCCGTCCTCGCCGTTCCCGTGCGAAGGCGGCCCCTCGCACGGCCGCTCCGATCGCCGAGCAGCCCGTCGCCGCGGCTCCCGAGCCCGTCGAGGTAGCTCCCGAGCCAGTACGTGCCGGCGCCCCTCACGACGATGTGGAGAAGGCCCTGGCGGCGCTGGAGGGCACACGGCCTCCTCGCCGCCGCCGCGCAGCGAGCCGTCCCGCGGGGGCTCCGGCGCCGATCGACCTTGCGGCGATCACCGCCGCGCTGGCGCATCCCCAGGTCGTCGTCGACGAGGACGCGGCAGAAGAAGAAGTCGACGAGGACGAGGCCCTCGCCCTGGGTGAGGCTGAGGCCGACGACGAGGCCGACCTCACCGAAGAAGACGCAGCCGAGGACGACGCAGCTGAGGACGACAACGCCGAAGACGCCGACGGCACGCCGCGTCGTCGTCGTCGCCGTCGTGGTGGCAGGCGCCGTCGCCGTGGCCCGGACGACGTGGACGGCGGCCCGGAGGAGACGACGGACGGCGAGCCCGAGTCCGAGACGGACGCCGACGCCGAGACCGAAGAGCCCGAGGCAGTCGAGGGGGAGGAGCCGGCGACAGCGAGCAGCCGTCGTCGTCGCCGTCGTCGTCGCCGCGGCGAGGACACCGCCGCCGCTGAGGACGACCCCACAGAGGTTGTCGTCCGCGTCCGCGAACCCCGCGGTCGCCGCCGGCCGGGTTCGCCTGTCGACGAGGTCACAGGCATCGAAGGCTCTACGCGCATGGAGGCCAAGAGGCAGCGTCGGCGTGAAGGCCGTGCGGCCGGACGTCGTCGTGCTCCGATCCTGTCCGAGGCCGAGTTCCTCGCACGTCGCGAGTCGGTCGAGCGCGTCATGCTGGTTCGTCAGTCCGACGACCTCAGCCAGATCGCGGTCCTCGAGGACGGTGTGCTCGTCGAGCACTACGTCGACCGCGCGTCGGCGGCGTCGTTGATCGGCAACGTCTACGTCGGCAAGGTGCAGAACGTGCTTCCGAGCATGGAGGCGGCGTTCGTCGACATCGGTCGCGGCCGCAACGCCGTGCTGTACGCGGGCGAGGTCGACTGGGACGCGTTCGGCAACGAGGGACAGAGCCGGCAGGTCGAGAAGGTCTTCTCGTCCGGGCAGAGCATCCTCGTCCAGGTCACCAAGGACCCCGTCGGCGCGAAGGGTGCCCGTCTGACGGCACACATCTCGCTGCCGGGTCGCTACCTCGTGTACGCACCGGGCGGTCACCTGTCCGGCATCTCCCGCAAGCTGCCCGAGCAGGAGCGGAACCGGCTCAAGGACATCCTCGGCGACCTCGTCGCCGACGACGCCTCGGTCATCATCCGCACCGCTGCCGAGGGCGTGAGCGAGGAAGAGCTCGTGCGCGACATCACCCGCCTCAAGGCGCAGTGGGAAGCCATCGAGAAGAAGGTCAAGCAGGGTTCCGCGCCGCAGCTGCTGTACGGCGAGCCCGACCTGACCGTACGGATCGTGCGCGACCTGTTCACCGAGGACTTCACCAAGCTGGTCGTCGACAGCAACGGCAAGGCCGACGACGCGTTCGACACGGTGTCCGCGTACGTGAACCACGTCGCGCCCCACCTGGCCGACCGCGTCCAGCAGTGGAACCACGAGGGCGACGGCGACCTGTTCACCAAGCACCGCATCGACGAACAGATCGCCAAGGCGCTCGAGCGGAAGGTCTTCCTTCCCTCCGGCGGGTCGCTCATCATCGACCGCACCGAGGCGATGACCGTCATCGACGTCAACACGGGCAAGTTCACCGGTTCAGGTGGCAACCTCGAAGCGACCGTCACGGCGAACAACCTCGAGGCCGCGGAGGAGATCGTCCGGCAGCTCAGGCTCCGCGACATCGGCGGCATCATCGTCATCGACTTCATCGACATGGTCCTGCCGAGCAACCGGGACCTGCTGCTGCGTCGTCTCGTCGAGTGCCTCGGCCGTGACCGTACGCGCCACCAGGTCGCGGAGGTCACCTCGCTCGGTCTCGTGCAGATGACACGGAAGAAGATCGGTACGGGTCTGGCGGAGGCTTTCACTGAGCCCTGTGAGGCCTGCCACGGCCGTGGCTACCACCGTCACGACGAGCCCGTCGACACTCAGGCGCCCGCCGATGGCGGCGACCGCAGGCGTCGGCACTAGTCAGGTTCATGGCTGGGTTTGACCCTAAAGAACCCAGCCACGTAGGATTGCCCCTCGGTGCCCTGCCCGACATGTCGTGGTCGTGGGCAGCTTCGGGGCCGCGCAGTGCGCAGGCTCCACCATGGACGAAGAAGAGAGTAGGTCAGGCGTGTACGCGATCGTGCGCAGTGGCGGACGCCAGCACAAGGTTGCTGTGGGCGACGTCGTCGAGATCGACAAGATCGTTGCCA
>Ga0182021_10005611_pt1 | contig 14876 bp, 8 predicted proteins | sample 612E3MmetaG_FD_120493 | JGI IMG/M metagenome (GOLD analysis project Ga0182021, IMG submission 120493) | Permafrost microbial communities from Stordalen Mire, Sweden - 612E3M metaG (Illumina Assembly) | ecosystem: Environmental > Terrestrial > Soil > Wetlands > Permafrost | place: Sweden... | reverse complement strand
TTCGCGCGCCACGCCGCGCTGCGTGTTCTGGCGGACGAGGTCATAGACCACGTTGCGCGTCTCGGAGGCGACCGCCGATTCCGGCAGGTCGAAATTCACCCGGCCCAGCAGGGCGCGGACGGTCTGGGCGCGGATCGCCTTGGACTGCGAGTATTTCAGCTCGTTTTCCAGGTCCAGCCGGACGCCGGCCTTGAGCTTCTCCAGATTTTCCGCGCCGAATTTCTTCGCCAGTTCGTCGTCCAGCACCGGCAGGGATTTTTCCTTCACCTCGACGAGTTCGACTTCATAAACGCCCTTCTTGCCCTGGAGTTCCTTGGTCACGAAATCGGCGGGGAAGTCAACATTCACCGTGCGTTTGTCGCCGGCGCCGGCGCCGATGAGCTGCGCGGCGAAACCGGGGATGAACGAGCCTTCGTTCGTCTCCACCCAGAAATTTTTCTGCTCGGTCAGGCCCTTCGCCGTCGGCGCGAGTTCGGTGATGACCTTGCCTTCGCAGGTGCCGGAGTAGTTGACCACGGCGATGTCGCCGTTGGTGAGCGGGCGGGCGACGGTGTTGTAGTTCGCGTGCTGGCCGCGCAGCAGGTCGAGGGCTTTTTCCACGTCGGCGTCGGTGACGGACTTGTTTTCGATCTGCGCGGGGAGGCCCTTGTATTCGGGCAGTTGGAAGTCCGGCGCGGTCTCGACCGTGGCGGTGAACTGCAAAACCTGGCCGCGGCCGAACTGCACTTCCTCGATGTCGGGGTAGCCGACGATCTGGAGCTTCTGCTCGTCAATCGCCTTGCGGTAGGCGTCGCCGATGAGCTTGCGCTTGGCTTCGTCGTTGATTTCCGCGCCGTATTTTTTCACGACCATCGCCACGGGGGCCTTGCCAGGACGGAAGCCCGGCAGCGCGGCTTCCTTCTGGAAATTCTTCGTGATGGCGTCAAACGCCGCGTCCACGGCGGCTGCGTCCAGTTCCACCCGCACGAGCTTTTTGCACGGGGCCAAGTTTTCAACGGATACGTTCACAGTAAAATAAAGGTTAAACGAGCCGCGCAGCATAGCTGAACGGCGGCGATTGCGTCAATTGGTTTTAGGGAATCCGCGGATTCTGCTATTTCTTCGGGTCGCCGAGCGGCAGGACGGTTTTGCCGTAAACCTCGTTCAGCACCTGGGCCAGCCCCGTGTAAATTGCCGAGAGACCGCAGAAAATGCCCTCGTAGCCGGCAAAGTGTTCGATCGCGGGATTCCCGGTGTGCTTCGCCGCCACCAGCAGGAAGAACAGCACCGTCAGCGAGCCGAAAACGACCTGGAGCGCGCGGCTCAACTTGAGCGTGCCCACAAACATCACGGCCGTGAAAACGCCCCAGAGCGCGAGGAACGCCGCCAACGCGTCGGGCGTGGTGGGCGTGAGGCCGGCGACCATTTTCGGCAGCACGATCAGCGCGACGAGCGTCAGCCAGAAAAAGCCGTAGGAGATGAAGGCGGTGGTGGCGAAGGTGTTTTTCTTCTTCCATTCCATGATGCCGGCGATCACCTGCGCCGTGCCGCCGTAGCAGATTCCCATGCCCAGAATCATGCTGTTCAGCTCGTAAAACCCGGCGTTGTGCAGGTTGAGCAAAACCGTGGTCATGCCAAAACCCAGCAGCCCGAGCGGGGCCGGATTGGCGGTGGTGTCCTGAATCTTCGTAATGGTCGGTTCGGTCATAAATGGAATGGTCTTGAGGCTCCGCGGCGTCGCCGGATGGTTTGTCGAACCCCAAAACCGGGCCAGAGACTACAGCAAAACCGGTCGCCCGCAATTCCGAATATGAATCCGGTTTTCATGGCGCATCCCGGACGTTTGCGCTTTGATGTGGCGCATGAAGCGGACGATTTTCATCACCGGCACGGACACCGGCGCCGGCAAAACCGTTTTGACCGCGCTGCTGGCGCGGTTTCTGCGCGGCACCGGCGTGAGCGTCGCCGCGCTCAAGCCGGTCTGCTCCGGCGGACGCGAGGACGCGCTGGTGCTGCGCGCTGCGCTCGGCGGCGCGCTGGCGCTGGACGAAATCAACCCGTGGCATTTCCGCGCGGCGGTCGCGCCGGCGCTCGCCGTGAGGCTGGAAAAGAAAACGCTGCGGCTCGCGCCGGTGCTCGCGCATCTCCGCGCCGTGCGGGGGAAATTTGACGTGACGCTGGTGGAAGGCGCGGGCGGCCTGCTGAGTCCGCTCGGCGAAAACTTCAATTCCCGCGACTTGATTTCGGCGCTGCGGGCGGTGCCGGTCATCGTCGCGCCGGACAAGCTGGGCGCGGTGAATCACGTTTTGCTGACACTGGAAGCACTGCCCGAAAATTTTTGCGCCAAGGCAAAAGTGGTTTTGATGTCGCCGGCAAAGCCGGATGCCGCCACGGCGGCGAACGCAAATCTGCTCGGTCTATTTTTCCCGCCGGAAAACATCTTCATGCTGCCGTGGCTGGGCAAAAAGTTTTCCCCGGAAGCGGCCCTGAAAAAGCCGCAGGTGAAGCAGGCGCTCGCCGCGCTGGTTGAGATCTAAGTCACGCGCTGACTTTCGCCAATGCCAATGAAGTGATTTCACGGGCGCGGGCGTCGCTGGTGGCCTCGGCGTAGCAGCGGAACTCCGGCGCGTTGCCGGACGGACGCAGGTGGATGACTTCCTCGTTGGCAAAGGTGATGCGCAAGCCGTCGGTGCGGTTCAAGCCGGTGACCGTGCCGCAAATGGTGCCGAACATTTTCTCAATCGCCGCCTTGTCGGCCGCTTCGGAACCGGAGTTGAACCTCGCCAGAATTGCCTGGCTCTTTTCCGTCGCAAAATTCTTCAGCCGGTCGCTCGCCGTGAACCGCGCGGGCAGGCTGGCGGCAAGCTGCGAAACCGTTTTTCGCTGCGCTTTTGCCAGCAGCAAAATGCCGAGCATCACGATCACCGCATCGCGTGTTGGCAGGGCGCGGAGTTTTTTGCCGTCGCTGACAATGTCGGAATTGAGCAGGAAACCGCCGTTGGCTTCGTAGCCGACGACGCGTTTCGCACCCGCCGCCGTGGCTTGCAGCATCGAGGCGATGACGAACGGCGAGCCGATGCGGGTGCGGCGGACTTCGCGGAACCAGCCGCATTTTTCCACGGCGGTGTTGCAACTGACCGGCGTGCTGATGGAATCCGCCTCCAAAAATTTCGCGCAGAGAATGCCCGCGACGTCGCCGCGCAGCCACTCGCCGCGCTCGTCGCTGACCAGCGGACGGTCGCTGTCGCCGTCGGCGGAAACGAGGGCGTCAAACTTGCCGGTCGCCGCCCATTCGGCAGCGAGTTTCACGTCTTCCGGGCGGATGGCTTCGGTATCCACCGGAATAAATTTCTCCGAGCGCCCCAGCGGCGTCACTTCCGCGCCGAGATGCGAAAGGATTTTCACCAGCACGTCGCGGCCCACGGCTGAATGCTGGTAAACACCGACGCGCAGGCCCTTCAGCGCGTCGTGGCTGAAAAAATTCAGGTAGCGCATCGCGTAGTTTTCACCGGCCTCGGGGGAAACTTCATGCGGAGCGCCGAGCACCTGCTCGGCGCGTTGAGAGAGATTATTACTTCGAGCCGAGCTGGTGCTCGGCGTTCCAAAATCCCCATCTGCGCCGAACAGCGCGTCGTCCAGTTCCACGATCTGGCTGCTCATGCCTTTCTCGTCTTCCTTGAGCACTTCGCCGGTGGGCTTGTTGAACTTGATGCCGTTGCGGTCGTCGGGAATGTGGCTGCCCGTGACCATGATGGCGGGAATTTTATTCTCCAAGCCGAACAGTGCCACGGCGGGTGACGGCACCTTGCCGCAGTTCACGGCGCGATAGCCCATGTCCTCCGCCGCGCGGCAGACGGCGGCCATCACGCGGTCGGTGCTGGGGCGGAAATCGCCGCCCACGGCGACGCGCTCGCCGGCGCGCTGGAGTTCGCCGATGCCTTCGAGGTATTGCAGAAAGCCTTTGGTGTAGGCATAGCAGACTTGGTCGGTCATTGCCGTTGCCAACCCGCGCGCACCGCTGGTGCCGAAGGTCACGCCACTTTTCAACATGAGTTCTTGGATGGATATTTTCATTTGTAAAAATTCAAAGCCAATCACGGTGGCATTGCTCGCGCTGCGAGCAATGCTGTCGCCGAGCGGAGCGTCAGGCGACGGAATCATTCAAGCGCTTGGCAATCTGGCCACCTCAAAGTGCCTGCTGCGCAGGCAAATTTTGTCGCAGCGCGACAAATTCCACCAGCCGCTTCATTTCGCCGCGTCTGCCTTCGCCTTTTCAGCGTAATATTTTTTCAGCACGTCGAACGCCTGCTTCTTTTCGCCGTTGTGGCCGATCAGCCCCTTGATGTTCCAGCTGTCCTGAATCTCCGGCAACACGCGGCGCGGCGACCGGAAGTCGCACAGAATCCACGGCGTGCAGCCGCTGAAGCCGGGAATCTTGTCCAGCATCGCCAGCGTGCGGCGGTAAAGATCCGCCTGATATTCCTCGCTGAACCGCGTCAGGGCGTCGGCGTGAAAACCCTGCTTGGCGTCCGCGCCAAATTCGCTGATGACAACCGGCTTTGGCCATTTGATGCTCCAGGTGGTGCGGTCAATCTTCTCCGGCGTGCCGTCATACCAGCCGGTGTATTGGTTGAAGCTGCACAGGTCGGTGAATTCGCCGAACGGATCATCCACGATTTTGTGGCAGGAATCTTTCGGGTCGGCGTGAACTTCCATCGCGGCGGAAACCAGCCGCGTGCCGTCGAGTGCGCGCGCCTCGTCCACGAGCGACTTCAAAAATTTCGTGCGCGCCGGGCTGACCGGTGCCTCGTTCGCCACCGACCAGACGACGGCGCTAGCGCGGTTCTGGTCGCGGGAAATCAGGTCGGCCAGTTGTTTTTTTGCGTTTGCCAAAGTCGCCGCGTTCGTCCACTGGATCGTCCAGTAAACCGGAATCTCCTCCCAGCACAGGATGCCCATTTCGTCGGCCAGCCGCGCCATGTGTTCGTTGTGCGGATAATGCGCGAGCCGGACAAAATTACAGTTCAATTCCTTCGCCCAGCCGAGCAGTTGCCGCGCATCCGCCTCCGACCACGCGCGCCGGCCTTCCAGCGGCATTTCCTCGTGGATGCAGATGCCGCGCAGAAAAACCTTTTTGCCGTTCAGCAAAACATCCTGACCACTGGTCGCAATCGTGCGAAAACCAACGCGATCTTTCAGTTTGTCCGCGCCGGCGGAAATCACCACGTCGTTCAGCACCGGCTTTTCCGGCGACCACAGCGCGAGGTTTGGCGTGGTCAGTTCAAACCGCGCCACGCCGTTCGTGTCCGCCGTCATTTCGGCGGCAATTTTCAAGGACGGGAAATTGATTTTCACAGGCGGCGTTTTGTCCACGCCATCGAGCTGGATGTTCGCCTCAATCGTATTCGTCGTGCCCGGCTTGAGCCGCGTGCGGAAGTTGGCGATGAACGTCGCCGGCGTTTCCACCAGCAGCACGTCGCGCGTGAGGCCACCATAGTTCCACCAGTCGGTGTCCAGCGTCGGCACCGCCTCGGCGTGGCGGTTGTTATTCACGCGGACGACGAGCGAGTTGCCTTTTTCCTTCGCCAGCGCGGTGATTTCATAGGCGAACGGCGTGAAGCCCCCGATGTGCTTGCCGAGCTTTTTACCGTTGAGATAAACGTCCGACTCGTAGTTCGCCGCGCCGAAATAGACAAACAGTCGGTGGTCGGACGCGGATTTCTTCACGTCAAACTTCGTGCGATACCAGACCGTGCCTTCGTAATAAAATAGCTTGTCGTTCTGCGAATTCCAGTCGCCGGGCACGTTCAGCGTCGGGCTGGTGTCGAAGTTGTATTCAATCAGGTCGCTCTTGTCCTTGGCCTGCTTGTCCAGCGCATAGCCGCCGGTGACCTTGCCGCCCGTGTCATACGGCTGGCGGCGGTAATCGCAGTAGCCCGTGTCATACGGATCCACGATGTAATTCCATTTGCCGTTCAGGCTGGTGACCTGCCGCGCAAACACGTCGGCGATGACAATTTCGCCGCGCGCGCCGGCGACCACCAGGGTCGTGACAGCGAGGGAGAGAATGGTTTTTTTCATGCGATTTGAGTCCCGCAAGTTAGCGCATCTGCAAAACTGAAGGAACCATTTTTACTCGGCCGAATAAATTCCTTTGCGCCCTTGCGCCTTTGCGGGAAACTTTCCGCCGTGCAAGCGCGCTTTCTCCTTGGCCCCGCCGGCAGCGGCAAGACCTTCCGCTGCCTGGCGGAAATCCGCGCCGCGCTGGCGTCTGCGCCGGACGGGCCGCCGCTCATCCTGCTCGCGCCCAAACAGGCCACGTTCCAGCTCGAACGCCAGTTGCTCGATTCCGACGGGTGGGGCGAGCGTCCTCGCGAGCCGCTGGCCAAGCCAGGCATCGGCTCGCCGGGAGTCTCGCCCCACCAAATCTCCGGCTTTACGCGGCTGCAAATCCTTTCCTTCGACCGGCTGGCGCAATTCATCTTTGAAAAGCTCAACGTCGCGCCGCCGAAACTGCTGTCCGCCGAAGGCCGCCTCATGGTGCTGCGCGCCCTGCTGCTGCGGCACGCGGACGACTTGAAACTGTTTCGCGGCAGCGCCCGCCGCGCCGGTTTTGCGCAGGAACTCGGCACGCTGCTCGCGGAATTGCAGCAGCACCAGTTCGGTCCCGCCAAACTCCGCGCGCTCGCCGAAGAAAACAAATTGCGCCGCGAACTCCGCGACAAGCTTGACGATCTGGCATTGCTTTCCGAGAAATACGCGGACTGGCTGCGCGAACACGAACTGCAGGACGCGAATAACCTGTTGGATTTTGCCGCCGCCGCACTGCGAAATAATTTCGGTCTTCCGCCTGCCGCCTTCCGCTTTTCCGGTTTATGGCTCGACGGTTTCGCCGAGATGACGCCGCAGGAGTTGGCCCTGCTCACCGCCGTCGTCCCGTTGTGCGACCGCGCCACGCTGGCCTTTTGCCTCGAAACCGAACCCACGCCCGAAGCCTCGTGGCTCTCCATCTGGTCGTCCATCGGCAAGACTTTCCAGCAGTGCCGCGCGCAGATCGCCAACCAGCCCGGCTGTGAGGTGACAACCGAAAGGCTCGCACGCGTGCCGGGGAAAAATCGTTTCGTGCCAGATTCAGACCTGGCGACCCTCGAAGAAAGCTGGACGCTGCCTGCCAGCCTGCCATCTTCCATCCTCCATCCTCCATCCTCCGCCCTCGCGCTGGTCGCCTGCGCCAATCCCGAGGCCGAGGCCGCGTTCGCCGCCCGCGAGGTTTTGAAATTCGTCCGCGCCGGCCACCGCTTCCGCGACTGCGCCGTGCTGGTGCGCCAGCTTGACGGCTATCACAAGCCGCTCGCGCGGGTTTTCCGCCGCTACGAAATCCCGTTCTTCCTCGACCGCCGCGAATGCGTGGCGCACCACCCGCTCGCCGAACTCACCCGCAACGCGCTCCGCACCGTGGCGTTTGACTGGCAGAACGACGACTGGTTCGCCGCGCTCAAGGCCGGATTCTCGCCCGTGGAGGAAAATGAAATTGACCGGCTGGAAAACGCCGCGCTCGAATTCGGCTGGCGCGGCCGGAAATGGCGCGCGCCGTTGCCGGATGAAAACTGCGAGCGCCTGCGCGAAATCATTCTCCCGCCGTTTGCAAACTTCTCCGCGCTGCTGGCCAAGACGAACTCCAAACCCAACGGCGCGCAGCTTGCCGAAGCCTTGCGCGAACTCTGGAGCGGCCTGAAAGTCGAGCCGACTTTGGAACGCTGGAGCGCGGAGGAAACGGAGAATCCGTCGCCCGCCACCCGTCACTCGTCACCCCACCAAACGGTTTGGGAGCAGATGAATTCGTGGCTGGACAACCTCGCGCTCGCCTTCCCGCGCGAGCCGCTGCCGCTGCGCGACTGGCTGGCGGTGCTCGAAGCCGGCCTCGCGAACCTGACCGTGGGTGTGATTCCACCGTCGCTGGACGAAGTGCTCATCGGCGCGATTGACCGCGCCCGGAATCCGAACCTGAAATTCGCGCTCGTCCTCGGCGTGAACGAGTCGGTCTTTCCCGCCGCGCCCGCCGCGCCGGTGATCTTGACGAACTCCGACCGCGATGAACTGGAGCGGCAAGACGTCGCGCTGGGCGCGAACCTATTCGACCAGATTTCCCGCGAGCGTTATCTCGGCTACATTGCTTGCACGCGGGCGAATGAAAAACTGGCGGTCACGTTTTCGCGCCAGAGCGCCGAGGGAAAGATGCTGAACCCGTCGCCATTCATCGCGCAGTTGCAACGGATTTTCCCAGCGCTGGCCATTGGGGAATTTTTCGACGTCCCCGACTGGCGCGAGGCGGAACACGCGAACGAACTGGTTGAACCACTCGTGGAAAATCAAAACGTCGTAGCAGCCGAGGTAACGAGGCTCAAATCAAAAGCTGGTCAGAGCCTCCTCACGTCGGCTGCTACAGATGAAGATTGGCGCAGGCTGCTCGAACTCTCCGCGCTGAAGTCGCTCGTTGAAAAACTTTCCGCGCTGCGCGAACCGGATGAAAACGAAAACCTTTCGCCCGCGCTGGCGGAGAAACTTTATGGCCCGGCCCTGCGTTCCTCCGTCAGCCGGCTGGAGGAATTTGCGGGATGCCCGTTCAAGTTCTTTGTCCGCTCCGGCCTGCGCGCGAACGAGCGCAAGGTCTTTGAACTGGACGCCCGCGAGCGCGGCAATTTCCAGCACGACGTCCTGAAGACTTTTCACGAACAGTTGTCGGCGGCAGGCAAACGCTGGCGGGATTTGACGCCGACGGAAGCCCGCGAACGCATCGGCCAGATCGCCGACGCGCAGATGGAATCGCATCGCGACGGATTGTTCCGCGACTCGGCGGAAACGGAGTTTGCGGCGCGGGCGATGACGGCGGCATTGCAGGACTTCGTCGAAGTCATCGTCGGCTGGATGCACGGGCAGTATGACTTCGACCCGGCGGCGGCGGAACTCGGTTTCGGCGGCAAGGGCGACCGCGCGCCGGCCTGGGAAATTGATCTGGGCAACGGGCGCAAGCTGGCGCTGCAAGGCCGGATTGACCGTGTGGACCTGTGGCGCGACCCGGCCAGCGGCACCACGCTCGCGGTGGTGACGGATTACAAGTCCGGCGGCAAGAAGCTGGAGTCGCTGCTGGTGGAAAACGGCGTGCAGTTGCAACTGCTGGCGTATCTCGGCGCGCTGCGGCACTGGAAAAATCCGAAGGAAATTTTCGGCGCGGAACAGATCACCCCCGCCGGCGCGTTCTATGTCAGCCTGCGCGGCAAGTTCGAGCCTGGCGACACCCGCGACGAGATATTGAACGACACCGGGGCGAAGAAGCTGGCGTATCGCCACAACGGGCGCTTTGACGCGGGTGTCCTGCGGAAATTCGACCGCCGCCCGGACGCGAACAAGGGCGACCCGTTCAATTACCGTTTGAACAAGGACGGCGGTTTGCCGTCCAATTCCGCAGAGGCGTTGCCACGGGCGGAGTTCGATGCGATGTTGGCCGGCGTCGAGAATCAGTTGCGCGATTTGGGCGGAAAGATTTTCTCCGGTGCGGCACAGGTGGATCCCTATCGCAAAGGCAAGATGACGCCGTGCGAGCATTGCGATTATCGCGCGGCGTGCCGGATTGACGAGTGGACGCACGAATGGCGCGGGCTGCGGACGGCGGAAACGAAAGAGGAAGCATGAAACGCACTTTTATTTTGCTGGCCTTAAACCTGTCGGTGCTGGTCGCCGGCTGCGAAGCCGCGCCCACCAACACCCCTGCGGTCATGAACAACTCAACCAACACCACCATGAAATTCCCGCTCCAACGCACCGAGGCTGAATGGCGCAAAGTTTTGACGCCCGAACAATACCATGTCCTGCGGGAGGCCGGCACGGAACGGACGTTTACCGGCAAATACTGGAACACCAAGGAGCCGGGCATTTACCGCTGCGCGGCGTGCGGAGAGATTTTGTTCAAATCGGACGACAAGTTTGATTCCGGTTGCGGCTGGCCGAGCTTCTCGGAAATCGCGGCGCAGGGAAAAGTCATCGCCCGCGACGACAACAGTCTGGGAATGCACCGCACGGAAGTCTTGTGCGCGAACTGCGGCAGCCATCTCGGCCACGTTTTCGACGACGGCCCCGCGCCAACCGGCCTGCGCTACTGCATCAACTCCGCCTCGATTGATTTTGCCAAGGGGACAAACGCGCCAGCGACCAAGCCGGAGGAAAAGAAGTAAAACCCACAGCCTCCCGATGGCAGGGCTGACCTGCCGGTCAGCCTTTTTTACCCGTCAGCCCGCACAGTGCGGTTGCCGGCCCCGGAAGACTGAATCTTGCTTCGCTTGGTTCTGGCGCGAAGTTTGGGTGGCGCAGCAGCGCCCAGGATCGGCTTTCATGGTTTTAACTGCTGTTTCTTCGATTTTGTGGAGAAGGCTTTGGGGCGTAGAAAGAAAAGCATGGAAACCAACTGGAAGGCTGCGATGTGTTCTAACTTGAACTGCTGCGTGTCAAATTATGGAACATGCGGTGGCCTTATTGTGGACACAGCTACCGCACGTCGCGCAAGGCGTAGATTACCACGTTGTCGGCCATGTGGTCTCTTTTTGGGCGGGCTTTGCTCCGGCATGAAAACCCGTTTCATCTTGATAACCCACTGGAATCTCGATTTTTACCGCATTCCACAGCTTGGCGATGATTCCAGTTGGCGAGAAACTCACGGTTCCCGTGGGCAACCACGCTTTTTGATCCATGACTGTTTGTTTGGAGGCCATGATTTTTAGGTAGCAGCGGCGATGCCAAAGTTGATTTCTATTTGAGATTGTAGGAACGATAGAAACGTTTATCAAAACCGCTGGCGCTCGGATCCACAAATGTGAATGGAGCCGTATTCGTTTGCACTGAAACCCAATGGTTTAGGTCTGAAGATACTTGAACGACATACTTGTAACCCGGAACGCCGTCAACGATGAAACCGAATTGCTTATTCAGAAGGGTGGCCGAAGTCAAAGTTGCGGCGGTCGTGGAGTAAACGGACAAAAGGGCGGTCACGCTGTTGGTGGAGCCGGCTGGATTGGAGACGGTCACGGAATAGACCCCTGACTGGCTGGTAGCGACGTTTTTCAGTGTGAGGGTTGCGTTTGTTGCAGAAACCATCGGCGTTCCGTTGAATTTCCATTGGTATTTAATCGGTGTTTTTCCCGTGGCGGCTACGGCCAAGGAGACGGTTTGTCCAGCCACAGTCACTCCGTTTGTCAATTGTTTGGAGATTGTGGGTCGGCCCGTGTTTTGCTTGGTCTGGCTGGGTGTTGACGACGATCCTGAACCTGTGTTTTTGGGCGGAGCAATCACAGTGACGGTAAAACTTTGCGTGGTAAGGTTGTTGCTTGCACCGCCGTCATTGATGGTAACAGTGATGACGGCGGTGCCGGATGCGTTAGCCACCGGCTTGAAGGTCAATGTGCCGGTGGTTTTGGGGCTGGTGTAGCTGATGGTCGGTTTGGGAATGAGCGCGCTATTGCTGGTTGCCGCCGTGATTTTCAAAAGCTGTTTTTCACTGGCTGCCCCGGATGTGATGCCCGACAAAGTGACGGTTTGTGAGCCGGCATTTTGATTGATGGTCAGGGTTGCAATGGGGTTCAAAGTCGGTGGCTTATTCACCACGGCTGGCGGGGTGACTGGCGGGTTGTTTGTCGGCGGCGGGGGAGGTGGGGTGGGAATGACATAAGACGCTTCGTTCGACAAATCGCTTTCATTGCCTGACGAGTCAACGGTTGTTGCCCCGAAAAAATACGTCGTTCCATCGGCCAGACCGGAGACGGTGATGTTCGTGACATTTCCGACCGTCATTGAGTTGGTATAAACATGACTCGCCACGCCGAAATAAATCCGGTAGCCCGCCACGTTTGTGTCAGCGCTTGGATTCCAAGTCAGCGAAACACTCTGGCTCGCAAACGCGGGCACCCCGCCGAGCAACACAAAGGCACCCCAAAAAATCAAATTCAGGGCGGCTCGCTTCGACCAAAGGCTGTTCGTCAGGCGCGACATCCCCTCGCCTTATGCAAGAGGGCTGCCAACAGATTTCACCAAAGCAGGTTGGCCAAGCCCAATTGCCCCAAGTCACGCTGGCAGAGCGGGTCGTTTCTGGTAAAAACGGTGAAAACATTGGCGATTCAAGAGAGTTGCCGGTTTTGAGGTGCTAGAAAAATACCTACAAAAAAATTAAAACGCCGGGCGCGTCCGCCGCGGGCGCAATTGGGGTGATTTTATCCAAGACAACACTGTATTCCGCTCTGTCTTGAAAAGGTGCATGGAAACAACACCTTTCACCAGGCAACGCGTCGGCCCGAAGCCGGGTTATCCGCCGGGGTTATTTTCCGAAAAAGCCTTTGACCACGTCCGCCACGCGTTGGATTTGCGCGTCGGTCAGCTCGGGGAAAATCGGCAGGCTCAGGCACTCGCGCGCTGCTTTTTCGGCCGCGGGGAAATCGCCGGCCTTGTGGCCCAGCGACGCATAGCATTTTTGGAGATGCAACGGCACCGGATAGTGCAGTGCGCAGCCGACCTTGTTCTCGTCGAGATGTTTTTTAAGCTCGTCGCGGCGCGGATGGCGCACGACGTAAAGGTGCCAGACGCTTTCCGCCCCGGCCGCCTCGCGCGGCAATTGCAACGGCGTGCCCGCGAGCAGTTCCGTGTAGCGCCGCGCCACGCGCTGGCGCTCGCGCGTCCATTTTTCCAGGTGCTTCAGTTTGACGCCGAGCACCGCGCCTTGAAAACCTTCCATGCGGTAGTTGAAACCCACCTCGTCATGGTAATAGCGCACCGTCGAGCCGTGCTCGCGCAGCGAACGGGCGCGCTTGGCAAACTCCGGGTTGTTCGTCACCAGCGCGCCGCCTTCGCCGAACGCGCCGAGGTTTTTCCCGGGATAGAAGCTGAAGCAGGAAATATCGCCGAACGTGCCGACGACCTGGCCCTTCCATTTCGCGCCGTGCGACTGGCAGGCGTCTTCCACGAGCGGCAATTTGTGTTTGCGGCAGATTTCCCGGATGGCGTCCACGTCGAACGGCTGGCCGTAAAGATGCACCGGCATGACCGCTTTTGTCCGCGGCGTGATGGCTTTTTCCATCAGCTTCGGATCCAGGTTGAACGTCGTGTCGTCCACGTCCACATAAACCGGCTTCGCGCCGACGTAGGAAATCGCCCAGCTCGTCGCGACGAACGTGTAGGGCGTGGTGATGACCTCGTCGCCCGGCCCGACGCCGAGCAGCAGCAGCGCGATGTGCAGCGCCGAGGTGCCGCTGTTGAAGGCGACGCAGTGTTCCGCGCCGCAAAATTTCGCAAAATCCTTCTCAAACTGCGCCACGTCCGGGCCGAGGCAGAACGAGCAGTTGTCAATCGTGCGGGCGACGGCGGCGTCCAGTTCCGCGCGGAGCGGCTGGATTTGCGCGCGCAAGTCGAGGTAGGGAATCGGTTCGGACATAAATCGCCCCGGAATCTATCCGCATCCGCCGGCTTTGGGAATCTCAAACATCAATTCCGCTTGAATGTCGCGCGGTTGCCGGTAGCTTGCGCCGGATATGCGCTGGACAAACTTCTTTCTTCTGGTCCCGGTCACGATGCTGGCGGCCTGCACGGTCGTGAAAAAAAACGGCTGCACCGCCACCGACCCATTGCGCGAGTTTCAGTCCCGCGCCGCGCAGTATCATTCCGTCATCGCCTTGCCGGTTTTCGAGACGACGCCGGAAGCCGTCGCCGCCACGGCCAGAAAAACGATTGCCGACGGCAATGCGGCTTTGGACGGCATCGGCCGGCTCCGCGCAGGCGAGGTGAATTTCGCCAACACCATCCGCCAGCTCGATGATATTGGCTACCAGATCGGCGGCGCGGCCAATCGGCTGGGCCTGATTGAGCAGACCAGCACCAACGCCGCCGTGCGCGACGCCGCGACGGACGCGATCAAGACGCTGTCCGAATGGTCCGTGGGCATTGATTATCGCGAGGATGTCTATGCGGCGGTCAAGGCGTTCGCCGCCACGCGGCCGGTTTTGGCTGGCGAGGAGAAAAAATTGCTGGACGAGACGTTGCGGGATTATCGCCGCGCCGGACTGGAACTGCCCAAGGCGCAGCGCGATGAAGTTGAAAAAATGCGCAAGGAACTGACCGCGCTGGAAACGGATTATCAGAAGAACATCACCAAGGCCGCGCAGTCGCTGAAGTTCACCAAGGCGGAACTCGACGGCGTGCCGGAGGATTTTCTCGCGCAGCAGGGCATCAAGACCGGCGACGACGAATACACGCTTAAGGCGAACGTCACCTTCCACTATCTGATGGTGGAGGACAACGCCCGGCGCGAGGAAACCCGCCGGCGCATGATGACGACGCAGTGCAATCTCGCGCGCGAGGCGAACATTCCGCTGCTCCAGAAAATCCTCGTCCTGCGCGACGACGTGGCGCACAAGCTCGGCTACGGCAGCTACGCGGATTACGCTACGGAACCGCGCATGGTGAAGAACGGAGCGGCGGCGATTGATTTCCTGGAGAAGCTTAAGGCGGGTTTGCAGCCAAAGTATGACCGGGAGCTGGAGGAATTCCGCCAGTTGAAAATCAAGCAAACCGGCGATGCGAACGCCAAGATCAATTCCTGGGACTGGCGCTATTTCGCGAGCGAGCTGAAGAAGGACAAATACAACGTGGACGCCGAGCAACTGCGCGTCTATTTCCCCTACCAGCGCGTGCTGGACGGGATGTTCGCGATTTACCAGCGCATCTTCGGGCTGAAGTTCGAGCGCGTTGAGGCGCCTTACAAGTGGATCGGCGACCTGCAGCTTTACACCGTTTCCGACGCGAAGACCGGCGACGACGAATACACGCTTAAGGCGAACGTCACCTTCCACTATCTGATGGTGGAG
>Ga0182021_10005610_pt1 | contig 14879 bp, 17 predicted proteins | sample 612E3MmetaG_FD_120493 | JGI IMG/M metagenome (GOLD analysis project Ga0182021, IMG submission 120493) | Permafrost microbial communities from Stordalen Mire, Sweden - 612E3M metaG (Illumina Assembly) | ecosystem: Environmental > Terrestrial > Soil > Wetlands > Permafrost | place: Sweden... | reverse complement strand
CGAGGCCGACGTCCTGGATATGCGGGCCTACCTGGCCCGGTACCGGGGCGATGTGAGCGGCCTGTTCGTCAACTCTCCGGATCAACGGCAGCCGGGTAGCGACGGTGCCGCGGACGAGACGGACACCGCGGGATGAGCGAAGTCACGCCGCGGGAGACCCAGACCGGGTCGGCCTTCGCCCACGCCAGCGAGGCCGAGTTCTCGCGTATCCTCGATTTCTATCAGGTCACCTGGGAGTACGAGCCACAGGTCTTCCCGATCCTCTGGGACCTCGACGGCAACGTCCTGGAGAGCTTCGCCCCGGATTTCTTCCTGCCGGACTTGGACCTGTTCGTGGAGTTGACGACGCTTCAGCAGCGCCTGGTCAGAAAGAAGAATCGCAAGGTCCGCCGCTTGCGCGAGCTCTACCCGAATCTTCGGATCAAGCTCTTCTACGCTCGGGACTTCCGGGCCCTGATGCTCAAGTACGGCCGCTCTGCGCTGGTCTCGGAGCTGAGCGGGACCCTCGGGCAGGTTGGCCCGCGCCAGAACCAGGAATCCGTGTCGGACGACACGGCTGGTACCGGACACGCCGGCGCCGCGCGGCCACTCGATCTCTCGACCGCACCGGCCGGTGCCACGCTCGATGCCGGCGCTCACGATCGCCGATCCCGCGGCGCGCGCCGCCGCGCTGTGCGCCGGGCCGCCGCGGCGTACGCTCCCAATTCGACCGCCCCGTGAACTAAGAGGTAGCGATGAAGCATTCTCAGGACCTCAACGAAGACGTGGCAGAGGTGCTGCTGTCCGAGGACCAGATCAGAGTCAAGGTGATCGAGCTCGGGAAGCGGATCAGCGCCGACTACGCCGGCCGCGAGCTGACGCTGGTGAGCGTGCTCAAAGGATCCCTTCCATTCATGGCCGATCTCATGCGCCAGATCGAGCTTCCGCTCCGAATCGACCTGATGGAGGTTTCGAGCTACGGCGGAACGTCGACTGAATCGTCTGGACTCGTGCGCATCCTGAAGGACCTGAGCGCACCGATCGACGGTCGCGACGTTCTCCTCGTCGAGGACATCATCGACACCGGCCTGACCCTCAATTACCTGCTTCGATACCTCAAGGGCAAGAAGCCGAACTCGATCAAGGTGTGCGCTCTTCTTGACAAGCCGGCCAGGCGCCTGGTCGAAATACCGATCGACTACGTGGGGTTCGAGATCCCCGATGCTTTCGTCGTCGGCTACGGTCTCGATTTCGGGGAGGTTTACCGCAACCTGCGTTTCGTGGGCGTGCTGCGTCCCGAGGCCTACGAGTCCTAGGGGGTCCGATGAATAGCAGTCCCATTCAAAGGGGTCGCTGGGTCGTCACCGTCGGCGCTTTGGTGATCATCGCGTCCTCATTCGTGCAGTGGTGGCAGCTCGGCGGCGGGCCGGGCGAGTTGCCCGCCCAAGGCGATGTCGGAATCTCCAACGGGTTCGGGTTCGTGCTGTTCCTGGCGGCCGTGGCGACGCTGTTGTTGATAGCGCTGCCGTACGCGGCCGAGGCGCCGATCGCGATCGATCGGCCGATCTCATATCTCCTCCTTCTGGGCGTGGCATTCGTGGCCTACGCCCTCCGAACTGTGGCGATGCTCCAGGACAATCTGATCCTGTACGTCGGCCAGACGCCGCCGATCCAGCCGCTTCGGGGTCCCGGATACTGGGTCGCGGCTGCGGGACTGATCGTCTTCGCGCGAGGTGTCTTCGAGCTCTGGGAAGCCCGCCGGCGCTTCTGATCCGGGCTCGGCCGCCTGCGTGGACTGAACCTCTCCCGTGGGTTCCCGCAGCGTCTCCGGGCGATGGCGTATAGTAGGAAACGGCGGGCCGGACGCATGAGCGTGGCCGCCAACCCCAACCTGGTGTGGCTGTCGAGCCCCAAAGAAGCTCGCCACCCGAGAGTTCGGCACGAATGTGCGCGGCCACCGCGCCAATGAGGACGCCGTGGCTGCAGCGGTAGTGCGATCGCTATCTCGCCACGAGGTTCGTGCATTCGAGTGGAGTATCTGGTCAGACAAGCCCGTATCACCGATGTCGATCGGTTGTATGCGCTCTGCGTGGAAATGGGGGCTACGCCCGGCGCTGGCACCCCATTGGACGCGATCGGCCTGTTGCGCCAGCTCATCTACATGCCGAACGCAAGCGTCGTGGTCGCCGAGGCGGGTCGTCAGATTGCCGGCGGTGCAGTGCTCAGCCTGAGACCATCGATTCAGGCCGGCGGGTTCGTAGGCACGGTAGACGTGCTGATCGTCGCCTCTGGCCATAACGCCGAGAAAGTGGCCGATGCGTTGATCGAGGAGATCATGACCTCGGCACGAAGAAAAGGCTGCGCAATCGTGGAAGTCATGCTGCCGGAGAACGCCGCTCTGCGTGCGTGCTGGACGCGCCAGGGCTTCAATCCGGAGTCAGCCAACATCTACCGAGCGGGAGTCCCGGTCAGGGCACCGGCCACCCACTAACAATTCCGTCGCGGCCGAGCTGCCAGGGAGCGCCGGCGTCACGGGTCAAGGCCAGCGGCAAGGGCCGCCAGGCCATCACATCAAGGAGTAATTGGTGAGTAAAAACGTCGCCGTCTTCGTGGACGTAGCGAACATCTTCTATGCAGCGAAGGCGGCAGGCGCAGACATCGACTACGTCACCCTTCTCAAAGCCGCGGTTGCCGGACGCGATTTCGTCCGCGCATACGCCTACACGGGTCTCGACCCCGAGAATGAGAACCAGCGCAACTTCCACAGCTTCCTCGCCCGCCACGGCTACAAGGTTGTGAGCAAGGACATCCGCAAGTACGGGGACGGCAAGGTCAAGGCGAATCTCGACATCGAGCTCGTCGTCGACATGATGAAGACGGCTCGGAATCTGGACGTCGCAATCGTCGTCAGCGGCGATGGAGACTTCGCGCCGGCGATTCGCGCGGTGCAGGAAATGGGAGTGCGCGTCGAGGTCATCAGCTTCCGGGGCAACACCAGCTCCGATCTGATCGAGGCCGCCGACGTCTTCTACGACATCACTCAGCTGGCCCGCGTCGATCGCGAATCGTCCCGTTCTGGGCGGCGCGTTGCGGGCGACGATGAGGACCTCTCGATGACTGAGGTCCCCGACAAGCAGACCGAGGGTCGCGGCGGGCGGCGTGGCCGCGGCGGGCGGCGAACCGGATCTCGCGACGGTGAAGAGGCGGCGGCAGCAGCCGTGGCAGCAGCCGCGGCCGGGTCGGGCGAACGGGCAGGACGCGCCCCGAGTCGGGTCTCCGGTCGCTCCACCTCCGGCGCCACCTCCGGCGCCGCTTCCGGTGCCGCTTCCAGCAAGCTGGTGGCATTGCCCGGCGAGAAGCTCTCGCGGGCGCAGACCGCCGACGCCGCCTCCGTGCATATCGAGGAGCCCATTGAGGTTCTCGTCGAGGATCTCGGCGAAGGCCCGGAGGTCGAGGATGCGGACGGCGCTCAGCCGACGGAAGCCGGCCGGCGACGCCGACGACGCGGCGGTCGAGGTCGAGGCCATGGCGGCGGAGCCCGAGAGGGTACCGCGCCAGGCGAAGACGCCCCGGAAACGGGCGACGAAGCCGAGCAGGAAGGCCCGGCCGCTCCGCCGGCGAACCGACCCAACCAATTCGGATCGGTCTGGGATTCCCAGATCGGCATGGTCGGACGACCCGAGCGCCTGACACCGGTCACACCTGCGGATGAGGACGATTTCGCCGAGCCCGAGATCCCCGAGTATCTGCTGGCCGAACGCCAGCGGGGCGGTCGGGGTCAGAGTCAAGGCCGGAGCGGCGGTGGCCGCGGCGTTCGCAGCGCCTACGCCTCCGCGGTCGAACGGGAGCGCTACGGGAGATCCTCGACGCGCTATCCGGAACCGGTTCGACAGGCACCGACACAGCCGCCGCGCCGGCGCGACGAGCGCCCGCAGCGCCAGCCCCAGCCGCAACAGCACCGCGGCGGTGGTGGAGTCGTGCGCAGCAGCGGCCGAGACTCGGCCGAGCCGTGGAGCGAGGTTCCGCCGGAGCTCGAGGAGATCCTGCGAGCCCAGCTCTCGACCAAGCTGAGCCGGCAGGCGGAGGCGCCGACCGCGGCGCCAATTGAAGTCCCGACCGATATCCACGCCGAAGGCGGCGCGGCCGAAGGCGGCCAGGCACCCAAGGCCGGCGCCCGACGCGGCGGTCGTCGCAAGGTCGAAGCCGTCACGACGGCCGGTTCCGAGACCCCCGCCCAGGTTTCATCCGGGGCCGGCGCGGCCGCCGAAGCTCCTGCCGCCCTCGCCGAGGCACCCGCCAAGCCCGCCAGCCGCAGCCGGCGCAAGCCCGCCGCGACCGAGGCCACCATCGAGTCGGCCCCGACCGTCGATGCCCCGGTCAAGGCAGCGCCCAAGCGCCGCGCTCCGGCCCGCAAGAAGCCGGCCGAGGGTGAGGCGCCCACGGCATCGACCGGCGAGCCGGCCGGCGAGTAAGCACCCGGCGCACATCCACCGTCGAGCCGTGCCGTCGGGCCCGCTGCCGATGGAGAACGCAATGACGCGCGGCCAGCCAGCAGCGCTGGCCGCCGTCACGGCCATGGTCAGTGGCTCCGTTCCGCACGCCGTCCTGCTCGTCGGGCCGGCTTCAAGCGGCAAGACCACGCTCGCCATGGACCTGGCCGCGGCGCTTCTGTGCGTCGATCCGGACGGCGCCGCGCGTCCTTGCCGCCACTGCCGGGGCTGCCGGCTCATGGCCTCGGGCAATCACCCGGACCTGCACCGGCTCGCGCCGGACGGCCCGGGCGGCCAGGTGCGCATCGGCAAGGCGACCGACGCTGAGCCGGGCACGATCCGCCACCTCATCGGCGAGCTGGCACTCCTGCCGATCGAAGGCGGCGCCCGCGTCGCGATCGTCGAGCAGGCTCATCGAATCAACGACGACGCCCAGAACGCGCTCCTCAAGATGCTGGAGGAGCCGCCGCCTCGGGTCACGATCATCCTCTGCGCCGACGAAGAGGAGTGTCTCCTGCCGACCGTTCGATCGCGCTGCGTTCGAGTTCGCCTGGGACCCGTAGCGGGACGTGAGATCGAGCGCTGGCTCGGGGATCTCGGCGTTGCCGACGCCCCATCGGCCGCGCGCTTCGCCCGACTCGCCGCGGGATGCCCGGGCCTGGCCCTCGCCTACGCTCGCGCCCCCGAGGCGGCCCGGCTGCGGGGCGAGATTTCGCGCGGCCTGCTGGACCTGCTGGCGGCCGGCCGACACGAGCGCCTCACCTCGGTGCGGACTCTCATGAACTCGGCGGCGGCGCTCGATGCCGCCCTCGACGAAGGGCGCAAGGGCGGCGCCGGCGGCGAGGGGCACGAAAGCGGCGGCGATGCGGCCACTCCAGTCACGGCGCGGCGCCGAAAGAAGGCCTCGGCCGCGACTGCGGCGAACGACGGGACCGCCGGCGCCGAGTCGGACGCCCCGGCCGCCGAATCGGCCGCCGAATCGGCCGCCCCCAAGGCGTCGGCCTCCGACCGCCGGGCGGCAGCGTCCACGCTGCTGGCCATCTGGGCTTCGGTCGCGCGAGACCTCACTGTGGCGGGCCTGGGCGGCCGTCGCCAGCTCCACGATCCGGAGCTGCTCGACGAGTTCGCCACCGTCGCCCCCACGATCGCCGCCGGCGCCGTGCCCGCCTTCCTGGCCAGGCTGGCGGCCGTTGAGGTCCAGATCGACGAGAACGTCAATCCCGAGCTCGCCCTTGACGTGCTGGCGCTGACCTGGCCCCGGCCGGGCCGCGCGGCCGACCGACCGATGCCCCGCCCATGACCCGGACATGAGCAAGCCGGGCGAGCTGGCGCGCCTCGAGGCGAACGTCCGCGGCCGCGTCCAGGGCGTCGGCTTTCGCTATTTCGTGATCGTGCGGGCGATGCAAATGGGCCTGACCGGGTTCGTGGCCAACGAGCAGGACGGCAGCCTCCGCGTCGTAGTCGAAGGCCCGCGTGTGGATCTCGAAGATCTGCTGGACGCGCTGCACGAAGGCCCGGCCTCCGCGCTCGTCGAGCGCGTCGACGAGGACTGGCTGCCGTACACCGGCCACTGGGGCACCTTCAGCATCGAATCCCGCGGCCATCGCGGGGATTGACTGGCGCTACGGCAGCGCGCGGAACGAGCCGCCGTCGATCGGGACGAAGGTGCCGGTCTGATAGCGGGCCAGGTCCGAGCACAGCCAGGCGACGTAGGCGCCGAGTTCGTCGGGGTCGCCGTAGCGGCCGGCCGGGATCGCGCTCTCGAATTGCGCCCGGACCTCGCCCGCAGTCGTGCCCGCTCGATCGGCCCGCGTCTGGTCGAGAGAGGCGACCCGAGCAGTGTCGAACCGGCCGGGCAGGACGCCGTTGACCGTGACGCCGTCGGCCATGACTTCGAGCGAGATCGTCTTGAGCCAGGCCGCCAGCGCGCTGCGGCAGGCGTTCGAATACGAAAGCTCCGGAATGGGCTGGCGGATGCCCGACGACATGATGGATACTACGCGGCCCCAGCGGCGCCGCCGCATCGCCGGCAGCAGCAGAGTCGCGAGCTCGATCGGCGTGATCGCCAGGAGTTGAAACGACCGCTGCCATTCCTTCGGATCCGTCTTCGCCGCTTCTACCGCAGGCGGCCCGCCGGCATTGAGGACGACGATTTCGATCTCGCCGAGCGCCTTTTCGGCGGTGGCTGCGACCAGCGCGGCCGTGGCGGGATCCGCGGCATCTCCGGCGACCGTTGCAACTTCGACCGAGTAAGCACGCCTGATCTCCTCGGCTGCCCGTTCGAGCGCCTCGCCGCCGCGCGACCACAGAGCCAGCCGGCAGCCCTCGGCCGCAAGGCGCTCCGCACACGCCCGCCCGAGCCCCGCCGACGCACCGCCAACGAGGGCGCCTCGCCCGTTCAGTCCGAGGTCCATTGCCAACTCCTCCACTCGTGGCTCGATTCGGCCGCCGCCCGACGCTACCGTAGAACGAAACGGCCACCTGCGGCGTGTACGAGTTGATGATGCCGATTGTCGTTCCTGCCGTCCCCGCGACGGCCGCCTCGATGGAGTCGCACAAGCGCGCCTTCGAGAACGCCTATACGGAGTGCTGGATGCCGGTCTTCCGGCTCGCTCTGGCCTGGACGAACGACTGGCCGGCGGCCGAAGAAATCGCCCAGGAGTCGTTCTCGCGACTTTGGGTCAGGCGCAGCTCGGTCGACTGGAGCGAGCCGATGCTGCCCTGGCTTCTCACGACCGCCCGACATCTGGCAACCGATCGATTCCGCCGCCTGCGCCGGCTCCTCGGCCAGCTGCCCGCGGTCGAAACCACGCTGGACCTCGACCAGCATGCCCGCTGGCTCGACATCCGAGCTGCTTTCTCTCGTCTCAGCCCGCTCGAACGGGCGGCGCTGGCTCTGACCGCAGTCTCCGGCCTCGACTCGGAGGAGGCGGCCACATCCCTCGGCACGACTTCCGCGGCGGTTCGGTCCGCGGTCTTCCGGGCCCGCCGGAAGCTGGAGGACGCGTGATGGACGACCAATCGGCAGGCAACCGCAGGAACGACCGCGGCGGCTCCGTAAACGACGCCGCGAATCGGCGCATTGGGGAGTGGGCAGATCTGTCGGCGATGTCGCGTCCGGCAGCCGTGAATGAAGAAGTGCGCCGCGCCGTGCTGGTAGCGGCACCTGAGCGTCGCCGGTCCCGGCAGCCACTGGCCGGTCTGGCCGCCGCAGTGGTCGTTGTTCTGGTCGCGGCCGGACTGGGTTTCGGCCTGGCCGGCAGGCCGTCCAGCGTGGCGCCTTCCGCGTCTTCGAGCGCGGCGGCCAGCGAGTCCGAGTCCCCGGTCGTCAGCCCGGCAGGACCGCCGAGCAACTGGTGGCTCTCGCCGTCGCCCTCGTCTGCGCCATCTGCGCTGCCGTCGGGCGCCTCGGTTGGGGACAAGGTCTGGCAGATGCGTCGCCTCGACGCGACCAATGGCTGGGCTTTGAGCGAGATGCCGGCCGTGGCCGGCGGAGGAGCCCCGCGGCTCCTGTTGACGAACGACGCCGGAACGACCTGGCGCGACGCCACGCCTGCGGGGGAAACGGACTACCAGCCGACCATCGAATTCATCGATGCCGACCATGGCTGGCTTCTGGAAACCGACGGCCCGCTGTGGCGGACGGCCGACGGCGGACGGACCTGGCGGAAGACGGCGTTGCCGGCCGGCAGGACGGGCATGAGCGCCGCCATGAGCTTCGTGTCGCCGTCGACCGGCTTCCTGCTGCTCTCGGCCAATAGCGCCAAGAGCCCCGAACCCTGGGTCGTGTATCGAACCAACGACGGAGGAGCGAGTCTGCAGCGGGCCGGCACGGCGACGCTGCCTGACCAGCCGCCGATGAGTGGCCCTGAACCAATGATGGCTTTCTCCGACCCGCTCGACGGCATCGTCGCTGGCTGGCAGGCAGTCCTGCGGACCCAGGATGGCGGCGCGCACTGGTCGACTGTGAGCGTGCCCGTCTCGTTCGGGGCTCGATACTCGGGCGTCTACCAGCTCCGAGCCTTTGGGCCGAACGTGGTTCTGGTCGCCTATCTCGACGGCGCCACGGCGCCCGGGGCCACGACTTACGCGAGCGGAGACGCGGGCCGCACCTGGCGGTCGGCCGCGGCGATCGAGATCATCGACTACTCGGCGATCGTGGACGGGCAGACGTGGCTGCAGCTCGGCATGCACGGTACGGAATCGGTCCACATCCGGGTCACTCGAGATGCGGGCGCGACGTGGACCAGCTCGACCGGGTCACGCCCGGCCGGCCGGCACGTCATGGCCGTCTCGTTCGTGAGCGCGACCGACGGCTGGGCGATCTTCCAGGTCGATTCCACATGCCCGCCCACGTCCATGTGCCCGATCCAGCCCGAGAACGGCCAGTTGGCACAGACGCACGACGGCGGCGTGACCTGGCAGGTCCTTCCGTAGGCTCCGCGCCGGCTCCGACTCGCCGCCCCTCCACCGAACCGCATCGGCTACGCTTGGCGGGTGAGCGAGCGAGCCGAAGCAGTCGAAAGAGCCGCAGTCGCCTATCGCGCCCTGGCCGACCTGGCCGAGGCGGTCGAGGACGAGTGGCAGTACATCACCGACCTCGTCGACGCATACCTGCCGAGCATTCAAGCGCTCGCAGACGAAACGACGCCACTCCCCGCCGGGGCGGTCGCGGCCGTTGACGAGGCGATCGCCGAGATCGGGCTGATCACCGATCCGCACAAGGCGATCGACTGGCTATCGACCTTCCCGCATGTCGTGGCCCTGGCGCTGGACGGAAATGTCGACGACGACTCGGATCCGGCCGACGGTGCGGACCGAGACAGGCCCGAACCGCCCGCGCCCGAACCGCCGGCCGACCACTCGCCCTTCAAGTTGCTGCAGTTCCGCCGATGAGATTCCAGGACGCCGCCCGCGATGCCCGCGCGGTGGTTTACGCCGGGATCCAGGCCGACCCGCTTGTCGCGCGCGTGGCGACGCTGCTGGCCGAAGCCACCCCGGCGGAGCGCTGGATGGCCCGCGCCGTAATGAACGGCGAGCGCACCGACCCCGAGATCTGGCGGCGCATCTTCCCGTCGCTCTTTGGCGAGGGAGCCGCGGCGGCTGGGGCGGCGGCCGGGCCGGCAGTCGGGCCGGCTGCGGCCGAGATCCGGGATCGTGCCGAGAAGCTGATGGCCGCCTCCCTCGAGGTGGCGAATCGCGGCGAGCAAGCCCGCAGCCAGTATCGCGGCGCCGTCGTCGAAGAGCTGACCGCACAGCTTCTGGCCCGTCGCGGCGGACCGGTCAAGCGCGAACGACGCGTCCTGTTCGACGGCATTCCGGCCGAGATCCACCCCTACGACGTCACGGTCGAATCGCCGGCCCGGCCGCAGGTGTACGACTGCAAGTGGGGTGCGCGGGGCATCAACGCCGACGTCCTGAACCAGCTCGACGACGCGCGGTCGCACGCCGCCGACGAGGAGATCGAGCTCATCGTCGCGCTCGTCGTCTTCGACGCCCGAAAGTCGGCCGAAATCCGGCTCGACCGATCGACGACGCGGCGGGATGGGACCCGCGTGGTCGCCCTCGAGACATTCGACGAGCTGGCCGAGGCGCGTCCGTGAGCGAGTCCGAGCCGGCGCCCGAGCCGGCGCCCGAGCCGGCGTCCGAGCCGGCGCCCGAGCCGGCGCCCGAGCCGGCGCCCGAGCCGGCGCCCGAGCCGGCGCCCGAGCCGGCGCCCGAGCCGGCGTCCGAGCCGGCGGTCCTCGCGGACCAGCTGCCCTACCGGATCGTTCGGCCATTCCGGGTTCGATTCGAGGAATCGACCGCCAGCGAGACCGTTCGGACGGCCGTCTACCTGGCATGGGTCGCCGACATCGCCTGGCAGCATTCGACGGCGCTCGGGTTCGGGCGCGACTGGTACAGCGAGCGCGGCCTCTTCTGGCTCGTGCGGTCGATCCGGCTCGACGTCCTGGCGCCGATCCACACCTACGACGGAGTGCTGGTGAGCACGCGAGTAGTCGGCTATCGACGCATAGGCGCCCGGCGCGAGAGCGAAGTCCGCGACCCATCGGGCGAGCTGCTGGCGCGTCTCGAGATCGATTGGGTCATGGTCAACGAACGGGGCGTCCCGACGCGCGTCCCTGACGACTTCCACAAGTTCGTCGTCGCTGGCGCGGCCAGCTTCGAGATGCTCAAAGTGGCGCTGCCCGAGGCTCCGCCCAACGCCGTCGAGCGGCGCTTCCACGTCCACCGCCGCGATCTGGACCCGCTCGACCACGTGAACAACAGCGTCTATCTCGACTTCTTCGAGGAGGCGCTGGAAGCCGCGGGCCAGGGCGAGTCGCTGCGCGCCACACCGCGCCGCTATCTGCTGGACTTCGCCAGCTCAGCCGAGCGCGACGAGCCGCTGGTCGGGCGGACCTGGCCGCACGAAGGCGGCTGGGCCTACCGTCTGACCGGGGACGACGGCTGCGACATCTTTCGGGCGCGACTCGACCGGCTGGGTTAGCGCCGCCGTCCGTGGCCCGCGATCTCGCGGCTTTTCGGCCACACCGAAACCAAGCGCCCAAACCGCACGTTCTCGACCTGCGCGGGCCGGCCCGAATGACCGGTCAGCGCGTTCGGGTGTGGTCGAACTGGCAGAGGGGCGCCGCGGCCGCCGCGAAACGGAAGGATTCTGACTCGAATCGGCGCGCGAGGGCTCGCATTCGGCCTCCGATCGTGCGGGAGTGCCCGACCCGTTTCGGTCCCACCGAAATCGTGCGAGATGCCGCCCCGGACGCGCGGCCTTATCTACCGGCCCTGGTTCAAAGGACCCGCGAAACGGGCGCTATGCCTGCGGCGCGTCGTCCGGCTTCGAGTCGTCGGCGGCGGACTCGGCGTTGTGGGCGCGGGCTGCCTCGGCGGATTTGCGGAGATCCGCGGCCAGGTCCTTGCTTCGGATCGCCACACGATCGCCCACGTGTTCGGTGACGCTGGCAGCCTTGTGAGCTACCGGACCGGCATTCTCGGCCGCCACAGCAGCCAGTTCGGCGGCTTTCGCGGCCACGTCACGGAGAACCGGTCCGGCCGTCTTGCCGGCCTGGTCGATCATCACCTGAAGCTGGCTGATCATCTTTTCGGCCGCCGCCCGGGCCTGCTCGCGGCGCGGACCGCTGCCCTGGTCGCCGGCTCCGCCATTCTCGCCACCCTGCTCGTTCGGTCCCATCGCTGCACCCCGTTCTCCGGCGAGGAATTCCTTGCCCCTCGACGTCAGGCGAGGTCAATCGTACGCCCGGAACGAATATGGGTCGAATGGAGGCCCGGTAGCGGTCGGCTGCCGCGACGCATACCGGGCTCCGCGAGCCGCGCGACGGCCGTGTCGGCGATGTCGCCTCGCCCGAACGGGTTACGGCCGGTGCGGACTCAGCCGATGCCGGGCGTCAGGCCGATGGGCCGATCAGGTCGGCGGAAATCGTCGTGCTCTTGTGGCCGGCGCTGTCGGTCAGGACGAGCCGATACCGGTAGCAGAACAGCTTGCCCAGCCCCGCGGACGAAACAGGCGACGCGGAGGTCGTCGACGTCAGGGTCGCCCACTGCGCGCCGGCACAAGTCCCGGCGGCGGCCTGAGCCGCGCGTTCCGTGACGAGACTGCGGCTGACGATGTGCGTCCCGGTTGCGACCGTCTCGGTCCAGCGGACCGTTGCAGTCGTGCCAGTGGTGGCCGTCACGACGTTCGGGAGCGGGCTGGTGAAGGTCGCCTGGGGCGCCGCCGGATCGACCATCATCGTCCCCGACTGCCACTCCGTCGTGATGCCGTCGGATGACGACAGGGCAACGACTGCGCGATAGCAGAGCCCGGACCGCAACCCCGTGACAGTCTGAGGCGATGCTGCGGTTGCCTGCCAGGCCGGCGAGGCGGTCACCCAGCGATCGACGGCACAGCTGCCGTTGCGCGGCAAGGCCATGAGAAGCGACACGACTCGACTCGCAACCGTGGTCCCGGCGGCGGGCTGCTCGGCCCACGCCAGTGTCGCCGACGACCCCACGGTCACCTGGGCCTGGACTGCCGGCGAGAAGATGACGCCGGAGGGCGTGGCGGGCGGCGTCCAGATGGCGACCCCCGAGTCGAAGTAGACGTGCAGGATCTGATCGACCGTCATGCCGGCTCTAGCGCATGCGAGCGAGCTGTGCTGATAGAGGTGGTATCCGTCGCGATCCGCGCCGCACGCGACTGAGGCACCCGAGCGATAGCCCATCATCACGAACGAGCCGTTCTTGGTCACGGATTTGGTCCAGGTCGCCTCGATCGCTGAGAGCTGGGCGGCCGAAGGCGTGCGGGACTCGGGCTGGTAGATCTGATCGTTGTTGTTGTCCGACACGTCGTAGCAGGCGGCGTGAGCCGTCCCGCCTCGCCAGTGCATCGAGTAGTACCAGCCGTATTGCTTCACGGCGACCGCTCCGGTCTGGAGCGCCGCGGCCAGCCAGGTGGGCGGCCATTCGGCCGCCAGGACGATCTGGACGTACTTCTTGAACGGCACGACCTCAACGTAGCCGCTCGACGCCCCGCTGCTCCGGAGCACGCGAATCGTGGTCGGCGGCACGCGCACGCTCGTCCAGCCGGTGCAAACGGAGGCAGCGTCGGCGATTTGTGGTGGCGTTGCGGTGGGCAGCCACATCAAGGCGGTGAGCGCCAGGGCCGCTGCCAGAAGGCGTCGCATCGCGGCAGGCTACGCGGGTAGGTGGGCTGCAGTCAAGTCGTCCCCATCTCGCCCGGCCCCGTTCAGCGCCTTTCTTCCTCTTCCCAGACCTTGACCCGCTCCGCGATGTCCGTCTCGCCGGCCGGTCCCGTGGTGTCGAGAAGACCCGCGTCGTAAGCCTCGAGCGCCTCGCGCGACGGCTCGCCCACGTTGCGGGCGACGTCTCCCGTCGGGTTCATGACGGATCGTCCGGCGTTCTCGATCTGGGCCTCGAGCTGCATCTTGCGCATCTCGAGGCGAACGGCCTCGCTCGGCGGGAGGATGGCCTCTTCGTCCGTCGCCCGATCATCGTGGCCGGCGTCGAGCCAGGCCTTCGCGTCGACGGCGTCGGGAACTCTGCCCTCGTCGACGCCAAGGGTGGCCTTGGGGTCTGGAATTGTTATGCCCGGGATGTCGGCCGCGGCACCCTCGACCGTGGCGCCGCACTTGGGGCAGGCAGACGCTCCGGCGGGGATCGACGTGGAACACCAGGGACAGATACGGCTGGTCTCTTCCATGCAGCGCACCCTAGTCCACCGCGAACCTGACCGGCTATCCAACCTTATGGCCATGGACCGGCCATGACCCAGGACCGCCGCGTCGCGGACTCGTCCGAACGATAGAAGAGCGAGCCGGGTCGCGTGAGGCGCCTGTGCGCATGGAGCGGCACTTTGACGCCGGGAACTGCGGCCTCCGTCCGAGGGCGGCCGGCACAACACGTGGCGCCGGATCTGGAAGTATCCGCGGCGGTCGTCATGGCACCGCCTACACTGACCGCGATCAGGGCCACCAAGTTAGGAGATTCGACGATGTCGTTCTCGGGGCATACCTACGTGCTGAACCAGGCGCTTTTCTCGCTCGGTGGCGACCTCTGGATCGAGGATGAGGCGGGCAATCGGGTTTTCGCTGTCGAAGGCAAGGTCCTGAGCCTGCGTCGCATCCACACTCTCCTGGACCCGGCCGGCAACCCGCTCTACCAGATCGGCCAGTCGCTGGCGCACGTCCGAAGGACCTTCGAGATCAAGCGGGGCGACGAGGTCGTGGCGACCATCCAGCAGGCCTTGCTCGCCCTCCTCGGAGACCACTTCACGATCACCATGGCCGACGGAACCGCGCTCTCAGTGACCGGAGACTTCATCAACCGCGAGTTCCACGTCTCCCACGACGGGACCGAAGTGATATTCGCTTCACGCCGGCTGCTGGCCATCCGCGACAGCTACGGCGTCCAGATAGCTGCCGACTTCGAAGTGCCGCTCGGGCTGGCGATCGTGGTGGCGCTCGAACAGATGGAGCTAGAGGAACGCCAGCGCTGACGCACGGCGGAGCGATTTGACGAGTATCAAATCGTCGCTACACTCGCGGCATGGATCCACAACTCCTCGAGGCGCTCCGGGCCCTGGCCGACGCCTCACGCCTGAGGCTGGTCGGGCTGCTGTCGGTGCGGCCGATGGCGGTCGAGGAGCTGGCGGCGGCAAGCGGACTCTCGGCCGGGACGGTCGTCCATCACCTCAAGCGGCTCGAGGCGGCGGGCCTTGTCGAGTCGACGCCGCACCGTCCATACGTCGAATACGCGCTGCGATTGGACAGGCTGCAGACGGTTTCCAAGCAGCTGGCGGGACTCGAACACGCGGGCGAAGCCGGCGACCGGCTGGCCGGCCCGGACGGTGAGTCGCTGCCGGCGTACGACGCGAAGGTGCTGCGGGCCTTCCTG
>Ga0182021_10005609_pt1 | contig 14882 bp, 9 predicted proteins | sample 612E3MmetaG_FD_120493 | JGI IMG/M metagenome (GOLD analysis project Ga0182021, IMG submission 120493) | Permafrost microbial communities from Stordalen Mire, Sweden - 612E3M metaG (Illumina Assembly) | ecosystem: Environmental > Terrestrial > Soil > Wetlands > Permafrost | place: Sweden... | reverse complement strand
GGCAATCGAAAAACAGGGAGATATCAAATTCAAGATCACCTGGAGCACCCTGGGTGAGTACCTGGATTTTCTGGAAAAAAGAGGCGTCTCTACCAATATCGCTTCATTTGTCGGGGCAACAACTTTAAGAATAAATGTCATAGGATACGATAACAGACCACCTTCACCTGAAGATATGGTCTCTATGAAAAAACTTGCAGCACAGGCTATGGAAGAAGGGGCTATTGGTATCAGTTCGGCTTTGATCTATGCCCCCGCTTCATTTTCTAAAACAGACGAACTTATTGAACTATGTAAAGAAATATCCAAATTCAATGGAATGTATATTTCTCATATCAGAAGTGAAGGGAACAACTTTCTGGAATCACTGGATGAACTGATTGAAATATCAAAAGAGGCTCATATCAAGTCGGAAATCTATCATTTGAAAGCCGCGGGAATAGAAAACTGGTATAAGATGGATCTGGCAATCAGAAAGATAGATTCAGCCCGTACGGCAGGTATTAATATCACTGCCAATATGTATAATTATACTGCAGCAGGGACCGGACTTTATGCTACCATGCCGCAGTGGGTACAGGAAGGTGGACAGGATGCATGGATCACACGGTTAAAAGATCCTGCCATAAAAGCCAGGGTATTAAGGGAGATGGTTGTTCCGGGCAAAGACTGGGAAAATTTCTTTTATATGGTTGGGTCTCCAAAAAATATAATTTTAGGAGTTCTTAGAACTGATTCATTAAAGTATTTAACAGGAAAGACAATTGCAGAGGTTGCAGAATCGAGAAAACTCTCTCCTGCTGAAACTATAATCGATCTGGTAATTAATGATAACAGTCCTGTGGAATCAATGTTTTTCTTAATGACTGAAGATAACATCAGGAAACAGATTGCCCTGCCATGGATGAGCTTCGGATCCGATGAACAATCGGTGGCAACTGAAGGTGTTTTCCTGAAATCGAACCCTCATCCGAGAGCCTATGGAAATTTCAGCAGATTATTGGGAAAATATACCAGGGAGGAAAAAGTTATTCCGCTCGAAGAAGCAATAAGAAAATTAACATCCCTGCCTGCAACGAATATGAAAATCCAGAAAAGAGGCCGGATAAAAACAGGATATTTCGCGGATGTGGTTGTATTCGATCCGCTGAAAATAAGTGACCATGCCACATTCAACAATCCACATCAGTATTCAACCGGAGTATCGGAAGTATTTGTGAATGGGAAAGAGGTTATTAAAAATGGCCAACACACTGGTGTAAAACCCGGTCGTATTGTGCGGGGACCTGGTTATAAAAACAGAAACTAAGTCGCCGGACATTTACCTGCTTCAATTTATCAGGGATTCAAAGCTGCGTCAAAAAAGGCCATAATATTTTCAACCGGAGTATCAGGCTGGATGTTATGAGCTGGTGCAACAATATAACCACCGTCTTTCCCAAGAATATCAATTCTTCGTCTTACTTCGTCCTTTATCATTTGGGGTGTTCCAAAAGGGAGAAGTTGCTGTACGTCTATTCCTCCAAAAAAGACCAGATCCTTACCATAGGTTTTTTTAAGGAAAACAGGATCCATACCCTTTGCCATAGGCTGTATCGGATTAAGGATATCAAGTCCCACTTCTATAAAATCAGGAATTATGGGTAATATGGAACCGCAACTATGCCATGCAATTTTAATATCAGGTCTAACCTTCCTGAATTCTTCAAACATATATTTTATTCTTGGTTTGAATATCCGTCTGAATATATCAGGATCGATTAACATCCCATCCTGGGTACCGAAATCATCACCACACCAAAGAATATCAACTCCCATCTCAATTAATTTCTTACCTGCAGCTATAATATATTGCATGATCTTATCCATCAGGTGTGGCTGGTATTCAGTTTCCATCATCAGGTCCATCAGGAATTTCTCCATCCCGGTAAGATACCATGACATTTCAAAGAACATAGTTTCTACATCCCCGATGACAGCAAATTTCTCAGAGTAGGTTTTCATCATGCCTTCTGCAATATCAAACCGTCCGGGAGCATTTGGATCAGGGAATGGATATTTCAGAATGTCCTGCTCTGAAGATGCGTTTGCCAGCGGATATTCAGCGAATTCTGTATATATACCAACATTACGGAATATCATGCCCCATTCATTTTTTATCGTGCCGTCAGGCAATGATATGGTCAGGGCATTTGGAGGTGCAGTTGGTGCAATGGCAATAATATCCACTCCCATACCGGTAAGCAGACCCATATGTGAAATCCGTGCAGATTCCATTGCATCGAAGGGTTCTTCATAAGGAACATGAAGTTCTTCGCTCAATTTCTCCGCTACCTGGGGAGTAAGTGAAACATACACCGGAGGCCTGTCGGGTTGCCGGTGGTTTATGGCATCTAAGGTTCGTTCTTTTGGTCCCATCAATGCTTAATTAGTCAATGTAACTTCCCATTTACCCGGGTCAAGGATCTCAAAATCAAATTCTACTTCTGATTGACTGGTATGAAATTGATTCCATGTCCGATATGTGATTTTTACTTTTAAAGGAAACTGGATATTTTGAATAGCATAAGACGATCCCAAGACATATTCGTCGCCATTGTCATACACCATAGAAAATCCTTCAATATTTGAATTTGACTCACTCCCCAGGAAGATCTTAATAACCACATCATTCCCCTTGTCGGTGATCTTTCGAAATCCGTAGCGTACCACCCCCCTGTTTCTTAAAACGGAATAAGATGAAACTATCCTTTTACCAACATACTTGTCGTTTTCCCAATATCCGGTTACCACGGAATCTCCGGTATTGGTTCTGAATACCATTTTCCCAATTCCGGTTTTGAGTCCTTTCTTCCATTGACCATTATAGAATGAACCATTTGCCCAGGTATAAGTTCCTTTTCCATTAGGGAAACCTTTTTTGAATTGTCCTTCGTAATGATCAGTCCCCTGGGCTATTCCATTACCGTTGGCAAGGTTGTTTTTGCAGTCTCCCGAATATGATTCTGCAATAGTTGGCATCATCACTTTGCAAGCGGTCGGTTGTCCAAAGGTGTAGTTCGCAATAAAGAACAGGAAAATGAAGCATAATTTCCTTACTGAATATATTCTATCTCTCACAATATCAAACTTAAGTTGAGGGTATATAATTGATAATAAAACAAATATCCGGAAAAATATGACTATTGCCAACTTAATCCCACATTTTAACACATTTAAAAACATAATGTGGAAAAATCATGAAAATAAAAGCTAATGAAATTTTATTCAAATTTAAAATAATTTAACGAAAGCATTGGATATTTTTTTATATATTATTTCCTTATGAACTCCATAATTTTACATATTTTTGATTTTTATTAACTAACCATCTCTGAATTGATAAAAAAGAACTTACTAGGACTAAATTCAATGTACTGTTATTTTAAAAGCACTCCCTTGCATGAGATAAAAACACTGTTGCTTGAAGACCATCTTGCAAATAACGCCGCGAATAATGTACCGGCTTTAAAAAAACTTCATGAATACATCGTTGAATGGGCCGGTGAAAAATATGCAGACAGTTTATTTAATGCACTTCACATGGTAAAGTGAATGATTTGAAGGATAACCCATAAAAAATTCCGGAGAACCTTTTGAATTGAAGGCAGCTCCAATAAGATCAGGATATTTCCCTGTTGAAAACTTTGCTGAAATGAGATTTGTCAATCTGAGAAAACAGGTCAGCAGAGATCCCTGAAATAATTAAACACGTCAATAGAATCAGGAATATGTTCTTTTTAGAAGAATAGATCATGGCATTTGGGAATATTGAATAAAAACGTGTTTACTGAAATATTTGTGTTCTTATATCCTTTTTACATACATAGAATTTAACTTTTAACCTGCCTCAGTTTACCACCATCCTTCAGGCATATTCACGATATCATCAGATGCAGAAGGATTACCTGCTGCCGGGCCATAAAATACACTTCCTCCGTAAGTTGTCAGGAAAAGCATACCCGGATTATTAATATCAGGTATAGCCCGTTGTCCCCATTTAAACCGGTACCCCTTAATACGATTCCATGTTTCACCGGAGTTTTCACTACGGTAAGCTGCATTCTGAAACGTATTTATATATATTATGTTAGTTTGCAGCGGCTCGATCCCTGCAGAATTAACCCTCACCCTTTCATCGAAAACCTGTTTCCATGTTTTCCCCCCGTCAGTGGTTTTAATAACTCCGCCACGAATGTCTTTTCCATCCACTGTGCGCGGCCAGCAACTTATATATATTATTTCAGGATTTACAGGATCGATAAGAAGGTCATGCGGACCATTTATACCTTCAGGCAATGGAAGTTGACTCCATGATAGTGCCTTATCATCACTATAATACACCGCTCCATCTACCACCTGTCCCCTTGATTCCCCACGTGAAAAAAGTACAAAAATCCTCCCTTTGGTATTTTGCCTCAACTGCCAGGCAAACAGATTACTACCCAGACCTATATTTGCCGACTTCCATGTCTTGCCACCGTCTGTTGATTTATATACCCCACGGTCAAAAACACTTACATACAAAGTGCGTGACTGTGACGGTGAAGAAGGATCAGTAAGTATGTTGGTGCACACTGAATTTTCAGGGATACCGGTATTACTTTTCTGCCAGCTTCTACCCCCATTGTCCGACACAGCAACTCCTCCCGAGAAATGGGCAAATCCCGATCCTCCAAACATTTTAGTTCTTGGAAGGTCATGAGCGTCTGCCCAAACCGACCATATCTTGTCCTTTACAGCAGGATCGAACGCCACCTGATAGCAGGTGTTTTGCCAGTTTCCGGGAACATTTTTAAGAGAATGAAACCAACTTTTGCCTCCATCAAATGTATGGAACAGACCGATGTCGGTATAACAGATAAAAAAGTGATTCTTATCGAAAGGATCGAAATGAACACCGTAACATGTGGTTACATTTAATCCATTATTTGAATATGAGCCGTCGGCATTATTTAGGCTGTATATCTGTTCCCATGTTTTTCCTCCATCGGTTGTTTTATAACCCCGTCCATTGTCACCCGCATAACATACATTGGGATTGCCCGGAGCAACGCCCAGATCAATGGGATTTCCCGGCCAACCCGGATCAAAGATCTCCTCCATCCAGGAACCTTTAAAATTCTTTGTAATATAACCGCCCGGGGTTGATGATAAAAGCACTGGTTCCCAACTTTTTCCGGAATTTATGGTTTTAAATATGCAATATATATCATCAGTTCTGCCACTATTGTTGAGAACATGATTTACAGTTGAAATATAAGCAACTTCTGGTACTGTGCCACATACAGCCAGTCCATTCCTGAGATCGGGAATACTTCCGGGTGCAATACCTTTCATCAATCCCTCATTAATCTGTGTCCATGTTTTTCCCATGTCGGCCGATATATATATGCCACCACTTATTTTAATATTTTCACTTTTAAATATCGATTGAATATAGATCAGTGTTCCTGATTTTCCTGTTCCTCCTTCTGTCTGATTGACCGATTTTACTGGAAGAGGCAGGTTTTCTGAAATACCTGAAGTTTCATTGATACATACACATGATTTCTCAGTAAATACAACTACCTGATTGTTTTTGCTATCAGGAAATATTCCTGTGATACTTTTACCGGGTAATCCGGTGATCAGCTTCCAGCTTTTGCCATAATCGGTTGACATCACCAGTCTGGCAACGCTCATATCCTTTCCTGTATTACCACGTGCCATGTAATCTATCATAGGGGCCAGTCCCAGATATATCCTTTTATTATCGGTTGGGTCCACTTTGACTTTCTGTATGGTGCCATCCAGTGCTCCATCAATTATCTGGGAAAGTAAAAGACTGGTACTTTGCAACCTTTCAACTTTCTTAGATTTGCTTACATCGGGAAAAATGATTTTCCATTTCTTACCTTTATCAACTGATCTGAGAAGCAGGCTTATTCCCGATCCCCTGTCTTCACTATGCAGGAATCCTCTTGTAGCTATATAAACCGTGTTTGAATCAACCGGATCGAATTCAAAATCGTCTGGAACATTCCAAAGGTTCTTCATATTCCAGTTTCGTCCCCCGTCATACGAAATATACACTTCTGTCATGTCGCAATGGGTCATTACAAAATTCTCGTTAAAAGGGCTGACGGTAGGTTTTAATACACCCCCGCCTCCCCCGGGGCCTATTACTTTCCAAATATTGTCCTTAACTTTTTTTTGATCCTCATTTGGAGTTTTTGTCTGACCTCTGCATATACCAATAATAAATATACCAAGAAATATCAGTAATAATTTTTTAGAAATTGTCATTGTTCCTATAGTTTTTAGACTCATGAAGAGATAGCTGTATTTTTTGCTTTACCTTATTTATGGCAAATTAAAATAATGAAATGTAAGATATGTGTAAATTTATGAAATTTAATGAAATCTTAAGCGTGAAATCAGGAATATTTTATAAATTTGTTTCCATTCTTTCAGATTCAAATCACCAAGAATTTTTTATTGTCAGGTTTCAATCTAATTTAAAACAAAATGAACAGGAAAATCATAAAAGCGAAAAAGATACTGTCGTTGCTTGTTTTGCTACTGGTGATATCATGGAAGGCTTCACCTGCAGATCATATTCCGGATAATCTTAAGCCTTTCAGGGTATTGGTCATCATTGGCGATCAATGGGAAGATCCTGCGAGTTATATGGTAAGTATGCCTGAAACAACCGGGGAATATTCAGGTTATGAGGCAACTCCTGAAGTAACCGGAGCCTGTGATTTTCACCATCTTTCCATCCTGTTAAAGTCATGGGGTATTCCTTTTGATATTGTACGACTCGATCAGCAATTACTTGACCGGTATATGTTTCTGGATATGCTGAATAAACCAAAATATGGCACTGTGATCTGGGACGTCAATCAAACTGATAAACTAATGCCCCAGGATTATTCAATTGTATCCGAGATGGTTAAAGAATATGGAATTGGCCTGATTGCAATTTCCGATCGCATTTCACAACCGGAGATACAGGCTACACTTGGATTAAAATATATTGGCAGCTGGGAAAGCAATACATTATTAAGTGTGAAAAATAAGCATTTTATTACCGAAGGGCTCTCCTCTCCTTTTCTTATTGACAGTGGTATTGTCGGACATATTCAACGTCAGCAGGTTGAAATGCTTAATGGTACTGTTCCAATTATTGAACAGGGTCCTTATCCGCAGGTCACTTTAAAAGATTATCCTTCAGGCGGTCATGTAGTATGGATCGGGAATGACCACAATTACCTTTTTTACTACCAGGGATTGCGTACTATATTACGAAGGGCCATTACCTGGACAATAGGATACAATATTTATAAAACTTGGGATAACGATCTGATAATGATAATGGATGATCCGGGAGGAGCCTCGAACAACTGGCTGGAACATTGGCATTACCCGGTATTGTCTGAAGAAATTATTGAAAAATACCTGATCAAGCCTCTAATGCAGCACCATGCTGTTTTGAATATAAATTTTGTGCCGGGTTTCGTGAACGACAGTAAAAAGAGACTGGAACCTACCTGGAACGAAAACTATATCGACGGATTTGGTACAAAACAGGACTATATTTCCAGCAAACGTGGTTATGATAAGGGTGTAAAGCTGGGTATATTCACGGTCATGTCGCACGGGCTTACCCATATGCAACCCGATCTTGTTTCCGATCCTGTATGGTATGGAGCATCGCTCGATAAAGAAAGATCCGAAGTTGGCTGGTACAGGGAATTTGGAGATACCAGACGTAAAAAGGAAATTCCTGCTTCTGAACAGCTTTGGCGTATGAAAACTTCAAGGGATTGGTTAACAGAACAGTTTGGCATAGCTCCACTTGAATTTTGTGCTGGTGGGCTGGGCACTTCAATTTCATATTTCAATAACACTGCAAAACTGGCAGGAGAAGCAGGTTATGGCTGGTGTGGATGGGAATCGGGCTATCTGGGAAAAGATATGGTAATTATCGGATGGAAATTTTTTGGGACTTCCGAATCACCATTAATTGTTCCGACACCACCAGATGCTCATGATTTCGGTATATCAAGGGAACCTGAAAAATTTGCTGAAATATTCAATCACTTTCCAAAGGGACATTTCATAAGTATGAATGAATTCATTGGATACCTTCATTCCCAAAATTCCGGGATCTGGTATTCAGACAAGGGGAAGCTTACAATCATACTCGATTATGATCCTCGATACTGCCAGTTCTTTAATAACCATACCTCAAACTGGAATCTCGAATTTTCCGACTGGATATTAAGTGAGATGGGGAAACCTGTTGTTAGCATTGATGGCAAAACTGCAACCGGATCAGACAGTAAAATTGAAATCCCTGCAGGAACCGGGAAGCACAACATTGAAGTGAAATTCTGATAATATTTCACTGTTTATTTGAAGATCACAATAATAATTAGGAATAAATACTAATCCATCACACATAATCATTTTAGCCCTTTATATCTCAATGCTGCTCAGGAAGTGATAATAGTTGCTAAAAGAATGGCAGAAAAAAGGAGACGGTTTTTCATACTTACTTAATTTTAATTCATGCAGTTGCCTTTAAAGTACTCAATATATGATTTCAGTTTTGTCAGATATCCTTCCATGTCCAAAAGCTGTTCATCATAAATTAAGAAAGTCATGTCGGGTCTTCGATTTGCAAAATGACGTGCTCTGTCCTGTTGATAAAAATATGATTTGCCGTTTGTTGAGAAGCCTCTGGGAAGTCTGGTTTCTTCATAGGTATTTAACAGATCGTTAAATACGTTTTCCCTTCTTTTTAGAGTGTTTTCAACTATCTGTTGTGCTTTCAGCAAATTATTGAGCGATACATTATAATCAACAAAGCGGTTAACATGTGCCTCCCTTATGGTATATTCCAGGTTTGACAGGTCAATGTAAGTAAGGCAGGTATGCTTTATCAGTTCAGCGCCGGTTCTGAAAATTTCAAGATCATATTCATGTCTGACACCCGTTTTTTTATTATTTTCGATGATTTTCAGGGCTTTATCCATTTTCACCAGAATTTCTTCCGACTGGCTGACTTTTTCTTTGTATTGAGTATTCCAGAAGGGATCATATTCCAGGGCATCACCCCGGGGCAGGTCAGGTAGATGGGTCTGTCCTATTTCTCCATAGTGCCAGACATTACGTTCCATGGTTCCGGCAAAATAGTAAGCGCCTTCATTCAGGAGTTTGAAAAGTTCGTCCATCCTGGTTGCATGATTGCCATAGTAACTTCTATAGAATGATTCCCTGAATTCATCAACCGAAGGTGCATTGCCGTTCCACGAACAGGCGGCAGCGTTGGCAAAATGCATCATCCATGCCTGGTTGTGAAGGTCGTCATCATCCCACGATGTACAAATCATCCCGGAAAATGATCCTGATTTTGCAGCAGAAGTAATGAACTGGTGAGATTTTTCCAGACTTCCTTTACGGGATTCACCCCCTTCACCCTTTTCAAATATATAAGGTACCATCAGAGGCACAACTCCCGGATTTGGATCATAGGCAAATACTTCAAATCCCAGTTTCCCGGCTTCGGTTACATATTTAAACCCGGGGGTCTCATAATCATAACTTTCGGTAAGAACCAAACCTTTTGCGGGCTCAATGCCTTTTGCCGGAGATTCACCTCTTTCCCAGCCCATTGGCGTTTCCCAGGCCATCACCTTTCTGCCTTTGGATTTCAGATATTCAGCTGACTTATTGATAAATAACTGGTAGAGGCCGCTTTTCCCTATTTCATTCGATTTTGCCTTACATTTTTCACAGGCGCCCAGCTCATAGGTTTCATCGGAACCTATGTGGATATAGGCTGAACCCGGAGTTGCATCAATAGCATCTTTCCATAGATCAAAGAGTAACTTATAGCTTTCATCCTTCAGCGGACAGAACTCCCAGTTCGAAGCTTCAATTTCCCTTAAGTTCTTATAATGGGGCCATTTCAGAATAAAACTGACATGCCCTAACCCTTGCACCAGGGGAACTAACTGAATGTGGTACTGCTTGGCATATCGTGTAAATTCCTTCATCTCCTCAAGGGTGAAAGCGCCCGGCGCACCTATCTCAGGATGACTGGGATAGGCAAACTTGTCTTCCCATTCCCAAACCAGCATATTTACCTTGTACCTTGAAAGGTCCTTAATAAAAGCTTTTACATAAGAAGCTTTATCCTGATGATGTTTGGTATCATAATGTATTGCCCGTTGAAGAATATCGGGCCAATCGGTAATTGTTAACCCCGGTACCTTAAAGCCTTTTTCGTTTGGCTCAATAAGCTGCAGCAGGGTTTGGGTACCGTAAAACAAACCATCATCCCCGCGGGCCATTATTATCAATTCCCCTTCACCGGATGTGATCTGATATCCCTGATCTTTCAACGATTTTGTTGATTGACGGTGTGTAAGAACGATCGATGGAGATGTTCCCTTTTCGCCTGTTTTTGCTATGATATTCCATTCATTTTTCAGGTCTTTTATCAATTCATCGGCTGTAAACTGATCAGAAACAGAATGATTCTTATCCAGAACAACAGTAAGTTCATTCTTAAACGTAAAATCAGTACCGCCTTTGTTTACCTGCTGCGGGTTGGGTATCACATATAACTCTTGCCCCGATATTCCGCTGGCTAACAATATGTTGGTTGAAAAAGTAAATATTAAAAATAGCAGGTACAGGAACAACACCTGATACTGATGATTCATTCTGTTAATCATGGTTCTAAAGATTTTTATAGTTTTTTTGATTACACCAGCTATTTACAAGGAGAATAGGGACTCCGCTTAGCGCTTTTTTGCTTTGGGGCCATAGTCAACTTCCTTTACTGCCTGTAATTGCCGATCACGATCACCGGTGGTCAGGTGAATATCTTTGTACTTATTAAGTATTGGAGGATCTGGATCAATAAGCATTTTATAAGTATCAGGACGGCGCGATTTATAATGCATTGCCTTTGTATTATTGGTCCCGTTTATAGTTTCCCACCATTTACTATCTGATATTATTTCTTTCGAAAAATCAATTTCAGCAATAATAACATCATCTTTTTTCCCAACTGCTTCAGCCACGACATTGCCATTGAAGTCAAGTATCCCGTTGCCATCACTTCCCAATACTACCGGCGCAATGTAAACCCCATTGTCCTTTGCGCGGGTAATGAACATCGATGCTGTGCTCAGACTTTCCCCCGGTTTATTATCAGGAGCCATGGTTGGATGGAAAATGATATCTGCTCCCTCCAGGGCGTAAATTGTGGCTATTTCAGGATAGGATATCTCCCAGCATGTTGCAACAGCAATTACTCCGAAATCAGTATGATACACTTCATATTCATCACCCGTTGAAACGAGCCATGTCTCCATGACTGGCAATATTGTCTTCCTGTGTTTTCCTATGATTTGTCCCTGACGGTCGAAGATAACTGCCGTATTGTACACTTTTTCACCAGCCAATTCATAAATAGGTGAAATTACATACATATTATACTTTTTTGCAATCGCGGCAATCTGATCGGTTAGCTTACCCGGCACCGGAACAGCGAGGGAGCTAAAGAGAATTTTTCCTGTTTCCGGATCCTTAGTGTCAATATAAAGTCCGTAAGAACCAATATGTTGCATATCTTCTGGCCCACAAACCAGATCAGCCCCCATCTTCCCTGCTTTTTCAAACAGACCCAGAAGTTTATTGAAATGAGCAATCATCTGTGGGCGTACTTTATTAATGTCAAAATTATCCATAAAAGGATCCTGTGTCGGGAGCCCTGTAGCCTGAATAACTGCTATGTTTGCCTTTTTGCCTTGACCATAAACACTATGGCTGAACAAAAGAGGGAATAGGACAACACTTGCAATAAGAATTATTGGTCGCATCATAACATAATTTTGATTTTAATGACTATAGTAATCTTATGAAAGTATAATTGTTATATTTTATTGTAATATATTATTTTATAAGCAATATCTTGCAAAGATAAATAATATGTAACGAATCACAAAACAGAATACTTTTATCTCGTTACCTGATTTTCTGAAATTTTATAAAATTTATGATCAGAGATATTGTTTTTGCGGCCTTTTTTCTTGCAGCAGGACTTCCCTTTATTTCAGCCTGCACCGGCGATCAGAAAAGAACAACACCGGGAAATGAAACCGGCGTCCCGGAAATCCCGCGTATTCATTCCGTTGGGATGAGCGAAATTCAACCTCAGGAGAATGATACTTCCATCATCTGGTATGACGATTTCAGCCATGAGAAGACTTACCTGGAGTCTTCGGGCGCGATTGATTATACCGAGTCATTTAGTACTAAGGGCGGTTCCATGAAAGCCGGATTTAAAAAGGGAGACGTTGACGGTGAGGGTAAACGTAACCTGGCATTTGGTGATTTCCCTGACGGATCAACAGTTGTGAACCGGGGAAATCATTTTAATGAAATTTACTGGCGGATATATGTTAAACATGAATATGGCTGGAAGGGCGCTCCGGCTAAAATGTCAAGGGCCACCAGCATCGTTTCTGAAAAATGGCAACAGGCAATGATAGCTCATGTCTGGAGTGGAACCGGGAATTCCCTTACTCTCGATCCGGCAAGCGGGGTTAAAGGACAATCCGACAGCATAATGACAAATGGATATAACGATTTTAATAACCTGCGATGGCTGGGCAACAATCCATGTTCATCGTTTCAGATTTCATCCGGGAGCGAATCCGGTTACTGGGTTTTGGTTGAAGTCAGTGCAAAATTAAATACACCGGGATATTCCGATGGTTCATGCCGTTTATGGATCGACGGACGGTTGGAAGCGGAACGCACTAATTTGAATTTCAGGGGTAGTTATACCAAACATGGAATTAACGCGGTATTTCTTGAATCGTACTGGAATGAGGGGGCAATCAAAACAGAGGGAAGATGGTATGATAATTTTGTAGTTTCCACTAAACCTGTAGGGCCGGTAACCTGTCCGCAAAATCCTGTTTTATATAAAACACCATATCATGGACCAGAAAAACTGGAAGCATGGGAGGTGGAATTGGCAACAGATTATTCGGGCAATGATATTGTGTATAAATCAGGCATCCAGGGAACAAAAGAAAGCATCACTATAAACCCTGATATGGGATCTTTCACCGGCTCTTTACAGGGCAAAACGAATCTTATAGCCGGGAATACCTACTTCTGCAGGGTACGACAAAAAAGCTCTAACGGAAAGTGGTCAGACTGGAGCAGGTGGCACCAGCCGTTCAATGTAAGGGAAGAATAACCTCATCGGGACATCTACCGGGTTTGTCCGTGCATCCTATGTAATGATTACTTCAACACCGTTTTTTTCTAACCGGATTTTATCTTCTTCCCTGATCCCTGAGTCTGTTATTACGACATTTACTGTGTTGATCGGACCGATGAAAGCAAACCGTCTCCGTAGAAATTTTCTGGAATCAGTAACAACAATTACCTTTTTAGCAGCGTTGATCATTATCTGATTCAGGTGGGCTTCTTCAGAATTTGGTGTTGATAAACCATGTGTTGTATCAAAACCATCCACTCCCAGAAATAATTTATCACAATAAAATTTCCCGAAATTTTCATCAGCAAGAACACCCACAAGCGATAATGATTTCTTTCGTAAAATACCACCAGGCATGAATATGTTGAAACCTTCATATTCCGAAAGGATAATGGCAATGTTTAAAGCATTTGTGATTATTGTAAGATTCTTAAACTGACCCAGGTTCTTTGCAATTTCAGTTGTCGTTGTTCCTGAATCCAATACTATCGTGTCGCCATCCTCAATGAATCTTAAAGCCTCTTTGGCAATCTTTTGCTTTTCTTTCAGGAACTCTTTCTGTTTATCTGAAATAGAAGGATCTATCCCCATCCTGTAGTATTTTATTTTAATGGCTCCTCCTCTGGCTCGAATAAGCATGTTCTGTTTTTCAAGATGGGTAAGGTCATTCCTGATTGTAACTTCACTTATTTTAAACATTTTACTAAGCTCGCTTACATTTACCTGACCCTTTGTTTCAAGTTCTTCCAGAATTTTGGCTCTTCGTGAAACGGTTGACTTATTTGATGTTCTATCCATTAGATTTATGAAGTATTATTAAATGTTTAACTAAAATAAAACTTTAGACCGTTAAGATAAAGAAACAAATTAAAATTTGAACATAATTAGATAAACAAAAGTAAACACGACTCAAAAATAATCTTTCATTTCATTACTTTAATAAAATATTACTTTCAATATGCTAATTATATCCAGATAAAAACGATTTATTAATCATATTTTCCTTATTTTTATTTATTCAAAAGAGATGAGCTTATTTTAAAAATCAATTATTGTACTTTCTTTAGAAAAATGGTTTAACCTTATATGAATATCAGGAATCATACATATATTATCATTGATTTTCAATCGATATAATATCTCATGTTTATGATTACCGATAGTTAAATAACCTTATTGAATAAATATTCTCCAGTGAAGTTATATGATTAAATTGAACAGTGGCATCGGAAATTATATAAAGAGTAACGGTAAAAAATACTCTTACTTTGCGGGTAATGACTATCTGAGTCTCGCCAACCATCCTGCCCTCAAGGCAGCATCAATTCAGGCTGTAAAGAAGTATGGCGTTAATTTCTCTGCTTCAAGACGAACAACGGGAACAGCCGATATCCATCTTGAACTGGAAAAACAGCTCGCGTTATTTAAAGAGAAACAGGATGCAGTTGTATTTGCATCGGGGTTTCAGGGGAACAGCATTTTACTCGAAATACTGAAAAACAGATATTCAGTAGTTTTCATGGATCAACTTGCCCACCCCAGT
>Ga0182021_10005608_pt1 | contig 14882 bp, 10 predicted proteins | sample 612E3MmetaG_FD_120493 | JGI IMG/M metagenome (GOLD analysis project Ga0182021, IMG submission 120493) | Permafrost microbial communities from Stordalen Mire, Sweden - 612E3M metaG (Illumina Assembly) | ecosystem: Environmental > Terrestrial > Soil > Wetlands > Permafrost | place: Sweden... | reverse complement strand
CTTCACGTTCTCACGAGCCTGGTTACGCTCCATGACATTGCACCTCAACGATCCCCGGCGCCCCAATTTCATGCTTGGCCTCAAGCTGAACCTGCCGCCGTCGTACCTGTTGATCCACCGCGTGTGGCTAGGCGGGCTCGGCGTCCTGTGCCAGATCCAGGGTGAGGTGCCCGGCCGTGCCATCCTGAACCGCTGGCTTCCCGGCGCCGACCTGCCCCCCTTCGACGTCCTCCTGGCGCAGACCTAGCGACGGTTCGGGCCGTTGTGGCCAAGCCTGATCGGGCGCGCTGCAGATAGCCGAACCGGGGTCCCCGACCAAGCCTTGCGGCCGAGAAGACCTGCGCTCACCACCAGGTGGAGTGCAGTTTGCCCTCAATGCTGCGCAGGTGCTCGCGACAGCAAAGGTCGCAGGTCCAGACCGGCCTACCCTCCTCGCGCCCCAGAGCCCAGGTGAGGCGAGCAACGAAGGTATCTTGCGGCATACGCCCGCACGTCGCGCACAGCGGTGGGTCCATCTCCTGGCTCATCCACCCAGTCTGGGTCGCCCACCCGAATCCGGGCCGTATCTTGGACACAATGAACACTGTTCTGATCGAGCACGCCACCTCGCCCCTGGTGCTGCGACAGTAGCGCCAGTCGGACCGGGCGCCCTTTGCCGCACTGAACGCGGACCCTTTGGTGATGGGGCAATTCCCGTCCTTGTTGAGCCCAGAGCAGTGCGATGCCATGGTGAGTCACTGCGCCGCACAGCTGGAACGGGACCGCTAAGCTTGTGGGCCGTCCAGATCAGGACCAGTGGCGAGTTCATCGGGTTTGTCGCTCTGGCGGTGCCCAGTTGGGAGGCGGCGTCTACTCCCTGCACCGAGATCGGCTGGCGCCCTGCCAGGCCGGCCCGGGGACACGGCTATGCGACCGAGGCTGCCAACGCCGCACTGGCCACGGCTTTCGGCCAGCTCGGACCGGACGAATTGGTCTCCTTCACCACAACCGGCAACGTGCGCTCGCAGCAGGTGATGGCACGAATCGGCTTGACTCGTGACGCATCCGAAGACTTTGACCACCCTCTGGTGGCTGACGGCCCGCTGCGTCGCCATGTGCTGCATCGACTCCGCAGAGCTGACTGGCAAATGCGAAGACCGTTGCCGCCAAAGCCAGCAGGTTTGGCGGCAAGACCCGGCACCGCCGCCAGATCTGAGCACGAACCGCTGGCGCCAACCCTGGCTCCTGTCGATCTCAGAGAAGGTAGATGAAACCGGGGCCCTCGTCGCGGAAGGGTATGTCAAGACGCTCAAGTGCCGCGCTCCAGGAGCCGGTGACGCTGGGGTCCGATCGCTCAAAACCATGGTCAGCGGTGAGGATGAAGGTCACCTGGTCGGTGACCCCGAGCCCATCGAGGTGATCCAGGAACGACATCAGCCGCGAGTCGCAGTCACGCAGCGAGTCACGAGCGATGTCACTGCGCGGACCCCCGGCGTGATGTCCCGCGTCACTGACGACACTGGCCCACCACGTCAGGGTGGGCGCCGACTCCAGGCTCTCCCATAGCGCTCGCATCTGCTGCAGGCCAAGGTCGTCGACCTGGGTGCCCCATGAGTAGTAGGAGTCCCCGAGGTGCGCCCGGTCATGCAGGTGGATCGAGGTGTTCGGATCCGGGAGCCGGCTACCTAGGCCGGCAGCCCCCGAGGCCATCCCGCTATCGCGAATGATCGTCATCGTGGAGTAGTCGGCGCCGCGATCAACTGCCTCGTTGACGCACGCAGTCCGAGGTCTGTCCCCCTGCACGTGCTCTGTGGCTGGGACGAGATCGTTGACCATCTCGAACACGGTCCTGACAGCCGGTCGCAACCACTCCGCGCTGCGGTGCCAGGTTGCGGAGTCGTTGGCCACCACCTGCTCACCGGTCCCCCGGTCGTAGAAGACGTTGCCCATGACCCCGTGGCGACCCGGCCCCAGGCCCGTCAGGATCGACGTGTGGTTGGTCAGGGTGAGGCTCGGGAACTGCGCCACCGCGCCGCCGCGCAGCGCCACCCCGTTCTGGATGAGTCGGGCGACACCGGGCAGCTCGCCGGACTCGGCCAGGTGTAGGAGGTCCCCGCAGTGTGCGCCGTCCCACAGGATGCCGATCACCTTGGGTTTCACCAATAGCTCATCGCCGAGGTATTCGGTGAGCACGTGACCATCCAGCGGCTGGCCTGCGGCATCACGCAGGTCGGCGTCGCAGACACCAGCGGCTCTGGCCAGGGTGGGGCCGACGTCGACCAGCATGGCGTGCGCGTCCACGATGCCTTCGGCGACAACACCCCGACCGGACAGCACGAAGGGCGCCCTGGACTGGATCACATCCAGGGAGCCATGTTCGCCCACATGGCCCCCTTGCTCGGGGAAGAAGTGGCCAGGTGTGTGCATCACCGCCACGTCAGGACTGCGGGTCGGGTCGGCGAAGAGCGAGAGAATCCGAGACGCGGCATACGGGTAAGAGTTCTCCCACGAAGCTCGAGGTCCGGGGCTGGCGCACTCCAGGTCATAGGGCAGGAATGCCATCGGATCCTCACTGGCGATGGGGTCCAGCCCCTCATGGACCTCATGACGTCCGTCACGGTGAAGCCGGACACGCCCGAGGTGGCTTGCTGCCATGGCCACCGGGCCGGCCGACGGATCGGCCACATCAACCTCGACCCAGACCACCAGATCAACAATGGAGGCCAGGTCGGGGCAGGTCAGCGCCCTGACGATGGACTCACGTCGCGCCGAGACCTGCGCGCCGGAGAGGGTGCTCACAGCAGTCGACTCTATTGCAGCCAAGCCCCGGCAGGCGCAACGACCTGTGGTCAGACAAGAGTTGGGCTTTCAGCGGTCTCGGCGGCACCGGCCCCGCTCAGGATCGCCAGGACGTCGTCACCGTAACGCTCGACCTTACGCGCACCGACCCCCGAGATCATGGCCAGCTCGCCCGGGTTCGCCGGACGCTTCTCTGCGATGGCGGTCAGCGTTGCGTCGGTGAAGACGACGTACGCCGGAACGCTGGCCTCGACGGCGACCGCGAGCCGCCAGCCACGCAACGCCTCGAACGTCGCCTCGTCATAGGTCGGCGGGCAGTCCTGGCAGCGGCCCACCTTCCGGGTCGCGCCGGTAACCAGATCCTTACCGCAGCCGCGGCACTTTGAGGGTTTGGCTGTCCTGGCTACCTTTGCCCCCTTATCCCCTGTGCCCTTCACACGGGCCGATGATCGCGCACCATCGCCGAGGATGCTGGCTGCTTCGTCAAGGAAGCGCGAGGGGCGCCGCCCGGCCCTACCGCCGGGATTGCGGGCTCCAGCCCAGGAAAGCCGCAGATCCCGCCTGGCGCGCGTCAGCCCGACGTACATCAGCCGGCGTTCCTCCTGGACGGCCTCGGGGCCTTCAGCCATGCTGATGGGGATCAGCCCGTCGCTGCAGCCGACCATGAACACGCAGTCCCACTCGAGCCCCTTGGCAGCGTGCAGCGAGGCCAGGGTGACGCCCTCGACCGTCGGGGCGTGCTGGGCGCTCGCGCGTTCGTCGAGCTCACGGACCACGTCGCTCAGCCGTGCCGACGGCTGAACAGCAACGAAGTTGTCGCTCAGAGCGACTAGAGCCTGCAGGGACTCCCAACGATCACGCATCGCCCCGCCGGAAGTCGGCGCCCGCTCAGTCCAGCCGGCTCCGGCGATCACGTCGCGGACCACCTCACCCAGCGGTTTGCTGGCGTCATCGCCTCTGGCCGCTCCACGCATCAGCAGGATCGCAGCGCGGACCTCCTTGCGGGCGAAGAACCGCTCCCCGCCGCGCACGAGGTAGGCGACCTGCGCGTCCGCGAGCGCGGACTCATAGGCCTCGGACTGGGCGTTGGTGCGAAAGAGGACGGCGATCTGGCTGGCCGGCGTGCCGCGGGTCACCAGAGCCTTGATCGCGGCGGCCACACCAATCGCCTCAGCAGCGTCGTCGGGGTATGGCGTGAGGCTCGGCTTGGGGCCGTCCTGCCCCTGGGAGCGCAGCTGGAGAGGTTCGGTTCTGGCGACGCCGGGCTGCCCATGACCTACCCGCACCAAAATGTTGGCAAGGGCAACGATCTGTGGCGTGGACCGGTAGTTGCGCACCAGCTGAACCACCTGCGAGTGCGGGTACCGGCCCGGGAACTCCAGCAGGTGTCGGGGCGTGGCGCCGGTGAAGGAGTAGATGGTCTGGGCCGGGTCCCCGACCACGCACACATCGTCACGTTCACCTACCCACAGGTCCAGCAGGCGTTGCTGCAGTGCGTTGACGTCCTGGTACTCGTCGACCACGAAGTGGCGGTACTGCGAACGCACGACCCGGGCGATGTCCTGGCGCTCGGCCAGGATGCCGACGGTCAGCAGCAGCACGTCCTCGAAGTCGATGACCCCCCGCTCGGCCTTGAGCTCTTCGTAGGTCTGCAGCACGCGAGCCATTGCGGTGGCGTCCAGGCCAGCGGGGTCACGGCCTGCACGATGTGCGGCGGCGGCATAGGTCTCGGGTGTGAGCATGCTGACCTTGGCCCACTCAACCTCGGCGGCAAGGTCACGCACGGCAACTCGGTCAAGCTGCAGACGAAGTCGCGAGCCGGCCTCAGCGACCACTGCTGCCTTGTACGGCAACACCTCTGGGGACGCGCCGCCGATTGCCTGGGGCCAGAAGTAATGGAGCTGTCGCAGGGCCGCTGCGTGAAACGTCCGGGTCTGAACTCCCGGAACACCGAGCTCGCGCAGCCGGGTGCGCATCTCGCCGGCCGCTCTTGCCGTAAATGTGACGGCAAGCACTCGCTGGGACTGGTAGGCGCCACTGAGAACCCCGTAGGCAATGCGGTGCGTGATGGCCCGCGTCTTGCCGGTCCCGGCGCCGGCAAGGACACACATGGGCCCGCTCGGGCTGGCCGCCACCTGACGCTGCTCAGGGTCCAGCGCATCGAGAATGTCGTCGGCGGTCAGGGTTCTGCTGGGTTGCTCGAGTGGCAGCGACATCGCTTCAGATCCTCTCAGACGCAGGTGTCAGGTCCGTTCTGCAATAGCTGAATTCTCGCCTGTGAACTCTGATTCGTCACTGCCGGGCGCTCTGGGTCCTCAGCTGAGGGAAGGATTGAAGACTGGATGGGGTTGATTGGGTCAGATAAGACCCGACCTTTGAGGAGATCCCTGCATGTCCCCTGCACCCGCTCTGCCCTCCGCGGGCACCATCATCATATTCAGCACCCCGTGGTGTGGCTACTGTCGTGGGCTCAAGACCGGGCTAGACCGTGAAGGGATCGGATACACCGAGGTCGACATCGAGCAGCATCCCGGCGGAGCCGAATACGTCATGAGCATCAACGGTGGCAACCAGACCGTGCCGACCGTGGTGTTCGCGGACGGCACGACCGCCACCAACCCGTCGATGGCCGAGGTCCGGCGCCGAGTGGCCTGAGGCGGGACTGCTGGGCTTTGTCCTAAGCGGTGCAGGCGTAATGCGGCCTGGCGAGGCCATACACAGCGTCGACGCGTAGCCTGGCGACCAGTTGTTGGTCGGCCACCATTGCCGCACGGTAGCGGGCCCAGTCGGGATGGTCCTCCCCTCGGATTGCACGGAAGACTTCAACGAGCTCCTCGACGGTCTCGTCATCGGGAGCCAACGCCACCGGGGAGAGCTCGACGGTTCCTTCAAGCACCGCATACGTCCAGCCATCGGGGCTGCCCACAAAGATCGAGGCACGCGGATCGCGACGTAGGTTCGCAACGTTGCCCCGGCCTTCGACCAGCGAGATCCGGGCCAACGTGGTGGCAGGGTCGAGCGTGAAGTTGACAGTCGAGAGCTTGGGTCGACCGTCAACCTTGATGGTGGCCAAGGCGCCGATATTGCGCGCAGAGGTCAGCGCGAGAAGGCTCGGGTCCACTGTCATTGCGCGCTCCCTTCCGCTGGTGGGTGCGGAGATCTGCGAGACTTCGTGAAATCAACTTGATAAAATTCTCAACATATTAATTTATGGTTTCTTTAAAGAGCGTAACCATAGCATCAGTGATGCGCGTCGCAACGATTTTGGGGCAAGATCTCTAATTCGCCGAGTCGAGCGGCCCGCCATACCAGTGCTCGATCATTCGTCGGGCGATCGACACCGTCGGCGAGATGGCGAAACTTCCGGCCGCCACCATCTGGGCCAGCTCCTGGCGAGTGACCCACACCGCCTCAGCGATCTCTTCCTGATCCAGGTGAAGAGCAGAGTCCACGGCACGCCCGGTGAAGCCCACCATCAACGAAGATGGGAACGGCCACGGCTGGCTGCCCAGATAGTGCACGTGTTCGACGACCACACCGACCTCTTCAAGAACCTCTCGCGCCACGGCCGCCTCAAGGGACTCCCCCGGCTCCACGAAGCCAGCCAGCACGGAGAGCCGGCCCTGTGGCCACTTCGGGCTTCGGGCAAGCAACAACCGGTCCGCGGCGTCGGTCACCGCCATGATCACGGCCGGATCGGTGCGAGGGTAGTGCTCGGTGCCGTCCTTGGGGCAGCGGCGGATCCATCCCGCCTGATCGGGCTCGGTGGCAGCCCCACACAGCGGACAGTGGGTGTGGACGGCGTGCCAGTTGGCCAGTCCCAGGACCGTGGCGAACATCCCTGCGTCCTGGTCCGAGAGCAGCACACCCACCTCGCGCAGCGAGCGCCACGGCGCGGTCCCGGACGCGTCCTGGGCCTGGCCGACCACCCCCAGGTAGGCAGTGCCGTGCTGGTCCTGGCCCAGGAACACGACCAGCCTGAGCCCATCCTGCTCTTGGGGAGAACGCAAGAGCAGGGCGACGTCGCGACCAGACTCGAGTACCTGCGCCCGGCCTTCAATCAGCTCAAGGATCCGCGTCAACGGGTCCTTGAGCAGCAAAGGCAACAGGTCAGGGTCCCTGCGCCGCAGACCGGCGCGATCCAAGGTGCCACGGGCCAGGGACAGATCATGCAAAGTTTCGAAAGAACCGCTCACGCCTTCAAGAGTATGGGGCGCGCTCGACATACGGTGTCAGAGTGACTCGTACTCCCCTTGCCCTGGCCGCCCTCGCCAGCGCTGCGGTGCCGGGACTCGACCCCACGACAGTCAAGGGCGTCGTGCACCGCCGCGGACATCAGTTTGAGGTTGCCTTCATCGAGGACACCCAACATCGCCGTTGGGTGATGCGGGCGCCGAGATCGGCCGCCGCCGGGGCGCAGATGGACGTCTCCATGTCTCTGCTCGGGCTGTTGTCACGTCGGCTGCCGTTCTCGGTGCCAACGCCCAGGGGATTTGTGGATCTCGGCGAAGGGTGCCAAGCCGCGGTCTACCCCTATATAGCCGGGCGGCCATTGAATTTCGCGCATCTGCCGGGCGGACCGGGAATTGCCGCTGAGCTGGGTCGGGCCCTGGCTGCGCTGCACAACGTGGACCTGGCACTGTGCGAAGAGGCCGGCCTTACCTCCTACGATCCCGATACCTATCGCACCCGCCGACTTGCAGACCTTGACAGGGCTGCGGCCACCGGGCATGTGCCGACCGGGTTGCTTTCCCGCTGGGAGCGCTCCCTTGAAGAGGTGTCACTGTGGCGGTTCGCGCCGACCCCGACCCACGGCGACCTGGCCGGCGATGAGGTCCTGGCGGTCTTCGACGCGGACGATGCCGCCACGGGACGTATCCGAGGCCTGACCGGTTGGCAGGACGCCAAGGTCGCTGACCCGGCCGATGACTTTGCGACCTTGGTCACCCAGGCGTCTCCGGAGGCTTTCGACTCCGTGCTGGAGGCCTACGCGCATGCCCGGACGGACCGGCCTGACAAGCACCTTGAACGCCGTGCCAGATTGGCTGGGGAGCTCAAGCTGGTGGCCGACCTACTGACCGCGGTCGGGTCCGGGAACCCGAGCGCCATCCAGGCGTGTGCGGACAGGCTGGGCGAGCTGAATGCCGAAACCCTCCTGGAGGAGGAGCTCGAGCCGGTGGTGCCGACCGCTGCGGCAACTCAAGTCCTGCCGACTGAACCTGCACTGGTTGAGCTGGGCAGCACTGCCGAGCACACCAACGCGGCCGAGCACACCAACGCTGACTGAGCACGCCCGGTTAAGTCGGGATCGACCCGAGCAATGTCGCGAGCTGCTCCTCGCCGCTGTCTGCATAGACAGTCTCGCCTGTGCCTGCGTAGTAGAACGCCGCATCGACCTCGTCCAGAGGCAGCCCCCGGAGTCGGGCAAAGGCCAGGCGATAGGCCTCCAGTTGCAGGCCGCGCGCCCTTGCCTTGTCTCCTGACGGCTTGGCGCCGGTCTTCCAGTCCACCACGGTGAACCCACCCCCTGGGCGAGCGAAGACAGCATCGATGCGACCACGTATCGCCATCTGCGCCACGGTGGTCTCGATCGCGATCTCGATGGCTTCCGGGCTGCGCTGGGCCCACTGACTGGCCAGGAAGAGCTCCTTCATTCGGGGCAGCTCCTGGTCGTCTGCAGGGTCCTGATCGGCGCTGCCTGGCAGGTCGAGCAGGTCGACGAACGCAGCCCGCGCGAAGTGTTGCTCCACCCAGGCGTGAAAGGCAGTGCCGCGACGGGCCGCCGGCGCCGGCGCAGCGGGCATCGGCCGGCGAAGATCGCGGGCAAACGCCTGCGGGTCAGCGGCAAGGGAGACAACTGCGGAGGCGGAAAGGTGCCGGGGAACCCTGACCTCGATGTCCTGGCCGCGGGCCGCGCCGTCGCGTTCGGCAAGCAGGATCGCAAGCTCGAGTTCGCGACCAACCTTTGGAGGCGCTTCCGGGCAGCCCCCGGCTGCCAGGTCCGCCATAGCGCCGACCACCTCCTGGACGGCGTCGCCGAGGCGTGCGCGCCGGGTGGCCATCGGGTCCGCCGGCCAGATCGCGCTCACCGGCTGGCTGCGACGAGGGTTTGCGGGCTTGATGTCCCCTGCTGGCTCAGGCAACAGCTCCCAGTGCAGGGGGGACAGACCAAGGCCGGGGTGATCAACTAGCTCGGTCAGGAACCGCGAGGTGATTCGCGGCGTCATAGGCTCTGCCCAGACCGACGCAGTAAGCAGCAGCTCTCGCCGGGCACGGGTGAACGCGACGTAGGCCAGCCGACGCTCCTCGTCGATTCCATGCTCGCCCCCGACGCTGATGAAGTCACTGACCTCCTGTTTGAGGGCTTGGAGGTCCGGTGCCGACCTCCAGCGCAGCACCGGCAGACCATCGCAGTCGCCTCGCAGGTCATATGGGACCCCTGACAGCCCCCCGATCCATCCTTTGTCAGCTGGCGGACTCATCCTCCACTGGCCGTCCTTGAACGACGTGGTCGAGCTCGAGCGTGCTGGGAACGAACCCTCGACGAGTCCGGGGACGGCCACCACGTCCCACTCCAGTCCCTTGGCAGCGTGCACCGTGAGCACCTGCACGGCGTCGGCGGACACCTCGACGTATCCCTTGTCCAGTCCGCGTTCCTGCGCCTGGGCAGCATCAAGCCAAGACAGGAAGCCGCCCAGGGTAGGCCGATCGGCCGATATCGAGAAGCTGGCCGCCACCTGCGCGAACGCGTCCAGATGAGCGCGCGCCGTAGCCGGCGTGTGCTCTGGGCGGGACAGCACCTCAACATCCAGGCCGAGAGCACGCTCGGCCTCCCCGGCAAGATCCGCCAGGGGCATGCCGGTCATCGAGCGCAGCGCCCGGATCGCCTCACGCAGCCCGTGCAGGCGCCTTAGTGCCACCGCCGAGATCCTGGAGCCGCCAAGGCCAGTCCAGCCCACCGACGGGAGCTCTTCGAGCGCCTCCACAATGCTGAGACGGTCGGCGCTGTCCGGGGCCTGGTCGGTGACCTGGGGCCTGGCCGCACGAGAGTGAGCCGCGTGACGGCGTTGCAGGACCCGGGACCAGACCGCAAGCCCTTCGAGATCCGCAGCGCCCAGCCGGCACCACGGCCCAGTCAGCAACCGCATCAGTTGGTCGCCGCGGGTGGGATCCTGAACAACCCAGAGTAGAGCCACGATGTCGGTGACCTCCGGCGTGCTGAGCAGACCGCCAAGGCCCACCACCTGCACGGGCAGCCCGGCCCGCTGCAGGGCTTCGATCACGGCATCGAACTGTGAGCGCTTGCGACACAACACCGCAGCCGAGACCCCGGTGGGACGGCCCTGCCCGTCCAGCCATCGGCGGGCGATCCAGCCAGCCAGGTGGGCGGCCTCGGTCTCGGTAGTCAGCAGCCGGGCCGCGCACACCCGCCCGGGGCCGGCGCCGGCGCGCGGCGCCAGCACCTGCACGTCCACGCACGACTTGGCCCGCAGCGGGCCCGAGGTGATGTTGGCCGCCAGGAGGATGGCGTTGTCGTTGCGCCAGCTTGTGGACAGGGGAAGTACCTGCGCGTCACCGGAGCTGTCGGCGAACTCACGGGCAAAGCGCGTCAATGTCGTGGCGCTGGCCCCGCGCCAGCCGTAGATGGACTGGTTGGGGTCGCCCACTGCGGTGACCGGCACGAGCTCACCCTGGGCCACGAACAGGTGACGCAGCAGCACGAGCTGTGCCTCGCTGGTGTCCTGGAACTCGTCGAGCAGAACTGCCCCAAACCTTTGACGTTCCATCGAACCGATATCGGGGAACCGCTGGGACAAGGTGGCAGCCAGTGCCATCTGGTCCGCGAAGTCGAGCGCATCCCGGCTCCGCTTGAGCCGGACATAGGCCTCCACCAGTGGCAGCACCTGGCGGCGGGCACTCAACGCTGTCACCGCATCTGCCACCAACTTGGGCACGGCTCGTGCCCGGCTGGCCCCCTGGGGCAACCGGGCCACCCTGGCCTCGAAGTGGTCGATCAACCTATGAAGGTCGCCCGGCACCAGCAGGTGCTCGGCCATCTCTCCGGCCAGGTCGACCACGGCAGCGATGATCGTTGAGGCAGCGAATGGCACGTCATCCATCGGGCCGTCGTAGCCCTCGACCACCTCGGCAGCGAACTGCCAAGCGGCGGCCTCGGACAGCAGACGCGACTCCGGCTCGACCCCCAGACGCAACGCGTGCTCACGAACCAGACGACCGGCGTAGGAATGGTATGTCGAGACAGTCGGTGTCCCGCCCAGCACCTCGACGCCGTCCTGCTCCTTTGCGGGGGTCCACATGCCCACGTGACGCAGCCGGCGCAGACGCCGCCCGATGCGCTCGGCCAGCTCGGTTGCTGCCTTGCGGGTGAAGGTCAGCCCCAGGACCTGGTCGGGCTCGACATAGCCGTTGGCAACCAGCCAGACCACGCGCGAGGCCATAGTCTCGGTCTTGCCAGAGCCGGCGCCGGCCACGACCAGCAACGGACACATCGGCGCCTGGATGACAGCGCGCTGCTGGGCGGTCGGGGGCGGGTTGCCCAGTGCGTCGGCGATCGCCTGGGCTGAGTACCGGCTGGGGCGCGGCTGCACTCAGATCACCCTGCCCTCGGGCTTGACAGGGCAGCTGGAACTGACCGCGCAGAAGGTACAGACCGGGCCTGCGGTGGCGGTGAAGTCGCTGCCAGCCATGCCCTCGGCGGTTTCGGTCACCAGCACGCTGGCCCACCCAGGATCCTCATCGCCCGACAGCGGTCCCTGCTGCTGCAGCGTGGTTTTGATGCCCGCAGCCTTGCCCACCTGTAGCAGCGCAGCCCCGGCCGAGACGGCGCCGAAGCCGGCGAACGCCCCGTGCTCGACCGCCGCCTGATAGGCACCGAGCTGGGCATTGCGGGCCAGATCCGCGCTGGTCGGTTTGCTGGATCCCGTCTTGAGATCCACCACCCGCAGGCCGCCGCTGCCGTTTCGCTCGAGCCGGTCGACCCGGCCCTTCAACACTGCTCGTCCGAGCTCGACCTGCATGTCGAGCTCGACGCCGATCCGTTCCCAGCCGCCGGCGGCGGCTTCCTCGAAGTAGCGGGCCAGTCGGGCCACCATGGTCTGAGCCTCGGACTGCTGGCGCCTGGACAACCAACCCGCGGGCAGCCCCAGCCGGCCCCAGCGAGCATCGACCTCCGCTGCCATGGTGACCTCGTCGGCATCACCGAGGTCTGCGGCGATGTCGTGGATCAGGGTGCCGATGTTGGCGGCACCGGCACTGGGGCCGTCCCCGCCGCAGGTGGACAACAGCCATCGCAGGCTGCAGTCGCCATAGCTCTCGATCCGTGATGGCGACACCGAGACGCTCACGCCTTCGGCTCTCAAGGGCCGGTCGTCACTTAACGGCGTCAGTGCCCACCAGGAGCTTGGGTCGGCGCCCGCGACCTGGGCAGCCGCCAGTCGCCCGAGCTGGCCAGCGGCCATGTGCCGCTCGCCCGCGCTCGCCCCCAAGGCCACCTCGCGACGAAGCTCGGCCACCAGCCCCGTCAGCGTCATCGGGCGCGGCACCTCGCTGAAAGCCCTCAGTTCCTGCCCGTCATCTGCTCCCGCCGGGGGGTCGACGATGTCGAGATAGACCGATGGCTGCTCGTCCTCGCTTCGCACGGCAGTGATCAGAAGCCGTTCGGACGCGCGGCTTACGGCGACCAGGAAGAGCCTTGTCTCGTCATAGCGCACGGCCGCCTGAGCGCCGCGCAACGACTGCCCGCGGCCGGTGATGACATCGACCAGGGCCTCGGAACCGAGCAGGGATCCACGCAGGCGCAGGTCGGGCCAGACGCCCTCCTGGACACCCGCGATCACGACAAAGGGCCACTGACGTCCCGCCGCCCCCGCAGGTGTGAGCAAAGAGACGGTGTCATGACTGGGGGCGCGGGCCACCAGGGTGTCGCCCGCGACCTCCTGGCCACGAATGTGGTGCAGGAACCCGCGGGGCCCCATCTGTGGCAACCGGTCGACGTACTGTGCGGCGGCGTCGAACAAGGCGACCACAGCATCGAGGTGGCGATCAGCGCGGGCACCCCCAAGTCCGCCACCCAATGCCACCCGGCGCCAGCTCTCGCCCAGCCCGGTCGCGTCCCACAACGCCCACAGCACGCTCTCGGCGGTCACTCCTGGCGAAAAGCACGAGCCATCGGAGCCATCGACCGTTCGTGCCGCTTTCACCGCCGCGGCAATCGCCCTGGCAACCCTGCGGGCCGGCGCACCCTCAGGACCTAACATCCCCAACGTCGCTGGCGCCACCAGGGCACAGGCAAGCAGCTCGTCGCTGGTCCGCCCGCCACCGCCGTCAAGCTCGTCTCGGCGCAACGCCCTGCGCAGTCGCCGCAGTCCCACAGCATCGGCTCCACCGATCGGGGACAGCACGGCATCAACCGCAGTCTGGGCATCGATCGGATCCGGTTGCCCTGAAGCGACATTGAGAGCGACCTCCAGCAACGTGAGCAGGGGCTGCACTGCCACCTCGTCACGGATCGGCATCTCGGCCGGCGGCACCCCCACAGGAACACCGGCAGCCATGAGCACCCGGCGCAGCGTGCTGGTCCGGCCCTGCCCGCGAACGATCACGGCCATCTCGGACCACGCAGTGGCGCCCAGCAGGTGGGCAGCCCGCAGCTCTGCGGCGATCAACGCGGCCTCCTGCGAGCTGGCCCGCAGGAGAGCCACCTGCACACGTCCGCCGGGCCGGACGTGCTCAAGGCCGCGGTGGGTTCCCCCGGCGAGCGCGCCTATGCGCCGGGTCACCGCAAGACTCACCTCGCGCAGCACCTGCGGCTGCCGGTAGGACGTGGCGAGCGTGATGGTGGGACCGTGGCCAAAGCGAGCGTGGTCGGCGCCCAGGATGGACGGGTCGGCGCCTCGAAAGGTCTGGACCGCAACGTCCGGGTCGCCCAGAAGGACGAGGTCGATGTGCGGGCGGTGCACGACCTGCAGTAGCCGGGCCGCGGCGGGCGTGAGCTCCTGTGCGTCATCTACCACGATCAGAGCCAAGCCCGAGGTGAGACGCTCACTGGTCTCGGGGTTCGACTCGAGCAGGTCAGCTGCCGCGCCCAGGATCGAGGCGGGGTCGTAGGAACCCGGCCGCGACAGTGCCGTGACCTGGTCGTACTCGGCCAGAACCTGTGCAGCCGCAACCCAATCGCCTCGATCGTGGGCACGCCCCAGAGCCGCCAGCCCGACAGCGTCAAGGCCACGCTCTACCGCTCGCATCAACAGGTCCCGCAGTTCGGTGCGGAACCCTCTAGTGGCCAGTGCTGCATCCATGTGCGCAGGCCAGTGGGGAGCCTTGCCCTCCCTGCAGGCATGACCGGCCAGGAGTTCTGCCAGGATGGCGTCCTGCTCGGGTCCGCTCAGAAGCCGGGGGCTGGCCATCCCGGCCAGGGCGGCACCCTGGCGCAGGATGCTGAAACCGAGTGCCTGATGAGTACGGGCCATTGGTTCGGTCGTGGTGCCACCGATCCTGGCGGTGATGCGTTCGCGAAGGTCAGCGGCTGCGGTCCGCGACGCCGTCAGAACCAAGCACTGATCGGCCGCGACCCCATCCCTACGGACCCTGTCGAGCACGACCTCGATGGCCGTGGAGGTCTTGCCGGTGCCGGGGGCACCCAGAACGCGTAGAACCGATCCAGCCCTTGAGCCATGGGAGCCAGTTGTGTTGCTGCGGTGGGCAACCACGGCAGCCTGCGCCTCATCCAGGCTCGGGGCCATGGTCACCGGACTCGAGGCCCTCCGCAACGTCAGCACCGGCAGAGTCCATCACGACCGACCGACACGTTCGCCAGGCGACCCGGCGAAACGGGGCCGGACGCACGAATGCCCCGGCCGTAAGACCGGGACATTCGTGGTGAAGAAGATGCTTCTGCCAACTCAGATTAATGAGTTCAGATCAGACGAGTTCTGATCAGAGCGGGCGGATGTTCTCCGCCTGGGGGCCCTTCGGGCCCTGGGTGATGTCGAACTCAACCTTCTGGTTCTCGTCGAGCGAGCGGTATCCGCTGCTGGCGATGGCCGAGTAGTGCGCGAACACGTCGGCGCTGCCGTCCTCGGGAG
>Ga0182021_10005607_pt1 | contig 14883 bp, 14 predicted proteins | sample 612E3MmetaG_FD_120493 | JGI IMG/M metagenome (GOLD analysis project Ga0182021, IMG submission 120493) | Permafrost microbial communities from Stordalen Mire, Sweden - 612E3M metaG (Illumina Assembly) | ecosystem: Environmental > Terrestrial > Soil > Wetlands > Permafrost | place: Sweden... | reverse complement strand
TAATTTCCTCACTTATTGGGTGGTAGTTTTTGTTTGGTGTGCAACCATATTTTAACAAGTACTATCGCCCTTTAAGTGATTTTTCTTTGCCTTTTTTAGACTATGAATCGCTCAACTTAGGTCTAAGTTATAATATTTATTAAGTTGCTCCTTAAAAGGTCTTGCTTATGCCGGCGTAAATTGCCCTGCGTGGCCCGAACTGAGGCGCAAATTCCCCGATCCCAGTGCCGTCGCGAATTTCATTCACTCTGTCGAAAACATTAATGACCGCAAGCCTTGCTTCTATAGAGCCAAAATCCCAAAGCTTAAATTTGCGTCTGGCTCCCATGTTTACCTGTATGTTGTTTGGCATCTTATCGAGGTTGGCAAATCCCCTGCGCAGGCCGGTTCCGAAAAATGCATCGGTACTAAGCACTGTACCCGACAAGTTGTAATTGATTCCGCCGGAAATAGTGTAAGCCTGATCATGGTCCTGGCGTATCCAGTGATTTGATATATAAGCCAGCTCATCTGGATCATCTATCGCCCATTGTGAGGAGATGAGATTTTTTGCTTCAGATCTACTGTAGGCAAAATTGGCATATGCTCCCAAATTACCTGACTTATAGTTTCCGGTCAGTTCGATGCCGTAAATTCTCCCTTTTTCATAGTTTAAATCTGCAAAGATCAGAGCGGGACCGAATTGTGCCTCATCGATTATATTCTTAACTATTTTGTAATAACCATCCAGGCCGATGGTCAGCTCCGGGGTGATCTTCTGGATTATCCCAAGATCGAAATAATTGGCTCGTTCGGGCAAAACCGGCGAATCCAGTGTAATCGCTGGCTCGCTCGTAGTGTTGGCAAACAGAGAGATGGTTTTGGGCGAGACCTGCTCGGTCTGGGGCGGCGTGAAATATCGTGCATAGGCGGCGTGCAGCGTGGTTTCCGGCGTAGCCTTGTATACCAGGCCAAGGCGCGGACTCAACTGATTCGCTGTAACAAAAGCGTGCATTTCATCGTATCTGAGGCCGTAGTTCATCGTCAACTGATTTGTCAGCTTCCATTCGTCCTGAATGTATGCTCCACACATTACGTTGTTGTTTTTCGAGTTATTATCTGCAATGTTGAAAGGCGAGCCGTCTACATTTCCGCTAGCATCCACTGGAAAGACTGTCGACGTGTTATTGCTTATGATATCTTCGTTGCTGCCGTAAAAACCAGTCCGTAAAGTGTGTGCATCGTTAAGATGATAGCTACCGTCGGCCTGCAATGCCTTGCTGATTGAGCTGCGAAAAATATCAGAAGCAACCCCGTTAAAAGCCAGATCACCGATGACGTCCGGTTTGAAATGGGCGGTATTACGGCGGACTACAAGGGCTATTTGGTAATCGAAGTCCTGACCGATAGAGCTTTGCAATGCAAGTATCCCAAAACGATTGCTCTCGTACTGCCTGTCGTTAAGTGATGCGGAGTCAAAGCCCGTAATGCCGAGAGCAGGCAAGAACCCTAACCCGTTGGGATCAGGAATCTTTCCGTTTTGGTTGGGAATCTGAAACCACCCATCGTAGGATCCGAGCAGCAGGCTCAACTTGGTCGTAGAATTGAGCAGGTATGAAAAATACCCAAATCCGGTATCCTGGATTGAATGGTCGTGGATCGCATTGGGCCTGGAGGTCGGGTTCTCGATTCCAAGATCATCGGTGAGAAAGGACCCGGTCGCGAAATACGTAAAATCCCCCTTTGAGCCTCCAATCTCAATGCTTGGCTTGAGCGTATTATGGCTGCCGCCATAGACCTCAACAGTCCCGACCTTTTGATCGCCCGCCTTGGTTTCTATATCGACTATGGCAGCTGTATGAAACCCGAATTGCGCGGGCAAAGCGCCGGTCAGCAGATCGACCCGGTTAAAGAAACGTGTGTCAAATATCGGGCCAAATCCTGTCGTAATCCCTTCAGGGAGCATAATACCGTTAATCCGGTATTGCACGTTACCTTCGTCGCCTCGCACATGAAATTGTTTAAAAGAATCTTCGACTACGCCGGGCGCCTGCATAAGCAATTGATTGAAAGTTGTATTGGCGCCTTCCGGAAGATTCTTAATGTCTTCTTGATCGAAATGATAAACACTGCCACCAGTGGTCGGAGATAAGCCGTTTCTTGCTCGATTCAAGCGTTCCGCAACAACCGATGTCTCCAGAGCATTTTCCGAAGTCAACGTCAACATAACAGGAACGTTCGCCCTGGCAGCTACAGTAACTGCTGTGCTGCTTTTCTGAAAGCCGGTTTTTTCAGCCCATACGGTATAGGTGCCCGGTGCCACATTCATAAATATGAAGTTTCCGTCTGAATCACTCTGCGTACTTCCAACGATAGCAGCATCGGTAGCTTTCAGCGTCAGTGTTGCCTCGGAAAGAGGTCTTTCCAAGGCGTCCCCGACCGATCCGTGGATTTCTGCAGCCATCGATGGGGCGGCATAAGTTACTATTGCTGTTGTCATGAGTAAAGCAAGCGTCATAAATAAACGCCTTAAAAAAACTGTTGAACGCATTTCGTCCTAAGCCTCCGTTATATAATTTTATGTAAGCCAGATCTACTTGCGCGTATAAATATTTTTTCCAATAGCACTGACTGTCTGTATAAATTATTTTCACCTCTCTGGGGTGAGCGCAGCACAGCAACTTATCATCTGCTGCAGTCGCACTTACACTATGCTGGCCAACCGAATTTGCACCGATATCGGGGCTGCTGACAATTTGGAACTTGTGCTATTTCAAGACGGGATCATCGGACTTCTATCCTGATCAATATCTCTTCTGTAGATTCAACGGGCTTACCCGCCCTTATGGCTGGAGTAAAACGCCAGTTCCTGAGGCTGGCGAGCAAGATTCGATTAAGACGAGGATTATTGGTTGGCTTTGAAAGTTCAACCTTAACTCTGCCGTCAGCGGAGATGTGAAATAAAGCCAATGCGGCGGACTTAAATGCATCTTCACGCAAATCGTCCGGAATTTGTGGCATGGGGCGTTGAATTGCCGTGGCGCCCATGTTTGCACGCATGCCCGCTGCGGTTGTTGTGCGTCTTTCCTGAGACAATGCCCGGAGACCATTTTGAGCATTACTGTTCGCATCGCTAACAGTCTGTCCACTGGGTGAAGCCGTCTGTGTGCCAACAGTAGAAGTGAGCGCTGGCAATGTTGTTACGTGTGTATGCGATGCAGGTTGGTCAGTGGAATCGGTCTTCTGCTCCGGCGTCATAACCTGAGCCTTGGGTCTGTCCAGCGGCGCACTCTTGGGGCGCTGTTTGTCGATGTCACTTTTGGGCTGTGAATTATGTGAAAAAGCAGGTGCAGATGATTCAACTATTTGGGCATCAATGAAGAGAGACTCCAACGTCCGATTGTCAGATTGATTCAGAAAACGTCCGAAACTCCATAAAACAACTGTCCACACCAGCACTGTAGCCGATACAGTCCATGGAAGGCGGCGCCAGGGATTGTCGGGCCTTGCATTTTGAATCAACAGAGTAGACCTACTCATTGTTCTTAACGGCAATCATAAAGTGCTCTGCACCCGCATGCTGGGCTTGCAGCATAGCTTGCACAACCACGCCCTCCGGTGCCGCACTGTCCGCAGCGACAATAATGTGGCCGTCCGAAGTCTTTAACATGGGCTGCAAGGTACTGGCCAAGCTATTGAGACTCACAGCGGTATTGTCCAGCATGATGGCGCTATTTTTAGTGACAGTCAGCGTGACTGGATTCCGTGCCTGTAGAGGCACAGACTTGCCTTGCGGCAGATTAATCGGCAGGGAGTGCAGGTTCTGTAATGAAAGCGACGCTAGCATGAAAGTCGCAAGCAGGAAGAACATCACGTCGATCATTGGTATTATTTCAATTCGTCCGCGTTTGGACTGCCGCGATCTTCGCAGTTTCAACCTGCACCTCCTGTCTGTCCTGGTCCATGCGGATATGATCTATCAGACGCGTCCCAAGACGCTCCATCTCATCAAGGTTTTTGGCTTGCATGTGTGAAAAGAAGTTGAACGTAAACAAAGCTATAATGGCAATGACAAGGCCAAGCGTGGTAGCGATAAGAGCCTGAGCGACACCGCCTGTTATGCCTGTTGGGTTAACTAGCCCGTTGCCTCCAATCAGTCGGAACGATTCCATCATGCCTACTATTGTCCCGACCAATCCAAGCAGCGGTGCCGCTGTGACAATGGTTTCCAATACCCACAGCCCCCTGTTGAGGGCTTTCTCTATCAGCTGTGCTTCATCAGCCGCACGGGACTCCACCCACCATGCCGGGTTGGAGCGATTATCCGCTATAACCTGAAAAAAACGCCCGAAGTAATTGCCAGGTACGAAAGAGCGTATCTGTTTTTCCAGTTCCGACCATGCGAAACTATAAGTCTCAACCAGTGTTAGCACCTGATGTGGAAGTTTGACATAGCGCCAGTAAACGTATGCTTTGTCCAAAGCAATTATCAAAACTATCAGACCCAGGATCAAAAGAGGATATACCGCTATCCCGCCGAATTGAAGTGTCTGTAATGCAGAATACAAGTCTTGCATACTCATGCTCCTTTCTTAGCTGCCCTATAAGTTATATAAAAGGCTTAAGCGAACGCTGAACCGGCTGAACAAATAGTCCACAAGGCCTGTTATATTTCACTAAAACCATAATAGTTTCAGATCGAATACCCTCTCGATAAACCAGGCAAAACCCAGAACAAATATGGATACGGATGCGCCGGCGGTTACTATCCTGAATTCGATTTTTTTCCTGATCAAATATAAAAGCGGAAGCATGACACAGACTATCATTAATTGCCCGAGTTCTACCCCTGTGTTAAAAGATAGCACTGACAGCAGTAAATTAGATTTTCCCACTATCAATTCCTGCAGAGCACTTGCAAAGCCGAATCCGTGGACCAACCCGAAGACGAAAGTAATTATCCAACGATAGTTCACTTTCTTTTTGAGAAGATTTTCGACGGCTACATAGCAGATGGAAAGAGCAATAGTGCTTTCTACAAATCTTGAATCCAGCCTTACAATCTGGAGTGCTGCCAAAAGCAGCGTTATGCTGTGCGCAACGGTAAAGGCAGTGATTATTTTCAGGACTTCCTTGAAAGAAAGGCCTATCACAATTAACGCCAATAGAAATGCGATGTGGTCATACCCGGTCAAAATATGCTCTATACCCAGTGGGATAAATTCGCGCATAATATTCCATACAGATCCTTCCGCCGAATTATGCGAAATGGAAACATCGGTTTTGCCTTCTGAAGTGGGTTCGTTAAGCGAAGGTGACGGTAAAACGGCAGACCCATTGTCTGAAGTCTGATTGCTCGGGATACCGTCCGTGATCGAAACGGATGCCGGCGGATTTCCTGCAGCACTTTTTTGCGTTGCGCGAGCCTTAATGCTCTCCGAACTGCCGCTTACAACAGATTTCTCGGTTTTATGTTCCGTAACAGGAATTTTTACGGAACCTTTTATGGAGACTTCCCATGCAGGGGCCTTGGAATCAAAAGTGGTTTGGAATGCAGGCTGGGAAAAATCAAAGACCTTTTGCAGTGCATTCCCTGTGGCATCCGACAAATATCCATAGGCTAGGTTTACATGAGCATTGTTAGTTTCTTCAAATAATAACGAGTAGACGATTTTGACCGGGGTTGCAGGGGCGTTAAAAGTGACGTTATCTACCGACAGCCATATTGTAAACAGACTTCCAGTATTGACTATTTTAATTACCTTGACAGGATACGTTTTATCGTCGACTGTTATGGAGAGCTTTTTGTTAATGTAAGGCTGAATTATATCAGTCGCAATTTTCTGCAGTTGCTCATTGGAAATTGAGTCTAGATTGTAATGACCAGCCTGTATTTCTTTTATTTCAGCAAATAAAGACGGTTTGAGATCTATATTGCCAACAATATTGTTTTTGCCAAAACACCACCGTGAGCCTCCTATCGGTAGATCGTGCGCTGAAACAGAAACCGCCATTAAAAGCAACGAAATTGCTATGAAGAAAGCAAATAGTTTTCTGAACGGTGTAATCATAAAAACCTCTTTAGCTGCGCGCGATATAATTCGCGTCTTCGCCATCTACGAATGGGCATTCCGGATCTGGAGCGGAGATGTCGCTGGAGACAAATTCGGCCACAGCACGGCACCCCCCCTTGCAGATATCCAGATAATTACATGACTGACAAGGTTCTGGGGCTCGGTCAACCCAGCTGCGCAAGCGTGCTAGGTGTTCCGAGCTATTCCACAGCCGGGGCAGTTCAAAAATGTTTTCATCGCCCGATAAGAAGGAACAGCCTGCAAACCTGCCATCCGAGCGGATCCCGAGCAAGACGTTGCCGGCCTCGCATCCATAGACCGAGAATTGCTCCATCATCTTTTTGTCTGGTCGGTGCCAACAAAACATTGGTACGAAAGAGCAGTCGATTTTGGCCGGGACGCCGTATTCCCCGAAGAGGCGTTTGATTGTCGGATAGAATTCCCGGTTCTGCACCGGCGTTAAGCGTCTCTCGAAGTAGTCCTGCCTTCCCCGTCCTGAGGGCTTTAGCCTCAGGAACTCCACATCGGTAAGTCTCCGTTCTCCGGCATAGGTGAGCACTTCGGTCAGTTGATCGAAATTCTGCCGCGTGACGACATAGTTCAGCCCGACACTAGCACCCGCCTCCAGCAACAAATCCACTGCGCGCAACCTCTCCGCGAAGGCATGGGGTCCCTGGCCGGCTTCCTTGAGGCTTTCCGAACCGTGAACGCTGACGTTGACCTGACCAAAGATACTGCACTTTGCAGCAATTTCTTTTGTCATCAGGAGTCCGTTGGTGGTCAGGTTGGGCACGATGCCGCTGGCGCGAACATATGAGGCTAATTCAAAAAAATCGGGTCGCTCCAGCGCCTCACCACCCCCCAGCGCCATGTGAAAAACACCCATCCCAGCTAGAAGATCGACGGCTTTGCGAAACTCTTCGGCCGGCATCTCGCGCGGATCCTTTTCCCCGGAATTCATATAGCAGTCACCGCATCGGAGGGAACAGGCGTTGGTCACCGAAAAATGGACCTCTAGCGGAGCCGAGAGAAAAGAGTCTTCCGTATGTTCCCACAGCGAGCTGTGCTCACAGCCTAGTTCACGCATGAACTCCTTGTCCACGTGCACCAGCATTGGAGGATTTTCCAATGCCAGTATCCCTCCGAAAGACTCCAGCCGATGTTTAATGATGCTCACCCCTGCATCTCCTGATATTCGGGGCTGGTCAGCTGTTTCGACTCTTCCAGTTGAGTTTTTTTTTGGGTCTTCGCCGCACTGAGGATAGCAGCAATAGTGTTGAAGAGTACCATTACGGCCGCTCCAGTAGTCATAAAAACAATCATATCCAGACCGATGCTGCTTGAGTTTGGGTTATACCCGGTCTTTATCTTCAAAATTCGTCCTTTCATTTGACTGACCTTCCTTCTTTGATTTTCTCTTTGTTCCAAGCGGCTCTAAGGCTCATTTGCCCTGTTCTCCTGCTAATTGTCGCATGGTGTTTTACAAATGCTGCCAATCTCCATCCCAGTGATGCAATTTGACGGAAAAAACATCTATGATCTCGGGACCGTCCGGCTGGTATATCGCAAATAGATAAATGACTGATATAGTCATGAGCAAGATGAGGGCAGGGCTGAGCCAGCGCAGCGCCCAGAGCCGTGTCTGCCAGAACTCCCCCCTCGTCAGAAGCAGTAGCCAGAAGAGAATCATAAGGTTGAGTCCGGCTGCGATGTAGACGGCAGTGTCAGTTATGATAATTGGATAACCCGTGGTATCCAAAGAATAGAAGGCCGGCATGCCGGCGGCGGTCAGCAGTATCCATAAAACAGGCCATAAAAGGAACTTTTTACTTGAGGCCCAGGTTAGCTGCTTCCACGGCTTCATCAGCAGCACTACAACCCAGAGCAACACTATGACTGCCCACGCAGCCCATGTCCAAGTCCACGACATTTGCCAATGGCGGCGCGCCTCTTTAAAGGCTACCTGATCGCTGGTGGAGAGTTTATTTTCACCCTTGTGGTCGGCAATGGCCTTAAAGGCAAGATAGCTTTGCTGGCGATTGTCCAGGCGGTCATAGGCATATGCGAGTTCCCTCAGGACATCGTCCTTCAACATAAAATCAGGCTTTTCCTTCAGCAATGCCTCGAATTTCTTCACCATGATTTCATCTCCAGCATTGGCGAACCTGATCGCCTGATAGGTTTTGAAGGCCTGCTCCTGGTTCATCAGCTTTTCGAGAGAGGCTAGTTTCTCCTTATAAAAAGGGATCTGCCTGGGACTGGCATATTTCTCGAGAAATTCCCGGTCCCATTTGATCGCCTTCTTTATATCGACAAGGTTGTCTTCATACAGGGTCCCCAGCATCTGTACTGCATATCGACGCGCTTCGCTTTCAGGGTGTTTCTCAGCGATTTCCCGGTCGATAGCGGCGGCTTCAGAATAGCGTCTGTCCACATAGGCATGTTGGGCCTTCTGTTTCAGCTCCTGCACTGCCAGACTATCCTGCGCCGTAAATCCGGCGATGGGTAAACAGAACAAACTCCCCAAGAGAGTCAGAACAAGTAATGGGATGAACTTGGCGCGCCGAAGAGTGACGAGCTTTAGAGAAAGTGTATTCTTTATGATGGCCATCAGTTAACCTCCTCCATTATCAATACTGAATAATACTTTTTTTATGCTACGTGATTATTACAGGAATATTACGCGAGTATTACATGAACATAGCGCTTTCGTTGTAGCGAGAAACAGGAACTGTTACTAAACACAGCATGGGTATAGGAACTGCTTTATCTGTGCTCCAATAAGTCGGGGGCCCTCGGGCCCCCGACTTACTCATGTAGCTATATCCTAGATCTTCATTTTCCTGCGAATACCAACAAGACCCATCAGCCCCGAACCGAGCAGCCATGCTGCAGCCGGGATCGGAGTTGCGTTGGCGGTTACTACGCCGCTGTTGTTAGTTACAACCGCACCATTCGGATTAACATCAATGGTAGTTGCGAATCCATTCGGATCAGTCGTGAGCACGGGTGTGTCTATATCCTGCCAAAAACTAAGCCCAAATGAGCTACCAGCGGCACCACTCAGGTTAAGAGCAAAATTAACTGAGTTGCCGAAGGTAATTTGCTGAAAGTAGTCGTTAAACCCAGTGGTGTTATTGATGGTGACCAGAGAAGGAAGCGCTCCAGTGACGGCACCTGACAATTGTGCAGCACCAAGCACAGCGTTGGTGGTGAAGTTTGTTATGGCTGCGCTTGCCGGCGCTATGATGCTTCCTGGGTTGAACTGCAGCTCGATGAAGCCCGAGGTTCCTGAAATGGAAGAAGTGTCTACATTAAAATTGTACGAGTAATCTGCGAATGCCGACGTGGCGGCAAACATGATTACAGCAACGACAAAAAGTTTAATCTTTAACAGTTTCACGGGTTTTCTCCTATTCCTGTAATGTTACAGGGTTAAATGTTATTGGGACATTATTGGGATTGCTGAACTGCAGAGGAATCTTGATCGATGCGCCGGCTGCCAATCCGTTTGTCGTTGCCTGTATCATCGGTTCGCCATTGTTCGAACCTGTTGCATTGGCCAGCGTGACAGTTGTGACGAGGCCGGTGTTCTTCGCGATCATTGAGGTTGGTATCGGATTCGGCTGGTCAGATGTCACCGTGTCTATATCAAACGATGGGTTGCCTAGCCCCTGGAGGTTGAGAATGCCATCAAGGACAACGTGGATCGTGCCTGTGATGGGTGTGCTGCCGGTGTTGGTAAGGGTCAAGGTGCCTGTATAAAGCTTGGTTGCGCGGCTGTACAGAAAACCGGTGCTGGTTGCGCTGACCTGTGACGAGACGTTGGTAAAGTGATGGAGAACAATCTGTTCAATCATTGCAAGGGACGTCTCGGGGCATACGTTTCCGTTCACGTTCATGCCAGCAAGACACCCGTTCGTACCTGGGACCGTTAAAATGCTGGGGTTCGCAGTGCTATTGGAACTGACCCAGGGCCATGACGTGTTTACAGCCTTCGCTGCATTGTCGACTTGATAGGCAGTCATGGTAAGAGTTTTGCCGTTTACGTCGAAGGTCATAAATTCGTACGCCTGCCAACCTGTTATAACGTGTGGAAAGCTGCCCGTATTGGAATAATCGATCGTATATGTTTGTGAGCCGCCGCCGCCGCTGGTGATGTGCGGGACATTAAGCGCAATGGGATCGCCGTTGGCCTGTACGCTGTTATAAGCGCCTGTGCGGGCATAATTGTGGCTGTGGCCGGCATAGATTAAATCCACATTATACTGAGTGACGAGAGGTTCGAGTTGCCTTACAGTGGTGTTGTCGCCATCTTCGCCGGCTGAATACGCAGGCTCGTGGTAAACAAGCATATGCCATGGGGTAGCAGGATTGTTAGCAGCGTTGGTGAGGTCGTTGACAAGCCATGTATACTGTGGGGACCCTGGAGCGTAACTTGAGTACTCGTCAACAAAAGTGAAGTGGACCGGGCCGTAATCCATGGACCAATACAAGTTATGGACCTTCCCAGGTAAACAGGATTTTAAATAATCAGGACTCCCTACAGTAAGATTACAAGGAGTCATGTTCGGGTATGGAAAGGGAAAATACTTCGGGAAGGTCGTGCTGAACCCGCTGCTGTTATCATGGTTACCCTTGACACCAATCATAGGTGTATTCAACGCGAAATTCACATGGTTCGCCATAGTCGGGACGAACCACTGGTTCGTCCAGTAGCCTTCGCCGTCGGAGCTTACCCAGTCACCATTATGAACAATCACGCGCTGATACTCGGGGTCTACATTTGTATAAAAGTTGGTCATCGCCTGCATCATGGAATCCAAGCCGACCGGATTGTTCCTTGAGTCTCCCATGGCTAAGAACTTCACATGAGTCGAGTTGGCTACAGGTGCTGTGATGAACGATCCCTGGCCATACACGCCGTTGGTGGCATCGGCAACCTGGAAGTAATATTTCGTGTCCGGCTGCAGTCCGGTAATGGTATACATGTGTTGGTTTGCAGTGCTATTGTTCTCAGGTACCGTAACATTTCCTAAGCCGTAGGTTGTGTCGGTGCCCCAGCTGAGCGTGTTCGTCGTCTCGGTCGTGGTGTCCTGCCAGAGCACCTGCATCGTAGTATTCACCCCCGGATAGATCATGTAGGGGTTTTTAAGTAGGCTGGCAAAAGCCGACGTGCTGCACACGACAAAGGCCAGCACGAATGTTATGCCGGTCAATGTCTTTTTCATCATGGTATTCATCGCTTCTCCTTTTTATCCGAAGTTTTTTGCTACTGTTTCGTATTAAATTGCTTCCTACTGTTTGCTACACTTCTAGTACTTGGTAATGCCTGTTTTGATCAATTTATCACCTCCTATTATTGTGTCATCCGCTATTCAGCAGTCCAATAAAAACAAAGGCTGGGTGCTCCTTCTCTTTAATATCAGAAAATATTACCTACAGCTTTCCCTGCTGCTGTCACTTGATGCACTGCCCTCTTGATCCAGGTTTACAAGTTTGGCCGTCAGTCCAAGTCGCACTATCCAGCATCGTATCGTTCAGCTTCACCTGTGTCAGGTCTACTCCGTACAGGTTTGCCCCCATCAGGTTTGCCTGAGTCAGGTCCGCTTCGTTTAGGTTCGCCCCCATTAGGTCCGCCCCGTTCAGGTTTGCCCCGTTTAGGTCCACCCCTTTAATATTCGCCCCGGTCAAGTCTGCTCCCATCAGGGATACCCCGCTCAGATCCGCCCCATTAAGGGTCACTCGGCTCAGGTCACACTTCGTACAGCTTCTTGTAGTCCTTAATTTCTCCAAATCATCCTGGTTAAAACCGTACACGCCACTGCCCATCAGAAACACGCAAAGCGTTGCAATACCCAGCACTGCGACAGTTCTTCTCTTCATTGGTCTTTCCTCTCACATTGGATGTAATCACTTCTTCACAAAAATAACTCACGTGCATATCCATACTCGTAAGAATGCAATCATTTCCCCTGCTCCCTATTTCACCTCCTGATGATGTAATTGCATGTCAACTAACCGTCCAATAAGTAAAAAGCCGGGCGCGCTATCTCCTGCCGGAGAAAGGCAACCCGGCTATCCGTAACGGACCCGTGGCTTTCCGTCCCCACCTTACGATGGGTTTGGCTCGACTTTCCTGCTTGATCACGTCTAAATAAAAAAGCCCGGATTTCGACATCGCGAACGATGTGCGTCATCCGGGCTATCCGGTCCCTGCATCTTGACAATGCAGATCGGCAAAGTACCCAGTTACTGTTTATTCGAGCGCATTACAGCATATCTTTGGACCGATTCGGGGTTTTCTGTGTCCTTCTTTGAGGTCAGCAAAATGCCCGCAAACTTACTGCGTCTATTAAATCAGATTTTTGTTACAACGAAATGACAGCTGTGTTAAATTCCCGTGACCCATTGTGCAGGTTCAATGTATGAACAATGGCGGGATTCTGGTAATGCAATATTGTGATAAACGCTCCTCCATCTTATACCTTTAACATTCCTGTAACGGCTGTGTAACACTATTCATTTATAATCAGCAATGGCATGGATGTACATTCTTATTGCAGGAGCATTCGAGATAGGCTGGGTCTTCAGTCTTAAGGGAATGAACGGCTTCACAAGGCTCTTTCCTTTTATCTTTTCCTACATTTTATGCGGCTTTGGAGCCGCTTCGCTCCTGTCTCTTGCGATGAAGCAGCTCCCGACTGGATCATCATACGTCGTTTGGATGGGTATAGCTGCGGCGGGCACCAACCTGATAGGGATGTTCTTTCTCGGAGAGCCATACAAACTGTCGCGGCTGGCCTTCGTCGGAATTATCATGATCGGTGTAGTCGGCCTCAAGCTCACGACAAGCGAATAGTTACTCTTCATGAGCTATCAATTTCTTAATTGTATAGTAAAGTTTTCTTAACGTTCCTGTAATCATTATTAGCCTACACTTTAATAATCGAGTTGCAACTAATCCGACCATCTATGACAAAGAAAAAAATATTATTCATCGGCGGCTCTCTCAACCAAACGACTATAATGCACCATATTTCCCTTCACCTCTCCGGTTTCGATTGTTATTTCAACCCATTTTGCGGAGACGGGCTCATTAAGTGGATGAGCTATAAGGGCATGCTTGATTTCACGGTCATGGGAGGGAATTTCAGGAGACAAACAGATACCCACATGAAACAGCATTGGCTAAAGGTCGACTTTCGCGACAGCACGATTCATTATGAGCTAGTTGTCACTAGCCAGGACTTGATAGTTCAGAAGAACATCATAAAAAAGAGCATCGCTATTGATTATTCGGGGCACGAGACGGGGCTTGCGCCAACGTGGTCTGCGGTTAGCCTGGGATCCTCCTTTGTGGAGAAACACGTTACTCTTGCGTGCCAAGTGGGGAACCGATCAGGCCGCTTCAGTGGAGGTAATCGGACTTCACCGGCTTGTCACAAACATACGGGACATTGAAAAGGCTATCGGCGCCGGAGTCAAAAAAATATATCCGAGCGAAATGAGCTCCCGAAAAAAGCTGCGCCGGGCGTCCGCAGCACATGCAGATTCCTGTTGTTGAAAGAAAACCTTATTGTTGTATAATCGGGACGGAAGGAGTGCCCAAAGTCTTTAGATTGTGATAAGAAACCGCATTCACTGCCATTCCGGATTGAGAATGCAACTGCAAGGTAAATACTTTTCTTTAGGGAGAATAAATGGGTCATAGAATATGACCTTGGTGGATGGGGCCGTTACTGGCGAGTCCATTGAGGCGGTTTTTATATAGTCCTGAAGATTTACTTGTCGCATACGTCGAAAAGGGCATGACAGCTCTGGATATAGGATGTGGCAAGGGATTTTTCTCTTTGCCTCTCGCACGCATGGTCGGTTCCACAGGAAAAGTCTTATGCGTCGACTTACAGGAGAAAATGATTAAAGGCCTCGTAAGGAGAGCGATCAAGGCTGGATTGGCAGATAGAATAGATGCTCGTCTCTGTCGAAAAGATAAGCTTGATCTGGATGACTTTGCCGGGGGGATCGATTTCGCTCTGGCTTGCGCCATAATGCACGAGGTACCTGATAAAGATCGGTTGCTTTCTGAGATTTATAAGATTATGAAAAAAGAAGGGCAGCTATTGATAATAGAACCGAGCGGACATGTAGGGGCAGCGGAGTTTGAAAGGACTGTCCAAATAGCACAGAAATCGGGGTTTGAACCGGTCGGCAAGCCTGAAATTCGCAGAAGCCGTACAATATTGCTGCGCAAGCGGTGACTTCACTTCTGCCCACAATGGGCAAATCCCGATACAATGCTCTCATGAGAGAGTGTACAGAGGCGTTTTCTGGCAATTGAAAGCGATACGCTGTCGCTCGAGGGCTTAATGCCGGGATTGAAGTGTAACGCCGCTTCGATCGACCTCAACCCCAGGAGGTCCCAGAAGTGCGGGACCAGCCGCATTTCTCCATACCATGCGATCTTATTGAGCATGTCAGGAGTCACATATTTCCCGTTGATGCAGGTGTACCTGATGCTTACAGGGGAGACTGTGAAATTCCTGCTGGCGGCCAGATTGAAAAGAGAACTTTTAAAGGGATTGATTTTTTTCCGTCTGATGTAGTGCCTTCTGGAAACATAACGACATTGACGCCGCTGTCTATCCTGTCTTCCATTACTCCCATCGCGTCAACTGCATTCTTCATTGACTCTCTGTTGATAAAGACCGTTCCTGCCAAATTTGCCATCCATCTGCGTATTCCGGTGATCGCGTCCAGTTGAACCGGGGATCGAATCAACACCTTTGACACATGGTGACGCTGGAGTTCTTCATCTTACTTTTGGTTG
>Ga0182021_10005606_pt1 | contig 14884 bp, 11 predicted proteins | sample 612E3MmetaG_FD_120493 | JGI IMG/M metagenome (GOLD analysis project Ga0182021, IMG submission 120493) | Permafrost microbial communities from Stordalen Mire, Sweden - 612E3M metaG (Illumina Assembly) | ecosystem: Environmental > Terrestrial > Soil > Wetlands > Permafrost | place: Sweden... | reverse complement strand
CAGCCTATGCCTACAACGTACTCGGTGCCAGGAATTTTGCTGTGCTTGCTCCTACAGATGTTGTAGGGAAGCAGTTGGCTGAATCATTCATCGCTGAAGTCAAAACTCTGGGCGGCAATATGATGAATGTACAATGGTACGCGGCAGGTTCGGTCGACTTGCGGAGCGAACTATCGCAGATGAGACGAAAGGCATTAGAGATTCTTGAGGTACCAACAATTGATTTTAGTGCGAAGATGCAGCAAACAGAGCTCAATAAATTTTTAAATTGGGGCGTTGATCAACACATCATGGATTCACTGATGGAAGGTGGACTCACCGTACCGGTCACTGTATTGTTCGGCAGCAGGGGCTGCCAGATTGCAGATTCACTAAAAATCCCAATGCGCCTCGAGCATATAAAATATGACAGTCTCGGATTGCCGGTAAAGACGATCGACGCTCTTTTTGTACCGGTTGCAAATTCGGAAGAAATTCCTATTGTGAGTTCGCATATAAAATATTTTAATATACAAGCACAGATTTTGGGTACGGGAGATTGGAATGATGTCGCGATGCTTGATCAGAATCGCCAGTACACGGATGGTGTTATATTTTTTGCAGATTCGTATCCTGATGCAGCAAGCGAAATGTACAGGATATTTGAGGCAAAGTACCGAATAACGAACAATAATAAAACTCCGGAAACCAACGCATTGTACGGTTACGATGTGGCAAAGTTGATTCTCCAAATTATGTCACAGGGAAATTCGAGGAGGAAGGACATTGCCGGAGCGCTTGCAAAGCTGGAAGGATATGAGGGATTACATTCGCGAATATCTCTGTCAAACAATCGCGTTAATTCTTGCTTGAGCGTGTTGCAGTACAAAGGACGCCAGATTCTTCATATCGGGGAAATTGATCTCACTACTATAGGGAAGTAACGGTTGAAGCAACATCATGAAAAAACGCAGGTCTCGGAACCGACGTTCTATCATGTTCCCATACCTTCATGGCCTGCCGATGAACGTCCAAGAGAAAAACTTTTACATCGCGGAGCCGGCAATTTAAGCGATGCTGAACTACTTGCTATCCTTATTCGAATGGGGAGCAAGGGAATAACCGCTGTCGATCTTGCGCGACGCCTTTTTTCAGGCGAAAAAACACTACGCGAAATATCTGTGTTATCTGTAGAAGAAATTAAAAAGACCGGTATCGGTGAAAGCCGGGCTATCGCACTTGTTGCGGCATTTGAACTTGCAAAAAGACTGCCGGAAATGAAAAGGAGGGAACGGCTCTCTATCCAATCGCCGGAAGATATTGTTCAGCAATTTGGGGCGAAGTTCAGAGATTTAGTCCAGGAAGAATTTTGGGTTTTTCCGTTAAATTCGATCAACGGCCTGCTTGCACCAAAACAAATAACAAAAGGCATATTGAGTTCATCACTTGCTCATCCGCGGGAATGTTTTCGAGAGGCTATTGCACAATCAGCAGCGGCAGTCATTTTTGTTCACAACCATCCCAGCGGCAATCCGGAACCAAGTCAGGATGATATTGTCATCACCAAACAACTGGTGGAAGCAGGAAAAATTATTGGCATTGCGGTGCATGACCACATTATTATTGCGGCAGATCGTTTCGTCAGTCTCGCTGACCGGAGATTGATGATGTGAAGAGAATTGTATGATAGAAGAAATGAGAAGATAGAAGGGAGACGTTGTTCCCAGAACGGTGTTTGTGCCGGTCTTGTATGGAAAACCCAGCTCCTGTTCCGACTTCATCGTTCCACCTGCTTCACCATCTTTTGCTAGCATTGTAACACTGATGCTGCGTTGCTTCAGCCAGTAGGCAACACCGAGTTCGGTAATACGTTCGCAGATGACAAGTACGATTGTTTTTATTGGTCACATTTAACTCAAGGATAGGATATAAAATGAAAACGGATAATGGAAAAAAATACTGAGAAGCCAGTATGAACTCTTTCGTCCGGTTGAGCGCAAGCGTAGTGCTTCTATAATCGCGAACCGGATCCGTAGAGTACTAGTTATAGATAAGTTTAGGAAATCTTGAAGGCGATCATGAATCATGCAATCTTTGCTGTGCGAGAAAACCAAAGGCAAGCATGCTGAACGTTGCACACGCAGGACATCGCCTATTGAACCAAGTGATTTATACGGTTCTTGTGAGTACTAAGTTATTTTCGCATTTAATGCTTGATATTGTATAAATGAAGAGACATATTTTCTTTTACGATATATATTCGGTAACTACGAATATTTTATTCTCACATTTCAATGCAGTGACGTTTGTGATGAAAAAGAATGCAGCGCTTAATCCCATGAGATCAAAGTATTATATCACTTACTGATATCTTTCAAACAATATGTCATGGAATGGATCCAATGCATATAAGATTCTTCTGTGCGGTTGCCAAGATGTTGCAGGCGATCAATTGCGCGTATCTGATCGGACAACTTTTGTGCTCAAGCAAATCTTCCTTACCTTTAAAAGATTTTTTCTCTAATATTGTCATTTCTTGAGGTAAAACTGCCGTTAGACTTAATGAAAAATATTAACGTGACTGTTAAGAAAATTACAAATGGAAAGCATGCATTATTCATTCTCCTTATTACGCTAAGCAGTGCGTCAACCATTTTTGCTCTTGATCCACAAAAACAAATATCTCAGTATGGATATAGTGTGTGGTCTCGTCAAAATGGATTGCCGGCAAATGCAGTGAACGTAGCAATACAAACACACGATGGCTATCTTTGGCTTGGCACTACCGCTGGATTGTTGCGATTCGATGGTGTGCATTTTGAAGCAATTGGTACTGATACAGCTGACAGCAAGAACCGAGAAGTCATTAAAGCACTTTGTGAAACCCGCGACGGCAGTATCTGGATCGGCACAGAATTTGCAGGCCTTCGGCGCCTGAAAGATGGAAAGCTGCTTCCTTGTGGTCCCAAAGAAGGATTTCCAGCAAAACCGATAAAAGCATTATTCGAGAGTCGTGCCGGACATCTCTGGATCGGATCCTCCGACGGTCTCTTTGAATATATCGATGGACGATTTCAATCCATTCCTATTAATTCTCAATACATTACCAGTATAACAGAAGATTTATCCGGGAAAATTTTTGTCGGGACGGGAGATGGAGTCTTTTCTTTTAAAGAGCCCCAAAGAAAACAAATCAATAGTGTCATCAATAATGACGGATTATCAGATAAACTGATCACAAGCATCTGTGCAAAAGAGTTGATTAAAAGCATCTATGGCGATCATAAGGGGAACGTCTGGATTGGTTCGGTGAATGGATTGGTTCGCTGGTGCAACGGCAAGATTATTACAGTAAGGATGCCCAATGGTCCGGCAATCATTCAGACCAATACATTGTGTGAAGATCGTAATGGGAATATTTGGATCGGAACAACACAAGGTCTGTACCGATTCTCTGAAGGCAAGTGGTCAATTTTCAGAGCTGTTCATGGTCTGCCAAATGATAATATCAATTGGATCACGGAAGACCAAGAAGGAAGTATTTGGGTTTGCACATTGGAGAGTTTAAGTCGGTTCAGAGATGTTAATTTGACTACCTATACCACTCAGGAAGGTCTTGTCAATGACTATCTCACAAGCCTCCTTGAGACAACAGATGGCTCGATGTATTTTCTCAGTGCTGCAAACGGAGGAAGCGTTTCAAAATTGAAGGATGGAAAACTCATTCAAATCCCAAACTCTCCTCCCGTGGGGCCATCCTTCCGGGCGCGAGATGGCAGCATTTGGACGGCGTTATCCGGTTCCCTTAGTCAACTCAAGAATGATCATTTTATTCGATATGACACCACGACAGGATTGCCTAATAGATGGATCTCTGCCATTACTGAAGATTCAGTAAGTTTAATAATTTATCTGGATCGCATGGGAGTTCGCAGGTTTATTGATGGCAAATTGAAACCTTATTTGCTGGCCAACGGTCAGGAATATTCATCTACAGATTATGTATCGTGTTTTTATCAGAGCCCTGCGGGAACATTGTGGATTGGGACATCCGTTGGGTTAGTTATAATTCAGAATAATAAAAGCACCAACTTTGGAACAGATGACGGGTTGGCTGATGCCTGGGTCAATTCAATCTTCGAAGATCGGCAAGGAAGTGTTTGGATGAGTTCTCCTCGCGGTGGATTGACACATTGTCGAAATGGAAAATTTATTGTTTATAATACCAAAACCGGACTTTTTACCAACGAGATCTATTGCGTTCTCGTGGATGATCAAGGTGATGTGTGGTTGAGCAGTCCTAGAGGTATCTGCCGTATTAACCATAAAGATATTGAAGATTATGAAGGAGGCCGAATCGACGTCATAACGTCGCAAATCTTTACAATAGCAGATGGTATGAAAACGGATGAATGTTTTGTCGGGTGGCAGCCATCCGGATGGAAAGCACATGATGGGCAGATCTGGTTTGCCACAACAAAAGGGGCTGTTATGATTGACCCGAAAACATTCAAACGCAATGAAGCACCTCCACCGGTTTATATCGAACAATTTATCGCAGACATGCAGACAGTACGATTGGAACAGTCTGAATCTCTGCGACCCGGTACAGGAAAATTAGAATTTCATTATACCGCTCTGAGTTATCTCGTCCCTGATCGTGTGTTCTTCAAATACTTATTGGAGGGGTATGATCGGGAATGGGTAGACGCCGGTACGAGGCGTGTTGCATATTATACCAACCTTTCTCCCAGGAGTTATAGATTTCGGGTAGTGGCATGTAATAATGATGGAGTATGGAATGAAATAGGAGCTAGCTATTCCTTTGAACTAGCACCACACTTTTATCAGACTTATTGGTTTTTAGCATTGATGATATTCCTTATCGCGGGAGCTGGTTTCGGTATATATCTACTACGTGTGTGGCAGTTTTTAAAAAGAGAAAAAGATTTGGAACAACGTGTTTATGATCGCACCAAACAACTTGAAATCGCCAATAATGAATTGGAAGCTTTTAGTTATTCGGTCTCTCATGATTTGCGTGGTCCCCTTCGAAGTATTGATGGTTTCAGTGTTGCATTGCTAGAAGATTACGCAGATAAATTGGATGAACAGGGAAAAGACTTCTTGCAGCGCGTGCGTGATGGCAGTCAGCATATGGAACATTTGATTGACGACATCCTCAATTTATCGCGTGTAGTGCGAAGCGACTTGCAGCGTGTATCAGTCGATCTTAGCATTCTTGCCCAATCTATAGCAAGTGAGCTCAGTCGCAGTCAACCAGAGCGAAAGGTAACATTTATCATTGCCCCCGGCTTGATGGTGCAAGCGGATTGTAACCTTATAGGTATTGTTCTAGAAAACCTCCTGGGAAATGCATGGAAATTTACGAGTAAGCACAAAATTGCAAAGATCGAATTCGGAAGCACTTTGCGCGATGGACAGAAGGTATATTTTGTGTGCGATGATGGTGATGGGTTTGATATGGCGTTTGCAAGTAAATTGTTTGAACCTTTTCAACGGATGCATTCTACAGCCGAATTTGAAGGGACAGGAATTGGATTAGCCACTGTTCAACGAATTATTCATCGGCACGGTGGTCAGGTATGGGCTGAGGCTGAGAAGGGAAAAGGTGCTACATTTTATTTCACCGTACTTTGATTAAGAGGGCACAATGAAAATGAAAACAATTTTACTTGTAGAAGACAATCAGAATGATGTGGTCCTAACCCTGCGTGCATTCAAGAAAAACAACATCGAAAATAAAATTGTCGTGGCAGGAGATGGACTTGAAGCACTCGATTATTTATTCAGGACAGGAAAATATAAAGATAGAGATATTAATAGCATGCCTGCTTTGATTCTATTGGATTTGAAACTTCCGAAGATGGATGGTTTGAAAGTGTTAGAGCGTATACGTGATGATGAACGTACGAAACTACTTCCCGTTGTCATTCTTACTTCTTCAAATGAGGAACAGGATATTATAAGCAGTTATAGAATGCATTCAAACAGTTACATCCGAAAACTGGTGGATTTCAATAAATTTGTCGAAGCAGTACAGAAATTACAGTCGTATTGGCTGGTCCTAAACGAACAGCCGCCTCTTAGGTCATAGGATTTTTTTGTTTTTTTGAGCGTTATTGCATATCCTTCTCATCGAAGAGTTTTGTTGTAAAAAGGTTCATTTAATTAAAATCGAGATGTGGAAATGTGATATCTTATTCCCATTCAACAATATAAAAAAAAGCGAACTGGCTACTCATTGCTCTTTCCCGTCCCTTCAAATAGGCACATTTAAAACAAAAAATCTTTCTTGAGCACTTAGTAATCTAAAGTGCAGATGATTAGCCAATAATGCAGAGGGAATTCTTCATTGCTCTCCATTGTTTTATTACGTATATTATAATTCAAATATGTTGCATAAGGATGAATTAAAGAAGATAACCATCGCGATTGATGGGCCAGCTGCATCAGGGAAAAGCACAACGGCAAAGTTGGTGGCTCACAAGTTGGGGTATCTTCACATTGATACCGGTGCAATGTATCGTGCTGTTACACTGAAGGCGCTTGACGAAAAGATTGATCTGAGTGACAGAAAAAAAATTGTTCACCTTGCCCAGATAAGTATTGTGAGGCTGGAAGTAAAGGATGGCACTACAAATGTTTTTTTGGACGGCGCCGAAGTAACGAAACGAATTAGATCACAGCAGGTGACTCGTTCTGTCAGTACGGTGAGTAGTTATAAGGGTGTCCGCGAAATAATGGTTCGCGCGCAGCAAAAAATGGCTGCAAAGGGCGGAGTTGTTTTAGAAGGACGCGATATCGGTACTGTCGTTCTTCCAAAAGCAGAGCTAAAAATATTTCTAGTTGCAAGTGTTGAAGAACGGGCACGAAGACGAAAAAAAGATCTTTCGCTGGCTGGAATTGAAACAGATCAGGATGATGTAGTGAAAGAAATAGAAGATCGTGATCAAAAGGATTCAACACGTGAAGCGAGTCCGCTGCGAAAAGCTCCGGATGCAATTGAGTTGGACACATCCTATTTAACTATTGAAGACCAGGTCGATTTCATTTTAGAGCGTGCAAAGGAAATCATTCAGGAAATAGAAAAATCATGAAAGTAACAGTCGATAAATCTTCCGGCTTCTGTTGGGGAGTTGTCCGGACTGTTGATATTGCTGAAAAGGAACTAGCAACCGGAGAAAAACTTTATTCATTGGGCGATATCATTCACAATCCCGTAGAGATTGAGCGGCTAAAATCTGAGGGACTTGAAACAGTGACACATGCTGATTTGCCTAACCTCCGGGGTGCAAAAATTCTCATTCGTGCGCATGGTGAGCCGCCGGAGACGTACACTCGCGCAAAAGAACTTGGCATTACGTTCATTGATGCGACGTGTCCGGTTGTTGGCAAAGTACAGGAAAGAATTCGCCGGTTCTACGATGATGGATATCAGGTAGTGATTTTCGGCAAGATAGAGCATGCAGAAGTGATCGGACTTGTAGGTCAGACGAATGGCGAAGCAGTCGTCATTAAATCACTGGACGAAATTGAAAAAGTGAAAATGGATCGAAAAACTGTTCTATTTTCTCAAACGACGATGGACAAACCGACATTCTTTGCACTGAAGGAAGAACTTTCAAAAAAGAAAAAAGAGTTGGTGGTCGGTTCGATAGAGGAGCTTGCAGTAGAATTTCTTGCTAAGGATACGATTTGTGGACAGGTATTCGGGCGGGAAAAGAAAATTCGGGAATTTGCAGCTGAAAACGACCTTCTCATTTTCGTTGCTGGCAGACATAGTTCAAATGGGAAAGTGTTATATGAAATTGTGAAATCGGTAAATTCCAATATTCATTTCATCGAAGATGTTCACGAACTTCAACCCGATTGGTTTGAAGGAATTGAAACTGTCGGAATCACCGGTGCAACATCGACCCCGCAGTGGTTGATGGAGAAGGTAAAAGAAAATATTGAAGCAATGAACGATAGTAGAAATTCAAAAATAAATACACAGCCATCAATAATAACTGAACTCATCACACACTAAAGAAACGCCGAAGAGCGTTCTTCGACGATGTGACATGGCTGGCATCGAAGAAAACCTCAATCGGTTATTCCCGCCAACACGGGAAGCAGTTTTTGGAGGTTGCATGTCAGATACAAAAATTTCCGCTGAAAAGTTCGAGGAAAGCGGGTATTCGGAAGAAGAATACAAACAACTTGAGCAGCTTTATTCCGGCACGATGGGCAAAATCAGCGCCGGTGAAATCGTTAAAGGCCGCGTAGTTCATATTGGCGATTCCAACGTTGCAGTTGATATTGGATTTAAATCGGAAGGCAATGTACCTGTAAGTGAGTTCCCAAAAATTAAAGAACTCAAGATTGGTGATGAAATTGAGGTTTTTCTAGAAAGCATTGAAGATAAAGATGGCCAGCTTGTTTTATCGCGCAAGCGTGCCGATTTCATGCGTATCTGGGAACGTGTTGTTAAGTCATTTGAAACAGGAGAAGTACTGAAAGGCAGGTGCGTTCGAAGAACCAAAGGCGGAATCGTTGTTGACCTTATGGGATTAGATGCCTTTTTGCCAGGTTCGCAAATTGATGTCCGGCCTGTTCGTGATTTTGATGCATTCATCGGACGTGAGATGGATTTCCGGGTCGTGAAAGTGAATCATCCATCTGAAAATGTAGTGGTCAGTCATAAAATATTAGTGGAAGAAGAACTCGCCAGCCAGCGAAAAGTGATCCTCGATAGTCTTGAGAAGGGTCAAATTCTCGAAGGTCATGTCAAGGCAATTACTGATTTCGGTGTGTTCGTCGATCTTGGCGGTGTTGATGGCTTGGTGCATATTACAGATCTTTCTTGGGGCAGAGTCAGTCATCCGTCTGAGATTGTGAAACTGGATGCAACAGTCAATATTGTTGTATTGGATTTCGATGCGGAGAAGAAGCGTATATCACTTGGAATGAAACAACTCCAGCCGCATCCGTGGGATAATATTGATCAGAAGTACCCTGTCGGTACAAAAATTAATGGTAAAATCGTTTCTCTTACTGATTACGGTGCATTCGTTGAAATTGAAAAAGGCATTGAAGGCCTTATCCACATATCAGAAATGAGCTGGACACAGCACATCAAACACCCGTCGCAGGTCGTTTCTATGGGACAAATGGTGGACGCCATTATTCTCTCGTTAGATAAAGAGGGGAAGAAAATATCGCTTGGCATGAAACAGCTGGAACCAGATCCGTGGACGACACTCATGCAGAAATATCCAATCGGTTCCAAGCATATGGGCACCGTTCGCAATCTGACGAACTTTGGTGTCTTTGTCGAGCTCGAAGAAGGTGTGGATGGACTTGTCCATATTTCTGATTTATCATGGACAAAGAAAATTCGTCACCCGGGTGAAGTAGTGAAGAAAGGTGATCAACTTGAAGTGATCGTCCTTTCTGTGGACATCGATCAACGCCGTATTTCTCTAGGACATAAACAAGTTCATGATAATCCATGGGAAGTGTTTGAGTCCCAGTATAAAGTTGGGACTGATGTAGCCGGCAAGATTGTCCGCATCATCGAGAAAGGTGTTATCGTAGAAATGCCACTTGGTGTTGACGGTTTCGTACCGCTCTCACAGTTATCGCATACACCGGTGAAAAATATTTCTGAATCCTTTAAAGTGGGTGATGATATTCCATTGAAAGTGATTGAGTTTGATAAAGAAAGCAAAAAGATTGTTCTCTCTGCACTTGAATATCTTCGTGGCAAAGAGCAGAAACTTGTGGATGATTACGTTGCAAGCCATAAGTTGACACCGATGACAATGAAAGATGTCGTCTCTGCCCCAGCAGTTGTAGAAAAAATGCCGGATGAACTTTCTTTTGAAAGTAAGGATGAATCTCATCCAGCGAGTTCAATCTAATCCTGAACGAATATGAATAAAGAGTTGTCTGCCCCGGTACGTTTGGGGCAGGCCGCTCTTTTTCTTTATGAAACGCATTGCATTACATACTCTCGGCTGCAAACTCAACTACGCAGAAACTGCTGCCATCGGAAAACAATTCATCCTTCATGGATACACTGTAGTAGATTTAGATGATGGGGCCGATGTCGTTGTGATCAATTCCTGCAGTGTAACGGCATCCGCCGATCGCGAATGCCGCCAAGTTGTGCGCCGCGCATTGCGCCACTCTCCCGATGCATTTGTTGCTGTCGTCGGGTGTTATGCTCAACTTCAACCGTCACAGCTCGCTGCAATCCAAGGAGTTGACTTGGTCTTAGGGACACAAGATAAATTCTCTCTCTTCAATATCATTGATCATGGCAAAAAGAAAACACAAGCTGACATATTAGTCTCCTGTATAGGCGAAACACATGAATTCAATTTAGCATCGTCGGCAGGATTTGAGGATCGGACACGCGCATTTCTGAAAGTGCAGGATGGTTGCGATTATTCTTGTACGTATTGTACTATACCGATGGCGCGGGGCATCAGCAGAAGTGCAGTTGTATCGGACATTGTCCGTCAGGCGAGAGAAGCAGTGGAGGAGGGGTACAAAGAAGTAGTACTGACAGGTGTGAATGTTGGAGATTACGGTCGAAATGACGGTACATCCCTCTTGATGCTTCTGAAGCAACTGGTCACTGTGGACGGGCTTATGCGTATCCGTATTAGTTCCGTGGAACCTAACTTATTGACTGATGAGTTGCTTGATTTCTGGTTTTCTGAAAATAAACTGTGCAACCACTGGCATATTCCATTGCAGTCGGGATCTGACACGATCCTGCGATTGATGAGAAGAAGATATGTGACCCGAGCATATACGGATCGTATAGAACGGATTAAAGCCCATATTCCCAGTGCTGGCATCGGAGCAGACATCATTGTCGGTTTTCCCGGTGAGAGTGATGAATTATTCGAGGAAACTTATAACTATCTTCTCCATCTTCCGTTGACCTATTTCCATGTGTTTAGTTATTCGGAAAGACCCAGTACTCCTGCATCTGGTCTTGCCTGGAAAGTAGATCCACTGTCGAAGGCAGAGAGGAGTAAGAGATTGCATGCATTAGGCGATCAAAAACGAAGTGATTTTTATCACTGTTTTATTGGGAAAACAATTCCGGTCCTTTTTGAATCTATACATTCGGATGGGTCAGTCTCCGGATTGACAGAGGAATATATACGAGTTGATGTAAAAACAAACGAGCACGTAAAAAATGAAATTCATAACGTTTCCATCCAAGAAGCATCTACAGATACATGTCTTGGGATGATAGTAAAACCGAAAATAACTTCTACGATTCGCATGGCAATCTAATTGGAGATTTCGTATGAAACGATTCCTCGTTGCGACAGCAATAATCTTTTGCCTCATACAGCAGTTGTTGGGACAAGCAAAGCCCGTATCAGCCTTGGTAGTAAAAAATACTCAAAGTAACTTCGTATCACCAATGAGTATTGACTATTCACCTTCATCCGAACCCACGAAATCTGTTGTGTTGGCCATTTTCGCATCTATCATCCTTCCGGGAATGGGCGAATTATATGCAGGGTCGTTCGAGTCAGGAAAATATAACTTCATCGCTGAAGGCGGATTGTGGCTTTCGTATGCAGGCTTCCGTATGCATGCTCAGTGGCTTCAGCAAGATGCTCAGACCTTTGCACGTCAACATGCAGGCGCCGACTTTGATAATAAAGATGGTCAATATGCTGTCAACATTGGAAACTTCATGACGACTGATGAATACAACCAGGCGAAATTGAGAACCCGCGAGAATGATTTTGTCTATAATTCTGATCAATATAAATGGCAGTGGGATTCAGATGCGAACCGTGCCTTATTCAAGGATGAACGGATTCGCAGCGGCGAAATAAAAAACAATGCAAGTTTTTTTATTGCAGCTATTGTCGTCAATCATCTATTCTCTGCATTTTCTGCTGGAAGAAAAGCCGCAGCATATAATCGGTCACTTTCGATGATGGATAAGATAGAAATTCAAACATTTACATTGAACAGCGGCGCACACATTGATGGCATTGGTTTTAGCATCTCGACAAAATTTTAGCGATGCACATGCCAAATATCCGCCTCATAATTGAATATGATGGGACAGACTTTGCCGGCTGGCAATATCAAATAAATGGACGGTCTGTTCAAGAAGAAGTTGAAAAGGCGATCAAACAAATTATTCAATCGGATATCCGGATCACTGGAGGCGGTAGAACTGATGCCGGAGTGCATGCCTGCGGGCAGGTTGCGAATTTCGATAGCAAACGGGATGTTGATATTCCAGTGTTTGCAAGGAGCCTGAACGCTGTTCTTCCCTCCAGTATTAAAATCCGGGAAGCAGCAGAAGTTCCCTTGGACTTCAATGCACGGCACGATGCGAAAAGCAGACGCTATTCCTATTTCATCAGTCAAGAACCGACTGCAATACATCGTCATTATTGTTGGCAAGTATTCCGGAAATTGGATTTTGATTTAATGCAAAACTGTGCAGAACAAATTCACGGTGAACATGGCTTTCGTTCATTTTGTAAAGTTGAAGATGATGTGCACCAGCATCGTTGCACCGTAAGTTCCGCAGGGTGGGGAAAAAAAGATGAATTGTTGGTTTTTGACATAACAGCAAATCGTTTTTTACACGGAATGGTTCGGACATTAGTTGGAACAATGGTGAATATAGGTCGGGGTCATACGAAAATAGAAGACTTTGCTTCTATTCTTGAAGCAAAAGATCGATCGGTTGCAGGAATGGCTGCTCCGGCGAAAGGATTGTTCCTGGAAGAAATACTATACTAATTAATCCAGCGATGAAATCAATAAAAAAAATAATTCGTGATGCACTTATAAAAGGCGGTTTGTTACAAACGACGCTTTCGGAAGATGAATTAAAACAGGTCATCGATGCGAGCTCGTTAAGTGGAACCATTGATAAAACAGAGCATGAATTAATTAAAAGCGTTCTTCAATTCTCAGATATCACGGCAAAAGAAATAATGGTTCCGCGCCCGGATATTGTTGCGCTCGATATTTCCATGCCGCGGGATGTGCTTATTCGCAAAGTAATTGAAGAAGGATATTCAAGACTACCGGTCTATAAAGGAACCATCGATCATATTATCGGCGTAATTTACAGTAAGGATTTGTTGAGTTTATTCGAACATCGCTCTCTCATTATATTACAGGATATTATTCGTCCGGTACACTTTATTCCTGAATCGAAAAAAATAAGTTTGCTTCTCAGAGAATTCCAACAAAACAAAGTACACCTTGGCATCGTTATCGATGAATATGGCGGAACAGAGGGCATTGTGACCATGGAGGATATAGTTGAAGAAATTGTCGGAGATATACTTGATGAGTATGATGAAATGCGTAAATCGGTGGAACAGGCGAGCGATGGATCGGTCATTGTCGATGCTGCTCTTTCGATTGCAGATTTCAATGTACAATTCAGGGCGCAGCTGCCCGAAGCTCCGGATTATGAAACGTTAGCCGGGTATCTACAAAAAATTACAGGAAAACTCCCTGAGTCCAACGAAGAAATCAAAACAGAAAACTTTCTCTTCACTATTCTGACTAAAAGTGCCCGTCGTATTCGGCAGGTAAAAGTGACACCTTCCCTCAAATTAAGTGTCATCGAAGAATAAATATGGTTCCGTTACAAGAACTCTTCATTAAAATATGCGGAATTACCAATCTTGCAGATGCAGATTTGGCATGTTCATTTGGTGCAAATGCAGTCGGTTTTATCTTCAACAAGACTGACGAACGATACATTCATCCGGAAAGAGCAGCTTCAATTATTGCAGATCTGCCGGAATACATATCTAAAATCGGAGTTTTTGAAAATGCCGGTACTCGATATATTCAAAGCATTTTAAAACAAGTACCGTTAAGCGCTGTTCAGCTCTTTGGAAATAATGGACCGGACGACCTTGTGGACTTTGATGCGAGCGTGATAAAACAATTTCAACTGAAACAATCGTTCGATGTAGAAGTCATGCGAAATTATTTGGTTGATGCTTTTCTTTTGAAAAACCAAAACGAGGAAAGTGGGAGTCAACTTCCAAAAAAATATCATTGGGATGTTGCAATCAAAGCAAAAGAATATGGACGAGTCATCCTCTCGGGCGGTCTAACCACGAGCAACATCGAGGATGCAGTCCGTTTTGTTCAACCTTATGGTGTTGATGTACAAACTGGAATTGAAAAAAAGCCCGGTCAAAAGGAACGCCATAAAATGAGGGACTTTATCGCCTGCGCACGCGGAGTGACTCTCATGTACGGAATAAACGATCAAGAAGACTGAAAAGTGATTTTAACTCTGGATTGCAATGTCATTCTTATTTGCCAATAAAAACCCTCATATCGAAATTTCCAGTAAAATGATTTTGCAGACTTTGTACGAAACTTGATTCCCTGGATGAAGTGCACTATCCTGGCTATCGCTGATGAATATTCACATAAGCACACGAAAGAGATATTATTAATCTCACCTCGAAAGCAGGGCTCTATTCGTCCTGATGTATTTACACTATGAATTTTCTCCCTCCATCACTTAGGGCAATTGTTCGAAATTCTTTTTCGACTATCATAGTTCGTGGAACTTTTGGTTTTGCGCGAATTATTATTTTCATGATATTAGCAAAAGTGTACGGGGCAGAATATTTCGGTCTGTATTCACTCATTCTTATTATTATTGAAATAGCCAAAGTATTCTCTGACTTAGGTGTCGATATAGTTTCTATTAGGAAATTTGCTGCTGATTCAAAGAATATTCATTCCATCCTCGAATCCATCCTTGGATTAAAGCTCGTAGCTGCCGCTTTTGGATCAATCTTAGCGTTGAGTCTTTATGCGATATTCTATGGTGATTCATTCGGGTTTATTT
>Ga0182021_10005605_pt1 | contig 14885 bp, 9 predicted proteins | sample 612E3MmetaG_FD_120493 | JGI IMG/M metagenome (GOLD analysis project Ga0182021, IMG submission 120493) | Permafrost microbial communities from Stordalen Mire, Sweden - 612E3M metaG (Illumina Assembly) | ecosystem: Environmental > Terrestrial > Soil > Wetlands > Permafrost | place: Sweden... | reverse complement strand
TCCTTCTGCCTGCCACGTTCCTGTCCGCGCAGAGTGCGGATAAAATCCCCGAGCCGCCGGTCCCCGTCTTCCAGGCACCGCCCGCGCCGCCCCCCCCGGCACCTCTCGCCGACAGCCAGCGCCTCTACGGGCCGACCAGCGCCACGATCGTTCCCGCCGACCAGGCGCGCACGCTGGTCGAGAAATTCCAGGCCGCCTACGCCAAGCTCGGCAATCCGCGCCTGCTCGTTTACGTGAATCGCGAGCTGATCGACACCGCTGCGGGTCTAAAGCTCACCGGACGCACCGAGCGCTACGAGCGCACCAAATCCGAGATGAAGGGCGACATGGATCCGCCGGCCCCTGCGGTCCAGAGCGCCGGCACGAACGGGGCCGTCGGGACCTCGGGCGAAAACTCCTATACGCTCAAGGAGGTCGCCAAGCCCACGCTCGCCGACCGCCAGACGGTGCGTGAGGTGGAGCGTCTGTTTGGCCGTCCCTTCCGCGCCGCCGGCGCCACGCTCGCCGATCAGCGCATCGCCGCTGACATGATCGGCGACAAATCCCTCGGCAGCCTCGCCGGCGCCGGCGACCAGGCCGCCAGGGATCGCGCCGCGCTCAGCCAGGTGGCCGACGTTGTCCTCGAAATCTTGATTTCCAGCCGCAATATCACCGTGTCTGCCGTCTCCGGCGACCAGACGCTCACCGTGCCCGACATCCAGGCGACCGCGATCCGGCTCAAGGACGCCGTCATCCTCGGCCAGGCCGCCGCCAGCGATGTGCTCGGCAAGGACGTGCAAGCCGGCCGCATGGTGAGCACCTACGATGTGCGCGACATCACCGAGGCCACCGCGCTGGCGTTGATGGAAGACATGCTCGGCAGCGGGAAATAGCACGTATACCCGTTCTCATTCCTCTAACTGATAGGAAACTGGATTTCAGGGAAGACGGTCTTCGCTCCATCAGTAAAGAGTCCGTGCTTGGCACTATCGAGGCTGCCGGTTCATCGCTTATCCGCACTGGCAGGCTTTCGCATAAAATAGATTCCGGCCACTCGATCACCCCCGAGTTTCACCCCGGTGATTTTTCCAGCGGCGTCGCGGATGAACTGCGCTTCCGATATGAAATCAAGCGACGTTCTGAAATTGTCGCCAGTGCCACGCCCCAGCGAAAATTCCCCATGGTGCGCGTGAACCCCGAACAGCCGACCGTCTTTGAGAAAGAATGTGTATTGGGTCTCGAGTTCCTCGCTCCAGTAAGCGCCGGTGAATTCGGCCAAATCCTTTTCATCTTCGCTCGAGGTGGCGATACGGTGCGCTGGATAATTCCTGCCCCCCTGATGATGAATCAGGCGGGTTACTTTCCCGTTGGGATCGGTCGGAAAGGTGACTTGGGCGTCAAAATCCTTGATGAAAAACGTGGATTCGGATTCGGGCAGCATTTCGAAACGTGGCTGACCAACGGCCTGCGTATAGAATCGATCCCCTTCGCGGGTGTAGGTAAGGATGAATCCCGCCGTTCCGTCCGACTCGTAGCTGCCGACAAATTTGTCGAAGAGGACTGGATCGATCTTGATCGCTTCGTGATGAGGTGCGACGCGCTCCGGGGCCTTCGGTTTGGTGAATGCACTTGCGAGCAAGAGGTCGGCAACCTCGCGCGCCAGCGCACCGGGGTTGAATTCTCCGAGGTTGCTCACGATCGCGATGCCCAACTGTTGATCGGGAAACCACAGAACGGTGGCCCGGTACCCCGCGTCGCCGCCATCGTGGGAGATGGTGCGCAGTCCCCGATAGGTGCCCACGTCGAGTCCCAGGGCGTAGCCGGTCTTCTTTCCCGAGGAGAGAACCCCTACCTCCTCCAGCCGTGCGATCGCGGCCTGATGGCCGACCTTCGGCTCGCGAAAATTGTCCAGCCACCGGGCCAGATCTCCGGCAGTGGTGAAGAGGCTGGTCGCGCCCACGTTGGCGTAATTGAGCGGCGCAAAGGCAAAACCATGATCGCCTATTTCATAGGAGTAGGCGCGATTGGGCACGATCTCCTCGAGTTCCAGGTGGAAATGGGAGTGGCTCATGCCGAGCGGTCCGAAGATGCGTTCTGCGCAAAACTGCGGCAGCGGTTGGCCACTTGCTCGTTTTACGACTTCGGCCAGCAGCGTGAATCCGCCATTGGAATACAGCCACCTGGTGCCCGGTGGGAAATTGAGTTCCTTTTGCCGAAAGAGGAGGCGCAGAATTTGATCCTGGGTGATAACATCTCTCGAGTCCCAGCCGGCGAGGGCGAGGGTCTCCCATTGATCGCGGATCCCGCTCGTGTGCTGGAGCAAATTACGCAGGGTGATCGGGTGGCCGTAGTCCGGCAATTCTGGTAGATATTTGTGTACGTCGTCCTCGATCGACAATTTGCCGTCCTGTTCCAGGAGCACGACGGCCATGGCTGTGAACTGCTTGGAGACTGAAGCGACATGAAAGATCGTGTCCGGCTTGATCGGAATGCCATATTCGAGGTTCGCGCACCCGAATCCTTTTTCGTAAACGATCTTCCCGTGGTCGACGACCGCAACCGCTGCTCCGGGAGAATCCGGCCGATTCCACGCACGAAAGAGTTCATCGATCGGTTGGTTGCTGTCGAGTTTCGCGGCGGGAGCGGTCTTTTCATCCGGCGCCGGCTGTCCGGCAACGGGCGGGGCGATGGTGGCGAGCAACAGGCAGAAGAAACCGGCCAACCATGGCCACAGTGTGCGAAGTTTAATCATGGAATTTCGTCTTGAGTGCGAAAAACAGAAGCGGTGCAGGCGGGCACCTGATCGCACTGGTTCTGAATACGGCATCGCTCTGGCTCGACTGCAAGGTGTCAGAGAGAGAATCGGGGAGCGTCCAGTTTCGGTCTTTCGGTCGTTCGCGGCCGCTCACTGTTGGATCGTTGCTCCCGCGGCACAAACGCGGTTTGGTTGGAAGGCTGCCGCAATTGATGGTCGAGTTCGGCGGAATCTTCGCGATGTCCTTCGGCGATGTGCCGTGTACATCTCATACACCGCCATGCCGACTGTCCTCCGCGAAATCCGCGCCACGCTCGCACTCGCCGTGCCGATCATCCTCGGCTCGGTGAGCCAGATGCTCATGGGCGTGATCGACAGCGTGATGATTGGCCGGGTGGGCACGGCACCGCTCGCGGCGTCGGCGTTTGCGGGCAGCATGTTCGCCTTTTTCTTCGTTGTGGGCCTCGGGCTGCTGTTGCCCGTGGCCGTGCTCGTGTCGCGGGCCCACGGCGCGGGCCGCCAACACGAGTGCGGCGAATGGCTGCGGCACGGGTTGGCGGTCGCGTTGTCGGCCGGCGCGGTCGCCGCGGTGCTTATGGCTTTGCTGGCCACCCAACTGCACCGCCTGGGCCAGCCGCCGGAAGTGATCGCGATGGCCCGGCCGTTTTTCGCGATCATCGCGGTGTCGATCGTGCCGGCGTTTTTGTTTCAAGTGTTGCGCCAATACGCCGAATCGCTCGGCCGCCCGTGGCTGCCGATGGCCCTCATGCTCGCCGGCGTGGGGCTCAATGTGCTGCTCAACTGGGTGCTGATCTATGGCCACCTCGGCGCACCCGCGCTGGGGTTGACCGGCGCGGGGTGGGCGACTTTGACTGCACGCAGCCTGGGTGCGATTGTCCTCTGGATCTGGCTGGACATCGATGCGCGGAAACGTGCGACGGCAGGCGGACGCAGCCTGGCCGAAATCGGGTGGCCCGCCCGCTGGCGGGCCGCGCTGGATCCGGCGCGGTTGCGCGTGATGGCGCACCTCGGCGTGCCGGCCGGCGGCCAACTGCTTTTCGAGGTCGGCGCGTTCAGCGCGGCGGCGCTGATGATGGGCTGGCTGGGCGCCACGGCGCTCGCGGCGCATCAGATCGCGCTGAGCTGCGCGTCGATGACGTTCATGTTTCCGCTCGGGCTCGCGATGGCGGCCAGCATGCGTCTGAGCAAGGCGCTGGGCGAGGGGCGCCGCGATGCGTTCCGGCCGATCGGTTTCGGCGCGCTCGGCCTGTCGTGCCTGATCATGGGCACGTTTGCCCTCGTCTTTGCCGTGGGTGGTCGCGCGATTGCTGCGCAATTCGTGCACGATCCTACGGTGGTGGCGCTGGCCGCGCGGTTGCTTGCCGTGGTGGCGTTGTTTCAACTCTTCGATGGCGGACAGGTGGTGGGAGCCGGCCTCCTGCGCGGACTCTCCGACGTGAAGGTGCCGGCGTTGATCACGTTTGTCGCCTACTGGTTGATTGCGATTCCGGGCGGCTATTTCTTCGGCGTGCGCGGTATCGGTCCCGTCGGCATTTGGGCCGCGCTGGCGGTCGGCTTGGCCTTCGCCGCGATCTTCTTCGCCTGGCGCTTCACCCGGTTTACCCATCGGTCGCCCGGCGCCACTCAAGCGTAATGCCGTGAAAGGCCGCAGACACCCGGCCCGTTGTCATCTAATAGATGACAAAATTGTGTAAGCAGTTAATTACAACAGGTAAAAACGTATGATCATGTCATCTAATAGATGACAAAGTTATATAAGCGACTGTACCGCCAAATTAGAAATCTCGGGGAATGTCATCTAATAGATGACAATGGCGGCGGGCCGACCGAGCAAACGCGCGGACGCAGGGCGCGGACGCAGGGCACGGACGCAGGGCCGGGCGCCGGGCTACTTGTGCTCCCACTTGTCGGAGGCGTCGCGGATTAGTTGCTGGAGCAGCGGAAACCGGAGCTCGCCGTAGTTGAGCGCGTAGCGCAGCTTGCCGTCACGGAAAATCCAGGTCGTCGGGATCCACGTGATCGGCAGACCGAGAAACGTCGTCATCTTGTCGTCGGCATTTCGCGAGGCGTTGGGGTGGAGGAGGAGCTGGAAATTTTTCTGCGCACCCACGCCGTTCTTGCCGAGCACTGCGCGCCCATCCGCGTCGTTCCACACCGTCACGAAGATGAAGTTCACGTCGAAGTTGGAGTCGAGAAACGTGCTCCAGCCATTGTTCTTCAGTTCGGCGGCGCAGTTGGGGCACCAAGGCGCCCAGAAATGCACCACAGTCACCTGCGGCGCCTTCACCGTTTCGGCGACCTGTTGTTCGATGGGCAGCCCGACGGCGGCGTCGGCGCGGGCGAGCGAGGCGAGCAGGACGAAGAGAATGAGAAACCGTTTCATTTCCCTACACGGTGCACATCTGGCTACGAAACGAAAGGCTGCATCGCATGATGGAGTGCGGCGCGACGGTCGGCGGAAAAACCGCCCGGCGCGGTTTGCCCTTGCGCGGCCGGCGGCGGGCGATGCACTCGGCGGTTTCCCGCATGTCCGAATCCGCTGCTGCCTCCCCCAAACAACCCAATCCCGAGCACGTCCTGCGCGTGGCGCAGGAGCTGGGGCTGAAAATTTTCCAGGTCGCCGCCACGGCGCAGTTGTTCGTCGAGGGCGCCACGGTACCGTTCATCGCGCGCTATCGCAAGGAGGTCACTGGTACGCTCGACGAGGTGCAGGTAACCGCCATCCGCGACCGCCTCGAGCAACTCGCGCAGCTCGACGGGCGCCGCGCCGCCATCCTCGCCTCGCTTCAGGAACGCAATCTGCTCACGCCCGACCTCGCGCAGGCCATCGCGGCGGCCGAGACCGTCACCGCGTTGGAGGATGTTTATCAACCCTTCCGTCCGAAGAAACGCACACGCGCCACCGTCGCGAAGGAGAAGGGGCTGGAGCCGCTGGCCGACCTGATCTTCGCGCAAGATCCGGCGACCGACCCGGGCGCTGCGGCGCAGGCTTATGTCGGCCGCGAGTACGAAATCGAAAACAAAAAATCAAAAATCGAGAATACAGAAGAAGCGCTGGCGGGTGCGCGCGACATCATCGCCGAGCGCGTGAGCGACGACAAAAATGCCCGCGCCCGGCTCCGCACGCTGTACCAGCACGGTGCGGCGATCGCCACGAAAGTAATTGCCGGCAAAGAGGCCGAAGCGGCCAAGTTCAAAGACTATTTCGATTGGAGCGAGTCGTTGGCCAAGGCGCCATCCCATCGCGTGCTCGCGATGCGACGGGGAGAGAAGGAGCAGTTCCTGATGATGCGCGTTACGTTCGCCGACGAAACCGCCGCGCTGGCCGAGATCGAGCCGTTGTTCGTGAAGAATGGAGCGGTAGCTCCGGTAGGGCGCGCTGTCCCCAGCGCGCCGCCGGCGGCTGCGGCCAAGGACGGCGGGTTAGGGATAACCCGCCCTACCACCTGCGCCGATCAGGTGCGCCTCGCGGTGCATGATTCCTACCAGCGCCTCCTCGCGCCGGCGATGGAGACGGAGATGCGCCTCGACTCGAAGAAGCGCGCCGACGAAATCGCGATCAAGGTCTTCGCGGAAAATCTCCGCGAGATCCTGCTGGCGGCGCCGCTCGGCCAGAAGGCTGTGCTCGGCATCGACCCCGGCATTCGCACCGGTTGCAAGGTCGTGATGCTCGACCGCCAGGGCAAACTTCTGCACAACGACGTCATCTTTCCCGACCGCGACGCCGCCGAGGCGAAGGAGAAACTGCTCGGCTTCGTGAAATTCTTCCAGATCGAGGCCATCGCCATCGGCAACGGCACGGCGGGGCGCGAGACGGAGGCTTTCGTGCGCGCCCTCGACCTGACGCCGGCGATTCCGGTCGTGATGGTCAATGAGTCTGGCGCCTCGATTTATTCCGCGAGCGAGGTCGCCCGAGAGGAGTTCCCCGATCACGACCTCACCGTGCGCGGTGCCGTCTCCATCGGGCGGCGGCTCATGGATCCGCTGGCCGAGCTGGTGAAGCTCGACCCGAAGTCGATCGGCGTCGGCCAGTACCAGCACGACGTGGATCAGCCGGCGCTCAAGCGCTCGCTCGACGACACCGTCATCAGCGCCGTCAACGGCGTGGGCGTGGAGGTGAACACCGCCTCGAAGCAGCTCCTCAGTTACGTGTCGGGCCTCAACGCGACCATTGCCGCCAACGTCGTGGCACGCCGCAACGAAAAGGGCCCGTTCAAGTCGCGCCAGGAATTGCTGGAAGTCTCGCGCCTCGGCCCCAAGGCCTTCGAGCAGGCCGCCGGCTTCCTGCGCATCCGCGACGCGGCCAATCCACTCGACGCCAGCGCCGTCCACCCGGAGAGCTACGGTGTGGTGGAGCAGATGGCCGCCGACCTCGGCGTGACCGTGACCGATCTCATCCGCGATCCCGCGCTGCGGAAAAAACTCAAGCTCGAGGCGTATGTGACCGACAAAATCGGCCTGCCGACGCTGAACGACATCATGGCCGAGCTGGCCAAGCCCGGCCGCGACCCGCGGCACAAATTCGAGACGTTCAGCTTCGACGCGGGGGTGCATAAGCTCGAGGACCTGCGGCCCGGCCTGAAGCTGCCCGGCATCGTGACCAACGTCACGGCGTTCGGCGCCTTCGTGGACATCGGCGTCCACCAGGACGGCCTCGTGCACGTAAGCCAGCTCTCGGACAATTTCGTGAAGGACGCCGGCGAAGTCGTGAAGCCGCAACAGAAAGTCATGGTCACGGTGGTGGAGATCGATCTGCCGCGCAAACGCATCGCGCTTTCGATGAAGAGCAATCCGCCGATTGGCTCCGCCTTCGCCAAGGCATCGGCGGACCAACCGCGTCCGGGGCCGCGCGCGGTCGGTCCGGCGTCGTCGCACCCACCCGGAGGTGGCCCGCGTCCGGCTCCCGCCGCGCCGCGCGCCCCACAAACGCTCCAAGGCGACTGGTTCAGCGCCGCCATCAAAAAGAAGCACTGAGGAGGCTTCCTCTGCCCGATGGAATCGGGCAGAGGAAGCCTCAATTGATACGTAATACGTAACAATGGGGAGAAGGAGAAGTTGTCGCCTGAGTTCCGTTTTGGCCTTTGGCGCGTTATGGTGTTAATATTGTAACCTAAAGATAGTTAATATTTAAATATCATTAATGCGCAGCTTGACTGAGGGCAATTTCCGGCTGGCATCCGAACGCAATGATACGTATTACGTATCATATGAGTATACCAATGCATGGTGGAATACGTGACGTTTTGGAAATGGCCGGCCTGGTGGGCGACGCGTCCGTGGCGCTGGCGCGGATCGCTCGCCGCCATCTGAAGCCTCGCGCGCCCCGGCGGCGAAACGCCACGTTGCGTCCGGGAGTGGATACGCCGCTCTGGCTTACGGTGGTGGCGACGGTGCGGCCCTACCTGCGGCGTCGGGGCGAGAAGGCCCTTTTGGCGCGAGTCCTCGGGGTGCATCCGGCCCGCATCCACGAGTTTTTCATCAGCCGGACGGCGGCACCGGATGCGGAGCGTACCCTGCTGCTGTTGCAATGGGTTAAGGCGAAACAGGCGGGACGCTCGTTCGGTTGAAGCTCTGTCGGCAGGCGGGAATGTTACGTAATACGTATCATTCCACTGGGGGCTTTTGGACCAGCAAGGGTCGGTGGGGGAGGTCGGAATCGCGGTGGCGCCCGCCGGCGACCAAACGATCCGATGTGCGGTGGCCCGGCCGCGGGCGGCGCTTAGCGTTTGCCGGGCTCGTCCGCCCGCAGGTAACTGTAGGCCGCGCGAAAATCCTTTTCGGCCTGCGCGCGGGCAGCGGTGGCGTCGGTGCCCGCAGCTGTCAGCTCGGCAACGCGTTTGTCGATCCAGCGCTGTTTGAAGCCTGCTTCCACTTCGATCGCCACGTTCGGGTTTTCCTTGGGGGCTTTCGGTCTGATCAAATGGCAGGCAGGACCCGTCACGGTGAGCGCGGCGGTGAGGATGAGCAGGGGGAGTCGTGTGGTCATGCAGTAGCGGAAGCCAAGCAGTGTGCGATTAGAGTGCCTTACGGCGAGCCGATCTTTTTGTTTTCGCTCCGCGGAAAATTCGTTTAACTCAGGGTATGAGCGACGAGTCCCAGCCGCCTGCCCTGCGCTTGAAACCCCGTTTGCTCGTGGGCAACGAGGCCGCGCCCGCCGGGCCGGCGGCGGCGCCCGGCGCTCCTGCGACCGGATCGACCGGCGGTGGCATTGGCGCCGAAAGTGGCAATCAGGGCGCCCCGGCCTCCGCGCCTCCACCCGCCGTTCCGGCTGCGCCGCCCGCTTCCCCGCCGGCGGCTGCGGCTGCCGGCGAAAAGTCTGAAGGGATGGCCTCCTCCGAGCTGCGCGTGCGATTGAAGCCGCGTTTCGCCGCCAATCCACCACCACCGCAGGCGACGTTCGCGCCGGCCGGGGCGACGATCATGCCGGTGGCGCCGGCTGTTCCACCGGGTGAGCCCCCTGCTTCCTCCGCTGCGGTTGCGGCTTCGCCCGTCGCGCCCCCGCCGCTATCGCTGCCTCCTATCGGGGCGATGCCTCTGGCTGGAAAATCGCCGGTCGCGCCGCCCGCTCCGCCGCCACCAATGGCTGCGCCGGCGGCCGATGCTGCGGCCAGATTCAAACTGAAACCCAAAGCGCCGGCCCCAGCGCCGGTCCTGATACCGGCTCCAGTGCCGGCGCCCGTGGCGGCAGGTATCGTCACGCCCGCCGCTCCGGCAACCGGCGCGAAGGAGCTTCCTCCCGTGGCGGCGGCGACATCGTCCCCGCCTCCCCCGACCATGCCGTTCGCGGTTGCCGCGCCACCGCCTCCGGTCGCGGTCCCGCCGCCTGCCAGACTTGTGGGCGCGCCCCACGTACCGCATATTCGCGCGCCGGGGGAAGAGATGCCACTACCCGCGCCTCGACGTCCGCCGGGCGGCCCGCCGAAGCGGCCGGGCATCTCCAAGCCCAGATTGATTGCCATCATGGTGGCCGGTGGCGGAATTGTTGTCCTGGCGGCCTACTTTGCCCTGAGGCCTTCACCGCCGTCCCCACCGGTGCCCAAGGTGGCGACCAAGCAGGCCTCGCCGCCCGCCGGCCCGGGCGCGAAGGCGATCACGCCGCCAGCGATGAAGGATGCAGCCACGCCCAAGCCGGCCGCGACGGGACCCACTCCCTCCGATACGCTCAACCAAATCGCCGCCGCCCCGAAGCAGGCAGTCGACAAGGCGAGGGACGTCGTGGCCGCCCGCCGGGAAAACGAGCAGGCCCGGATCGACGCGATGGCCGCCGGCGAGGAAGCACCTGACAAACGCGCCCTCGATACACCGCCTCCCAGCCGGTTTTCCGGCCGGTCGCCCCCGCCGGACGCGGTCGCTGCGCCGGTTCTTGTGCCGGGCTCCGGCTCCGTGATCGCGCCGGGCGTCACGGCAGTGACCAATGACGTGATGGCGGCCCCCAAGGCGAGCGCCGCTTTCAGGCGTTTCGTGGCCGATGCGCACATCACCGGCGTGTTTCAAGGCACTCCGCCCCGGGCGCTCATCAACGGCCGGATGATTCGTGCGGGCGAATTGATCGACCAGGCATTGGGCGTGGTGTTCGACAGCATCGATGCGGAGCAGAAAACCATCACGTTCAAGGACCGCGCCGGCGTCCCGGTGACACGGAGGTATTGAAGCCCCGCCCAGGGGATTTGAGCGAAGGATCCAGCGGCGTGTTGCCGGCCAGCCGCAACAAGATGGATCCTTCACTTCGTTCAGGATGACAAACCGGGGCGGTTCATCAGCAGCGAAGCGAAGAATCCTGGCTGGAACGCAAAAAAATTCCCCGGCCAAACGGCCGGGGAATTTGATTGTTCCGACGGCAACGCCGTCGGGATTGGTGGGGTCGCTTCGGTTACAGATCGAAGGTGACCGAGAGGATGAACTGTCGTGGATCGACGATACGGAAGGCGTACGACGTGCCGTCGGGGTTGACCGCGACCGCTTGGAGCCGTTGCTGGGCGAAGATATCGTTGACGTTTAATTGAACCCGGGCGCGCACCTTGTCGTTAAACAGGCGAAGGTTGTAGCCCGCGTGAACATTGATGTAGTAGCGGGATCTGTCCCAGATGGGGCGGTTGGGGTCGAAATCGCGGACGATGCCGTCCGGGTCGGGGGGCATACCATAATAGCCGATGGAAGCTTTGTCCTCCCAGCGAAACGCGCCGCCGACATCCATATTCTTGAGCCAGCTGTTGCTGGTGATACCGGCGAGCTTGTAGTTGGTGATGATGTTATAGCGCCACTCGCGAGTTTGGGTGCGTTGCTTGCCTTGGGTGGCGATGGCGACCTTGATGGGCGCTAGCACATTGGCAGTGTAAAATGTCTGCGGAGTCGTGGTACCCGAGATTATTGAGGTCCACCAGAGAGCGCCCGTAGCAGGGCTGGTGATAGTCTGCCAAGTTGGCCAGCGTTGGGTAAAGATATAATCTTGCAGCTCCGGCGACAACATGGCGTTGAACGCTTTCGTCTGGGTGATGGTGGACTTGATTGTCCAGTAGTTATTGGGATTGAAAGTGATTTCGATTTCCTTACCACGCGAAGTGGCGTTGCTTCTGTCGCCATGAACCTTGCCGTAGTGGCCGGCGATGAATGCCGGATCGACGCCAGTTTTTCTGATGACTTCGGCATTGATTTGATCGATCGTCCAACTCGGATATACCTTGGTAAGCTCGACCGCATACCAAGAGGTCAGGTTGGGATCGCCGCTCGGGGTGAGGGGGAGCGCCACGAGGGCGTTCGGACCGCCATCCATGCGCAGGGTGCGCTGGACGTAGGTATTGATTGTACTGTCGGCCCGGCCGATGTCCAAGGTCTCATATTGGTGGGCGCGAATGGAAAGACGCTCGCGACCGTTTTTGTCCCGTAACAGGGGAAGCTCGAAACCGTAGTCGCGGGTCTTGCCCCTCGGGTCGGGCAAAGGCTGGCCCAAGACGTCGTAATTCAGGGAACCCGGGGAGAAACTGGTGGATCGGGAATAGAGCAGATGGAGCCATGGCAGGACCTTAACTACACCGCCCTCGGTGGTGGTTTTGCCCCGGTTCTGCACCCAGTCGTAGGCGGTCCAAGCTTCCGGCACGGGGCCGGTGTAGAAGCCATCGCTCGCGGTTGACGGGCTGGTGGCGCTGTTGGCGTCTTTGGTGCGGTTATAGTCCTTGCGGACGCCCATGAGTGGAACGATGCGATCGTTGTAGAAGGAACCCTGCCACGTGCCGCCGTACGTGCTCAGCAAACGGCGATTGGGCCGGTTGGCGCCATAGTATTCGACGATATTCTCGGGCTCGTTGATCCACTGCGCGGTGACGGCGTTGTAGTAGCGGAGCGGGACGGTGGCCGGGGGCGCCACAATGCCCTTGGGGCCGTAGTCGACGTTGAAGCCGTTGGCGTCGCCAACCAGGTAGTGCATGTAGACCTTGTAGGGGTTGCTCGTGCGGGCGCTGGGAACACTGGTTGCGGACATCCAAGGCTGGTCAGAACCAATGGTGTCGCTATAGGTAGGCGAAAAGGTGTATATGGAACGGTATTCACCATAGAACGAGAAACGATTGCGACCGAGCCATTTGATCCAGCCTTTTTCGTTGGTCAGATTGAGTTCGTAGGCGAGGTTGGCCCGATAGTTGTCGGTTGCGCTGCGGGTCTTCGCGTATCGAGGGCTCGAATAGCCGAGGTAGGGTTGCAAGAAGTAGGGGTTGACGCTGCCGTCGAGCAATTTCTCGTTGATGTCGACGTAAACCTGAAACTTACCGCCGTTGTTGCCGTAGCTACCGAGGAAGGAACGGTTGGTGGTCGAGAGGCGTTCCCCAAACCAGCCGGCTTGAAGCGCGAGGGTCTGACGCGGCGTGTTCAGGATGTATTGTTCAAGGTCAAGGTTGGAGGTCTCACCCTTGGTTTTGCCGTAGTTGGGAGCGCCGATGTTGACCTGGCTCCAGTCGTAGATCGCCTTGTTGGTGATGCCCTGCGTCAAACTGAGCGGATTCGGCGTGGCGTACCTCCCAAAATAGGTGGTGCTTTGGAGCAAATGCGCCGCCGCGGTGTTAAGGCTCGTGGGGCCCGTGCCGGTGGTCGCGGGCATGTCGTTGATTTCGAAAAGCTGTATCTGGCCGCCACTGGCGATGTACATCGTCGGAGTCTGGGTGAAGGCGGTATCGCTGGGGGCGATCGTGCCGGGCAACTGGGCGTTTTCATTGGCCGTGGTGATCGGGCCGACGGAGGGCTTGCCGTCGGCGAAATGCACCGTCGCCGTGATCGGGTCGTAGGTGGGCCTGCCGCTCGAAATCCAGTCGGAGACACCATCGCGCGGGGTCACCGAGTTCGGGCGGTTGAAATAATTGCGGTAGGACTCGAAGCTGCCGTGGAACGTGGTGTTTCTAAAGGGGCGGAAGGTCATGGCCATCGTCAGGCGACGGATTTTCTCGGAGGACGGCTCAAGCACGAAGCCTTTGTTATCGTACAGGCCGACCACCCGAACCGCGAGCTTGTCCTTGAGTAGTGGGCGATTGATGTCGAAATTGGCGCGATAGCCGCCGAAACTGTCGCCGCGGGTGCCGATGGTAGTGATCTCGCGCGTCAGATTCGCTTTGGATAGATTGACGTTGACGCCGCCGCCCGTGCTGCCGAGGCCGAACACGCTCGAATTGGGTCCACGGGAGATTTCGACCGAGTCGATATTGTAAGCGTCGAAGGGCAGGGAACTGGCGAAGCCGTTGGCCGCGGTGTTGGCGGCGGACAAGCCGCGCATGCGGGTGGCGGCGGTGGGATTCGCCTGAATGTCGTCACTGAGCGTACCGCGGTCGTTGGCGAAGCTGGTCCACTGCTTGGTACCTTCCGTATTGGCTTCATACAGGAAGACGTCGTTGATGTCGACGGCCGCCGTATCCATGAGTTGCTGTTTGGTCACGACCGAGATCGAAGCGGCGATATCCTCGATCTTCGAGTTCAGGCGCGTGCCCGACATCGCGGAGGTGGCGAGATACCCCTTGTCATTGGTGGTCGTCACCTCGAAAACATCCATCGGGATGACCTCGGAGTCATCCGGCTTTGGAGCGACTTTTTCGACGACCAAACCTTTGGGGGCGTCAGGGTTGGTCGATCCAGTGGCGGCAGGAGTGGGGGCGGGCGTTTGGGCCGAGAGCGTGGCGACAAGGAGCAGTGCGCTCGCCGGACCAAAGATCAGGGAGTGTAACGAGAGACGACTTGGTGTTTTCATTGTTTGCTTGGGCGGGGAATTGCAGACGGGGGCGTATGTCACGCCGATCGGTTGGGGAGTTGGTCGCCGGATGATTTGACGACCGACGGGCGGGCTTACGAGCACAAATTTTTCGGACAGTCCATAGCAGCCTGTCGGACCTCGTCCTCCAGGCTGCTAAACAAAACGGCACCGCCATTTTGGCGGAGATCATCCGGTGCCGATATTTTCCGGCCTTTCCGTCCGCGGTGCGTAAATCGAATATTCCATCCGATTTTCCGCCGCCTCGCGGCGGAATAAGGAGTTTGTCGGTAGGGGCGGGTTGCCTCGCGACGGAATCTCGAGCTCCTTTCGAACTTTTATTCTAAGCCCGACAAACTCCCAGGGTTTCGGAATTGCCCTGTCGCCCGTTTCGTAACATGGAGGGCGCACCATGAACATGCGTGTTACCTCCTGGATATTGCTCAGTGGGCTGGCTGGCGTCAGTCTGGCACCCGCGACAATGGCAGCCGACCAGGCAGCGGCGGAAAAGAATCTGGCGGTGGAGAAGACGAGTGGCGGAGACCTGGTCATCCAGCCGCTCAACCACGCGGCGTTGCGTTTCGAATATCGGGGAAAACAGTATTACGTGGACCCGGCCGGGCGGGCGGATTGGGCCAACCTGCCCAAGGCCGACGCAATTTTCGTTACGCACGAGCACGGCGACCATCTGAGTCCGCCCACCATCGCGCTGCTCAAAAAGGAGGGCACGCTGATCTTCGCCAACGAAGCCTCGGTCAAGCAGGCGGGATTTGGCTCGGTGATCGCCGTCGGCGAGAAAAAGGAGGTGCTCGACATCACGGTGGAGGCCGTGCCGGCGTACAATCTCAATCCGGCCCGGCAGCAGTTCCATCCGAAGGCGAGGAAGGACAACGGCTACATTCTGACGTT
>Ga0182021_10005604_pt1 | contig 14885 bp, 10 predicted proteins | sample 612E3MmetaG_FD_120493 | JGI IMG/M metagenome (GOLD analysis project Ga0182021, IMG submission 120493) | Permafrost microbial communities from Stordalen Mire, Sweden - 612E3M metaG (Illumina Assembly) | ecosystem: Environmental > Terrestrial > Soil > Wetlands > Permafrost | place: Sweden... | reverse complement strand
CTCTTCGCAGCCGGCCAACGCGGCCGGCTGGTTCCACACCAGCCCGGTGACAGTGACCCTGACGCCCAGCGACGGCAGCGGCTCCGGCGTGCCGGCCGGCAACACCTGGTACCGGGTCCAGGGCGTATCAGGCTGGACTCAGTACGTGACGCCGTTCACCGTCAGCACGCCGGGCAGCACCACCTACGAGTTGTACTCTCAGGACGCGGCAGGCAACAACGAGACACCGAAGACGGTGGCCGTGAAGCTCGACCTCACGCCGCCGACGAGCAGCGCGACTCTGGATCCGCTGCCCAACGCCGCCGGCTGGAACAAGAGCACAGTCGGCGTGACACTGGCCACCGACGACGGCAGCGGATCTGGCGTGCCGCTCGGCAACACCTGGTACCACATACAGGGCGCCTCGGGATGGACACCCTTCACGTCGGCGTTCACCATCAGCACGCCGGGCAGCACTACCTACGAGTTCTACTCGACCGACGCCGTCGGCAACCAGGAGTCGCCGGCCAAGACGGTGACCGTCAAGATCGACACCGTGGCTCCCGTCACCACCGCCGACGGTCTGCAGAGCTCGGCGAGCAGCACCTGGCAGAAGACCCCGCAGGACGTCACCCTGCACCCCGCCGACACCGGCGGCTCGGGGCTGGCGAGCACCTACTACACCGTCGACGGGACCCAGAAGCCCTACTCCGGCACGTTCACCATCTCCGCTTCCGGCAGCCATGCCGTGACTTATTGGTCGACAGACAACGCCGGCAACCTGGAGGCCTTCCACACCGGCCACGTCAACATCGACACGGTCGCCCCGACAACGGCGGCGGCTCTCACCCCAGCTGCTAACGGCGCCGGTTGGAACTCGGGACCGGTGACCTTGAGCCTGCACGGCGACGATCCCAACGGCTGCGGTGTGATGAGCACCGAGTACCGTCTCGTCGGCGCCAGCACCTGGACGCCCTACACGCTGCCGATCCTGATCACCGGCGACGGGGTGACCAGCTACGAGTTCCGCTCCACCGACAACGCCGCCAATGCCGAGACGCCGAGGACCGTGACGATCAAGATCGACGGCACCGCCCCTGTCACGACGATACCCACCACTTTGCCGACCGGCTGGAGCAACAAGCCGGTCACCGTCACCCTCGTCGGCGACGATGCCGGCTCCGGACGGGCCGCCACCCAGTACCGCCTCCAGGGAGCCAGCGCGTGGACGCCGTACACGGTGCCGTTCCAGGTCACGACCCAGGGCTCCTCGACCTGGGAGTATCGCTCCCTGGACGCCGCCGGCAACGCTGAGACGCCCAAGACGTTCTCTCTCCAGATCGACTCTCAGGCGCCGAGTGCCAGCGCCTACGCCGCCAAAGTCAAGCACAACAAGAGCGTCGCCCTGGCTTACCAGGTCGTCGACCCCACTCCCGGCTGCGGCAGCGCCACCGTGACGCTGAAGATCTTCAAGGGCAGCAAGCTGAAGAAGACGCTGCCGGCCCTGAGCTGCGCGACCAACGTCACAGCCAGCTACAAGTGGCGCTGCAGCCTGCCGGCAGGAAGCTACACCATCGAAGTCTTTGCCACCGACGCCGCCGGCAACGTCCAGGCCAAGGTTGGCACCGCGAAGTTGATGGTGAAATAGAAAGGGAGGGGCGGGAGGACTGTGCGTCCTCCCGCCCCTCCGAGGCGCTCCTCCAAACCGCTGCCGCCGACTCCCGCACTCAAGCAAGATGCGGACCTGGCCGGCCTGCTGCCCCTCGTGCGCGCGGCCCAGATTGTGTAGGGTCTGTGCGTCTGGCAGCGGTTTCACGCCAGTCACGCCCAGGGAAGCTCATCAAGACGACGCCGGGCAACGCTTGGGGCGAGACGCCCAGGACGACTACGAGGAGGGCTCGGTGGCACGGAGATCCAGCTGGAATCTCATCTGCGGAATCGAGGCGCGGCATGACTCATGATGCTGCGACGGCTCGCGGGAGCCGCGGGAGCACGCTGATCACGCAGGTGACCGCCCGCCGGATCCTCGACTGTCGTGGCTTTCCCACTGTGCAGGTCGACGTGTGGGTGGGCGACACGTGCGGGCGCGCCGATGTGCCGGCGGGCCGCTCCACGGGCAGTCGTGAGGCCGTGGAGATCCGCGACGGCGGGCCACGCTACCGTGGCATGGACGTGGAAGGCGCCATCCGCACGGTCAAAGAGGCGATCGCGCCGAGAGTCGCTGGATTCGACGTGACCGACCAGGTCGGCCTCGACCAGCTTCTCAACGACCTTGACGGCACGCCCGGCAAGAGCTCGCTGGGCGCCAACGCCATCGTCGGCGTCTCGCTCGCGGCTGCCCGCTGCGCTGCAGCCTGCCTGGGGCTTCCTCTGCACCGCTACCTGCGCGCCGACTCGCGCGTGCTCCCGGTGCCCATGATCAACCTGATCAACGGCGGGCGCCTCACCTCCAACGATCTCGACTTTCAGGAATTCATCTGCATGCCGGTGGGCGCGCCGAGCTTCAGCGAGGCCATGCGCATGGCCAGCGAATGTCACATGGCGCTGATGGAGATCGTCGTCGCCCGCTACGGAAAGCTGGCCGCCAATACCGGCGACGAGGGCGGTTTTGCGACGCCGATCGTAGACCCGCGCGAGGCGCTCGAGGTGCTGCACGAAGGCGTGGGCGCGGCCGGCTATTCCGAGCAGATGGTCTACGCGCTGGACTGCGCTGCCACCCATCTGTGGGACGCCGACAGATCCGTCTATCGCGTCGCCGGCCGCGAGTTAACAACGGGCGAGCTGATCGACTACTACGCCGAGCTGGTACGCGACTTCAACGTGCAGTCGATAGAGGATCCCCTCGACGAGAACGACTGGGACGGCTGGGTCGAGATCACCCGCCGGCTTGGCGCTCAGGGAGTGCAGATCGTCGGCGACGATCTGTTCGTCACCAACCCGGATCTGGTGCGGCGCGGCGTTGGGCTGGGGGCGGCCAACGCGCTGCTCTGGAAGGTCAACCAGATCGGCACTCTCAGCGAGGCGATGGCGGCCGCCGAGACCGCGTTCCGCGGCGGCTACGGCGTCTGCGTCAGCGAGCGCTCGGGCGAGACCGAAGATCCCATCATCGCCGATCTCGTCGTGGCCCTGAACGCCGGACAGATCAAGACGGGCTCGCCGGTGCGCGGCGAGCGGACGGCGAAGTACAACCGGCTCTTCCAGATCGAGGAGTGGCTGGGCAGCGACGCTGTGTACGCCGGCAGGGACTTCAAGGGTACGGCGGCGGGAGCGGCCGGAGGACACTGACGAGGGGGCCCGGGCAGGATGGCCGAAGACATGACCAAGGCTCTTGACGACCTCCCGGCGCTTCTCGCCGGACTGGCCGGTTCAGCGGCGCTCGCCGGCTGGGACACCAGACTCATCACGCCGCCGGAGCCTCAGCCGGTCGACCTGGTCGAGGCGGCCCGCGCCGCTTTGCAGCATCCCGCAGGCTCGCCGTGCCTCTCCGAGCTGGCGGCAGGAAAGCGGTCGGCGGTGATCGTCACCAGCGACGCCACGCGTGCCGTGCCGAACAGGGTGCTGCTTCCCCTCGTTCTCGCCGAGCTCCAGACCGCCGGCATCAGCGCGGCGAACGTCACCGTGCTGATCGCCTTGGGCGCTCATCGGCCGCTCGCCAGGGATGAGCTGGCGCAGCTGCTCGGCGCGGAGGTCCTGGATCGCGTCAGGGTGGTGAACCACGACCCTTCTGGCCCTTGCGTGGCGGTCGGCAGGACCGACAGTGGCAACGAGCTGTGCGTGGCGCCTTCGTTCGTGGAGGCCGACGTCCGCATCGCGCTGGGGCTCGTTGAACCGCACGAGTTCGCCGGCTTCTCCGGAGGAGGCAAGTCAGTGCTGCCCGGCATCGCCGGTCGCGACTCCATCATCCGCAATCACAGCCTGGAGATGCTGCGCCGGCCGGGATCCCGGCCGGGAGAGGTGACGACGAACCCCATTCGCCAGGAGATGGACGAGGCGGCGCGCCTGGCGGGACTGCAGTTCATCGTCAACGTCGTGCTCGACCGCCGGCTGAGACCGCTGGCCGTGGCTGCCGGCGACCCGATAGTGGCCCATGCGGAGCTGGTGCGGTTCATGCGCGCCTACGCGAGCGTGAGTCCTCCGGGCGACGTCGAGCACCCTCACGAGCCGCCGGACCTGATACTCACCGGCCCGGGACAACCCCTGGACGTCAACCTGTACCAGTCGGTCAAGGCGCTGGTCGCGGTCGAATCATGGGTCCACGCGGCCGGCAGCGTCGTCCTTCTGGCGCACTGCAGGGGGGGAGACGGGTCGAGCGAGATGATCGAGCCGTTCCTGGACGGCGGCACTCCCGCGGAGATCATCGACAGGCTGCCGGCCGAGTACACGATCGAGAAGGACCACAGCTACTTCATCGCCCGTTTCCTGTCGCGCTGTCCGCACGTGACGGCTTGCTGCCCGGGAGTGGCCGCTGAGAAGCTGGAGACCCTGGGGTTCGCCGCTGCTGCGACCGTGGACGGCGCGCTGTCAGAGGCGATCAGCAGGGGGACGCGCTCGACGCAGCGGGGCCGCCCGCTCGCCGTCCTCTTCCCCTCGCCGCAGCACTTTCTCCTGGATCCCTGGAGGTAAGGTGCCGGGGATCGCGGCGGACCATCACCTGCTGACCGCGCGAGAGCGATTCCTCAACTACGAGCGGCTCGTCTCGCATGGGCGCATGGGTCTGCGCCGGGACGCCCTTGCCATAGCCACCGCAGCCCTCGCGGCCGTCGACCCAGTACGCGCACTGCATCGCTCCGTGCGACTCGACGGCACGACCCTGCTTGCCGCCGATCCGGCGACCGGTGTCGCATACCCGTTCGAGCTCGCCGGCGGCCGCGTCTTCGTCGTCGGAGCCGGCAAGGCAAGCGTCGGCATGGCGGCCGCGCTCGACGATCTCCTGGGCGAGCGCATCGCCGACGGCGCCGTGGTGGTCAAGCGTGGACAGGCGCCGGCGCGCCTGCCGGGCCACATCGAGATCATCGAGGCCGCTCACCCGGTGCCGGATGAGGAGAGTCTGCGCGGAGGGTTGCGCCTGTTGAGCATCGCCGAGCAGGCTCGGCCGAACGACCTCCTTCTGGCACTCGTCACCGGCGGCAGCTCCTCGCTCGCGGTGGTGCCGGCCGAAGGGATCTCACTCGAGGACAAGATCCTCACCAATCGTCTGCTGCTGGCGAGCGGCGCGGACATCGTCGCCATCAACAACGTGCGCAAGCACATCTCGCGCATCAAGGGCGGGCTGCTCGCACGGGCGGCCGGCTGCCGCGTCCTCAACTTCACGGTCTCGGACGTGGTCGGCGATCCACCGGATTACTTCACGGACCTCACCGTGTCGGACCGCTCCACCTTCGCCATGGCTCGCGATGTCTGCGAACGCTTCCGCCTGTGGGACAGGCTACCGCCGAGCGTCGTCGAACGGCTGCTGCGCGCCGGACCAGACCAGGAGACGGCCAGGGCTCACGAGTTCCGAGGGGGGCAGATAGTCACGATCGTACTGGCGAACGCCGCCCTCATGTGCGAGGCGGCCGCTCGTGAGGCGGACCGCCTCGGCTACGCGGGGACCATCGTGAGTCTCGCCGTGGAAGGCGAAGCGGCCCAGGCGGGCCGTCGGCTGGCAGCCGGACTCAAGGCGGCCGGCCCATCGGCCGCCCTTGTCGAAAGCGGAGAGAACACGGTGAGCTTTGAGGCCGGGCCGGCGGACGAAGGCCTCGGCGGCCCCAGTCAGGAAGCCGCCCTGGCGGCTGCCGCAGACCTGGCGCCGGGGCAGGCAGCCTGCATCCTCTGCCTCGACTCCGACGGGAGCGACGGGCCGACGGATGCCGCCGGGGGCCTGGTCGACGATCTCTCCGCGGCCGCCGCCGCCTCGCGCCGGGTCGACGCACCGGCGGCCCTGGCCGGCCACACGTCCTACGCCGCGCTGGCGGCCCTCGACGACCTCGTCTTCACGGGCGCGACAGGGACGAACGTGAACGACCTGAAGATCGCCCTGAAGGGCCCGGAGTAAGCCCCGTCCTGTCCTCTGGCACAGCCAGGCACGGCCGACCCCGAGCCGGTATCGGCGGGCCATCCTCTCCGGACGTTCTACAACTGCCCGATCACGCCGCGCACGGCGGACACCGAAGAGATGACACGGCCGCTGCTCGCCGCCCGGATCAACGCGAACGTGCGCCGGCTGGCCAGCGAGAATGCGCTGGTGGGCCCGGTCGACCCAGACGCCGGATACTAGTTCCGGAGGCGGTTCGTGGAAGCGTGCCGATCAGCCGTTTGGACCAACGTCGCGACGGCTTGTTAGTGCCGCGACGACTCAGTCGCGGCCACCACAATACTGCAGGCCCTGCTCCAGTCTGCCGATAGGACTGGCATGCTCGTACTCAGTGCTCACCTCGTCACACCGACATGCTAGGACGGTCCCCGCGGGAGGGCGGTCGCCTGCGCGACCTCCTGGTGGTTCTCCTCGGGATCACCATCGTGGCCGGCGTCGCATGCCTGGACTATGCCGGTGGTGCGAAGCTGTTGTTGAGCATCTTCTACCTGCTGCCGGTGATGATGGTGGCGACGTGGACTGGATCGACCCTCTATGGTCTCCTCGTCGCCTTGGCCAGCGCCGCCGCCGGACCCATCGTTGCCGACCTGCTCGACTTCCGTGTGGTGTCGCTGCCCGTCTCTCTCTGGAACAACGGCGTCCGCCTGACCGTCTTCTGCATCGTGCTCTACCTGTTGCACCGCATGCGCAAGCTCAATCGAAGACTCGAAGAGATGGCCCTGAGCGACGAACTCACCGGCCTCGCCAATCTGCGCGCTTTCCGCCGGCTGGCCGAACAGGAGCTCGAACGCAGCGCACGCTACGACCATGAGCTCTCCCTGGCCTACGTCGACATCGACCACTTCAAGGACATCAACGACGGCCGTGGCCACGACGAGGGCGATCGAGTCCTCCAGGCGCTGGCCGGCGTCGCCAAGGCGACGGCGCGAACGAGCGACACCGTCGCTCGCCTCGGTGGCGACGAATTCGTCATCCTGATGCCGGAGACGGGAGCGGAGGCAGCCGCGGCGGTGGTCACGCGGCTGCTGCAGGTGGTACCCAAGGGCGTGGGCAGGGAGGGCATGCCGGTGACCTGCAGCATAGGCCTGGCCAGCTTCCGGAAGGCACCCGCTTCGGTCGAACTCATGCTTGCCGCCGCCGACGAGCTCATGTACGCGGCCAAGGCTTCCGGTCGCAATGCCCTGCGTCAGGCGATCTTTGACGCCGAGGCGAGTCCCGCCGACCAGGCAAAGGTGCTGGCCTTCCCGCTGAGACCGTGACCTTGGCGGCGTGACAAGCAGTGGCGGCCGCCGGTGGCGCGTCGCGCTTAGGCCCGTGCGCCGGCGGCTCGCTGTCGCCGGTCACGGAGCAGGTGACGATGATGTCGGGATCCCCAGGCGTTCCCCCCGTGTCGCCGGCCTCAGTCGAACGGGGCCGGCGGCGTGCGTCGCGCGGCAGGGCGACCCTATTCCCGGCCGCGTATGGCCGTGCGGTAGGCTTGTGCAAGCGTCACCGAGAAGGCCACGGCGGAGGGCTTGGGCATGTCGAGGTTCGGCTTCCTCAGCGGTCGGTTCGCTCGCAGCGGCGGCTACGCCGCGCTGGCGGAGCGCTTCGCCACTACCGGGCCGCCGCCCGCCCTCGTCCTTCACCGCCAGACGGTCATGCTGGGCAGGACGGTGGCCTACAAGTTCTGTGTCACGCTCGGTGCGTCGGCGGCCGGTCTGTATGTGCACCCGGAACCCAAGGGTCTCGGCAGCCATCCGGCTGTGCTCATCCCCTGGGATCACATCGCGCGAGCTGAGCGGGTCCGTCTCTACCGGCGCCCCGGCGTGCGCCTCACCATCGGCGAGCTCGAAATCGGCCAGCTCACTGTGTTCGAGCCGCCGTACGAGCAATTGACGGCGGCTCGGGCAGCCTCACAGTAGACGCGTCGCCGGCGTCCGTTCTCCGGAAGTCAGATTCGCGCCCGCTCCCGGCGATCGCGCCCGGGCCGGCTCGGAGCCGGCCTACGGTCGCTCGATGCGCCAGACGTGATGACTGTGGGCGCGCCGCGCGAAGTCCGGCGGCAGCGTCGCCGCCGAGACGTCGGCGCGGCGCAACCCGGCCAGCGCCTCGTGGTCCAGCTTGAAGTTGCGTCGCGCCGTGGTAAAGACCAGCACACCACCCGGCTCCAGCAGCTCGGCGGTGGTGCGGATCAGGTCGGCGTGGTCGCGCTGCACATCGAAGGTGGCGGGGCCCATGCGCTTCGAGTTGGAGAAGGTCGGTGGCGCCAGGTAGATGAGGCCGTAGCGCTTGGCGCCGCGCGTTCTTGCCTGTTCGCTGAGCCAGGGAAGGCAATCGGTGCGCAGCAGCTCGTGGCGGCGCGGGTCCATCCCGTTGAGGCGGAAGTTGCGCCGCGCCCAGTCGAGATACGTGGACGACAGATCCAGCGTCAGGCTGCGGGTGGCGCCACCTCTGGCCGCCGCCACCGAGGCGGTCCCCGTGTAGCCGAACAGATTGAGGAAGCTGCGGGCGCCGGCAATGTCGCGCAGCAGGCCACGCACCAGACGCTGGTCGAGGAACAAGCCGGTGTCCAGGTAGTCGCTCAGATTGACCTGGAAAGCCGCCTCTCCCTCGTTGACGACCAGGATGTGGCCCTCTTCCGCCTGGCGCTCGTACTGAAGCTCGCCACGTTGCCGGCGGCGGACCTTGAGCACCACGCGCTCGGCCGGCAGCTCGAGGACCTCTGTCGCCGCGGTCACGGCGGCCTCTAACCGAGCAGCGGCTTTGCCCGGGTCTATCTCGGCCGGCGCGGCGTACTCTTGCACGTGGGCCCAACCGTCGTAGAGGTCCACGGCCAGGTTGTAGTCGGGCAGGTCGGCGTCGTAGAGGCGGTAGCAGGCTATGCCGGCGCGCCGCATCTGCCGGCCGATGGTGCGCAGGTTACGTCGCAGGCGGTTGGCGAACTCGGTGGCATCTGCCGGCGCTTGGGAGACGTGCCGGTCGTCCCGCTCCGGGCCGGGACTGGGCGGACGGCGCTCGGCCTTTGTCGAAACGGAGCCCAGCAGCAGCGTGCAAGGCAGCGGGCCGTTGAACAGCGGGCGGTCGTGGCGCTGCGTGAGCGGCAGCAGGTCGCCGAGGCCGCGGTCGGCCACCAGGACCGCCGCCCGCCAGCCCTCGTAGCCGCCGGCGAGCGTCTGGGCCAGCGCCCGGTAGAGCCCGGCCAGGTTTGGGTCGCGCAGGCGCTCGCCGTACGGCGGGTTGGCGACCACGAGGCCGGGCACGGCCTGGCCGCGCGATCCGGGGGCCTGCGGGCGCGCGGCAGCCGGCAGATCGGCACGCCGGATGCTCACGACGTCGCGCAGGCCGGCCCGTTCCAGGGCGGCCTGCGCGAGGCGCAGGGCGCGCGCGTCGCGGTCGGCGCCGGTGATAAGCACCGCGCCGGAGCGCTGACGTTCGCGGAGGCGCGCGAGGCCGGCCGTCCGCCGCTCGCGTGCCTCCGTCAGCAGTCCGTCCCACTCGACGGCGTCGTGGCCGCGCCAACCGGTGAAACCCCAGTAGTCTCGCAGCAGTCCCGGCGCCGCGTCGGCCGCCATGAGCGCGCCCTCCAGCAGGAAGGTCCCGGAGCCGCAGAGCGGATCGGTGAGGCTGCCGCCCTCAATGGCCAGGCGCGGCCAGCCGGCGGCCAGCAGGATGGCTGCCGCCAGCGTCTCCTTGAGCGGCGCCTCTACCTGCTGGCCGGGCTCGCGGTAGCCGCGCCGATGAAGGCTTTCGCCGGCGAGGTCGACGCTCAGCGTGCCGCGGCCGCGGCTGAGGTGCAGGTTGAGTCGCACGTCGGGCCGGTGGAGCTCGACCGATGGGCGCCGGTCATGGCGCTCGCGGATCTGATCGACCACGGCGTCCTTGACGAGTTGGGCGCCGAAATGCGTGTCGACGATGGCCGGGCTGGTGCCGGTCACGTCGCAGGCGAGCGTCGCATCCGGTGACAGGTGGTCGTCCCAGTTCACGTGGCGCACGCCTTGATAGACCTGGTCTCGGGTCTCGGCCGGGAACGAGGTCAGCGGCAGGAGCACCCGGATGCCGGCCCGGGACCACAGGCAGGCGCGATAGGCGGGGCCGAGTCCGGTAAAGGCGAACGAGGCGCCGCCCGGCTGTTGCCTGACGTCTGCCAAGTCCATGTGACGCAGCTCGGCGGCTAGCAGGTCTGCCGCGCCGCGCGCCGCGGTCACAAAACAGCGCGTCGCGCGCGCCGCGCTGCGTCCGCGCGCCGCGTCACCCGGCGCACGCTCATGCCGGCGCGTCGCGGGGCGTGCCGGCGATCGGTCCTGTTCGGTCGTTTCATCCACGGCCACACCGTAGCACAGGCGCGGCCGGGAGCCGCCCGGCCCGCCCGCGCTTGCGTGCTCGCCAGGGTTCGCGAAGAGCCGCGGGCGCGGCGCGGCGGTTTGGTGTGCCGGGCGAGCGTGGTACGGTGCGCGCATGAGCTCCGACGCGGTCACGGAAACCTCGGGCGCCGGCCTCAGAGTCCATCCCGGCCGTCCGGCGCCCCCTCCGATCTCCCGACTGCGCGCCCTTCTGGCGCGGCACGGAGGCTACCGTCTGCTCGCGCTGATCGTCCTGCCGGGGGTGGTGTTCGCCGTCATCTCGGTGGTCATGAGCCAGCTCGGCATCGTCGAATGGGACACGCCGGCGCATCTGTACAAGATCGCCATCCTGCAGGAACAGAAGGCGATCTTCTGGGACAACAACTGGTACGGCGGCGCCTACGACATCATCGGCTACGGCCTCGTCTTCTACCTCGTCGCCCAGTTCGTGGACTACACGGTACTGGTCGTCATTTCGGCCGGCCTGCTGCCCGTGCTCTTTTACCTGTACATGCGCAAGAGCTACGGCGACACCAGCTACTGGCCGGCCGTGTCGCTCGTCCTGGTCCTGGCCGTGTACCTGGCCAACGGACAGGACCCGTTCCTGTTCGCTATGGCGCTCATGATGGCCGCCATGGTGCTGCTGGCGTACCGGCACCCCCTCCTCGCGGTCCTTCCCGCGGCGGCGGCCATCTTCGCCAATCCGGTGGCGCTGGTGGTGGGCGCCGTGTTCCTGGTTGCCGAGCTCATCGCCCGTCCGCAGGTCCGCGGCCGTTACCTGCGGGCCTTCCTCTACCTCTCGCCGGTGCTCATCGGCCGGGTGCTGGTCGGCCTGATCTTCTACGAACGCGGCACCTACGTGTATAACCTCAGCTCGGTGCTGCTGTTCGTCGGGTACGGCGTGGTCGGCTACCTGTTTGTGCGCCTCTCGCGCGACCCGGAGCGGCGCGCCAAGGGGGTGCTGTTCCTCACCTTCATCGGCTTTGCCGCGGTCATCGCGCTGGTGCCGGGCAACCCGATCGGCTTCAACGTGGGCCGCTTCTTCTTCCTGTTCGCCTTGCCGCTGCTGGTCAGTGTGCGCCGCCTGCTGATGCCTGCCTTCGTCAGCGGCTTCCTCATCCTGGCCGTGGCCGGCGGTCAGATGGTGCCGCCGGCCCAGCAGTACTTCCAGGTCGCCGAGCAGCCCTCCACCACGGCGGCCTTCTTCACCCCGGCGCTCTCCTTCGCCGCCCAGCACTACGACCCCAACTACCGCTTCCACGTGGTCGCGCTGCAGACGCACTGGGAGGCCTACTACTTCTCCGTCAACGGCTTCCCTATCACCCGCGGCTGGTACCGTCAGGCAGACGCGCTGCACAACGAGGTTCTCTCCGGCAACTTCGATGCTGGCACCTACACTGCCTGGCTGCGGCAAATGGGGGTGAAGTACGTCTTCCTGCCCCACGCACCGCTGGACTGGAGCGGGCCGCGCGAGACCAGCATCCTGGAGACGTCGTCGGACTTCACTCGAGTCTGGAACGACAGCGAATGGACTGTCTACCAGCTCAAGGACCCATCCCCAATGGCCGTAGGCCTCACCGGCCAGCCGGACCCGACGGTGACAAAGCTGCTTCACCAGGCCCTCTACCTGACCGTGCCGGAAGCCGGCGACTACCTCATCAAGGTCACCTACTCGCCCTACTGGGAGATCACCCAGGGCAAGGGATCGCTGCGGCAGTCGTCGGAGGGCAGCGACTTCCTGGTGCTTCACGCGACTCGCGCCGGCAACTACGGCATCCAGGTGCAGGTGACCCTGCAGCAGTCCTTGCGCGAACTGGTGCAGATCTTCTAGGCGCTTCGCGGCGGCGAGAGAAGAGCTGCCTAGTCTTCGGGAGAGCCCGCGGGGGCGGGCGCGCTGCGCCGCGCCCGCCGCGCCCGCCCCCACAGATACACCTCGGCCGCTACCGCGCCGAATCCCACCAGCCAGGCCAGGGCCCACAGCACGGACCCGGCGTAGGGGATGAGGCGCAGCACGTGCAGCAGGAGCACGCCGACGACGGCGCTGGTCACCAGACGCTCGCCGTGCACGCCTGCGAGCGAGAGGACGCTTCGGCCGGCCAGCGCGCCCATGCACGCAAAGCCGAAGAAGAAAGCGATGGGCACCACGACAAGCAGCCACGGGATCAGCACCAGCACACCGATCACGCTGATCAACAGCAGCACGCTGATCGCCGGCACCACGAGGACCGTCCCCAGAGCTCCCCAGCCCAGCGACGAGCCTGCATGTCGGACGATGCGCTCGCGGACGGAGATGGTCTGGCGCGAGAACAGCCATGCGGCGACCACCGCCACGATGATGTACAGGACGGTGGTCGCCCCCCAGCCCAGCAGTGTGCCGGCCCGGAAGGGACTCCTGACAGTGCGATAGAGACCGGACGCCACACGCGCCAGGAACTGGTTACCGCGCAAGGACACCACGTTGCCGACGACCACGCTGCCGGGATCGCGTTGTACGCGGCCGAGGCAGAAGACCGTACGCGAGACGACACCGGACGAGAGCACGTGGACGTGTCCGCCGATCACCACCGCGGACCCCTCGATGCGGCCGGCGACCGTGAGGCTGCCGCCGAAGATGAGCACGGTGCCGACGACCTGGTCTGGCGCCACGAGCACGTCGCCGCCGAGCTTGTAGACGTCGGGGGCTACCGGTCCGGGGGTGAGCGCCGCCGCTGCCGCCGGCGCCGCGGACAGGAGCACGCAGGCGGCAGCCAGCAGCGCCGCCACGCGACGGACGGCGCCCGGCGTTCGAGAAGAGCTGGATGTGAGCTGCCTCGCGGCTGACCTCCGGACCGATGCTCGCAAACCTAGTGAGCCCGCGTCCGGCGGTCAAGCGGTGGGGGATGGACGCCGCCTGCGGCCAGTGCCGACGTCCTGGGCGGCTAGCCGATCTGCGACCCGGCTACCAGCCTGGGCCGCGCGTCGTGCTCCGGTTCGTACTGGCACACGCGGTCGCGACCCTCCGCCTTGGCGCGGTACAGGGCGCGGTCGGCCAGCTCCAGCAAGGCTTCGACCGTGGTGGCATCGCGCGGGCAGGTGGCCACGCCGGCGCTGATCGTCAGGGAGGCGTCGGCCGGCAATCCGAGGCCCGTGTATCGCGTGCCGCCCAGCGTGCGGCGCACTCGGTTGGCCATGTGCATTGCGTTGTCGCCGGGCGTTCCCGGCAGCAGCAGCGTGAACTCCTCGCCGCCGTGGCGCGCGCACGTGTCGGTGGTGCGCACGGCATCCTGCAGGATGGCTGCCACCGCCTGCAGCACGCGGTCGCCGGTCGGGTGGCCGAACTGGTCGTTGAAGAGCTTGAAGTGGTCGATGTCCACCATGACCAGGCTCATCGGCGCTTGTTGGCGGAGGCTGGCCTCTACTTCTTCGACGGCGCGGTTCATGAAGTAGCGTCGGTTGTAGAGGTGCGTCAGGTGGTCGGTGACCACCTGCCGGCGGATAGCATCGTACTTGCGGGCGTTTTCGATGGCGCCGTGTAGATGTCCCCGCAGCGCCATCAGCGCCTCGTTGGAGATGGCGTCGAAGTGCTCCCTCGTGGTGCCCGTCGCCAGCAGCGCCATGGCGCCGATGCCGTCGACGGGCAGCGGGATACCGAGCTGGTGCGTCATGGTGTGCGGGAAGAGGCTGCAGCGGTGACCGGACGAGCGCACCACCTCATCCCCGGCCAGTGCGCGGCGGATCGGACAGTCCTCCGAACCGGAACAGCACGCGGGGTCCAGGGTGCGCGAGCTGACGCCCAGCGATCCCTCAACGGCGAACTTACCGTTGTCGCCGTCGCGCGAGAGCAGGGCAACGAAGTCGGCCCGCAAGAACGCTTTGGAACGCGCCAGGGCGCGATCCACGGTCTCCCGGTACGGAAGGGCGGCGTTGATCTCCTGGCCGATGTCGCCGATCTCGACGAGCTGGCGGTTGTGGGTCCGTAAGCGCACCAGGTCTCGCCAGCTCTCGGCGGCTTGGGCGGCCTCGCCCATCTGCAGCACCTGGACCAGGTTGCTTAGCAGCTCGCCGATCTCGGCGACCTGGTCCGTGGGCCGCCCCGCCTCGCGATCGCGACCGAGCTGCTGACGGGTCACGGCGAGCAGACGGTCGAGTGGCCGAAAGACCAGCCACACCAGGCTGCCGGCGATGAGCACGAAGGCACCGGCCGCGACTATCGCGAGCATGCCGCCGTTCTGGCGGCCGCCCACCAGCCATGCGCCCAGCGTGGCCAAGGCAAAGACGGCAGCAAGCAGTGCCGCCGTCCGCAGCTCGAGGCTGGTGCGCATGTGCGTGTGAAGCCGGTCGTTCGTTGGAAGATCCCTCGCCAGGTGGTTGCAAACCGCTGCCCTCACTATCGGCAATCGAGGCGGAAACGTGACTAATCAGCGTAGGCGCCGGAGGCGCCGGGAGTGCTATTGAGACGGTGACTCCGGGCGAAGTCCACCGAGGTCGCCGTGCCTAATCGGCGGAGTCTGGCGTAGCCAGCGCAGTGCTAT
>Ga0182021_10005600_pt1 | contig 14888 bp, 12 predicted proteins | sample 612E3MmetaG_FD_120493 | JGI IMG/M metagenome (GOLD analysis project Ga0182021, IMG submission 120493) | Permafrost microbial communities from Stordalen Mire, Sweden - 612E3M metaG (Illumina Assembly) | ecosystem: Environmental > Terrestrial > Soil > Wetlands > Permafrost | place: Sweden... | reverse complement strand
TTCGTGCTCGTGCCTCTGGCGGAGGTGTGGTCGCTCGCCAAAGGCATGCCGGCGGTAGACGTAGCGGCGCTGGCACGCGACCTCTCCGTGCGGCAGCCGGTGACGGTGTTCGGCGAGTCGGAGGCAGAGCAGTGAGCGGCGAGGTCAAGGCACAGCAGGAGGAGTTGCGGAGCCTGGCTGCCGAACGCCAGGCCATCATCCTCGCCCACAATTACCAGCGGCCGGAAGTTCAGGACGCCGCCGACCTGGTGGGCGATTCGCTGGAGCTTGCTCGAAAGGCGGCTGCCACGGATGCCAAGGTCATCCTCTTCTGCGGTGTCCACTTCATGGCGGAGACTGCCCACATCCTCTCGCCGGACAAGACCGTACTCATGCCAGACCTGCGGGCCGGCTGTCCCATGGCCAACATGGCGACCGCGGACGGGCTGCGTGCCCTCAAGGCCGAGCACCCCGGCGCGGCCGTGGTGGCCTACGTCAACACCAGCGCCGATGTGAAAGCCGAGGCGGACGTGTGCTGCACGAGCGCCAATGCGGCCCAGATCGTCGCCCGCTATCCGGCCGACCAGCCGATCATCTTCGTCCCGGACCGCAATCTCGGCGCCTGGGTGAGCAACCAGCTCGGCCGCGAGATGATCCTCTGGCAGGGCTGGTGCCACGTGCACGACAATCTGAGCGCGGACGAGGTGGGCACACTGCGTCAGCGTTATCCGGCAGCGCGCGTGATGGCACACCCGGAATGCCGCCCCGAGGTCCTCGATCTTGCCGATGCGGTGCTCAGCACCTCCGGCATGCTCCGCTGGCCGGGCGAAGATAGGGCAGACACGTACATCGTCGTCACGGAGACCGGCCTGCTGCATCGCCTGCGAGGGCTCTATCCCAAGGTCACGTTCGTCCCCGTGCGATCCGCGTACTGCCCCAACATGAAGCTCACCACGCTGGACAAAGCCATCGCGGCCCTGCGAGACGGGCTAAACGAAGTCACCGTGGCGCCGGCCATCCGCGAGCGTGCCCTGCGCTCGGTGACCCGCATGCTCGAGTAGAGACCAGATGGCGCGGCCCTACATAGCCTGTGTCGGCGACCAGCCGCTCCGCATCCGCCAGTTCGATGTGCTGGTGCTGGGCGGCGGCATCGCCGGCCTCACGGCCGCCATAGCCGCCGCTCGTCGCTGGCGTGTCGGACTGCTCACCAAGTCCACCTTCGACGACACCAACACTTTCCTGGCGCAGGGCGGCATCGCTGCTGCCATGAGCGATGCCGACTCGCCGGAGCTGCACTTCCAGGACACCGTGAAGGCGGGTGCCGGCCTCTGCGACCAGCAGGCCGTGCGCGTGCTGGTCACGGAGGGGCCGGACAGAGTGCGCGAGCTCATGCGCATCTGCCCGGACTTTGACAAGGTCGATGGCGAGATCGTCCTCGGCAAAGAGGGCGCCCACTCGGTGGCGCGGGTGCTGCACGCCGGCGGCGACGCAACCGGCAGCGAGGTCTCCGGCGCGCTCGCTGAGGCGGCTCGTATGGGTAGTCGCGTGCAACTCCTGGAAGACGAGTTCGCCATCGATCTGCTGACCGTCTACGGCCGCTGCGTCGGCGCGCTGTCCATCGGGTCCGAGGGCGGCGATCTGTGGCTCAATCACGCCATGGTCACTATTCTGGCGACGGGGGGCGCCGGGCAGGTTTACCAGCGTACTACCAACCCGGCTGTGGCCACCGGAGACGGCATAGCCATGGCCTACCGCGCCGGCGCCGCCCTGCGCGACCTGGAGTTCGTGCAGTTCCACCCCACCGGCTTGGCGGTCGGCGAGGAAGAGACGACGACCCTGCTGGTCACCGAAGCGCTGCGCGGCGAGGGCGCTTATCTGCGCAATGCCGCCGGCGAGCGGTTCATGGTGGAGCGAGACCCCATGGCCGAGCTGGCCGCGCGGGACGTCGTGGTGCGCGGCATGGTCGCCGAGATGCGGAGAGAGGGCAGCGACCACGTGTCGCTGGACGCGACGCACCTCGATGCCGCCATGCTCCACCGGCGCTTTCCGACGGTGACCACCGGACTAGCTCAGCACGGCCTCGATCTGGCAACCGATCTGGTGCCGGTGGCTCCCGTCTGCCACTACTTCGTCGGCGGCGTGGTCACCGATGTGTGGGGTCGCACCACCATCCCCGGCCTCTATGCCAGCGGCGAGGTGGCCAGCACGGGCGTGCACGGGGCCAATCGACTTGCCTCCAACTCGCTTCTGGAGGGGCTGGTGTTCTCGGATCGCGTGGTGCGCGACCTGGATCGGTACGTCGCCAGCCTGCCGGAGAACGTGCGGCGTCTGCGCTTCGATCTGCCGCAGAGGACGCACAGCGTGCGCAACGCCAGCGACGTGGCTTCCGTGCGCCGTCGCCTCAAGCAGTTGATGGCGCTCGATGTCGGCGTCCTGCGCCGGGGCGAGGACCTGCTGACGGCGACCACGGAGCTGCGTCAGATGTACTCCGACCTGCGGCTCGGCTGCTCGGAGCCGCAGGAGTACGAGCTGCTCAATCTCATCACGGTGGCCACGCAGGTGGCCAAGAGCGCCCTGCTGCGCGAGGAGTCACGCGGAGTGCACCTGCGCGACGACTTCCAGGATCGCGACGACGAGCACTGGAGGCGGCATATCACCTTGCGTCTGCAGGACATACGGCCGGGCGAGGAACAGGAAGACGAGCGGTACGAATGAGCCGGCGCGCATTCACATGCGGACGGGACGTGGGGTCGCAGTCGTGAATACGGCTCGCGAACCGGTCGCTCGCGCCCTGGCAGAGGACCTGGCCGGCTACGGCGACCTGACCGGCCGTGTCGTTGGCGGCGATGGGCGGGCCCGCATCGTCGCCCGCGGCGCCGGCGTGCTTTCCGGAACGGCCGCCGTACGCGAGGTTGCGGCTCAAGTCGACGAGCGCCTGGACGTCACGTTCCTCCTCAAGGACGGCGATCGTTTTGGCGCCTGCGAGATGCTGGGTGGTGTAGCGGGCCCCCTGGCCGGCTTGCTTGCAATGGAGCGCACGGCGCTCAACTTCCTCGGCTGCCTGTGCGGCGTGGCCAGCACGACGGCCGCTTTTGTCGCGGCCACGGCCGGGACCGGGGCGCGCATCGCAGCCACCCGCAAGACCACTCCTGGGCTGCGCGCCCTGGAGAAGGAGGCGGTGCAACACGGCGGCGGTCTGCCGCACCGGTTCGGCCTGTTCGACGCCGCCCTGGTCAAAGACAACCACATACGCGCTGCCGGTAGCCTGACGGCCGCCGTGGCTGCGGTGCGCGAGCGGCTGGGCCATGTGCACCTCATCGAGGTGGAGACCGAGTCGCTCGCCCAGGTGCAGGAGGCGCTGGACTGCCGCGCGGCGGTGATCATGCTGGACAACATGGACCTCGGGCAGGTGCGCGCGGCCGTCCGGCTCGTCGCCGGCCGCGCGGTGGTCGAAGTCTCGGGCGGCGTGACCCTGGACCGTGTCGGAGATCTCGCCGGGGCCGGCGTCGACATCATTTCGGTGGGTGCCCTCACGACGGCCGCACCGTGGGTAGACATCGGCCTGGACATGGAGTGACGCTGTGCTGCTCGCCGTCGACGTAGGGAACACCCAGACAATGATCGGCCTCATGGAGGGCGATAGCATCGCGCACGATTGGCGCATCGCCACCGTGCGGCACCGCACTGGCGACGAGATCGCCGGCCTGCTCGCCGGCTTCTTCTCGCTGACGGACTGGCGGCCCAAAGAGGCGATCGACGCAGTCGGCATCGCCTCGGTCGTCCCCCGCCTCACCTGGCAATGGCAGCTCATGTGCGAGAAGCACCTCGGCGTCACGCCTTTCATCATCGGACCCGGTACCCGAACCGGCATGCGCATCCTCATGAAGAACCCCACCGAGGTCGGCGCCGACCGCATCGTCAACGCCGTCGCCGCGTTCGACCGTTACGGCGGGCCGTGCATCGTGGTCGACTTCGGCACGGCCACCACCTTCGACGTCATCAGCGCCGACGGTGACTATCTCGGCGGGGCCATCGCGCCCGGCGTCGAAGTCTCCATGGAGGCGCTCACCACGCGGGCCGCCAAGCTGGTCAAGGTGGATCTCGTGGAGCCGGCGCAGGTCATCGGTAAGTCCACCGTAGAGAGTCTGCAGTCGGGTGCCGTCTACGGCTTCGCCGGCCAGGTCGAGGGTATCGTGGGCGCCATCCGCGCCGAGCTCGGCGCCCAGGGCCGGGTCGTGGCCACTGGGGGGCTGGCTGGGCTGGTGGCGCCCCACGCGGCCGTTATCGAAGAGGTGGACGAGTATCTCACCCTGCGCGGCATCGAGCTGATCATGCGCCGGCAGGAGCAGCGCCGGGCGTGAACCGGCCGGCGCCCACGGGCGCTGCGCCGGCCGGCCTCCTGCAGCCGCTGGCCATCGGTGCCCTTTGCCTGCAGAAACGCCTCTTCATGGCGCCCATGGCGGGCATCAGCAGTGTGGCTTTCCGGCGCAGCGTGCGTCGCTGGGGCGCCGGCATGGTGTTCACCGAGATGATCAGCTCTGCCGGCATCCTGTACAACAACCAGCGCACCCTGGAGTACCTGGCCAGAGACGCCGACGAGTATCCCATCGGCTTCCAGCTGTTCGGCACCAAGCCGACGGAGATGGCGCGCGCCGCGGAGGTCTGCGTGGCCGCCGGCGCCGACCTCATCGACATCAACATGGCCTGCCCGGTGCGCAAGGTGGTCAAGACCGGCGCCGGGGCGGCGCTGCTGGCGGAGCCGCAGGCGGCGGCGGCCCTCGTGCGGGCGGTAGCAGGCGCCGCCGGCGACGTGCCGGTGACGGTGAAGCTGCGCGCCGGCCTGCGGGTGGGCGATGGCCTCGGCCTTGCCGTGGCCCCTCGCCTGGTCGAAGCCGGCGCGCAGGCCGTCTGCCTGCACCCGCGGTATGCGACCCAGCTGTACCGGGGCACCGCAGACCACGAGCTCACCGAGCGACTCTGCCGGAGCGTGCCGGTTCCGGTGATAGCCTCTGGCGACGTCTACGACCGGGAGGACTGCGACCGTCTCCTTGCCATGGGCGCCGCCGCCGTGATGGTGGCCCGCGGCGCCCTCGGTCGTCCGTGGATCTTCGCGCAGATCCTCGAGCAAAGGACGCCGACTCCGGAAGACCAGTTGGAAGAGGTGCGGCGCTTTGTCGCCGACGCGGTCGCCGAGCGCGGCGATCGCGCGGTCGGTCATCTACGCCAGTTCTGGCCTCGTTTCCGCCGCAGCGGGGTACTTAGCAAAGAGATGTGCGCGCGGCTGATGGCCGCGCGCACTTCATCCGAGGTGCCGGCGGTGCTCCGCCGCTGAGACGCCGGCGGGTGCTCAAGAAGGTCCGCTCGCCGGCCGATAAGGGAACCCGTACAGGCCGGCGAGCGCCGCAGGAACGGCGGCCGACGGCGTTTTGCACAGAGAACGGCGAGCGGCTATACTCACTCGCCGTTTTCCATCTGGTGCCTCACCTCTCAACGGCGGTGAGCTGCAAGGAGGCCATGTCTGTGGAGCGTGAGATCGTCCTCACTCCCGAGGGCTACCGGCGTATCAAGGACGAGATCGACTACTTGTCGACCAAGAAGCGCGATGAAGTGGCGGACCGCATCCGCGACGCGCGCCAGTTCGGCGATATCTCAGAGAACGCTGAGTACGACGACGCCAAGAACGAGCAGGCAATGCTCGAGCAGCGCATATCCGGACTCGCAGAGAAGCTGCGCAGCGCCAAGGTCATCGAGGCCAGCGACGTTAAGACAGAGTCGGTCGGCGTGGGTACGCGCGTCACCCTGCAGAATGTGCAGAACGGCGAGATGATCCAATACCACATCGTCGGGTCGGCCGAGGCAGACCCCTCGGATCGCCGGCTCTCCAACGAGTCCCCCGTGGGGCGCGCCATAATGGGTCGGCGTCCCGGCGACGTAGTGAGCGTGGTCGTCCCTAAGGGAACGACCAAGCTGAAGATCATCACCATCGAGCGAGCCTAGCAGGCCCGCGGTGACCGATGAGCGACTCGCCGGCGGCGGCCACGCCGAGGGGCATCAATCCGGCGCGATAGAAGACCGCCGGCGCAAGCTGGAAGCCCTGCGGCAGGCCGGCGGCGTTGTGTTCCCTACCAAGTGGGAGCGTCGAGAAGAGATCGCGACGCTGGCCGAGCAGTTCGCCGGGCTGGAGCCCGGCGAAGAAGCGGCCGGAGAAGCGCATCGCCTGGCCGGTCGCCTCATGACCAAGCGTCTGCACGGCAAGGTCAGCTTCTTCACGGTCAAAGACGGTACCGGCCGCATCCAGCTGTTCGCCGCCCAGGACCAGCTCGGTGAGCAGGTCTACGCCGCCCTGCAGGATCTGGACGTGGGCGACATCCTGGGCGCCGAGGGTGCCATGATGCGCACCCGCCGCGGCGAGCTGTCGCTCAGGCTCAGCTCGTTCCAGCTGCTCACCAAGTCGTTGCGTCCGCTGCCGGAGAAGTTCCACGGTCTCACCGATGTGGAGTCGCGCTACCGCCGCCGTTACCTGGACCTCACCATGAACGACGACGTGAAGGAGCGCTTCATCAAGCGCGCCCACATGCTGCGCGCCATCCGCACCTTCCTGGACGATCGCGGCTTCGTGGAGGTCGAGACGCCGATTCTGCAGCCGCTTTACGGCGGCGCCATGGCGCGGCCGTTCGTCACCCATCACAACGAGCTCGACCGCGACCTGTACCTGCGTATCGCGGTCGAGCTGTACCTGAAGCGCTGCATCATGGGCGGCATCGACCGGGTCTACGAGATCGGCAAAGACTTTCGCAACGAGGGCGTCAGCTTCAAGCACAACCCCGAGTTCACCATGCTGGAGACCTACGAGGCCTACGTGGACTACAACTGGGTCATGGAGATGGTCGAGCAGATGGTGGGCGCCGCCGCCCGGGCCGTGGGCGAGCTGCAGGTCACTTTCCGCGGCCAGCAGATCGACCTCACACCGCCCTGGCCGCGCCTCACCATGAGAGAGGCGATCCAGAACGAGAGTGGCATCGACATTCTCGCCGCCACCACTGTCGGCGATCTTCAGGGCGCCATCAAGGACCGCAACCTGTCTGACGCCGTCGAGCTGGCGCCGACGTGGGGCCTTCAGGTGGACGAGCTGTTCTCGGCCCTGGTAGAGCCCAAGCTCATACAGCCGGTGTTCATCACCGAGTACCCCCTGGAGCTCAGTCCATTCGCCAAAAAGACGCCGCACGACGAGCGCGTGACAGAGCGTTTCGAGGGTTTCATGGCCGGCATGGAGACCAGCAACGCCTTCTCTGAACTCAACGATTCGGACGATCAGCGTGAACGCTTCCTGCAACAGCTGTCGGACTTCGAGGCCGGCGACGAGGCGGCTCACCAGATGGACGAAGACTTCATCGAGGCTATGGCCCACGGCATGCCGCCCACCGGCGGCATGGGCATGGGCATGGACCGGCTCGCCATGCTGCTCACCGACGCCGCCTCCATTCGCGACGTCATCCTCTTCCCGCAGCTGCGCGGGTGAGACGGCGCTCTCGCGGGTGTCGGCGATCCTGTGAGCCTTGACCGCCTGAGCCGATGAGCCAAGGAGACGCGCTCGCCGAAGGACCGGACGGCCGCTTGCGCTGCTCTTGGTCGGTGGGCAGCGACGACTACGTCTCCTATCACGACCTCGAATGGGGCCGACCACAGCTCGCCGACGCCGGCATCTTCGAGCACCTCGCGCTGGAGTCGTTCCAGTCCGGCCTGTCGTGGGCGGTCGTGCTGCGCAAGCGAGCCGCCTTTCGCAGCGCCTTTCATGAGTGGGTCCCCTCCGACGTTGCCGCCTTCGGCCCGGCAGACGTGGAGCGCCTGCTGCTCGACCCGGGCATTGTGCGCAACCGTCGCAAGATAGAGGCGGTCATCCACAATGCGGCCAGGGCCGTCGATTTGATCGAGCAAGAAGGGTCGCTGGCGTCGTTGTTCTGGCGGTTCCGGCCCCAGGAGTGGGCTCCGCCACGTTCCCTCTCGGATATCCTTCCGTACGCGCCGCCATCAGAGGCGCTTACCGCGGAGCTGCGCCGCCGCGGGTTTCGCTTTCTCGGCCCCACCACTGTGCACGCTCACATGCAGGCGACCGGCCTCCTCAACGACCACGTCGTCGGGTGCTGCGTCTACGAAGCCGTGGAGCGGGAGCAGGTCGAAGCTGCGCGGCGGATGCGCTCCGCCTGAGCGGCGCGGCGGCGTCGGGTGACCACCCCGCATGGACCACGGCCCTGCGGGAACGGCTGATATGGGACGGCCGAAGGCCTATAATCGAAGCAGGGACTGGGCGCCGTCCTGGCGCTCGCGCCGTCCCTGCCAGACCCGTAGCCGCGCGAACGCGCGTCTTGGGTACGGCCACGGGTGCCAAGAGCCTCGGAGCCGTGCGCAGGTCCGCATTTCGTCCGTGGCGAACTGGACAACCGAGGTGATCGACCGCTTGTGACCACGATCCACCGGACAAAGAGAGCACGCGGGGCAGCCGGTTCCGAGCCGTCCGGCGCGGTGCCCGTCTTCGGCGCGGCTCTGGAGGTCAATCTCGGCCCCGGGACCGCAGTGTCCGTGCCGTACGATCCGCGCGCCCTACAACTCATGCTGGGGGGCCGCGGCCTCAATGCTCACCTGCTGCAGGCGGCCGATCCCCGCACGGACCCCCTGCATCCCGACAGCCCTCTGCTTGTCACCACCGGTCTGCTGACGGGCACCATCGCTCCGGGTGCCACTCGCACGCACGTCGGCGGGCGCTCACCGCTCACGGGTCTTCTGGGCAGCTCGAGCACCGGCGGCGATCTGGGTTATGCGCTGCGCTCCAACGGGCTCGGGGGCCTCATCATCCGCGGCCGCGCCGAAAGGCCCGCCTATCTACTCATAGAGGATGGACATGCCACCTTGCGCGATGCGTCCGACCTCTGGGGTCTGGACACCCAGCAGGCTATCGCTGTCCTCGTCGAACGTCACGGGGCGCCGGCGCCGGCCGTGCTGGTCATAGGCCCGGCCGGCGAGACCGGCGCCCGCATTGCCTGTCTGCTGACGCGGCGCGGTCATGCCGCCGGACGCACCGGCATGGGCGCCCTCATGGGCTCAAAGCTTCTGAAGGCGATCGTCGTCGTGGACGGCGGTCGCCGTCCGCAGACCTCGGCAGAGGGGCGGGCGGCCGCAGTCCACTATATAGACATGCTGCGCCGCTCGCCTCACTTCGCGGAGATCGCCTCTTTCGGCACCACGGCGTCGGTCGTTTGGGCCGACGATCAAGGCGTGCTGGCGACCCGCAATTTCCGCTCGCCGCGCTTCGAGGGCGTGGCAGCAATAGATGGTCTCAACATGGATAAGTACGTCGGCAGCCGGCATTCCTGTCGCGGCTGCCCGGTGGGCTGCAAGGCCAAAGTGAGCGTCACCGACGGACCTTATGCCGGCCTGGAAGGCGAGCGCCCAGACTTCGAGCCGATCGTGGCATGGGGTTCCAAAGTGGGTGTGGACGATCCTCGGGCAGTGCTGTTCTTGCACGATCTCTGCAACCGCCTCGGCCTGGACTCTCTGTCGGCGGGAGCCACGGTCGCCTTCGCCATCGAACTCTTCGAGAACGGTGTGGTGGGGCTGGAGGACACGGGCGGGCTGCGCCTGGCGTGGGGCCACGTCGAGGCGATGGAGCAGCTGCTGCGCCAGATGGGTGACGGGAGCGGTTTCGGGGGCATGCTGGCAGGCGGCGTGCGCTACGCCGCCAAGGTCATCGGGCGCAACGCGCAAGCGTTCGCCTATCACGTCAGGGGTCTGGAGCTCACGGCGTTCGACCCGCGCGGGGCGTATGGCACCGCGCTCGGCTATGCCGTTTCGCCGCGCGGGGGAGACTACAGCGCGGTCTACGCCAGGCACGAGTTCGAGGTGGGGGCCGATCACGCGCGCAAGCTCTACGGGGACGACCGCGCCCGGGACCCGCATTCTGCCGTCGGCAAGCCGGCGATGGTCGTTCGCAGCATGGTGGTGAGCGCCGCCCTGGACTCGCTCGGCATGTGCAAGATCCCGGCGCTGACGCTGTTGAACGAGTACACCTTAGAGAGTGAAGCGGAACTGGCGAGCGACGTCACCGGCACCCAGCTGAGCGCGGCCGATCTGTTCGCCGTGGGGGAGCGCACAGTTAGCCTGGAGCGACTGTTCACCCTGGCCTGCGGCGGTCTGGCTACCGAAGACGATCTGCCGGTCTACTTCCGCGACCGTCCGCTCACGGAGGGGCCGGCTACCGGCCTCACGGTCGACGTGCGCCCCATGCTGCCGGAGTTTTACGAGCTCAGCGGCTGGTCGCCCGAGGGTCTGCCGACGGACGTCACCTTGCTGCGGCTCGGCCTGGCCGGCGCAGCCGGCCGCCTCGAGCCGCCCGTAGCCGACACCGCGAGCGACGATGCGCCGCGGCCGGTCGCGCCGCCCGACACGGACGCCGGTTCGAGAACCCGCCGCTCCGGGCAGTAATCGGCGCAGGCGCGCAGCCGCCCGAAACGTCACGAGAACGGCAGCGGTCAGACCCGTCGGGGTCTCCGTTGCCGTGCTGACAGAGAGGTTGGCGGCCGGTCGCGCCGGCATTGCAGAGGTGGGGTGCGTCCCCACGAGGAGGAAGACCATGACGGAGGTCCGCAAGCGCACGGCGATCGGCCGGCCGAGCTACCTCAGCAGGGAGCAGAAGCGGGACATCTACCGCGCGGCCCTGGAGATCATCGGCCGTGTCGGCATGGTCGTCCATCACGACGAGGCGCTGGCCCTTCTGCGGGACGCCGGGGCGGACGTGAGTGCCGACGGGCGCGTCCGCCTGCCGCGCAACCTGGTCGAGCGAGCCCGTTTGGGCGCTCCCAGCGTCATTCCCATCTTCGACCGGACGGGCGCGCCGGCCATGGAGCTCGGCGGGCGCAACTCGTATTTCGGTACCGGTTCGGACCTCATGAGCACCTACGACCTGGAGTCGGGAGAACGCCGGCCGAGCACGCTGGAGGACATCGGGCGGATCGCCCGCCTATGCGATGCGCTGCCCAACATCGATTTCATCATGTCGAGTGCCTATCCGAACGACGTGGAGGACCCGCACAAGGCCTACCTGGAGAGCTTCCGCGCCATGGTGGGCAACTCCACCAAGCCGCTCGTGATGACGGCCGAAAACGCCGGCGACCTGCGGGTCATGTGGCAGGTCGCCAGCGAGGTGCGAGGAGGCAGTGAGGAGCTGCGCCGCAAGCCGTACTTCGTCATGTACGGCGAGCCGTCCAGCCCGCTAGAGCATCCCGTCGACAGCATGGACAAGCTGCTGTTCTGCGCCGACTGGGGCATACCGGCGATCTACTCCCCGGCGCCGCTGGCCGGCGCCACGGCGCCGATCACCGTCGCTGGCCACACGGCGCAGGGCGTCGCCGAGTCGCTCTTCGGCCTGGTCATCCACCAGCTCCGCCGCCCCGGCTCGCCGTTCATCTTCGGCATCGGCCCGGCGGTGCTGGACATGTCAACGGCCCAGTCCTCGTACAACGCCCCGGAATACCTGGCCACCTACTTGTGCGCCGTCGACATGGCCAAGTGGCTCGACCTGCCCAACTGGGGCTACGCCGGTACCTCGGACTCGCAGGTCGTGGATGCTCAGGCCGGCATGGAGATCGCCGAGCTGACGCTGCTCAGCATGCTGTTCGGGTCCAACCTCAACCACGACGTGGGCTACCTGGATTTCGGCCTCACGGGCGCCCCGGAGCTCATCGTCATCGTGGACGAGTACATCGCCCTGAACCGCCGCCTGCTGGGCGGCATCGACGTGGACCTGGAATCGCTGGCAGTAGAGGCTATCGACGAGGTGGGCCCCGGCGGCGACTTCATCTCCAGCAAGCACACCCAGCGACACGTACGCAGCGCGCAGTGGCGGCCGACCATCCTGAATCGCAAGGGATTCGAACGCTGGCGTGAGGACGGCGCGCCGGACTTGCGCGAGCAGGCGCGCCGCAAAGCCCGCAATGTCCTGGAGAAGAGCCGGCCGGCGCCGCTTGGTGAAGCAGTGGCGCGGCGCCTCGACGAGCTCGTCGAGGGCTTCGGCGGCCGCCAGGACTAGCCGTCACAGCATGACCATCTCCGGCACACCCGGCCCGCCGCTGGGCTCCGCTGAGATCGAGGCCGTCCACTCCGCCGCCCTGAGATTGCTGGCCGAGACCGGTGTGACGATCTTCGATCAGGAGGCGCGCGACGTGTTCGCAGCCCATGCAGCGCGTATCGACGGCCGGGTAGTGTTCATCAACGAGCAGCTCGTGCGGCGCGCCCTGGAGGCGGCGCCAGCATCGTTCACTCTGGCCGGTCGCAACCCGGCTCGCGACCTGCACTTCGGGGACGGAGAGCTGGTCACCGGCAGCGCCACCGGGCCGGCGCACGTGCTGGAGGGCGACGTGAGGCGCGCGGGAACGCTCGACGACCTCACTCTGGCCATCAGGCTCGGTCACGTCTCGCGGAACATCGATTTCCACGGCGTGTGCGTGGAGCCGCTCGACGTGCCGGGGCAGGTGCGCACCCGGGTAGCCATGCACGCCCGGCTGCTGGCCAGCGACAAGCCGACCGAGTCGTGGACGGCAGTGCCGGCCGACATCGACGTGGCGGTCCGCGTCCATGAGATCCTCTTCGGCGCCGCCTGGCACGAGCTGCCGCGTGCCCTGGCGATCGTCAACACCAGCTCCCCGTTGCAGCTGTCGGCCGAGGCGGGACAGGCGCTGGTGCGCCTGGCCCGCCTCGGCCAGCCGTTGTGCGTCACGCCCTGCGTCATGGGTGGCACCACCGGTCCCATGACCCTCAGCGGTATCCTTGCCCTGCAGCACGCGGAGGCGCTGGCCGGCCTGGTGCTGGTGCAGCTCTGCCGCCCGGGCTGTCCCTTCCTGTACGGGGCTACGTCCTCGGTCTCGTCCATGAAGACGGGCGCCCTGCTGATGGGCGTGCCCGAGTTCTGGGTGCTCACCGAGGCCTCAGCGCAGATGGCACATTCCTGCGGCCTGCCGCTGCGCGCCGGCGGTGCGCTAACGGACGCGCACGTGCCGGACGCGCAGGCCGGTATTGAGTCGGCCCTCAGCCTGGAGGCCTCGGTCCGGGCCGGGGTGGACTTCATCCTGCAGGCAGCCGGCATCCTCAGCTCGTTCAATTGTTTCTCTGCTGAACAGTTCGTGATCGACGACGAGCTACTCGGCGCACTGGCGGTCCGGCGGCAGCCCGTGAGCGCCGCGGCCGATGAGCTGGCGGTCGAGGTCTCGGAGAGGGTCGGCCCGGGAGGTAACTTCCTGCTGGCCGCCCACACCAAGGCGCATGCCCGCGACTTCGAGCGGCCGTCCTTCTTCACGCGCGAGCCGCTGGAGGGCTGGCGGGCGCTCGGCGGCCGCGACCTGCGGGCGGCTGCCGCCGCGCGGGTCGCCTCCTCTCTGGCAAGCTACCAGGCGCCGGACGATCTGGATCCCATCGTCCGCCGCCAGCTGGACGACTACTGCCTTGGCTAACGTCCTTCATCCGGGCGGAGACGCGGGCGCTGTGGCCTCGCCGCCCGCCGCCGTACGCGCCGCCCTCACGGATGCCTTCCGCGTGCCCGCCTTCCTTCTGCCTTGGGCGGACCGCTTCTTCGAAGCGGGCGACCTCGCGCTGATCGCCGCCCTCGCCGACGGTCCGCGGGCCGCAGCCGACGTGCTGCAGGGTGTGCCGGGACTCACTCACGCCGGTCTGGAGCGAGCGCATCGCCGCGGCATCGTCGATCTGACCGCCGACCGGTCTGACGCCGTGACGCTGGCCGATTTTCACGCCCGCTATGAAGTGTGGGCGATCTTCGAGGGCTGGAAGGACGTGCCGGACCACATTGCCGAGCAGGTCAACGAGTGGGAGCTCCAGGCCTATTCGGACGGCATAGGCCTGGATCTGGCGGCGATTCGCGAGGGCACGCTCGGCGGGGGCGGCGAGGCCGGCTACTCGTACGTGCTGCTGTCGGAGGCCGAGGAGTTGATCGACCGGCGGAGCAGCGTGTTTCTCTGGCCCTGCAACTGCCGGGCCATGTACCGCCGCTGTGCCAGGCCGGTGAACGTCTGCCTGCGGTTCGACAACGACCGCGGCCTGGGCTGGGAGATCTCCACCGAGCGGGCCTTGGCCGTGCTTCGCGAGGCCGACCGCGCGGGGCTCATGCACACGGCCTATGTCGGCGAGGGCGCCCCTGACTACGGGATCTGCAACTGCTGCACCGACTGCTGCTTTCCGCACGTGGCCGCGCGACGCCTGGGTGTGGCCGGTCTGTGGCCCACGCGGCGGCACCGGGCGGTCGTTGATGCCGCCGCCTGCACCCTCTGCGGGCGGTGTGCGTCGCGCTGCCCATTCGGCGCATTCGTCGTGCAGCCTGAGGGCGGCGCCGGTGCGGCCGAGGGCCGCGATGTGGTCGCGCGGCGGACCGGCGAGGCGGAGGGAAAGAGCCGGTCTCTCCTCTTCGCGGCCGCCGAGTGTCGCGGTTGCGGCCTGTGTGCGACCGGGTGTCCAGAGACGGCCATCATCATGGAACCGCTCCGGTGAAAGCCGGTCGGGCCGGGGAAGGCGAGAGCGCGTGACCGTCCAGATCGACGGCCTGAGCCTGACTTTGGAGGACGTCCCGCGGGTGGCTCGCGGGCGCGAGCTCGTCGCCATCGCGCCCGCGGCCATCGAACGGATGCGGTCCGCACGCGCCGGGAGAGATCGGTTAGCAGAGCGGAAGGCCGGTCCGCGCGAAGGCCGGGCACGCAAGCGTTCGCGGCGTCCCGGCGCGCCGCCGGGACGATGCAGGGCACAGGAGAGAGCGCAACGAGGAGGACCATGAACATCGCCCGCATCCAGACGACTCCCCTGGCCCTCGAGTTCAAGGAGCCCTACCACTGGGCCGGCCGGGTCGACTACGCCGCCGG
>Ga0182021_10005599_pt1 | contig 14891 bp, 6 predicted proteins | sample 612E3MmetaG_FD_120493 | JGI IMG/M metagenome (GOLD analysis project Ga0182021, IMG submission 120493) | Permafrost microbial communities from Stordalen Mire, Sweden - 612E3M metaG (Illumina Assembly) | ecosystem: Environmental > Terrestrial > Soil > Wetlands > Permafrost | place: Sweden... | reverse complement strand
GGGTAGGTCCATTCGCTGGGCAAGAGCCCGGCCGCCCACGCGCTGAGCCTCGGCATGTCGGTCACGACGTAGTTGATGAAGAAGCTGAACACGCCCGTCTGCGCTGCCACGTACAGGAATTGTGCGGCCACGGCCATCACGAAGTGCGGCCGCTTCCAGATCGATCCTCCTGCGTCGGCTGCCGTGCCGTCGGCATTCTGTTCCGAGGTCGAGGCCACCTCTGGCACCTTGGAAAGCAAGAACACCACCAGCAGGACGGTCACCACCAGCCCGACACCCAGGTAGGGCAGATACAGCGTCGCATTGCTACGATTGACCTCCGCGGTGGAAGAGAGGACGAAGTGGCCGCCCACCAAAGGTCCGAGCATCCAGCCGATGCCGTTGCAACTCTGGGCCAGGTTGATGCGGGCTGCGCCCAGTTCCGGCGGGCCCAGCGCCGTCGCGTATGGGTTGGCGACGGTTTCGAGACAGGTCAACCCGGTCGCCAATATGAAGAGGCCGACCAGGAAAGCGCCGAACGTTCCTATCTGGGTCGCGGGAATGAACCAGAAGGCGCCAATGGCAATGAGCGCCAGGCCGATGATGATCCCGCCCTTGTAGCCGAAACGCCGGGCAAGCATCCCGGAAGGAATCGCCATGAGGAAGTACCCCATGTAGTTCGAGAATTGCACCAGCGCTGACTGCGCCTTGGAGACGTGCAATGAATTCTGGAAGTGCTTGTTGAGCACGTCGATCATGCCGTTGCACAATCCCCAAAGCAGAAAGAGGGAGCAGACCAGCAGGAAGGTGAAGAGGTGGCTGCGCCCATTCTCACCGCGGAACATTCTTGGCAAGGTCATTGTCCTCCGAGATCAACCACGATTTTGGTGACGGTCCTTGGGTTCTTGGCCCACATTTCGAGCGCTGCGCCAGCGTCGGGAAAAGGAACCACCTGGGTGATGACCGCGTCGACCGGGAATCGCCCAGCCTCCAGGTACGAGATCACGCCGCGAAAGTCATCAGGAGTCGCATTGCGCGAGCCCATGATGTCGATCTCCTTCATCACGAAGTACTTGGTCGCGTATTCCACCGACTCCTTGGCGTAGCCGACGTAGACCACGCGCCCGGCGAAGCACGCTTCCTCGACGCAGGCGCGGAAGGTTTCGGGCAACCCCACGCCCTCGATGAGCAGATCGGGACCGCGCTCCTCGGTCAGCGCCTGCAGCTGTCGGTGCAGATCATCGGTCTTCGAGTTGATGGTCTCGGCGGCGCCCGCGGCGCGCCCGATGCCGAGCTTGCCCTCATCGACATCCACGGCGACGACGCGCGCCCCTGCCGAGGCTGCAGACGCGATCGCGCCCAGGCCGACCATGCCACAGCCGAACACCACCACCGTGTCGCCCGCGGCTGCCCGCCCGCGCCGGGCGGCGTGCCAGCCCACTGACAGCGGCTCGACCAGGACCATCTCGCGCAACGACAGTCGTTTCGACGTAAGCAGCTTGCTTGCGGGAACCACCACCTCTTCCGCCAGGGCGCCGTCGCGCTGGACCCCGAGGGTCTGATTGTTGCGACAGGCATTCGGGCGTTCTTTGCGGCACGCGGAACACTCGCCACAGTTGGTGTAGGGGACTACCATCACCGGAGTACCCACAACGAAGCCTTCGGCAACCTCGGGGCCGACTGCATCGATCACGCCGGCAAGCTCGTGACCCGGCACACGCGGATAGCTCACCAGGGGATTGAGCCCGCGGAAGGTGTTGAGGTCGGAGCCACAGTATCCGAGATAGCGCACGCGAACCCGCACCTCGCCCCGTCCGGGCTCGGGCCGTGCGACCTCACGCATCTCGGTCGTGCCTGGTGCCGTGATGAAGAGCGATTTCATGGACGTGCCTCCCCCAGTCGGTAAACGCGCCGGGCGTTCCCACCGAGAATGGCAGCCCTCTCGCTGGGCGACAAGGGCACGATGAGTTCCTGCACGATCTCCAGCCAGCGCGCGTATCCACAGGCGACCAGGCACACCGGCCAGTCGCTGCCGAAGAGCACACGGTCAGGTCCGAACGCCTCCAACACGACGTCGACGTAGGGGCGCAGGTCCGTGATGGTCCAGTGTGGGCGGCCAATCTCGGTGACCATGCCGGACAGCTTGCAGCAGACATGGGGCCGCCGCGCCAACTCGCGCATGCCGCGTGCCCAGGGCTCGATGGTCCGCTGCTTGATCGAAGGCTTGGCCATGTGGTCGATCACGAATGGCTGGTTGGGATGCTGGTCCACCAGTTCGATCGCCTGGGGCAGATGCCGATCGAAGATCAGGATGTCGTAGGTGAGGTTGAACGCCCGCAACGCCCGGATTCCCGCCTGGAAATCGGCGCGCAGCATGAAGAGCGGGTCGGGCTCGTCCTGCAGCACGTGGCGGATCGCAACCAGCTTGCGATGGCTCGCGAACTGCGCGAGATCGGCAACCACCGACGGCGAGACCAGCGGTACCCAGCCCACCACGCCTGCAATGAAAGGGTTCTGCGCGGCGAGAGCGAGCAACCAGCGCGTCTCCTCGATGCTCTGGCGGGCCTGCACACTCACAACCGCGTCGACACCCGCTGCTCCCATCTCGCGCTCTAGATCCGCGGGTAGAAAGTCCCGCCGGATCGCTGCCATGCCGTCGTCTATCCAGCCGTATTCAGCCGGACTGTAGCGCCAGAAATGATGATGGGCGTCGATGACCAGATCTTCTCGCTGCACGCCCGCAGCACGCGTCGCCGTCATCGGGGCATCAGCGTCGCCGATGGCGTGCCCTGGGTCAAGTGCGGGCATGCCATGTGCGGGCATGCCATGCGGGCATGCCATGCGGCCGCCACCCGGACCGGAGTCCAACAGATCGCCTTTGTAGAGGCGTCCAATGTACAATTAACTGTTTAGCGCCGCCGGCTAGGAGGCCCCCTTTCTCCCGGGAGAACCGTCATGTTGTTGAGTTCACCTCGGTCTCGCATTGGTCTTCTGATCCTGTTTTTGAGCCTTTCGGCTTGCAGTTCCGGCGGCACTGGCTCCACCGTCCCCGGCACCGGAGGATCGACTGGCAAGGGTGGCGGCACAGCACAAGGCACTGGCGGAACCGCCGGGAGCGTCTCGAACGGAGGCGCCAGCGCGAATGATGCCGCGGCCGGCAGCCCAATCGTCTCCGGAGGAACTGCCAGTGGCGGAGCCGGAACCACCTCTGGCGGAGCTGCTGCCGGCGCCGTCGGGACCAGCGGAGGTGCCGGTGCGGGTGGGCTTGGGGCAGCCGGGGCCGGCGCCGGTGGTTCTGCAGTCGGCGGATCCAATACCGGCGGGGTCGCCACGGGCGGAGTTGCCACGGGTGGCATCGCGACAGGCGGAGCCGCCTCTGGTGGCACCGCAACAGGTGGTGCCGGTTCGGGCGGCAGCGCAACAGGTGGTGCCGGCTCGGGTGGGCGTGCTGGAACAGGCGGAACCGGTTCAGGTGGCAGCGCCGCCGGGGGAACCGCTTCGGGCGGGCGTGCTGGAACAGGCGGAACCGGCTCAGGTGGCAGCGCTGCCGGAGGAACCGCTTCGGGCGGCAGCGCGGCAGGCGGTGCCGGTTCCGGTGGCATCGCGGCCGGAGGCTCCGGCGCGGGTGGTGCTGGCGCAGGCGGAGCCGGCACAGGTGGAGCCGGCGATCCCATCACGTGCGGAACCCCCGGCTCGAAGTCCCTGCCGGCCTTTCCAGGGGCAGAAGGGTTCGGCGCGTTCGCCAAGGGAGGCCGCGGCGGCGACGTGTACCACGTCACCAACCTGGCAGCCAGCGGCGCGGGTTCTTTCGCCTACGGCATCGAGAACGTCCCTGCCACCGGCCGCACCATCGTTTTCGATGTGAGCGGCTATGCCAGCATTTCTGGAGTCTTGACCGCCTCGAAGGGGCCGTTCACCGTTGCCGGCCAGACCGCTCCGGGGGATGGGTTCGCGCTCAAGGACGGCACGTTCTGGCTTTCGGTGGGCGATGTCATCATTCGCCACATGCGGTTCCGCGATGGCTACAGTGCCGACTCAGTGGACATGGACAGCAAGGCTGTCAATTTCATCTGGGACCATTGCGACATGATGTTCAGCCACGACGAGAACATGTCCAGCTTTGGTACGCCGCCCGAAAACATGACCTATCAGTATTCGATCAATGCGTGGGGGCTGGAAACCCACTCCTGCGGCGGCTTGTGGGATCAGGGCAAAGTCACGTCTCACCACTCACTGTGGGCGCACAATCACACCCGCAATCCCAAAGTCCGTGCGACGCTGCTGGATTGGATCAACAACGTGACCTTCGACTGGGACATCGGTTTCATCATGGGAGATTCGAGCACGCCCGCAAACTGGCGGTCCAACGTGCGTGGCAGCTACTTCGTCTCCGGCACCTCCAAGACTGACGCCCTGGAGAGCGCAAACCTGGACAGCAACGGGAATCCAAATTTCCACCTGTTCATGGAAGACTGCGCTCTCGACGGCAACATCAATGGCGTGCTCGACGTAACCAGCACGGACTACGCCATGGCATCGGGCAGCTACGAAAAGATGACCTCACCATTCCCGCTCACCGCGAACTTCCAGCCGGTGAGCGCCAGCAATCCGGTCGTCGGAGTACCCGTCACGCAGGACGACCACCTGACCGCCTACAAGAAGGTCATTTCGAATGCGGGGCCGCTGCGTCTTGACGTAAAATCGCAGAAGCCGTTGCGCGATGAGGTCGATGCGCTTCTGATCGACGACGTGGTCACCCAGAAACACAGGCACCTCAACTACCAACAAATTGACGCCAACGGGTTGGGCAACGGCGGCCTTGGCACGCTGGCTTCAACGCCGGCACCGACCGACACAGACAAGGACGGCATGCCTGACTACTGGGAGAAGGCAGTGGGCCTCAATCCGAACCTCGACGACCACAACGGGCTGGTGCCTTGCGTCTATGCCTACGTGCCCGGGAACATCGGCTACACCTGGCTGGAAGACTATCTGCAGTGGCTTGCCATTCCTCACGGGGTTGTGGCCAAGGGTGCCTCCCTGGATGTGGACATGGCTCGCTTCACATCGGGACTCAAGGCGGGCGCGGTCTACACGGTCTCGTCCGCGGTCAACGGCACCGTGTCCGTGGCGGCGGATGGCAAGACGGCCCACTTCGTGCCCAATCCCAATTTCGTGGGACGTGCCGGCTTCAGGTTCTCGGGCACGGACAGCGACAAGAGCACGATTGCTTCCGACGTCGGCGTACTGATAGGCGAGACAGCAGCCACGAACTAGCCAAGGCTCGCCCGAAGGGCGGCTGGAAGCCCGTCCAGGCACCTCAAATCCGACAGTCGAGGCATGGAGCCCCCACGCAACGCTCGATGTCAGACAGGCCGGCCAGATTCCCTTGAAGCTTTTGGCCGTCCAGGGCCATAGGAGAATGATGGCAGAACTGCCAGCCAGAGTCAGTTCGGCCGGCTTGCCGCTCTGCAACCAAGAAAGCTGTTCCAGTAGTTGGAAAACGTCGGCGCACAATTCGCAAGTGGGCCAGCGCTCCTGGCGAGCTGACCCGCAGCAGCACCCACCAGCAACACAGAACGGACAACAAATGAAACTGTACCAAGGCAGGATCCCCCAGCGTCGTCAGGGTGGTGGCTCGCGCAGGCCGGAATCCCTGTGGCGGCGAGTGCCGCTTGCCTTCCTGGCCAGCGCTGTGCTGGCGCTGGGGTGCTCGAACGGCACGTCGACCGATGGCGGCACGGGCGGCGTTCAGACCACCGGCGGCAGCGCCACGACTAGTGCTGTGACCGGCGGGAGTGCTCCTGGTGGAACTTCTCAGGCAACGGGTGGCAGTGCCACAGGCGGTGCCACGACCAGCGGCAGCGCAGGCACGACTCAGGTGACCAGCGCCAGTGCGACGGCCGGAAGCGCGACCGGCGGCTCTGCCAGCGGTGGCACTCCTCAGACAACCGGCGGCGCGAGCACCGGTGGCGTCTCCAGTACCGGCGGCGCGGCCACGGGCGGCGGCGCGACCGGCGGCAGCGTGACCGGTGGCAACGCGACAGGCGGCAGCGCGACCGGCGGCAGCGCGACCGGCGGCGGTACGACCAGCAGCACGAGCACTGGTGGCAGGGCGAGCGGCGGCAGCGTGACCGGCGGGAGTGCGACCGGCGGCACGAGCGCCGGTGGCAGGGCGAGCGGCGGCAGCGTGACCGGCGGCAGCGTGACCGGCGGTGGTGCGACCGGCGGCAGGGCCGCGGGCGGCGCTACCGGTGGGGCGAGCGGCGGCACAGTCCTTGGTGGTACGACCTCGGCCGGAGGCGTGAGCGGAGGCACCACGGCCTCGGCAGGTACGACAGCGAGCGGCATCCTCGCGGCCACGCCTCCCATGGGCTGGAATAGCTGGAACAAGTTCGGCGGCGGCGTCACGGACACCTTGGTGAGAGGAATCGCGGACGCAATGGTTTCGAGCGGTATGCAGGCTGTGGGCTACCAGTACATCAACATTGATGACATGTGGCAGTCGAGCCGGGACGCGAGCGGCAACATCGTGCCCAACGCCAGCAAGTTCCCGAACGGAATGAAAGCACTTGCTGACTACGTGCACAGCAAAGGCCTGAAACTGGGCCTGTACTCCGACCGCGGCACCAAGACTTGTGCCGGCGTCCCGGGTTCCTACGGCTACGAGACCAAGGATGCGCAGAGCTACGCGTCCTGGGGGGTCGACTACCTGAAGTACGACAACTGCAACACCGCGGCTGGTTCAAACATGCAGACGGACTACACCAACATGGCGAATGCCCTGAAGGCGACGGGACGCCCCATCGTATTCAGCATCTGCGCCTGGTGGTTCTACAACTGGGAGCCAACCACCGGTCAGCTATGGCGGACCGGCACTGACATCACGGACACCTGGGACACTGACAGCCACAGTGTGATCGCGCTGATCAACAACAATGGCGGGTGGTCGGGTCGATACAGTGGTGCCTCCTATGGTTCACCTGGGCTCGCCCAGTACGCCGGGCCAGGGCACTGGAATGATCCTGACATGCTCGAAGTGGGCAACGGCGGTATGACGGACACGGAATACCAGTCGCACTTCAGCCTGTGGGCGATCATGGCCGCGCCCCTGATTGCGGGCAACGATATCAGGAGCATGTCCGCAGCGACCAAGAATATCCTGACCAATGCCGACGTCATTGCCGTGGACCAGGATCCACTCGGCATCCAAGGCAAGCCCATCAGCACCAGTACGACACTGGAAGTGTGGTCGAAGAAACTCTCGGGCAACCAGACCTACGCCGTGGTCCTGTTCAATCGGACCACAGCCAGCGCCAGCATCACCGTGACCTGGGCTAGCCTCGGGATGACCGCTACGTCCGCCACTGTGCGCGACCTCTGGTCGCACACGGATCTCGGTCCCACCGCCACCCAGTACGCGGCCTCAGTTCCCTCCCACGGCGTGGTGATGCTCAAGGTAGTCGGCAACTGACCCGGCCGCGCGACCGAACTCTGACAAGGATGTCGCGCACCGCGCCTGTTTGGCCCGTGACCCATCGCTAACTACGCATAGATAGTCATCTCCCTGTGGCATGCGTGTTGCTGGCATTGGGCACTTGAACCGGTGTGTGTTATGCTGACAACTTGCGTTATACCATGTCTAGGAGGATCACGATGAAAGCTCGCCACGGACTCCTCGCCCTGCTCCTTTCATGTGCCTGCACGGATCAGGCAGATGTGCCGACTGAGTCAGCCACAGCAGCCCTCGGGGTGCTGCCTGCTACGGAGTCCGCCGCCTGGAAGCGCGTGGGTTCCAGCAACCTGCCTGACCCGCGATATTCGCACGCCCTGGCGTTCGACGAAACCCGCCAGGTGGCTGTGATGTTCGGCGGGATGGTGACCAGCCCTGACGGGTCGATGAATCCGCAGCAGGACACCTGGGAGTGGAGTCCGGTGCTAGGCGCCTGGAAGGTGCGCACCATCGCAGGCGCCAAGCCCGCAGCTCGCAGCGGCGCGGCGATGGCGTTCGATTCGCTTCGCAACAAGTTCGTCCTGTTCGGTGGTCGCGCGGGCAGCGGCTACGACTACCAGGATACCTGGGAGTGGGATCCGGCAACCGGCGTGTGGACGGACAAGACCCGCTCGGGCGCCAAACCCGACGCGCGCGCCCAGCACGGCATGATCTTCGATAGCAAGGCGGGGACCATCGTGTTGTTCGGTGGCGGCCGCAGCCAGGTCGGCGGGGACCTCATGACCGTCAGCCTGGCCTTTGACGACACCTGGACATACGACGGCGCCAGCGCCACCTGGACCAAGCTTACGACGGCCAGTGCGCCCTCGGCGCGTGTCGATTTCGGTTTCGCGTATTCCGGTCAGACCAACAAGGCCTACCTGTTCGGCGGCATGGAGGTCACATCGACCAACATGGGCGGCGCGCCCACGCAGGACAGCTGGGAATGGGACAGCGCAGCCGGCACCTGGACGGAGACCACCAGCACGGGTGAAAAGCCCAGCCCGCGCTTCGGGCATGGCATGGCCATCAACAGCGCCAAGGGTCTGGCTGTGATCTTCGGTGGCTACGACATGGGAACCGGGTACAGCATGAACGATGTCTGGTACTGGGATCTCGCGACCGGCACTTGGACCGGGAACCAGCCCACTGGCAGCACGGTCTATTGGCCAGCGCAAAGGCAGTGGTCGCCTCTGGTTTTCAGCACGTCGACCAGCCGGATGTACCTTGTCGCCGGGTATCTGAACGACCAGGGAACCTACTACGGTGGAACCGGGGGCTACAGTGGTGGACCGATCCCCATGGGCGGCTACCCGTACTCCTCGTACGGTTCTTCCGGCCCGACCCGGCAGGTGTGGGAACTGAATCCGGCGACGACCATCTGGGCGGACCGCTCGGCGCCCAGCAACTCGCCGGGGCCGCGCACCTGGCACGCCATGGCCGCAGACCCGGTTACGGGAAAGGTCTACGTGTTTGGCGGACAGGATGACATGGGCAACATCCGCGATGACCTGTGGGAGTGGAACGGCGACAAGTGGGTCGAGTGCCCGGCGGACATCAAGCCTCCCGCGCGCTTCGACACGGCGCTGGCATACGATCCGGCGCGCAAGTCGCTGATCCTTTTCGGTGGCAGCCCGGCCGGGAGCAACTCGATGTACGGATACACGGACGTTCTTGCCGACACCTGGGAGTGGAACACCGGCACGCGCAAGTGGACCCAGCTCTTCCCGGCCCTCTCGCCCTCCAAACGAAGCGGGCACGGCATGGTGACGGACAGCGGAAGGAAGAAGATCATTCTCTACGCCGGCTATGATGGCAGTAGTGGCATCGGGGTCTATCCCCCCTACTACTACCCGGATGCGGGGGTGTACACGGACCCGAACAAGACCGACGTGTGGGAATGGGATGGCGCCACCAGCACCTGGACCAATCGCACGCCCACGTTGCTCATTTCCATGCCTACCGGCGGAAACTACCCGAGCATGGTCTTCGATGACGGGCGAAAGAAGTTGGCGCTATTCGAGGCCGCTAGCAGTGGCGGCTACTACGGCTATGGCTACGCGGCGGGTGACTTCTGGGAGTGGGATCCGGTGGGGGGCGCATGGTCACAAAGAGTGACCGGAGAAGCGCTTGGCGGCGGCCTCTACGAGGCGCTGGTGAGCTATGATTCGATCCGACGCCGCGTGGTCCTGCTTGGCATGCCCATGATGAGCAGCGGTCCCGCCATGTCCACCTGGGAACTGGATTCAAGCGGCCCGACCTGGTACGCGCGCCCCCCCATCGGCGATCCCTCAGAGCGCGGGAGTGCACCCATGGCCTTCGACAACCAGCGCGGCGTTGTGGTGTTGTTCGGCGGCACGCCGAACGGCATGACGACTGATGAGACGTGGGAGTACAGCGTGACCAGCCGGGCCAACGGCACGGGATGCACGGCTGCGACTGCCAGCCTATGCGCCTCAGGCAACTGCGTGGACGGGGTGTGCTGTGAGTCGGCTTCGTGCTCGGGACCATGCAAGTCCTGCAACGTCCCGGGCAAGGTCGGCGCCTGTGTACTGGCAGCCCCGGGAACGCAGGTGGTAGGCAGTTGCTCGGGCGATCAGGCTTGCGACGGCTCCGGCGCCTGCAAGGCTGCCAACGGCACGGCCTGCACCAGCGCTGCCTCGTGCGCGAGCGGATTCTGCACCGATGGCGTCTGTTGCACCACTGCCTGCACCGGGACCTGCGTTTCATGCAAGCTTGCGGGCAGCGCGGGCATCTGTAGCCCTGCTCCCATCGGAACCGACCCTGAAAACGAATGCGGCAAGGGCACCCCGCCCTGCCAGTCCTCCTGCGACGGCATCGGTGCCTGTATCTTCCCAACCGGCGCGTCCTGCGGAAGCTGCGGCACTTGCAACAGCCTCGGCTCCTGCGTGGAATCCCTGTTCTGTACGGCGCCCAACACGAATACGCGCACCGCTTCGCGAACCACGACCGGATCGGCCACCAGCATTCTGACCCAGCCCATCACGATCTTCAGGACAGCCACCGTGACCGGAACCGGGACCGGGAGCGGAACAGGCACCGGTACCAATTTGACCGCTATTCGTACAGCCATCGGCACAGCGACCAGTGCAACCTTCACGGCAACAAGCACGTCGGCCACCAGGACCCTGACAGCGATATCGAGCACAACGGGTACTGGCAACGCCACGGGCAGCCGAATCAACAGCAGCACCGGAACCGGAACCGGCACCGGAGCCGGCACGGGAACCGGAACCGGAGCTGGAACCGGAACCGGCAGCGCGCCCCAGACCGGAACAGGCAGCCAGACCCGCAGCCAGGCCGGCACCGGCACAGGGCCCAGCAGCGGGCAAAAGGACGGCAGCGTCGGCGACGGCGGCAATGCGCCCGTCAAGCTCGGTCACAGCGGCTGCAGTTGTGAACTGGGCCATGCCCCAACGGGCAGCCCTGGCGGCCCTGGCATAGCAAGCCTGATCGGCCCGCTGGGCGCGATCCTCACCTGGCGCCGCGCCCGCAGGCGGCGCTAGAGATCATCCAACGCCGCCGCGCAGGTTGCTGCCGAACTGCCCGGCACCAGTGGTAACGTGCATTGGTGCCGGAGCTGCCTGATCTCGTTCACGTCGAAGCCGTGCTGGCCCGGTCAGTGTGCGGTCTGCCCATCATCGATGCCCGCGTGGGCGATCCGGTGGTGCTGCGGCTCATGCTGCCGGAGCCGTTCCCGGCAGTGCTCCTGGGCAAGCGCATCTCCGAGGTGAACCGGCGCGGGCAGTTCCTGCGCTTCGACCTGGACGGCGGTCTCTGCCTGGTGGTGAACGCCATGCTGTCCGGCCGGTACTCGCTGGTGACCGCGGGCACGCGGGCTGGGCGCGACCTGATCCTGGCCCTGGCCTTCTCGGGCGGCACCGAGTTACGCTACTCGGACGAGACCCGCATGGGCAAGATCTACGTGGCGCGCGTGGACCAGGTGGATCAGATCCCGCTCTTCGCCAAACTGGGCGTCGACCTGCTCTCGCAGGCTTTCACGCTGCCGCACGTGCGGCGCCTGTTGGCCCGGCGCCGCGACCAGGTCCGCCAGTTCCTGCTGGACAAGACCGCGCTGGCCTCCATCGGAAACGCCTACGCCGACGAGATCCTCTTCGCCGCGCGCCTGCACCCCAAGACCTTCTGCCACAAGCTGCAGCCCGACGAGGTGGACCGCCTGCATGCGGCCATCCGCGACACGCTGGACAGCGCCATTCGTGAAATCCAAGCCCGCAACCTGCCCATAGACGTGAAAGTGCGCGACTTCCTCAAGGTGCGCGGCCGCGCCGGCCAGCCCTGCCCGGTCTGCGGCACCACAATCCGCCGCGTGCGCGTGGGTCGCGACGACGCCTGCTTCTGCCCCACCTGCCAGCCCACCGAGCGCAAGCTGTTCGTGGACTTTCGTAGGTTACCGGGAAAGCCGGGGCAGGTGAACTCTCGATAGGCCCGACGGTTGTCAATAGAAACAATGGGGAAACTCGGTGCGGCCCGTCGCAATGACCGGGCGAGAATCGAGCGGCAGGCTGAAGACGCGCATGTCACGAAGATGCGATGCATGCCCTGAGCATACGCGACACCCATTCCACATTCTCCGGAACTTCGCGCCTGCACCGCTGTCTATCGATTGGAGGTGCTGGCCATGCGCAGAACAACCTGCCTCAGCGCATTCGTGCTCGTGAGTCTTCTGGGTCGGTTCACTGCGGCGGCGCCGACCCCGAGGCAGCCGGTCGTGCCCGCGGCGTTGCAGCCGTGGGTGGGTTGGATACTGGACAGCGACGAGGGCAAGACCACCAGCTGTCCCACACCTGTGGGCGAGACGTCTCCCGTGTGCGCGTGGCCGGCGCGCCTCCTTTTGACCTTCGACGACCGCGGCGGCAGCTTCAGCCAGGAATGGCAGGTCTTTCGCACCGGCTTCGTGGGCTTGCCCGGCGACAAGGACCACTGGCCGCTCGATGTCCGGCTCAACGGCCGGCCCGCCCCGGTGGTGGACGAAAGCGATGCGCCCAAGCTCAAGCTGCAGCCCGGCCGCCATGTTCTCTCGGGCCGATTCCGCTGGGATTCGTTGCCCGAGTCGCTGCAGGCGCCGGTCGAGACCGGTCTGGTGGAATTGGTCGTGCGGGGCAAGAAGATCGACTTTGGCCTGCGCGACGACGAGGGCCGCGTGTTCCTGGGCCGCAAGGCCGAGGAGAAGACCGAGGCGGACACCGTGGATGTCTCGGTCCATCGCAAGCTCACCGACGAGGTGCCGCTACTGCTCACCACGCGCCTGGTGCTGGCAGTCTCGGGCAAGAGCCGCGAACTGCTGCTCGGCCGAGCCATGCCCGCGGGCTTCGAGCCGGTCGCGGTCGACAGCGGCTTGCCCCTGCGTTTCGAGACTGACGGCCGCATGCGCGTGCAGGCGCGGCCGGGAACCTGGACTATCGAGATGCGCGGCCAGCGCGTGCTGTCCGACCGGTTCATCACGCGGCCCCGTCCTGATGGGTTGTGGAAAGAGGGCGACGAGGCCTGGGTGTTCGAGGCGCGGCCCGAACTGCGCGAGGTCGTGGTGGACGGCGTGCCCCAGATCGATCCGGCACAGACCACGCTGCCCGACGAGTGGAAGGCCCTGCCCGCCTATGCGCTCGCGCCTGGCGCGACCCTGACCCTGACCGAGCGGCGTCGAGGCGACGCTCAGCCGCCGCCCGATCGCCTGACGCTTGGCCGCACCTACTGGCTCGACTTTGACGGTGGTGGCTACAGTGTCAGCGACACCATCACGGGCTCATTCACGCGCGCCTGGCGCCTGGAGATGGGTGCGGAAACCACCCTTGGCCGCGTGGCCATCGGCGGCCAGGACCAGTTCATCACCCGCGAGAAAGCCGACGGCCGAGCCGGGGTCGAGATCCGGAACGGCTGGCCCAGCATCGAGGCGAACAGCCGGATCGAAGGCGGTCGGTTCACCGTGCCAGCCACCAGCTTCACGCACGACTTCGACAGCGCGACCGCCAAGCTGAAGATTCCGGCCGGGTGGCGGCTGTTCCATGCCAGCGGCGCTGATCGGATCACCGGCACGTGGTTCGACGCCTGGTCGCTTGGTGACGTGTTTCTGCTGCTGGCCATCACCTTGATGGTCGGGCGACTGTACGGCTGGCGCGCGGGCACGCTGGCTCTGCTGGCGCTCGGCGTGACGCTGGTCGAACCCGACGCACCCCAGGTCATGTGGCTGGTGCTGCTGGGGTTCGAGATCGCCGTGCGCGTGGTCAGCAGGAGGCCGGCACTGACCGGCCTGCGCGTGCTCCGGATTGGGGCGTGGCTGGCCATGGGCGTGGTGCTGCTGTTGTTCTCGATCGACGAGGCAAGGCAAGGCCTGTTCTCGGCGACAGCCAGGCACAGGGAGGTGGCTGGGAGCGCGGCCGGAGAAGTCTATGAGAGGGCCGTGTCCATGCTCGTCCGCGAAAGTCGCTCGCAGGACCGATTGGAGGGCACGGATGGCGAAGTGAACTGGCTGAAGAAGGCGGGGGACGGCCGCGGGCACAAGGGTGAGCAAGGAAAGGCGCGCCTGTACGGTCTGAGAGGTCCAAAGGAAAACCCCGTCAGCGTTTTCGGTCGCGACATGGCCGCCGGAGAAGATGCCTCCGGCAACCTGATTGGCGTCCAGATCGGTGAGGCTTACGGTATCGCCGGGCTTGGCAGCAAGGGTCAGGGCACGATCGGTCTCGGCCTGGTCGGCACCGGGGCTGGCGGAGGCGGCGCGGCTGCGCCTGCCTTGCCGCCTCCAACTCTCTTCCAATACGATCCATCGGTCGTGGTGCAGACCGGCCAGGGTTTGCCGCGCTGGAGTGGAAGCACGGCCTGGATAGCCTTCAACGGTCCAGTCAGCCAGGGGCAGATGCTGCACTTCTATCTCGCGCCGCCATGGCTGAACGGGCTGCTCGCCTTTGCCCGCATCGCGCTCGTGACGCTGCTCGCCTGGCTGCTGTTGCGGCGGCCCCTGCACCTGCGCAGCGGCTGGATTGGGCACAAGCCACTGGTCGCGGGCCTGGCCACACTTTTCTTGCTGGTGCCGCTCTTGGCCTGGGCAGGCGAAATCCCGCCCAAGGAAATGCTCGACAATCTGAAGGAGCGCTTGCTGGAAAAGCCCGAGTGCGACCCCAACTGCGCCGCGATCAACGAAATGGCGGTCGACGCCGCGCCGGCCGAGCTGCGCATCCGCCTGCGCGTGTCCGCGGCTGTACCCACCGCGATCCCGCTGCCTGGCGATGCCTCAACCTGGTCACCCACCAGCGTGCGCGTGGACGGCAAGTCGGCTGGCGTGCTGGCGCGAGATGGGAAAGGCCACCTGATGCTGGCGCTTGTGTCCGGTGTCTTCACCGTCGAACTGCAGGGGCCGCTGCCCGGCCGCGAGACCATCCAGCTTGCC
>Ga0182021_10005597_pt1 | contig 14895 bp, 15 predicted proteins | sample 612E3MmetaG_FD_120493 | JGI IMG/M metagenome (GOLD analysis project Ga0182021, IMG submission 120493) | Permafrost microbial communities from Stordalen Mire, Sweden - 612E3M metaG (Illumina Assembly) | ecosystem: Environmental > Terrestrial > Soil > Wetlands > Permafrost | place: Sweden... | reverse complement strand
GCGGTGCCATTTCCGATCCGTTCGATCCCAATCCTTTTTACCGCAGATGTCACAGATGGCCGCAGATTATAATGGTTCCAATCCGCGCTGATCCGCGGGAAAGTCCTCTCCGTTTCCTCCGTTGCCTCCTGTAAAATCCGATGCCGGTTTGGTTGCGGCTGCGGCCCGCGCTCAGTCCTCGCTTTCGGTCACGTAGTGGCAGCCCTTGCTGTGCGGATTGAGGCCGGCGGCGTAGACGACGAGCAGTGCGGTCTGCACGGCATTGCGCAGCTCGATCATCGGTCGCGACAGCCGGCAGCCGCGGTAGAACGACTGGGTCTCCTCCCGCAGCTCGAGCAGGATGCGCCGCGCCCGCGTCAGGCGTTTCGGCGAACGGATCACGCCGGCGTAGTTCCACATCGTCTGCCGGAGGAGTTCCAGGTCCTGCCGGACCAGCGTGGGGTCGGCTTCGCGCGCCGGGCTTTGCCAGGGTCGCGGCTCGGGCAGGCGAAACTCGTTGCGCTTGATGTCATCGATGTCGGCCAGTGCCGTGAACTTGGCGCTCGTGAGGCATTCGAGGAGCGACGTGCTGGCGAGGCGGTTGGCGCCATGCAGGCCGGTGCAGCCGGTTTCGCCGATGGCATTAAGGTGGCGGACATTGGTGCGACCGGCGAGATCGGTGTGCACGCCGCCGCAGGAGAAATGGGCCGCCGGCACCACCGGAATCGGCTCGCGTGTGATGTCGACCTTGTATTGCAGGCATCGCTCGTAGATGCTCGGGAAACGCTCGCGGATGAAGTCGGGCTTCATCGCCGAGAGGTCCAGGAACACGCATGTCTCGCCGCTGGCGGCGAGCTCGAGGTGAATATGGCGCGAGACCACGTCGCGCGGGGCGAGCGAGCCGCGCGGGTGCACCTTGTCCATGAAGCGTTCGCCGCGGGCGTTTACCAGCACCGCGCCCTCGCCGCGCAGCGCCTCGGTGATCAGGAACCGCGGCGCGCCTTTCTTCAGGAACACCGTGGGGTGAAACTGCGTGTATTCCAGGTCGATGATGCGCGCGCCGACGCGATACGCCATCGCCACGCCGTGCCCCACGCTGCCGGGCTGGTTCGTAGTGTGCTGGAAAATCTGTCCGAGCCCGCCGGTCGCGAGGATCGTCTTCTTCGCCACGATGGCACTCACCTCGCCGGTGGCGGTGTCGAGCACGTAGGCGCCGAAGCACGTCAACGGCTGGTATTTGTCGGCGGGGTTGTCGGTGGTGTGCGAGAGGGTGAGCAGGTCGATCGCCACCCAGCCCAGGCGACGTGTAATCCGCGGCGTGGTGTCAACGCGCGCGGCGATGGTCGACAGGATGGCGTGGCCGGTGGTGTCCTTGAAGTGGATGATGCGGCGTTCGCTGTGCCCGCCTTCGCGGGTCAGCTCGAGCTCGCCCGATGCATCGCGGTCGAAGGGGACGTGGATTTCGTCCAGCAACAGTTCCTTCACCGCGGCCGGACCCTCGCGGACCAGCTGGTCGACGGCGAGTGGGTTGGCAATGTTGTCGCTTGCCTCCATGATGTCGCGGGCAAACACCGCCGGATCGGACGTCGCACTGTAGATGATGCCGCCCTGCGCCCAGTCGCTGTTGGCGGCGAGCGGGCCGTCGAGCGAGAGCAGCTGCACATCGAGCCCGTGACCCGCGGCGCGGAGGGCGTAGGCGCAACCGGCCAGGCCGGCGCCGACCACGAGGCAATCTGTGCGGATGACGTTCATGGCAGGAGGCAATTCGTTTAACCCTGGAAGGAGCAATTGAAGCAAGTCACAGAGGGCACAGAGTTGCGGAAGGAGGACACAGAGGAACGGTTGGAAATGCGCGGACTTCCATGGATGCACTCACTCGGCGGGCGAAGCCAAGGAATTCGATTCCTTCTTTCCTGCTCTCTGTGTGCTCATGCATTGTCTCGGTGAACTCTGTGACGAACCGCCGAATTTGGGTTTGCTGGTTCAACTCGATCCCTAGCGTTTGCGGGAGGATTTGGCCGGCAGGACCGTCAGGCTCAGGTCTGCGGCCGGCGCGGAATGCGTCAGCGCGCCGATGCTGATCACGTCGACGCCGGGCAGGGCGAAATCGCGCAGCGTTTCGAAGCGCACGCCGCCCGACACTTCAACGAGGGCGGCGCCGGCGATTGCGGCCACGGCCGCGCGAATCTGCGCCGGTGTCATGTTGTCCAGCAGGATCACCTCGGCCCCGGCGCGCACCGCCGCGCGAACTTCGGCCAGGGTCTTGGCCTCGGCTTCGATCTTGGCCGAATGCGGCGCGGCGGCGCGCGCCCGCTGCACGGCCTGGGCCAGCGAGCCGGCGGCGGCGATATGGTTGTCCTTGATCAACACGTGCTCGCCCAGCGACGAGCGGTGGTTGTGGCAACCGCCGCAGCGCACGGCATACTTTTCGAGCGCGCGGAAGCCCGGTGTCGTTTTGCGCGTGTCGACGATGCGCACGCCGAGCGGGCCGGCCACGTCGGCAAATTTCCGCGACAGCGTGGCGATGCCGGAGAGGCGTTGGATGAAGTTGAGCGCGGTGCGCTCTGCGGTGAGCAGCGACGCGGTGGGCCCGGCGACGCGCAACACCACGCCGCCGGCCTTCACCCGGTCGCCATCGCGGGCGACCAGCTGCACTTTCAGCGCCGGGTCGACGCGGGCGAAGACCTGCGTGGCGACATCGAGTCCGCAGATGACGAGGTCGTGGCCCGCGGCGATGAAGGCGCGCGAGCGGTGGCTGGCGCGGAAGATCGCGCGGCTCGTCACATCGCCGAGTCCGGCGTCCTCCTCCAGTGCGAGATCGATCAGGTGGTCGGTGCGGGGATCGGGCATGGGGAAAAAGGCTGAAGGGCTGAAGGACTGAAGGGCTGAAACATGAGGTGGGGTACCGTTGGTCCGATGTAGTTCCGTACGGAGCGAGGAGTGGTTGGTTTTGGAAATAGCGGATTAAGGCGCACGCCGGTTTCAGCCTTTCAGCCATTCAGTTCTTCAGCCTTTCGCTTCCGGGGCCAGTTCGAACATCCTTTCGATGCAGCGCGCGGCGCGGCGGCGCAGATCCTCGTCCAGCGTCACGATCTGATGCGGCCGCGGGGCGGCGAGCACATCGCGAATCTTTTCGAGGGAGTTGAGTTTCATGTAGGGGCACAGCCGGCAGCCGGCGACGAACTGCTTTTCCGGGTTCTCGACCTCGAGCCGGCCGACGAGGCCGCACTCGGTGAGCATGAGGAAATAGGGGGCGGCGGTGCCGCGCACGTACTTCATCATCGCACCGGTGCTGCCGACGAAATCGGCCGCCGCGGCGACCTCCGGCGGACATTCGGGATGCACCACGACCTGAAGGCCGGGGAAACGCGTCCGCGCCTCGGCGATCTGGGCCGGGGTAAATTCCTCGTGCACCACGCACGTGCCGTCGGAGGAGACGATCTCCTTGTCGACGCCGCGGCGCTTCAGCTCGGTGCGGACGTTTTCCGCCATGAGGCGGTCAGGCACGAAAAGGATGCGGCGTTGCGGCAGGCGCGCGACGATGTCGTAGACGTTGCCCGAGGTGACGCAGACGTCGCTTTCCGCCTTCACCGCGGCGGTGCTGTTGATGTAGCAGACGACCGCGGCATCGGGATAAAGACCCTTCAGCCGGCGCAGGTCGTCGCCGGTGAGCGAATCGGCCAGCGAACAGCCCGAGCCGCGGTCGGGCACAACCACGGTGGCGTCGGGGCAGAGAATCTTGGCCGTCTCGGCCATGAAGACGACGCCCGCGAAAACGATCATTTTGGCCTGCGCATTTTTCGCCTGAAGACTGAGGAAGTAGGAGTCGCCCTTGAAGTCGGCCACGCCGTAGATGATCTCCGGCTCCACGTAGGAGTGGGCGAGCACGATGGCCTGCTTTTCGCGTTTGAGGCGGTTGATCTCCAGGGTCAGCGGCGCAATCTCGCGGCACGTGTCGAGATTCCACTGACGGCGCTCGTCGCACTCGATGTTCATCAGCGAGCGGAGCAGCCGCTCGGCTTCGGCGTCGATCTTTTGGTCGGTCGCGATCATGGCACCCAAAGGTATGGCGAAGGTGTGCCGGGGTCAAAAGCCGTTCACGGCGCGGTCACCGCGGCGAGGCGGGTGGAAGTAACCCGGTTTTTCCCGTCCACCTGCACGATGGTGGCGCGGTGTTGCGCCACCTCTTCCGGTGCGAGGGCGGCGTAGGCCACCACAATGACGAGATCGTCCGGGCGGGCCAGCAGCGCTGCGGCGCCGTTGATCTGAATCTGCCCCGGTTCGCCGAAAATCACATACGTGGTAAAACGCGCGCCGTTGGTGATGTCGTAGATATCGACCTGCTCGAATTCCGCGAGCCCCGCCGCCCGGCACAAAACGCGGTCGATCGAGATCGAGCCCTCGTAATTGGGATCGGCGGCCGTGACGGTGGCCCGGTGGATTTTGGCGCGGAGAAACGATCTAAGCATGGTTGTGTTTTGGCGCGGCAAAAGCGCGCAGACCGATCAGAATGAGATCCGGCGCGAGCACGGTAAAGAGCTTTTCCCGGGCGAACCGGGGCGCGTGGCCGCCGGTACCGATCACGACCGCCTTCTGACGTCCGAACGCTTCGACGTGAATCCGCTGAATCAATTCGCGGATCGCTCCAGCGTGGCCGTGATAAAGACCACTGGCCATCGCCTCGCGCGGCGAACGGCCGACGGCAGCCCTGGGCTTCCGCAACGCGATTCGCGGCAGCTGGGCGGTGCGGGCCGCGAGCAGATCCGCCCACAGCGAGAGCCCGGGGAAGATGGCGCCGCCGGCCAAAACCCCGTCGCGGCGCAGCGCGGTGACGGTCGTGGCCGTGCCGCAATCGACCACGATGACGTTCGTTTCCGGGCACAACACCTGCGCGCCGAGCGCGGCCGCAAGCCGGTCAGTGCCCAGCTCGCGCGGCCGGTGGTAGCCGATCTTGAGGCCGTGTGGCGTATCGGCCGTGAGAATCTGCGGCGCGATCCCGAAGGTCCGCTTGATATGACGCGCCACCAATGCCGTGAGCGCTGGCACGACCGAGCAGAGGGCCGCACGGTCGATCCGGCCGCGCACGCGGCGGGCGACCAGCCGGGCAAAGCCGCGCGCGGTGGCCGCTTCCCGGGTCGGTATGCGAAAGCGCGCGATCAGGCCGGCTACAGGCTGAGCCGCGATCCCCTCGTAGCCACGAACGTGAGCGAGTGGAGGTTTGGGCGTCCACTCGCTCACGCTCGCAGCCACCTTCGGAGTCTGCGCGGAGTTCCACTCGCTCACGCTCGTGGCTGCACTGCGGAACTGTCGGAGAGGCATCCGTCCGCGCTCGTCGGAGAACACGCCGCCGAAGAGCGAGGTGTTGCCCAGGTTGAGGACGAGCGTGCGCATGGCGGCTTAGCGGGCCTTGGGCCTATTAACGGTCAAAACGGCTTTCTGCTGGTGGAGCGCGTTGACCTCAACGCGCTTGAACCGCTTGAGATCAAGCGGTTCCACCTGGCACAACCTTGGGGCGAATCTCATCTGGAGAGCGAGTTGGCCTTGGTCCGCTCACTTACGCTCGTGGCGACGAGACGATCCAGCACCTCGGCGAGAGCTTGGGCGCCGTTGATTTGCTCGGGCACAGCGGTGGCCGACCGGTAGAGCCAGAACGGATGGGCCGACGATGCACGAATCTCTTCGAGATCGTTGTGCACCACGGCGTCCACCGTGCCGGCGGCAAACTGGGCCGCCACGGCGGCGCGACCGGCGGCGGCATCGGCGCCAACGGTGAGCTTGAAGCCGACCACCACCAGCGGGCGCGGCGAGAACGACTTCAGCTGCGGAAGAATCTTCGGATTGCGCACGAAACGGATCGTGAGCTCGGCCGCGTCGGAGCCGATCTTGCCGGCGGCAGTGCGATCCGGGCGGTAATCGGCCACGGCGGCGCACATGATCAGGGCGTCGAAAGTCCCACCCTCCAGGCGTCGTTGCAGACGTACCCACAAGTCCTCCGTCGAAGTGAAAACCTCGACCTCGCAGGCCGAGCGGGGGGCCACGGCGGACTCGCCGCGCAGCAGGGTCACGCGATGATTGTGCGCGGCCAACGCGTCGGCCAGGGCCGCCCCGGTGCTGCCGGTACTCACGTTGGAGAAAAAGCGCACCGCATCGAGCGGTTCGCGCGTGGCGCCGGCGGTGACGAGGATGTTCATGGCGGGATTTCTTCGTGGGTGGAGCCGGTTGTCCCCAACCGGCTCAGCGCGTTGGGGACAACGCGCGCCACCTTTAGGCCGGGTGCTGGCCGAGTGCCTTCAATACCTCGGCGGCGATCAACTCGGGCTCGGCGAGGCGGCCGGGTCCGGTATCGCCGCAGGCCAGCAAGCCCTCGGCGGGCTCGATGAAGCGCACGCCCCACGAGCGCAGTTTCTCGACCGACGCCTGCGTGGCGGGATGCTGCCACATGAGCGTGTTCATCGCCGGTGCGACCCACCACGGCTTTGGTTTGTGCTCCCACGCGAGGAACAGCGCGCCGACGAGGTCGTCGGCCAATCCGGCCGAGAGGCGGTTGATGGTGTTGCCGGTTGCGGGGCAGACGAGCGCGAGATCGGCCTGGCGTGCGAACTCGATGTGGTCGAGCGCGCGGCCCGACTCCCACATGTCGGAAAAAACCGGCCGGCCGCTGAGGGCTTCGAGCGTCGCCGGGCCGATGAAACGCAGCGCGGCGGGCGTGGCGACCGTCTGCACGGTGACGCCGGCCTGGGCGAGGCGAGAGAGGACGGTGCACGCCTTGTAGCAGGCGATGGAGCCGGTGAGGAAAAAGAGGACGTTAGAGCGGGACATTGTCGATCAAGCGGGTTGAGCCGAGGCGGACGGCGCCATAGCGGCGATTTTCGCGGTCTTCCACGTAGTCGACGGCGAAACCGGCCGCGACCAGCTCGGCGTTGGCGGCGGGGGCGGTGGAGGCGGAAGCGAGCACGCGGTGAAACGTCGGCGCGAGGGCCCGCTCGGCCGGCGAGAGGCGGGCATTGCGCGAGCTCATCGCAAGACCGTCGGCCTCGCGCACGGTCGGGCAGGGGACGATCTCGGTGGGCAGAAGAAACGCGGTGCACAGGCCGCGGATGAGCTGCAGCTGCTGAAAATCCTTCTCGCCGAAATACGCGCGCTCGGCGTCGGCAATCTGGAGAAGTTTCAACACCACGGTGAGCACACCGTCGAAATGGCCCGGGCGGTGCGCGCCGCAGAGTTCGCGGCTGAACTGGTTTTCGGTCACGGCATACCGCGTGCCGTTGGGATACATCTCGGCCCCACTCGGGGCAAAAACGACATCGACGTCCGCCTGGTCCATGAGCGTGCAATCCTGGTCGAGCATGCGCGGGTACAACTCGAAGTCGTGTTTCTCGTCGAACTGAGTGGGGTTGACGAAGACCGAGGCGAGCACGACAGCGCAATCGCGGTGGGCGGCCTGAAAGAGCGAGGCGTGCCCGGCGTGCAGCGCGCCCATCGTCGGCACGAAACCGACCGTGCGACCGGCCGCGCGGTGCGCCGCGCGAAGTTGGCGCCATTCGGCCACCGTGTGGACGACGTGCGGCATCGCTAGAAGCTCTCCCTGGCGGTGGGGAATTTCCCGGACTGCACGGCCCGGGCGAAATCCGTCACGCCTTGGCGCACGAACGCGGCGCCGGCGCCGAAATGCCGGACGAAGCGGGGCTTGAAGTCCGGGTTGAAACCAAGGAGATCGTGCAGCACGAGCACCTGGCCATCGCAGCCCGCGCCGGCACCGATGCCGATGGTGGGGATGCGCAAGTCGGCGGTGACTTCACGGGCGAGTTTTTGCGGAATGCACTCCAGCACCATGGAGAAGCATCCAATTGCTTCCAGCGCCGCCGCGTCCTCGCGCAGCAGGGCGGCGGCGGTCGCCTCGCGTGCCTGCACCTTGTAGCCGCCAAACTGGTGTACCCACTGCGGTGTGAGACCGAGATGCCCCATGACGGGAATCCCGGACTCGACCAGGTGACGGATGACGTCGGCGTGACCGCGCACGCCCTCGATCTTCACGGCATGCGCACCTGCACGGAGCAGCTCGGCCGCACTATCGAGCGCAAAGGCCGTGCCTTTGCGCGCCGCCAGAAAAGGCATGTCCGCCACGATCAACTTGGACGAGGCGCCGCGCGCTACGGCGCGGACATGCAGCGCCATGATTTCGGTCGTGGCGCCGAGGGTGTCGCGTTCGCCGTGCATGACCATCATCACACTATCGCCGACCAGCAGGCAATCGACCGGTGTGTCGGCCAGCAGCCGGGCCGACCAAGCGTCGTAGGAGGTCACTACGACGAGCTTTCGCCCTTCGGCCTTGGCAGTGGCAAATGCGTGGATTGACGGCATGGCTGAAAAAACAGAGTCGCGGACAGTACCGAATCACCTGCGAAGGGCAAGGGAAGGATTGGGCGGGATGAAAGACGCCGAGCCTAAAGGCGCTCTTGGCCACCAGGTATTCCGTAGGTCAGCGAGCTTGCTCGCGCGGTTTGTCCGAGCGCGAGCAAGCTCGCTGCCTACGGTAACTAGCCGCGCATTAAAGTAATGTCACCGGGAGGCGATCATCCTCAAACAATAGGGGTACGGCTTTACCTTTCGACTTGTCAGCATTCGGAGTTTTTATTGGCGATGCAAAAATTCCGCGCCGCGCCAGACCGACATGCTTGCTCACATAGATGGGAGAGCCCATGGCGAGCTTCTCAGTCAGCCAGGCATTAGTGACATCGGTCGTGGCCTTGAGTTGAGCCGCGATGGCGACTTTCCAGGGAGCGGATTTACGCTGATCGCTTCGCTGGCTCTCCGGGGTCGATTCAAGCAACGGGGTGAGGGCTTCGCTCCAGCTGGCCTCGCGTTTCTCGCGTCTTTCAGGATTCTTCCACGAATGCGCAGCAGACGCCTGCTCGTGTTGTTGCAGGAGACTCTTCCTAAACGCATCGCTGCCGATCATCCAACCGCGACTCAACGACCGATAGGCTGGATTCCGCCCGGCCGGGCCGTGCTCGTTTTGCCATTCCAAATATCGTTCGTAAGCCTGCCAACCCGTGAAATCGTCCGGCAAATTGCCCGCTTCCATCAACGCTGCCGCAAAACGCAAAAAAGCCGGCCGTTCGTTGGGTCGCCACAGGAACCGATAGCTGCCGGAGGTATAATCGGAGAGGCGCCGCACCGACACGAGACCGGCTCTGACTGGGTTGAGATGGATATAGTGACACACCTTACCCAAAACTACGGTCGACTCGACCGGCATTGCCTTGAAGCGCCCTTGAAAAAGCGGCCTATGGATCGGGCGATTCTGCCCGATACGGTTGGCGAAGGTGGACTGGAGCCACTGCATACCCACGGCGAGATTGCTCTGTGGGGTCTCGATGGCGGCATGAAAGTGGTCCTCCATGACGACATAGGCATGCAACAGCCATCCGCAACGCTCGCAGGCCGCCCAAAGGCATTCCACGAAAGCCGCTTTGGTCGCTTCACTGGCGAAGAGTTTCTCGCCGTCATGGCTTCGATTGAGCACGTGGTAGATTGCTCCCGGGAAGGCCAGACGAAGTTTGCGCGCCATGCGTGGAAGATGACATTGTTGGCCAAAGAAATCAAGGAGAGAGGTAATGCATGGCCCCTGGCAGTCTGTCGGACTTCGTCCTCCAGACTGCCAAACAAAATGGCTCCGCCATTTTGGAGAAAATGACCCGTTGGTTTTGATATACCGAAGCCTGCCCACGACGGCGGGCGAGCGTCGGCTTGACCATGATTGTGGCCGCGAGTGCGAGCCCCTCGACAGGCTTGGGGGGCCCTGAGCTTGTCGAACGGGCGAGTGGATGCTTTTCCAGAATGACCACGGATCGCCGGGCGCGGCGGAGCCGCAACCAAAGGGGAGCGAACTGATTTGAACCACTAATGAACGCTAATGGACGCTAATTTTCGGATCGGCAGATTTCGGCATTCGGACCGACCGCAGATTTACCACGGATGGCACGGATGGGCACGGATGGCGGATGGTTTACCACGAAACACACGAAAAACGGAAAGGAAGCGGTTGCCCGCGAATGGCACGAATGATCGCGAATCTGCTTCACTGCAAAGGCACTGAGGACAGGACGGGTTCTCTACGACCTCTGCGGCCTTCTGTAAAATCTGGATCGAACCAAAAACACGGATTATCACAGGTCCGGATGAGGCCCCCCTAGATTGTGGTATGCGGGTTTGGATTCCATATCTGCGTAAATCTGCGTCATCTGCGGTTAAGATTTTGGCTGCTTGGGATGATCGGCCCGAGATTTTGTTCGAAATGCGCGATCCTCCGATATTCGGATCCTGTTTGGCAGATCGATTATCCGTGCTCATCCGCGAAATCCGTGGTTTCCGTTTTCCGAAGTAGGTACGGCGGGGTTCGGCGACCCCGCCCTACACCTGATGCGGCAGCGTCCCGCTCAGCGAACCTGCGCTCACGTTCGTCTACGGATGGGATAATCCAATTGGCGAACCGGCAAGTTTCTGCCAAAGAATCCGCCCCGCCTCCTTTTCAACCTGTCCACCCCGCGCATGAAAGAGAGTCTCCTCAAAATCAAAACCTACCTTCTGAGCGGCGTCTCGTTCGCGATCCCGTTCATCGCCTGCGGCGGCATCCTGATTGCTGCCGCCATCACATTTGTACCGATGACGTCACACGGACCGGATTTCAGCCAGCATCCGACGATGGCGTTGATCCTGTCGATCGGTACGACGGCGTTCAAACTCGTGCCGGCCGTCCTGGCCGGCTACATCGCGCACGCCATGGCGAGCAGGCCCGGGTTGGTCCCGGGATTTGTCGGCGGATTTCTCGCCAGCGAGATCAAAGCCGGATTTCTCGGAGCTATCGTGGCCGGACTCCTTGCGGGGTGGCTGGTTAATCTCATCAAGCGGGCGAAGGTGCCGGTCTGGCTGAAACCCATCATGCCGATTCTGGTGATACCAATTCTGTCATCCTTGGTGATTGGCATACTGATGCTGAAAGTGATCGGCGTGCCGATCGCCGGCTTCATGATCGCGATGCAGCACGCACTCGAAACCATGAGCACCGGCAATGCCGTGCTGCTTGGTTGCCTGCTCGGTGGCATGATCGCCTTCGACATGGGCGGCCCGGTCAACAAGGTCGCCTACGGGTTTGCGTCCGCCATGATCGCCCAAGGCAATATCATGATCATGGGCGCAGTCGCTGCGGCCATTTGCACGCCCCCGCTGGGCATGGGACTGGCCACCGTTTTGAAACGACGCCTCTGGAGCGAGGAGGAGCGCGAAGCGGGGAAGGCCGCGCTCGCGATGGGTTGCATCGGCATCACCGAGGGCGCCATCCCGTTTGCCGCATCTGATCCGCTCCGTGTCATCCCGTGCATCGTGGGCGGATCAGCCGTGGCATCGACGATCGCAATGCTCGGACACGTTGGCGATCATGCACCGCATGGCGGCCCCATCGTCCTCCCAGCCGTCGATCACCGGCTGATGTACGTCGTGGCGATTTTCGCCGGCACCATCGTGACCGCCCTCGCCATCAACCTGCTGAAATCCCGCCAAGCGAAGGAACCCTCCGCATGAGAATCGTCGCTGTCACCGCCTGTCCGACCGGCATCGCGCACACCTACATGGCCGCCGAGAAGCTGGAGAAAACCGCCCAGGCGCTCGGGCATCAAATCAAGGTCGAGACACAGGGCGCCATGGGCATCGAAAACGAATTGAACGCCGCGGACATCAAGGCCGCCGACGGGGTGATCTTCGCCGTCGATATCGCGGTGGAGCAACGCGAGCGTTTCGACGGCAAAAAAGTCGTGCAGGTGCCGGTGCAGGACGCGATCAAGGATCCCAAGGGCGTGATCGCCAGACTCGGCTGAGTCTTATCCCCGTTTAAGATGGAACCAATCGGCTAACGCACCTTCACCCCGGCTTCTGATATTCTTTCACTGCCCGGCATGGCGCTCGAACATCGCTTTCTCTTTCCGTTGCCGAACGGATTGCACGCCCGCCCGGCGAGCCATCTGGAGGAGATTGTGCGCGGGTTCACGGCGGCGATTACCTTCGCTAACGATCGCACCGGTCGCACGGCGAACGCCAAAAGCGTCCTCGCGCTGGTCGGCACCGATACGCGCCACTCCGATCCCTGCCGCTTGGTATTCCAGGGCGCCGACGAGGAAGCCGCCTGCTCCAGGGTAGTGAGTTTCCTGAGCGGCCCGTTCGCCGCCTGCGACGAACCGCTCGTCATCGAAACTCCGGCAGCGTCCGATGAGTTGCGGCTGCCGCGTTCGCTCAATGCGGCGGGCCTGCAGCGATTCCACCGGGGCGCGAGCGCGTGCCGTGGGGTGGGGCAGGGTCGGGCGATGGTGATCGGAGCATTTGTGCTGCCGCCGACTTTGCGCACGCAGAAGGCGGGCGACTCCGCCCAGGAACATGCCGCGGTTCGCGCCGCCGCCGCCGCGGTGCAAAACGATCTGGAGCGATCGCTAAACTTGGCGCGCGGCACGGAAGCCGCCGTGCTCAAGGCGCATCTCGCACTCCTGCGCGATCCCGCGCTCGCTGAGCAAATCGCGACGCAGATCGGATCCGGCCGCACCGCGGCTCAAGCCGTCGTCGCCGCCATCGAAACGCACGCGGCAATTTTGCGGCAGGCGGAAAGCGCCTATCTGCGCGAACGAGTGCTTGATCTGGAGGACATCGGCCGGCGCTTGCTCGAAAAACTCTGCGGTCCCGGCGGAGGGCCCCAGACTCCGGCGTTCTCCGGGCCCGTGGTGGTTTTTGCCGAGACGCTCACGCCGGGACAATTTCTCGCGCTCGACCGCCGCCTCTTGCGCGGCCTGGTACTGGGTAATGCCGGGCAGACTTCGCACACCGTCATTCTCGCGCGTTCGTTTGGCATTCCGACGCTGACGGGCGTGTCGCCGGCGGCCCTGGCGGTCGCTCCGGGGGCGGAAATCATCGTCGACGCCAATCTGGGCCTGGTAGTCTCTGAGATCCCGACCGGGGTGCGGTGTTGGTACAACCGCGAGCAGGCCAAACTCACCTGCATCGCGCAGAAACTCGCCAGCGTCGCGGCGCAGCCAACGGTCACGCGCGATGGCCGGCGGATCGAAGTGGCTGCCAATATTTCCTCGGCAGAAGAAGCGGTGACGGCATTTGCCCAAGGCGCCGAGGGGATCGGACTATTTCGCACGGAACTTCTGTTCATGAACCGCTCCGAGGCACCGGGCGAGGAGGAGCAATATGCGCAGTACGCGGCGGTCGTACGCGCGGCGGCCGGGCGGCCGGTGATCATCCGCACCCTCGACATCGGCGGTGACAAACCGGTGCCGTTCCTGAAATTTCCTCCCGAGAACAATCCGTTCCTCGGCTATCGCGGCGTGCGATTCTACGCGGAGTACAGTGACTTGGTGAGAACGCAGTTTCGTGCGCTGCTTCGCGCCGCCGCCCTCGGGCCGCTCAAGGTGATGGTCCCGATGGTCGCCTGCCTCGAGGAAGCGCGCACGGCGAAACGGCTCTTCGCCGAGGCGCAGCAAGAGCTCGCCGCAGCCGGAGTGGCGCAGGGCCACGAGGTGCCGTTCGGCCTGATGATTGAGGTGCCAGCGGCGGCGTTCATCCTCGATGAGCTTTGCGCCGAGGTGGATTTCTTCAGCATCGGCACCAACGATCTCACGCAATACTTCCTCGCCGCCGATCGCGAGAATCCCAAGGTCGCCAACCTCTACAGTTCACTGCATCCCGGTTTCGTGCGCCTGCTCCAGCAGATCGTCGCCGGCGTCAAAGCGCGCGGACGCTGGATCGGACTTTGCGGCGAGATGGCCGAGGATGCGCTGGCCCAGCCGCTGCTCATCGGACTTGGGCTCGACGAAATCAGTCTCGCCGCGCCGCGCATTGCGGCCACCAAGGCCGCGCTCGCGCAACTGGCATCGGCCGATTGCGCCGCTTTGCTCGATCGCGCTCTGCACTGCACGACGCGGGACGAAGTCGCGCAGCTTCTCGGCGCCCGCCCGGTGTCGTCGGCGCCGCTGCTGACGCCCGAGCTGGCCGCCATCGACGTCGATTGCCGCACGAAAGAGGAGGCGATCTGCGCTGCGGTCGATTTGCTTCATGTCGCGGGGCGGACGACCAGGCCGGAGCTCATCGAGGAAGAAATCTGGCAGCGCGAGGATACCTATTCGACCGGCTTTGGCGGCGGCCTGGCGGTACCGCACTGCAAATCCGCGCATCTCACGGCCAATACGATCGCCATCCTGAAATCGCGCCAGGGCATCGAGTGGGGCTCGGTCGACGGCCAGCCGGTCCGGGTCGCGATTCTGCTCGCCATTCGGGCCGACGACCACGGCAAGGAGCACTTGAAAGTATTCGCCAAACTCTCGCGGCTGGTGGTGCGGGACGAGTTTCGCGAGCGGCTTTTGGCCGAGACCGATCCCGCCGCGCTGACCGACTTCGTGCTTACGGCCCTCAACTCCTAGGAGCCTGTCGGGCATGCCAATGAATACCGCATTTTCTTCGGAGGTTTTTTGGGGATGGCGAAAATCAACCTCGACAGGCTCCTTAAGCAGCGCTCCGCGCTGCGAAAACCGGTGTTCTGGCCAAAGTGCGAAACATGCTGCAAGCAGATCAAATTTTCGGTTAACAACGCACCGCCGATGACGGATTCGTCGTGCGTCGCTTCACTTCTATGAAATCCATGAATTCCCACGCTACCTCCCCAATTCCTGTTCATCGCGGAATCTGCCACAAGCTGGCCGTGCTGCTGACCGCTGCACTGGGCCTCTCGTCCGCTTTCGGTCAGGACCAGAACCTCGTGCAGACGATTCGCGACCAGCCCTCGTGGGTGATCCGCAACGATCAAATCGAGATCGCCGTGACGCAGCTCGGCGCGCACATGGCGCCCGTGACGTTTTACCGCCACGATGCGGC
>Ga0182021_10005596_pt1 | contig 14895 bp, 10 predicted proteins | sample 612E3MmetaG_FD_120493 | JGI IMG/M metagenome (GOLD analysis project Ga0182021, IMG submission 120493) | Permafrost microbial communities from Stordalen Mire, Sweden - 612E3M metaG (Illumina Assembly) | ecosystem: Environmental > Terrestrial > Soil > Wetlands > Permafrost | place: Sweden... | reverse complement strand
GTGGCGCAGCGTGTGCGGCGAGAACCCTTCGGGGAGGCCCGCCGCGACCGACAGCCGGGCGAGACGATACCTGAGACCGCGGACACCGAGCGACCCGCCCAGGTGGTTGAGAAAGAGTGCGTTCGCAGTCGGGAGAGCCTCGCGCCGGGCCGAATCGGCGGGCTCCTGCCCGCCAGATGCGCGGCCGGACGAGGCGACTGCGCCGGCAGCCCTCGCCCTGGGTCCGGCCCTTCGAGCCCCATCGGCCCGCTCCCCCACTTCGGCCAGGGCGGCCAGAACTGGCCGCCCCTCGGCCAGGTAGCCGGCGACCGCGCTGCGGGCCGGACCTCCAAGCAGACTGATCCTTTCCTTGCGTCCCTTTCCGATGACTCGGACTTCCCCGCGGCGGAGGTCGACCGAACCGACCGAGAGCGAGGCCAGCTCGCTGATGCGAAGCCCGGCCGCGTACGCCACCTCCACGATGGCCACGTCCCTCAGCGCGAGCGCGCGCGACAGCTGGGTGGCGCCGGCAGCCGTGGTCCGTGCCTGCCCCGCCGCCGCGATGAGCGCCTCCGTCTCGCCCACGGACAGCACCGCGGGCAGCCTGCGGGGTTGGCGGGGAGTGGGCAGGGTCGCCACCGGGTTGCCCGAGGTGAGCCCCTGTCGGCTGGTGAACCGATAGAAGGAGCGCAGGCCGGCCAGACGCTGGGCGATCGTGCGTCGACCGTGACCATCCGCCAGTTCAGCCAGGTACATCCGAAGGGCCGTACGGGACGGAGACCGCCAGTCCTCGCCTTCAGGTCCGAGCCAGGCGAGGAAGGCGGTCAAGCCGGTTCGATACGAGCGCACGGTGTCCGTAGAGCCATTGCGCGCTCCGAGAGACGCGAGGAACCGGTCCAGGATCGGGGCCGCGTCACCAAGGTCCACGGCCACTCCGGCCTCACCTGCCAGCGGTGGCCGGGAGCGGCTCATTCCTCGCCGGCGGCCCTGCCACCGGCAACGGCCGATGCCCGCCTGGATCCGCCCCTCCGTGCCCCGCCGCTGACCTTGGCGGCGCGGCCGGTCCGCGGCGCCCGCCGCTTCGATGAAGGCCGCACCAGGGCCTTCGGGTTCGGTTCACCCCCGGCGACGGCCTTCCCGATGAAGTCGCCGGGCGGCAGCTGCGCGGTCGCGCCGCAGACGAGGCAAATGGAGTCATCGCCAGAGCGGGCCACCGGCCCCCCGTCAGAGTCGTGCAGGGCTCCGAGCGGCTCGTGGGAAGTCGTGTAGCGACACTTCGGGTAGCGCGAGCAGCCCCAGAACAGGGAGCCTGTCCGGCGCGCCCGCCGGGTGACCAGGTGCCCCTCGTGGCAGGTGGGACAGGCGACCTCGAAGGCCAGTTGCGGCGGGGGCGGAGGTCCCTCGCGCTTGATGTAGTCGCAGTCGGGGTAGCGCGAGCAGCCCACGAACGGGCCGAAGCGGCCCCGTCGTGCCACCAGCACCCCTCCCTCCGTGGCGCCGCACTTCGGGCAGGACTCCCCCACCGCCGACTGGGCCGTGCCCGGGGCGGCGGCCCCGCCGGAACCGGCCGATCCATCGCCCGAGCCGGGCAGCTCGCGCGTCTCCTTGTGCTCCGGGTAGGTGGAACAGGCCAGGAACTCACCGTAGCGGCCCAGGCGAACGACCATCGGGTGTCCGAGCGAGCAGACCTCGTTCGAAGGTCGCGTCGTGAAGTCGGCCCGTCGCAGCTCCTTTGTCTTCTCCTCGATCCGCGCCCTGAACGGCGTGTAGAACTCGCGGACCACCGGGACCCAGGCCCGCCGGCCGCTCGCGACCTCGTCGAGGTCGTCCTCCATTCGGGCCGTGAACTCCAGGTCCACGAACTCGCCGAAGTGGCAGACCAGGAGATCGGTGACGATCTCGCCGACTAGCTCCGGGTGCAGCCGCCGGTCCTTGACCCTCACGTAGCCCCGGTCGAGGATCGTGGAGATGGTCGCGGCGTAGGTCGACGGTCGACCGATGCCGTGCTCCTCGAGGGCCCTGATCAGGCTGGCCTCGGTGTAGCGCGGCGGCGGCTCGGTGAAGTGCTGCAGGGGCGCGACGCTCTCGACATCGGTCACGTCGCCCGAGGAGAGCGCGGGCAGTCGGCACTCCGCCTCTTCCTCGGTGTCGTCGGTCCCCTCGACGTAGACCCGGGCGAACCCGTCGAACGTGGTCCGCGTGGCGGTGGCGCGCAGCTCGTACGGCCCAGCCTTCAGCTCGGCAGTGGCGGTCTCCATCTCCTTCGCTGCCATCTGGCTGGCGAGGGCTCGCTGCCAGATGAGCCGGTAGAGCCGGGCCTCGTCGCTGCCGAGCCTGCCGGCGAGCGCGTCGGGATCCCGGTGGAACGACGTCGGCCGGATCGCCTCGTGCGCTTCCTGGGCGCCGCGCATCTTCGTCTTGAACGCCCGGCCACGCGGCGTCGTGTACTCGGGACCGAACCGACCCTCGATGACGCGCGCAGCCTCGGCCATGGCCTGGCTCGACAGGGCCACCGAGTCCGTTCGCATGTACGTGATCAGGCCGACCTGGCCCTCGTCCGTCTCCATTCCCTCGTACAGCCGCTGGGCCGCGCTCATGGTCCGCCGGGGCGAGAAGCCGAGCTTGCGGCTCGCCTCCTGCTGCAGGCTCGAGGTCGTGAACGGTGGAGCCGGGTTGCGACTGGTCTTCCGGACCGCCGCCTCGGTCACGACCGGGTGGGAGGCGCGAATCGCGGCGGCGTGGCGCTCGGCGGTCGTGCCGTCGCCGATTTCAGGCTTGCGGCCGCCGACCCGGACGAGATCCGCTTCGAACGTCTCGCCGGCCGGAGTGACGAGCACAGCCTTGAGTGTCCAGTACTCCCGGGCAACGAAGGCCCGGATCTCGCGCTCGCGATCGACGACGAGCCTGACGGCGACCGACTGGACGCGTCCGGCCGAGAGCCCGGCGCGGACCTTGCGCCACAGGAGCGGGCTGAGCGTGTAGCCGACCAGCCGGTCCACGACTCGGCGAGCCTGCTGGGCATCGACCAGGTTCTCATCGATCTGGCGTGGCGCCGCGAAGGCGGCCTTGATCGCGCTCTCGGTGATCTCGGCGAACGTCACGCGAACGGTCTTCTCAGGCGCGAGGCCCGCGGCCTCGGCCACGTGCCAGGCGATTGCCTCGCCCTCCCGGTCGAGGTCGGTCGCGAGGAAGATCCTGTCCGCGGACGCCGCTGCCTTCCGGATGGCGGACACCTGTCTGCGCCGGTCGGCCACGACCTCGTAGACCGGGGCGAAGTCGTGGTCAACGTCCACGCCGAGGTTGTTCTTGCCGGGGTTCTCGGGCAGGTCGCGGACATGGCCGTACGAGGCGAGCACGGTATAGCCCGGGCCGAGGTACCGCTCGATCGTCTTCGCCTTGGCCGGCGACTCGACGACCACGAGGTTACGAGTCATCCGCGGGAGTCTAGCATCAGCCCCTCATCGGGCCGCGCCGGGCGACGGACGAAGGGTTGCGCGCTCGAAGCTGCAGCCGAATGCCGGTTCCGGGCGGACCTGCGCCGAGGCGGGTCAGGCCGACCCGGTCCCCGTCAGCCGTAGAAGTCGATGGATACCCGGACGCTGTTCGATGCCCAGACTCCGATTCCTACCCGGCCGAAGTACGGATTCATGATGTTGTAGTAGTGCTCGCAGCGGCACCAGTACTCGTTCTGGTAGAAGACCTCGATATCGATCATGCCGCCCTGGCCCGAGTTGCCGGGCGAGGCGATGTTCTCGCCCCATGAACCACCGCAGTAGCCCTGGGCGCACAGGCGCGAGTGCGGGTTGGTCCCGTTGAGGTAGTGGTCCAGCAGCCCGTGGTCCGCCATGTACTTTGCGTAGGGCCGCGAGACCTTGTTGGAGATGCCGGCATCGAGGCTCAGCCGCCCCTGTGCCGGCAGGGTGTGGTGGGTCTCGGTGCTGCAGGCTCCGCCCGAGGTCACCCACCCGCCCGTGCGAGTGCAGTTCATCAGGCTCAGGTAGTAGACCTCGGACTGGTACCAGGGCGAGGTCGACGAGGCCACCCCGCCGGATCCGAAGCTGATGATCCGCTGCGTCGGGGCCTTCACGGTGAAGGATGCGCTGGCTGCCGCGTCGATGTGCATCCCCGTGGCCGACCTGGCGGCCGTGGAAACCTTCGCTACGACCGTCGAACCAACCTTGAACGAGGAGCGCGGGGTCAGGACGAGCACGGTGTCGTTCTCGGCCCAGTACAGGCTGCCGGAGACCGCCCTGCCGCCGACCGTCACCGAGAACGCGGCGGCGGTCGCCTTCTCGTCCATCGCGGTGGTGAAGCGGACGGAGACCGGCTGGTTGGTGTCCTCGGTGTAGGTCCCGTCCTGCGGCCGGAACCGCACGACCGCGGGGGCCTGCAGGGTCTGAACCTGTAGCGGGGCTACCGGCTGGAGGGTCGCGCCGGAGGTGTCCGTGCCGCCGTCCGCCATCGAGACCTGGTAGGTCGTGTCGCCGGCCAGGGCCTGCTTGGGCGTCATCGTGAAGACCTGCGAGGCGGCGTCGGTCGGGTCGTCGCCCGTGATGGTCACGTCAACCTGGGGCGTGATACCGAAGCGGGTCAGGACTGTGGAGAGCTTCACCGGGCGGTTGAAGGTGAGCTGGAACGCCGTGTTGGGGCCGGCCAACCCGCCGACCGTCAGGGTCGCGGCGATCGTGCCCGACGTCGGCGAGCCCGACTGGAACGAGGTGTGGATCTCGGTTCCGAGCATCAGGCCTTCCTGGTCCATCGCCGAGCTCGAGACATCCACCGTGTAGTTGGTGTAGGGATCCCAGTGGCCGGACGGAACGATCGAGAGCACCTGCGAGCTGGCGTCCCAGTCGAGGTGGAAGGCGACGTCCGGCGACACCCTCAGCGCGTCGGCAACCGACCCCTCATTCATCGGCTTCGTGAAGTTGACCTGGAAGGGGGCGTCGAGGGGCAGGCCGGTCTCCATCTGGAGCGGATCGGCCTGAGGGGCGAGGGGGACATAGGTGGGCAGGCTCTCTCCGGCCGCGACCTGCTTGCCCGGGAGCCCCAGCAGGAGCAGGCTCGCGATCGTGGCCACGCCCACGCCGACCAACGCGATCTGGAGTAGACCCCGACGGCGGGCAAGGACTCGGAAGCCATGACTGCCGGTCACCGGCGAGGCCATCCGAGCAGCCAGGTCCTTCCGCAAGATCACCCTCCACGTGCGGCGGGATGCCGCTTTGCACCCGGTCCGGTCCGAGGTTACCACCCAATCGAGGAACGCGACAAACGGGCCAGATCGGGCTGCCTGCTCCGGTAGGCGTCCGGAGGCTCGGCTGACGGGACCCTTCGCTCAGGCAGTGGCAGACCCAGCCGCCTGCGGGCCGCCCGGCTCACGGGCCGACTCGTGAGACGCGGATCGGACCCCGAGCCAGCGCGCCCACCGGCATGTAGCGGCCGCCCGACCAGTCCACGAGCCCACGCAACTCGAGCAGCGTGAGGGCACTCAGCACGGCTGCTCCCGCCAGACCAGTGCGCTCCGACAGGCTGTCTGCAGTGGCCGGTCCGTTGGATAGCTGGGTGGCCAGCTCCCGCTCCACGGGACCCAGGGACGCGATGACGGCTTCGAGGCCGACGGATCGACCGTCGGCGGGAGCAGGCTTCCCGGCCGAACTCCGACTCGGCGGCGATGCGGTCGACGCCTCGGTTGCGTCGGAGGCCAGCTCCAGGTCCTCCAGCAGCTCCGGGATGCCACAGACCACGCGGGCCTGCCCCGGGAAGGATCGCAGGAAGGCGTTGCAGCCTGCGCTCTGGGGCGAGTCGATGGCGCCGGGCACGAGGAAGCACTCCCGGCCCTGCTCCAGCGCCCAACCCGCCGTTATGAGGGCTCCGCTCCGCTGTCCGGCCTCCACGACGACGACCGCGTCCGAGAGCCCGCTGATCACCCGGTTTCGCCGCGGGAACGTGCCACGAGTCGCGGGCGTCTCCGGCGGCAGCTCGCTCACCAACGCTCCACCGGCAGCGACGATTGCCTCGGCCAGGCGCTCGTGCGCTCTTGGGAACAGCCGAGCGTGACCACCGCCCAGCACGCCGACCGTGGGCAGGCCCTCACCGACCACGGCCGCGTGGGCGGCGCCGTCGATCCCGACCGCCAGCCCTGAAACGACAACCCCGCCGGCCCTCGCAATGGCGGACGCCGTCCATGCAGAAACCAGGCGCCCCTTGTCGGAGGGGCGGCGAGTGCCGACAACTCCAACCACGCGGGGCCCGGCCAGGCATTCGATCGATCCCCGGAAGAACAACAGGGGCGGCGGCAAATCCACCCGCCGCAGCCTGGCCGGGTAGGCCGCGTCCTCCAGGGTCACGACATGAATCCCGAGCGAACTGATCAGCTCCGGCAACCGGCTGCCCATGGTCGCCGTTTCACAGATCCTTCGAGCCAGGTCCAGCCTGGACGGCTGCCGCTCGCGCGGCTCGTGGCCCGGGCTGGTTGTCGCGGTCTCGAGTTCGCGGCTCGTGCCGCCGACAGCGAGCACCTCGCAGAGCCTTGCCGCCCCCGCGGGTCCCGATGCAGCTCGGAGCACGGCCTGGGCCGAACCGAAGGCGGCCAGGAGAGATTCGAACGTGATGGGGCCCAGCCCGCTCACGCTCAGGAGGACCATCCATGCCTCGCGCTCGTCCTCGGCGCAGTCTCGAGCCGGTGGCGATGGCGCCGGCGGAAGCTCGATCGATGGCATGTTCATCGTCCCGGTGGGAGACGCCGTGAACTGGCCTTCTGCCGCGTCCCGCGGCGCCAGCGACCCGAGCGTCTGCACACCGAGCATCCTCTAGACGACCGCTGCCATGCCGCGACGGCTATGCGAGGGCAACCTGAAGCGTGCGGCTTCGTCCAGGTGAGCGTTCTCCACGCGCTCGCATCCGGCCAGGTCGGCAGCCGTCCGGGCGACTCGGAGGAGCCGCTCCATCCCGCGTGCCGACCAGCCTTCGAGCTCGGCGAGGCTTATGACATGAGCCTGCTCCGGCGGTCCCAGTCGACACGCGGACCGAAGGGCGCGGCCCGTCAGCCGGGCGTTGGGGAAGCCCGAACGCTCGAGCTGGCGCCGCCGGGACTCGGCGATTCGGCGCGCGACCGCAGCGCTGTCCTCCGGTTGGGCAGAGCGCACGTACTCCTCCGGTCGGACTCTCGGCAGGTGCACCCACAGGTCGATACGGTCACGCAGGGGTCCCGAAACGCGGCCCGCGTAGCGTTCCACGGCCGCCGGCTGGCAGCGGCACCTACCGTCCGGGTCACCGGCGAAACCGCACGGGCAGGGGTTCATGGCGGCGATCAGCTGGAATCGTGACGGGAACACGGCCACGCGACCCACGCGCGCGATGGAGACCCGGCCGTCCTCCAAGGGCTGCCTCAGGGCCTCCAAGGTGGACCTGTCGAACTCGGGCAACTCGTCGAGAAAGAGCACTCCGTCATTGGCGAGTGTCACCTCGCCGGGTGACAGGTGCGGCCCGCCTCCCACCATCCCGGCGTAGGAGATGGTGTGGTGGGGAAACCTGAACGGCCGGCTCCTGAGCAACCTCTCGATCGGAGAGGAGCCGGCCACCGACGCGATGATCGTGGCCGTGCGTGCCTCTTCGTCGTCCAGCGGAGGCAGCAGGCCCGGGACGGTGCGAGCTAGCAGGGTCTTCCCCGATCCGGGCGGTCCGATCATCAACAGGGAGTGCCCTCCCGCGAGCGCCAGCTCGAGGGCGCGCCTCGCCTCGAGTTGGCCGCGGACCTCCGCCAGGTCGGGACAGCAGGCGCTCCCCCGGTCGGCTGGCGCCTGCTCCTCGCCAACCTCGGCGGCCAGTTCCGACCGGGGGGGTCGACGGCGCGAGCGGCCGTGGACGCGATCCCGCACCAGGGCAGCCGTCTCCGCCAGCGTGGCCGCCGCGACGACCTCGATGGCGCCCGCCAGCTCGGCCTCGCGGGCTGCTTCCACGGGCACGACGACGCGGGCCACGCGACGCCGTGACAGCGCCGCGACCATGGGCAGGAGGCCCCGGATCGGCCGCAGCTCGCCACCAAGGGATAGCTCACCGAGGACCGCCCAGCGACCCACGGCCTTGACCTGCTCGGATCCGACCAGGATGCCTAGGGCGATCGCCAGGTCGAGCGAAGCTCCGCTCTTGCGCATATCGGCCGGCGCAAGGTTGACGGTGATGCGGCGGGGCGGGTATTCGTAGCCGCTGTTGCGGATTGCGCCGCGGACCCTCTCGCGCGCCTCCTGGAGGGCAGTGTCCGCCAGGCCGACGATCGCAAAGCCGGGCAGGCCCGGGGCGACGTCCACCTCTACGCGGACGGGACGACCCTCCAGCCCCTGGAGTGTTGCGGACAGCAGCGAAGCCAGCACCCGGCGAGGCTAGGTTCGCTCGCTCAATCTTCGCTTATGCCTGCTCGGCTGTCGCACGGGGCAGCTCCGGGGGCCGGCTGAAGGTGGAGGGCTACTCCCGGCCGCGAGCGGCGGCCGACTTCTCGTCCAGGTCCTTGTCCAGCGCCCTCGCGAAATCGAGGATGCTCCGGCCCAGGGCCGAGTCGGCCGCGGCCGTCATGACCGGCGTCCCGCTGTTGAGAGCCCTCATGGCGAGCCCGTACTCGTTGACGATCTGGAAGTCCACGTGACGCTTGAGGGCGCTCTCCGCATTGTTGATGCTGATCCCGGTCACGGCGTTGGCCCGGTTCAGGACGAGCCTCGCCTTGTCGGCCGAGTAGCCAAGATGGTCGATCGTCTCGAGTAGGAGCCGAACGTTCTTGAGGCAGGGGAGGTCCGCCATCATCACGACGCAGATGGAGCTCGCCAGGTCCATCAGCCTCAGGTTGATTTCGTCCAGCCTCTTGTCGATGTCCACGACGATGTAGTTGTACTCAGAGGAGAGCAGGCCGATGATCTCCGGCAGAAGCTCGCTCGTCACGAGCTCGGCCATCTCCGGCGACGGCGGGCACAGGAGCAGCTGGATGCCCGACTCGTGCTCGACAAGGACCTGGTGGACCAGCTCGAGGTCACGCGACGGGGCAGTCGCAAGGTCGACCAGGCTCATGCGGTCCAGGGGGAGGTCCAGGAACACTCGGAGGTCGCCGAACTGGACGTTGCCGTCGATGAGGCAGACCCTGCGGCCGAGGGCCCGGTGCAGGGCGATGGCCGTGTTGATGGCCAGCGTGGTCGTCCCCACTCCGCCCTTGGCGCCGTAGAACAGGATGAGGCGGGCAGCCTTGCCGGCACCGAGTGCCCGGCGGACGGGCGCCGCGGGCGGCTCAATCACCTCGGCGGGGTAGTAGCGCGCGAGCAGGCTGCGAACCCGGGCCATCAGCTCGGCGGCGCGGAAGGGCTTGGTCAGGGAGTCGTCCGCGCCGGAGCGCAGGACGTTCGTCGGCGCGGGCTGGTCCCGATCCAGGAGCACGATGATGGGGGTGTGAGTCCCAGTCGCCTCGGCGGAGCGAACACTGGTGACGAGGGCCTGCCAGTCGGTCCCCAGGAGACCCGCGGAGACGATGAGCACAGCCGGCTTCTCGGCTCCTGCCAGCGTCGCCAGCACCTTGCTGCCGTCGTCCGATAGGATCACCTCGAAGCCGGCCTCGGCGAGCACCTGGTTGATTGCCCGCTGTACGACGGGATCGGGATCAGCTACCAGGATCCTGACGGCCATCACCACACCCTATTCCGTGGCTGAACTGCGCACGGGCCCGATCGGCATGCAACCACCGGTGACGCGGCACCCGGTCCTGCCCGCCGATTATAGGCAGGCCTGGAGCTGCCCGGAACTCGCGCTCGATGGCCCGGAAAGCGGGGCTGCGGAGCGCGTTTCGTTCGATTCTCCGTCCGAAACCCCAGCGGACTACGTAGCCTTGCCCGAGGCCGAGGCCATACCGGTCCGGATCATTCCCGCGACCGGGGCGAGCAGCTGCGTGAACTCCACCGGGATCACGAACTTGGTGGCCGGGCCGGCCCCGAGGGCCTTGAGGGCTTCGAGGTACTGCAGAGTCATGGTCTTCTGATCGATGTTTCGGGCCGCCTGGAAGATGGTCTGCAACGCCTCGCTGAAGCCCTGGGCACGCAGGATGGCGGCCTGTCTGTCGCCCTCGGCTCGGAGGATCGCGGACTGCTTGTCGCCCTCGGCGACGTTGATCGTGGCCTGGCGGGTGCCCTCCGACTCGGTGATGACAGCGCGACGCGTTCGCTCGGCCGAGAGCTGCCGGTTCATCGCCTCCTGGACCGCCGGCGGCGGCAGGATCTCGCGGATCTCGACGGTGGTGACCTTTCCGCCCCAGCGCTCGGTCACCTCGTCCAGCTTGAGGCGGAGGGTCTCGTTGATTCGTTCACGCTGGCTCAACACATCGTCGAGGGGGATGTCCCCGATGACGGACCGCAGGGAAGTGGCGGCCACGCCCTGCAGGGCACCGGGGAAGTTGGCGACGTTCACTATGCTCATCAAGGGATCGACGATCTTCCAGTAGATGAGGAAGTCCACGCTGAGAGGCGCGTTGTCCTTGGTGATGGCCGTCTGGCGCGGGACCTCGATGAACTGCTCTCGCAGGTCCACCTTGGTGCCCTGATCGACGATCGGGATCAGGAAGCGGAGGCCCGGGTCGCGGACCAGGCCGGGATTGGTCTGGCCCCAACGTTTCACGACCATCCGCTCCCACTGGGCCACCACCCTGAACGACGTGACCGCGAAGAAGATCACGAAGACGGCCACCACGACGAGGGCGATCAGCGCTACCGGTGCGACGTCCATATCCCTGCTCCTTCTTGAGCTGGCCCTTTGAGGGCGCCAAACGAGATCACTGGGCCGCCCGTTCTGGCGTTCCGGCAGCCTCCACGACCAGGGTCAGACCCTCCTGCCTGATGACTCTCACCATTGTCCCGCGCGGCAAGCTCCTCCCGTCCGCTGCCCTGGCCGTCCAGCTCTCGCCACAGACGAAGACCGTACCGAGGGGCGAGAGGTCGGCCTGCACCTCGCCGCCCTCTCCGATCGGGTTGACCGTGCCCACCATGCCGGACCCAGCCGGCACCGCCAGCCGCCTCATGCTCATCAGTGTCCGGACCAGGACCAGGCCGTACAGCGCGGCCAGGACGGTCATGGTCACGATGATCGGCCAGGCCACGCTGACATCCGGCCGATACGGCCCCGGCGAGCCGTAGAACGCAACAGCGCCCACCAGGAAGATGACCAGCCCGGCCGCCGTGAGGAGCCCGTGGCTCGGCACGCCTGTCTCGAGCACGACCATGACGATCCCGAGCACGACCAGCACCACGCCCAGAATGTTCAGCGGCAGGCTCCCCGACCCGTAGAAGGACAGGGCCAGCGCCAGGGCGCCGGTCAGGCCGACCAGCAGCGTGGGATGGAAGAACTCGACCAGGACGCACAACACCCCGATCACGAGCAGCATGAAGGCAATGTTGGGATCGTCGAGGGTGTGCAGGATCGCCTGGAAGGCGTCTTCGTTGACCGTCACCACGTTGGCGTCCTTCACGTGGATCACGGTCTCGCCGGCGGTTGTCGTCACGGTCTGTCCGTCGACCTGGGACAGGACGTCGTTCACGGACGACGCCAGGCCGTTGACGGCGTGGGCATCCAGTGCGTCCTGGGCCGAGTAGGATCGAGCGCTTTGGACCGTCGAGACGGCCCAGGCCACTGCCAGCGGATGGCGGTGCTGGGCAATACCGGTGATAGTGGCGATGGCATCCTGCATGACCTTGTCGGCCTCGGTCTGGCCATAAACGGAGGCTAGGTCGCTGCCGTTGGCCGCCACCGGAGAAGCGGCACCGATATTGGTGCTCGGCGCCATGTAGGCCAGGTTCGCGGCCAGCGTGATGAACGTTCCGGCGCTCGCCGCCTTGGCGCCGGATGGCCCCACCCAGACAATCGTCGGAACGTCCGCATAAAGGGATTCGACGATCCGCTGCATCGCGGCGCCGCTTCCGCCCAGCGTGTCAAGCTGGATCACCACGACGGCGGCCTTGTCCGACTCCGCCTTTCGGATGGCCCCCGCCACGTGGTCTGCCATGACGTCGTCCACGACACCGGACGTCGGCACAAGCACGACTTCAGGGGCGGCGCCGGCGGCCCCCGGGACTCCCGGCACCGACGCCCCGGGGCTGGGCGGCGCGAGGAGGTAGTCCGCCGAGCCGGTCCTGGAGCGAGCCTGGGTCACGAGCGCCACAAAGGCGACGGCCACGGCAAGCGTCGCCGCCAGGCGCATCACGGCCAGTGCCGGTGACCGTAGGGAGTCCAGGGAGAACCACGCGTCCGGGAGGAAGCCGAGGATCCGCCGGGGTCGCTGCTCGAGCTGGACCGTCCAGGGCAGAGCCTGGATCTCTTCCGGCAGGGGCGGCGTGCGCGAGTTCCGCGCGAAGAGCCGCAATCGTTCCTCGATGTCGACGTCGTCGAGGTCGCCGAACCGGTCAGCGCTCATGCGATGCCCCCTTCCATGGGCCCGATCCGCCGGCGAAGTGCCTGCATCGCGGCATGGAGCCGGGACTTGACCGTCCCCACCGGGATGCCGAGGCGCTCGGCGATCTCAGCCAGCGGCATATCGCCCCAGAACCGCATGATCACCACGATTCGCAACTCATCGCTCAAGACCGAAAGGGCGCGGCCCACCGCGTCGCGCGCGAGCGACGCCCTGAACGGGTCGCCGCCCTCGAGGTCCACCTCGTCGACGTCCACCGTCCGGCGCCGGCTGCGCTGCCGAAGCCGGGTGCGGCACACGTTCACGAGGATCTGGCTGAACCAGGCATGGAATCGGTCGCGCTCTCGAAGACGCGGCCAGCCTCGCCATGCCCGGACCGACGCCTCCTGTACTGCATCCTGGGCTTCCGCGGAGTCCGCCAGGAGGTACCCGGCCAGGCGATAGGCCATGCCCAGCTCGGCCTCCAGGGCGGTGACGAAGACCGCATCTATGGCGCGGCCGGTCTCGGCCGCCTCTCCGGGCGCTGGCGCCGGCCTGGCCGGCAGGTAAGCCTCTTTGACGAACATCCCGGCTTCCGATGGCGGCCCGCTCGGGTCGCTCGTACGTGAGACTCGCAGGTCGGGCGATCGGTTCACCTGTGCGACGCCAAATCCGCGCCGTCCCGGTGGGGGCCTCCTGGCCAGCCGCCAGCGGCCAGCGAGTCCAGGACCAGGCGGCTCCACGTCTCCATTTGGTCGTAGGCCTGACGGACCAGGGTCAGCGGCTCGAACGCGCCGCTCAGCTTGTCACGTTCCCGGACCGACACCGACCGCCCTGCCGCGTCCGCCACGTAGACGAGGCCCAGGTGGTGGCGTCCAACCTCGACCGTGTCGTCGTTGAGGAGACCGACAAACTCGAACTCGGGGATGAAGTCGGACTCGATCTCCTCGAGCCACTCGCGGGCGAGACCACCGGTCGGGCTGGCGTCGCCCGGGTTCAGGTGGCCACCGATCCCGATCGAGCACAGGTCGTGCAACCTGGGATCGCCGCCGGCCCGGCTCCTCCGCATCAGGAAGAGGCGATCGCCGTCCCGGAGGACCAGGTACGGGATGATCTGCTTCAGGCCGGCGTCGCTCTCCGCCCGCGACCGCGGCACGTAGCCACCGTCCACCTCGATGCAGCGCATGGCCGCCGCGAGCCCGTCCCGTCGCACGCCAAGCCAGCCCTGTCCGTCGCCGAACAAACGATCGCGGGCCACGACATAGACCTGCTCGTCGGGATCGGTCATCGCCCGTCCGCGTCCGCCAGGCGTCCTCGGGCGGCCTCGAACCGGGCGAGCAGCCCAGCCACGTCCGGCCCCGGCTGGCGCTCCAGGAGGACCAGCCACTCGTCGAGCATCGACCGCATCGTCCGCAGCCGCACCGAGATGGCCGGGGCGTTTGTCGCGGCCAGGCCCGCCCCCACCGCCGGCTCGCCGTGCGCCAGTCTGGTCATGCCCGCCCAGCCCGGGGACGCCACGGCTTCCGCCGCCCACCAATCCTCGCGCTCGGGCTCGCCGACGCCGCCGGCCACCGCTTCGATTAGAGCCGCGGCAACGATCAGGGGCAGGTGGCTGACGGCCGCCACCGCGGCGTCGTGAGCGGCCGCCTTCATGGGGACCGGCACCGCCCCGCATGCGTCGACCAGCTCGCCTACGCGCTCCGCGTCACCGAAGCGGGCTCGCTCACCCAGTACCGTCACCCACGGCCGGCCGAGAAACAGGTCGGGTCGGGCCGCGCCGTGGTCATCGACCTCGAGGTCTACTACCGGATGGCCGCCGATGAAGGGCAGGCTCAGCCGGTCGGCCGCGGCCACGATCGTGGCCTTGGCGCTGGCCACGTCAGTAACCGTGCAGTCCTCCGGCAGTCGACCGCGCAGCCGGCCGCCGAGAGCTTCGACGAGATCCAAACACTCCAGCGGCGGCGCGGCAAGGATTACCAGCTCCGCCCCCGCGATGGCCTCCTCGAGCGACGCCGCGACCGACGCGAGTACCCCGTCGGACACAGCCTGCGCCAAGGACCCTGGATTGCGGCTCCAGGCGCTGACGTGCCACGTCCGGTCGCCGGCATGCGAGTCGAGGGCGCGGGCAATCGACCCTCCAATCAGGCCGAAGCCGAGGATCGAAACGCGCACGAGGCCATTATCGCCGCGTGCGAGGGGCTCGGTCTGCGGTCAACAACCAGCGGCGCCCTCGGGGCCGGATCCGGGCGGTCTCCCCGCAGCCTCGGGCCCACGCTCAAGCGTGGCGGTGGAGAGCCTGACGCAGGTGCCAGCCGTCGAACCAGGCGGCCTTCTCAGGCCGGCTTCCGCCGCCTCGCGCCCTGTCGCCGGTCGGAGACGCGCCGGTCGCCCTCCGGCGGAGGACCGGCCTTCAGCATCCTCCGGTGGTAGATGCGCCGGTCCACGGCCCGCCGGTCGTCGTTCAGTGGCGCTCCGCAGCGGGGGCAACGCCGCTCCTCGCGCAGCAGCTGGTC
>Ga0182021_10005595_pt1 | contig 14900 bp, 7 predicted proteins | sample 612E3MmetaG_FD_120493 | JGI IMG/M metagenome (GOLD analysis project Ga0182021, IMG submission 120493) | Permafrost microbial communities from Stordalen Mire, Sweden - 612E3M metaG (Illumina Assembly) | ecosystem: Environmental > Terrestrial > Soil > Wetlands > Permafrost | place: Sweden... | reverse complement strand
TCGTCCTTGTCTTCGGGGTTGGCACCCGCGTAGTCACCTTTGCCCGCGACCAGCTTGGCGTGGTGTTCGTCGAAGGTATCGGAGATGTACTTGAGGAAAACGAGGCCGAGGACGACGTGCTTGTATTCCGCAGCGTCCATGTTGTTGCGCAGTTTGTCGGCGGTCAGCCACAGCTTGGCCTCGAACCCGAGGGTGGCTCCCGACTGCTTGGTCTCCGTGGCGGCTTCGTTCGTCACCTGGGTCTTGGTCGCTGACCTGGGGGCGCGCTCGCTACGTTTCGCCACGGTTCATCCCCAGGTTTCGGCGCACGCAAAAGTCCATCGCGGCGCATGATATCACCTGGGGCGGAGGTTGTAATCGCCTCAGCGACGGTGGCTGTATCGCCCGACCAACTGGGGCAACGCCTTGCCCTCCAGAACCAGCGCACTCACGCGGTTCCGCCTGTTTCTCGGTCTTTTACGGACAGGTAATCGGCACGGCTGGGCTCGGCGCGACGAAGGTCGGGTTCTGCGCGGCCGCCTTGGCTGTCAGAGTGCCATTGTGGGCAGTATGACCGGTGGTGGTCACGGAGTCCGCCGCACTGGTGGCGGTCGCAGCATCATCGAACTTCCAGTAACCGACCAAGCCGGCTTCGTTGCCCACCATCGGCTTTTTGTAGTTGGCCAGGATGTCAGCCGCACTGCGGGCCACGTTCCACACGCGGAATTCGGCAAATTCGCCATTGAAGCAGTTCGGTGCTGGTTTGTTGGTGGGGTTGCAACCGATGTACAGGGTCGCCTGGGTGGTGTTGAGCGCCGGGATGGCCGTCGTTGCGTTGTCGGTGATCTTGGCGACACCGTTGACATAGGTCACGAGCGCTTTTTGATCCCAGGTCATTGCGACGTGCACCCACTGGGCGGTCGACGAGTTGATTCCCAGATCAGCGCCCGTGTCGTCGTTGAGCCCATTGGTGAACGGGTTCAGCGTGGCGTGATTGCTCGTGCTCCCGGTTACGTTGTTAGTGCCGAAGTCGAGACCGAATGTCGAGTCCGATGTGGCTCCCGTGGCTAGGCCGATATAGTAGACCTCATTTTTTTCACCGACCCAGTCCGTGGTCTTGATGTAAGCCCAGAACTCGACAGTGCGCGCCGAGTTTCCAATGGGCAAGTCGGTCTTCATGTCGACTTCGACATGTGAGTAGGCCGTGTCTGCGGCCGAGCCAGTCGCGTTGGAACTCAGCGAAAGCACGCGAGGCGCGCAGGCCCCTGTGCTCGTGGATCCGCCGCTGCTTGCGCTCGTGCTGCTGGTCCCGCCTTGGCTGCCTCCTGTGCTACCGCCTGCGGCTGAACCTCCGGTTGCAGAGCCCGAGGCGCCGGCACCGCCACTGGTGGCACCGCCTGTCTTGGTTGCGCCGCCGGCAAGGGAGCCGCCGGCCACGGTGGCACCGCCAGGAGCCGAGCCGCCTGCTGCACTCGTGCCACCGGCTGCTGAGCCGCCGGCCACGGTTGCGCCGCCCGCAGCCGAACCGCCTGCTGCAGTTGCGCCGCCGGTGGCTGAGCCGCCTGCTGCGCTTGCGCCGCCAGTGGCCGAGCCACCGGATGCACTTGTGCCGCCAGCAGCCGATCCCGCGCTCGCGCCGATCCCGCCCGACTGTGTCGAGCCGCCAGTCGAAGGAGACGTGCTGCTGCCACCGGCACCATTGCCTGCGCTCCCAACCACGCTGCTGCCTGCGCTGCCAGCTGCGCCGTTGCCAGCGCCGCCACCCGTGGTGGAGTGGATCGTGCCACCCGACGGAGCCTGGCCGTTGTTGTTCGAGCCGCAGCCAACACTCACGGCCGCCGCGTACCACAGCCCGAAAGCGGCCATGATGCCAAAGCGAAGTTTCGCCATTTCAATCCGTCCAGTTTGCATTGCATTCATCCTTCATGAAAAGCAGGGGTCTCGGCACTACCGGCGCATCGAAGCGCGAAGTGTATCATGTCTTGCCTCACGCCATTCTCAATCACGCCATCCGAGCGGTGCGCCACCAGAACGCGGCGCGACCATAAAGGTCAGGGCAACGATTCCGCTTGCTCACGTCTCTCATGGTGACACCATCAGCAAGGGGGATTCCTCATGAATCGGTTCTCCGTCCTTGTCGTCTTGGCGTGTTGTCTGGGCTCCTCTGCCTGTAGTTCATGCTCAAGACGTGGCTCACCGTCGGGAACAGGTGGAACCACAGACGGAACTACCGGCGGAACTTCTGGCACCGGTGGTACCGCGCCAACCGGCGGAACCACCGGCACCACCGCAATCTCTACGGGAACCAGTGTGCCTGGGCCGTGGCAATCGCGCGGCGTGGGCGGCGGTGGTGCGCTTTTCGTGCCCGAGATCAGCCCCTTCGACCAGCAGATCTACATGTCGACCGACATGGGTGCGGTTTTTCATTCCAGTGACTTTGGCGCGACCTGGACGACCATCGATTTTCGTGCGCTGGGCGGCGGGGCCAACGCCCAAATTCGTTTCACCTCCGCCGCGACAACGCTGTACGGGATCCCGTCGGTTTCTGAATCGCCCACGCTGTTCGCTTCGACCAATGGGGGCACGAGCTTCAAGCTCGCGGCCGGCAACGGCACGGACTTGCTCTACCTGGAAGTGGATCCGACGAGCACGCAGCGCCTGCTGGTGGGCGACTATGGCACCCTGTATTTCTCAAGTAATGGTGGCGCCACGTTGGCCTCGGTCTACACGGCCGCGGATTCCGGCGCTGGCGTGATCCTGGGCGGAGCATTCTGGGACGGCACCACAATCTATGTGGGGACCAACGACGGTCTGCTGGTCTCGACCAACAACGGCGCCAGCTTCGCCTTGCAGTCCCATGCCGGCATCAAGAGTGGGGAAGTGATTGTGTCGTTCGCCGGGGCCAAGACGGCGACCACCACGCGTTTCTTTGCTGTCACCGCGGGCTCGGGCGATGCATGGGCCGGCATTTCAGGCTGCGAGCTGTACGGGTCCGCCTCCATCGGCGTGTATCGGCTGGATGTGGGCGACACGAACTGGACGGACCTCACCGCGAATCTTCCGGCCGGCCAGGCCCCAGCGTTCGTCGGTATGGCCAAAGACGATATTACTATCGCCTACGTGGCCGGTTCCGACACGGGGACCGGGGCACCGAGCGTCTGCAAGACCACTGACGGCGGGGCGCACTGGTCGAACGTCTTTCAGACTACCGCCAACGCCAATATCGCCACGGGTTGGTCCGGCAGCGGCGGAGATGAGAATTGGGGTTTCGGCGAGTGCGCGGAAGGGTTCGCCGTGCTCAAGACCAACGCCAATAGCGTCGTCATGACCGACATGGGGTTCGTGCACGTGACCTCCGACGGCGGCGCGCACTGGCACCAGGCCTACGTCAATCCCCTCGACGAGAATCCCCAAGGCGCGGCCACGCCGAAGGGCAAAGCCTACCGGACCTCGGGCGTGGAGCAGACCTCGGGCTGGTGGATGACTTGGGCGGATGCCAGTTCGATTTTCGGCTCACTGACCGACATCAAGAGCGTGCGCTCCAAAGATGCAGGCGTGCATTGGATGCGCGAGTCCAACAATGGTCTTACCCTGAACACCACTTACCAGACGGTGCTGCATCCCACCTCGGGAGTGATGTACGCGGCCACATCGTCGGTGCATGACATGTACATGAGCTATCGGCTTACCGACGCGACTCTGGACAGCGGCAGTGGGGCCATCATGCAGTCGACAGACGGCGGCGCCCACTGGACGACGGTGCATAGTTTTGGACACCCGGTGATCTTTTTGGCCATCGATCCCAGCGACGGCAAGAGCATGTACGCCAGCGTGGTCCACAGCACGCAAGGAGGCATTTTTCACACCAGCCAGCTCGACCAAGGAGCAGCGGCGACCTGGAGCAAACTCACGAACCCAGCGCGCACCCAAGGCCATCCCTACAACATCGTGGTGCTCAAGGACGGTACGTTGGTGGCCACCTATTCTGGGCGGCGCACCACCGCGTTCACGGATTCTTCGGGCGTGTTCGTGAGCAGCGACGGCGGGACGACCTGGATCGATCGCTCCGACTCCAACATGCACTACTGGACCAAAGACATCGTCATCGACCCCAACGATTCTGCGCAACAGACCTGGTACGTCGGCGTGTTCCAGCAGTTTGGCGGGGTGGGGCCCACGGGCGCCAATGGGCTGTATCGAACCACCGATCGCGGTCAGCACTGGACGCACCTTTGGCAGGGCGACACTGAAGACTACAACGTGGAATCCTGCACCATCGACCCAGGCAATCCCAACCACATGTTCATGACCACCGAGACCAACGGACTGTGGAGCACCAGCAATCTCTCGGCCGCATCCCCCACGTTCGTTGCGGATCCGGACTATCCCTTTGCGCACCCGATGCGTGTCTTCTTCAATCCCTACAAAGCCGGCGAAGTGTGGGTGGCCAGCTTTGGCGGCGGCTTGCGGGTGCGGACGTACTGAGCAGGTTGCACGCGGAAAGCACAGATGATTCCTTGACTTCATGGGTTCTTGCCCGCATCACTACTGGCGTAGTTAGTAACCAACCTCGAAGTGGTCGTCTCGGATCGTTGCGCGAAAAGGCAGGCTCGGATGGCGTCTCTCGGGGACAACCGAGAGAAAAATGAATACCATCAGCTCCTTTTCCCAACTCGAGATCATCGAACCCATTCGGCGTGCGCTTCACACCGAGGGCTACAGCGTGCCCACGCCCATCCAGGCGCAGGCCATTCCGCTGCTTCTGGCCGGCCGCGATCTACTCGGCTGCGCGCAGACCGGCACCGGCAAGACTGCGGCCTTTGCCATTCCCATCCTGACCCGCCTGGCCGGCACTGCACGGCGCGAGGGTCTGCGCGGACCACGCGCCCTGGTGCTGGCGCCCACGCGCGAGCTGGCCTCCCAGATCGGCGAAAGCTTTGCCACCTACGGCCGCCATCTTCCGCTGCGCCACGTGGTGGTGTTTGGCGGCGTCGGTCAGAAGCCGCAAGTGGACGGCATCCGGCGCGGGGCCGAGATTCTGGTGGCCACTCCCGGTCGCCTGCTCGATCTCATGCAGCAGGGACATGTGCGGCTGGATGGCGTCGAGGCGCTGGTGCTCGACGAGGGCGATCGCATGCTGGACATGGGTTTCATCCAGCCCATCCGCCGTATCGTGGCCGCAGTGCCGCGGCAGCGCCAGACCATGCTCTTTTCGGCCACCTTGCCTCCTGACATCGTGGCGTTGGCCAGCGGCATGTTGCACAACCCAGCGACGGTCTCGGTCACGCCCACGGCCAGCACGGCCGAAAAGGTCAGCCAGTGGGTGCTGCACGTGCAAACCAACAACAAGCGCAACCTGCTGGCCGAGGTGCTGCGCGATCGGGCCATGGCCCGCGTGCTGGTCTTCACCCGCACCAAGCACGGCGCCAACCGCGTGGCCGAGCATCTCAATCGGGGCGGAGTGTGCACCGAGGCCATCCACGGCAACAAGAGCCAGTCGGCGCGCGAGCGCGCCCTGGCCGGCTTCAAGAAGGGCAACGTGCGCGTGCTGGTGGCCACCGACATCGCGTCGCGCGGGATCGACGTGGACGGGATCACCCACGTGATCAACTTCGAGCTACCCAACGAGCCGGAGAGCTACGTGCACCGCATCGGCCGCACCGGGCGCGCCGGCGCCGCCGGGATCGCGTTGTCTTTCTGCGACCCCAGCGAGCGCACCTTCTTGCGCGACATCGAGCGGCTCACCCGCGCACGCCTGCGTGTGGTGGAGAGCCACCCCTACAGCGATCAGCAGCGTACTTCCGGCGCCATAGCGTTCAGCTGAGCGCGATCCTGCGAGAGATCAATTCACGACCGGTCCTGGCGTCTGTTCGTCGGGCCGGGACTCGCTCCTCGGTTCCGGCGCAGTTTCCGCCACGGGCGCCTGCGCCAGGGTTTGTTCCAGACGCTCCAAGCTTGGCGGTTTGGCCAGATGTTGATCGAACCCGGCCTCCGACGCTCGTAGCACGTCTTCGGGCTGGGCGTATCCGCTCAGCGCCACGAGGTAGGCGCCGCCGAGGGCGTTGTCAGCCCGGAAGGCACGCGCAACCTCGAACCCGTCCATGCCGGGAAGTCCGATGTCGCAGAAGACAACCTCGGGCCGGTACTTGCGGGCCTTGGCGATGCCAGCGGGTCCATTGTAGGCGACCTCGACCTCATGCCCGCCGAACTCGAGCGCCTCGCGCAGGCTGTCGGCCGCGTCGATGTTGTCCTCGATGATGAGCACGCGCCGGCGGCCGCTGGAGGCCGGAGTGCGGGCGCGTCCATGCCCGACGGACGCGGCCTCCTCCGTCGCGAGCGGGAGGCGCACGACGAACTCTGCCCCTTGGCCTAGCCCAGCACTGTGCGCGCTGATCGTGCCTTGGTGGAGTTCGACCAGCGCCTTTACCAGGGCCAGCCCGAGGCCCAAGCCGCCCTTGCTGCGATCGAGCGTGGCATCAGCCTGCGCGAACGGCTGGAAGAGACGCGCCAGCATCTCCTGGCCCATGCCCACGCCGGTGTCGGCCACACGAAGCACGGCCCGCTTGCTTTCGCGGTCCACCGACGCGGAAACGCGCGTGCGGCCGCCCGGCCCGGTGAACTTGACTGAATTCTGCAGCAGATTGCCAACGATCTGGGCCAGCCGGTTTTCGTCCCCGCTGACAAACACGGGCTCGGGCGCGGGAACAAACTCGATGTGCACCTCGTTCTTGTCGAACTGGGGGCGATGATCATCCATTGCACGCCGCACCAGTTCGTTGAGTTCCAATCGCCGCCGCTGCAACGTGAGCTTGTTGCGCGAGATCCTTGTCGCGTCGAGCAGGTCGTCGACCAAGCGAGCAAGCTGTCCGACTTGTCGGGCGATCACCGCCTGCGCGCGCCGGGCCTGTTCGCCGCCGGGAACCGCGTGGTCGAGGATGTAGAGGCTGTTGGTGATGGGCGCGAGCGGATTGCGCAACTCGTGCGAGAGCACGGCCAGAAAGTGGTTCTTGTTGCGATCCGACTCGGCCAACGCCTCAGCCGCCTCGTGATAGCGCGCGTCGCTTTGCTGACGTGCCTGTTCCGCGCGCTTGCGCTCGATGATGGTCCAGGCCACATCAGCCAGGTGCGCGACGATCTGGACGTCGCTGGCTGTGTAGTCGCTAGGCTTGTTGCCAACCCCAACCATGGCCACGATGAGGTCCGAGCGGATGATGGGCACGACCAGCTCGCGCGTGATGGGGGCGTGTCCCTCGGGAAGTCCCTTGTGACTGGGGAGCGAGGCGTAGTCGTTGTGGATGACCGGCCAGCGCTGGCGCGCGCAGTCCGCCCAGACACCGGCTTGGGCGATGGGGTAGAGGTCGCCCTGGCCTTTGGCCGAGCCGAACTCCTTGACGGTTCGCCTGGACCAGGCCGCCAGCCGAAGCGTGTTCTGGTCGGGCTCGACGAAATGATAGAACCCAATCGGGCTGTCGGTCAGCTTTCCGACGATGTCCAGCGTCTCTTGCAGCAGTTCTTCCAGCGAGTGGCCGGCTGCATAGTCGAGCAGCGAGATACGAAAACGCAGGGACTCTTCAATGCGCCGACGCTCGGTCACATCGGTCAATATGGCGCGGCACTCACGGCCGCCGTCATCGGAGGCGACCGCCTCGATGTGCACCCACAGTGGCGCGCTCTTCTCTGGACCGATGGTCAGATCGCAGACTTGTTTGGCCTGGCTCTCGAACACCTTTTCGAGCAAGGCGTTGAAGGCGGGGCGATACTCAGGGGAGATGAACAGGCAGAAGCGCGCCCCGACCAGGTGAGCGCGCTCCAGACCCAGTAAGCGTGCTGCGGGGAGATTCACCTTCTGGATCGCCCCGTCGCCGTCGAGTGTCAAGTAGCCGATTGGCGCAAAGTCGTAGAGGTCAGAGTAGCGTTCCAACCCAGCTTCCAGTTCTGCCCGCGATGCCTGCAATTCCTCGTTCTGCAATTCCAGCTCGATCTGTTGAACCTGCAGCTCGTGGACCAGACGCTGCGACTCTTCCGCGGTCTTGCGTTTGGCGGCCCGCGAGCGGCCCGCTTTCTCCTTCAGCCGGCCCTCAGCTCGTGCGCGCAGAGTCGCGGTTTCGGTGAGATCCCGCTTTTTCATCTGATCTCCTGGCTGGGCAAGCTCGATCCACTGCTCGGCTGGTCAGGCGGCGTTTCGTCGAGGACCTCGCGCACCATGCGAGTGAGGTCGGCAGCGTTGAACGGCTTCGCAATGAAGTGCGTCCCGGGGTCCAGCACGCGGCCGATGGCATCGTCGGTGTATCCCGACATGTAGACAACCCGCAGGGTGGGGTACAGCTTGACCAGGCGCTCGGCCAGATCCTTGCCGTTCATCTGCGGCATGACGATGTCGGTCAACATGAGATGCACGGCTCCCGGGTGTCGCTCACAGACGAGCAGCGCCTCGCTGCCGCTGGCGGCTGCCAGCACCGTGTAGCCCGCCCTGCCGAGGATTCGCCTGGCCAGGTTGCGCACGGTCTCCTCGTCCTCGACCACCAGGATGGTCTCGCTACCAGCGACGCGGGCGGTGAGCGGCGGTGCTCGCCCGGCGGTCTCGTTGGCCGACAGCTCGCGCGGGAAATACACTTCGAAGGTCGTCCCTTTGCCTGGCTCGCTCTCGACCCAGATGCTGCCGCCGCTTTGTTGCACGATACCGTACACCGTCGCAAGACCGAGCCCGGTTCCCTTGCCGGTCCGCTTGGTCGTGAAGAACGGTTCGAAGATCTGCGCGCATGTCGTCTCGTCCATGCCGCAGCCGGTGTCAGTCACCGACAACATTACGTGCGGCCCTGGCTTCACCTGCGTGTGCTGGCTCGAGTACGCCTCGTCCAACTCGACACAGACCGTCTCGATGGTGAGCTTCCCGCCTTTTGGCATGGCGTCGCGCGCGTTCACGGCGAGGTTCATCACCACCTGCTCGACCTGGCCCGGATCGGCCATCACTTTGGCGAGCCCCGGGGCGAGCAAGACCGAGACTTCGACGTCCTCGCCCAGCAGCCTGCGCAACATCTCTTCCATTCCGCCGACGATTTTGCTGAGGTCGAGGACCTGAGGCTTCAGCACCTGCTTGCGGCCGAAGGCGAGGAGCTGCCGGGTGAGATCGGCGGCGCGATCGGCGGCCTTGCGGATCTCGATAAGGTCGGTCCGCACAGGGGCGCTTTCCCCAGCCTCCTCCATGGCGAAGTCCGCGTGGTTGATGACGACGGTGAGCAGGTTGTTGAAGTCATGGGCGATTCCGCCCGCGAGGCGGCCAATGGCGTCCATCCGCTGCGCGGCCCGGAGTTGGTCCTCGTTCTGCCGTTGCTCGGTCACGTCCTCGGTTTGCAGCAGCACCAGGTCGGGCGGGACGAAACCGTAGCTGGCCAGCAGCCGTCCCCGGGTTTGCGAAACCGGAGAGACGAAATCGAGTTCTCGCCTGACCGACACCCGTTGCTCGAAACAGCGCCCGAGGTCCAGCACGAGATCGGGAATGCCGTAGGGGAACTCGGCCGCACTTCGACCGAGGAGATTGGACATCGCGCCGTTGGTCGCGGCGTGGGCGGCGTCGTTGAACGCGGTGAGCACGAACCCTGTCGCACGATGCTGCCAAACGAAGGTGGGGTTCGGCAGGTGATCGTAGATGGCCCTGATTCTCCCCTCGGTTTCTTGCCGGAGCCTTTCGGCCAGCTTGCGCTCGGTGATGTCGAGCAATACCGCGCGGCACTGATTGCCACCTTCGTCGCAAACGGCGGTCTCCATGTGCACCCAGAGGGGGGCGCTCTGCTCCGGCCAAAGTTCCAGATCACAAGCTCGTTTGGTCTGACTCTCGAAGACCTCTTTGAGGAGAGTGTTGAAGACGGGGCGAGACTCGGGGGAGACCAAGACGCCGAAGCGCATTCCGGCCAGCCGGGCGCGCTCCCGTCCCAGCAGGCGCGCCCCGGTGAGATTCGCTCTGTGAATCTCACCGCTGCTATCGAGCGTCAGGTAGCCGATGGGCGCGAAGTCGTAGAGGTCGGAGTAACGTGCCAACCCCGCCTCCAATTCCGCCCGCGCCCCCTGCAGTTCCTCGTTCTGCAGCTCAAGCTCAATCTGATGAACCTGCAGCTCGTGCACGAGACGCTGCGACGCCTCCAGCGTATCGTGGCCTTCGGCCGCTGCTCTGCCCGATTTCACCAGCAGCCGGTCCTCCGCCCGGGCGCGCAATTTCGCAGTGTAGGTGCCCTCCCGCCTTTTCATCCGCTTGCCCCCGACTGCGTCGCTCGCAGCTTCGCCTCCAGCGTCTTGGCGACGGTGATGTCGACGAAAGTGATCACCACGCCATCGATGCGGTTGTCGAGCGTGCGGTAGGGCATGATGCGCACCGAGAACCAGCGCCCGTCGCTGGCTGCAATCGATTGCTCGTTGAAGACCAGGCTACGTAGCACTTCGCGCGCATCTTCGGCGAGCGCCGGGTAGACCAGGTCCGAGGCCAGGTCGGTGAGCGGCCGGCCCACGTCGCCGGGGATGAGCTTGATGATCTTGAGCACCTGAGGGGTGAAGCGCCGCACAGTCAGCGCATCGTCCAGGAACAAGGTCGCGATGTCCGTACTGTCCAGCAGGTTCTTCATGTCGTTGCTGGTGCGCGACAGTTCGTCCACTTTGGATTGCAGCTCGTTATTGAGCGTCTGCAGTTCCTCATTCATGGACTGCATCTCTTCCTTGGACGTTGTCAGCTCCTCGTTGGTGCTTTGCAGTTCCTCGTTGGTGGATTGCAGCTCCTCATTGGCCGATTTGATTTCTTCCTGCGAGGTCTGCATTTGCTGACGCGTCGCCTGCAGCTCGTCGCGCGCCTGGCGCAGCTCCAGCTCCCTGCGGGCCAGCGCGGCTGGGGCGGGCGCGCCTGGCTTGCCCTTGCCCTGCGCTTTGGCAGCGGGAAGCGCCACGTCCGTGAACATGACCATGACCGTGCCCCGCAACGCCTCCGGCTCCTGGATTGGCTCGATTACGATATCCACCGCTTGCACCCCGCCGTTGCTTCCCACCTTGGCGCCGGCCTGGGTGATGGTGCGCTTCTCGCGCAGCGCCTTTTGGAAAGCCGAGCCCAGCTCATAGCGCAGCCCCTCGCGAGCCATGGCGTAGATGTTCCAGTTGGCCTTGCCCGCCGCCGGCTCCAGGTACTTGCCGGTGCGGCCACTGATGAAAAGGATGTCGCCCTTGTCATTGGTCAGCACAGCGGCCGGCACATAGCGCTGCAAGAGAAGCTGCTCGGCCAGCGTCTGGAAGTTGGGCGCAGCTTTGTGCGCGCCGGTCTCGACCAACGATGCCTCACGCGGACGCGCAAGGAAGCCCGAGCCGGGAAAAACGACCGGCTCGGTCCGCAGAGTGCTGTCCAGCCGCCGAAAGATCCGCGTCTTGCCGTCCAGCGGGGCAAACAGGTCCGTGGCCGTGCCGATGGTCTCCGCACTGCCAAGCAACAGAACCCCGCCGGGATTCAGGCTGTAGTGAAAGAGCGGCAGCAGTTTCCTCTGCAGCTCAGGCGCCAGATAGATGAGAAGGTTACGGCAGCTCAGAATGTCGAGCCGGGTGAAGGGCGGGTCCATGATGAGGTTCTGCGGGGCGAAGATCACCATCTCGCGAATCTCTTTGCTCACCTGATAGCCGTGTTCGTCTTGCACGAAGAAGCGTCGCAGACGTTCCGCCGACAAGTCGTTGGCGATGTTGGCCGGATAGACCCCCTGGCGGGCCCGGTCGATGGCGTCTTTGTCCAGATCGGTAGCGAAAACCTGGAGTGCAAAGCCGCGGGTGGGCTTCTGCTCGGCCATCGCCTCTTTGAAGATCATGGCCAGAGAGTAGGCTTCCTCCCCGGTCGAGCATCCCGGCACCCACGCGCGCAGCGCCCCGCCGGCAGGATGTGCTGCCAGGATTGCCGGGATGACCTTCTTGCGCAGACACTCCCAGGCCGCCGGATCGCGGAAGAAAATGGTCACGCCGATCAACAGCTCTTTGAAAAGAAGCTGGGTCTCCTGCGGGTTTTCCTGCAAATAGCGGACGTAGTCCGCGATGCCGTCGATCTGGTGCAGGCCTATGCGTCGCTCGATGCGGCGGTACACGGTACTGCGCTTGTACAGCGAAAAATCGTGGCCGGTCTGGCTGCGCAGAAGCACGCACACCTTCTCGATGGCACTCTGGGTCTTGCCCGCCAGCGGCTGGTCGCGCAGTTTGACCAGCGGCCCGTGCGCGAGATAGGCGACGATCTTGTCGGCCAGTTCCTCGACCGGCGCCACCACGTCGGCCAACCCGGCGTCGATCACGCTGCGAGGCATGGCGTCGAACTTGGCCGAGGCCGGCGCCTGCACGAAGACCGCCCCGGCGTGCTCCTTGATGGCCCTCACACCCAGGGTGCCGTCCGAGCCCATGCCCGACAGGATCACGCCGATGCTCCCGTCGCGCTGGTCGTCGGCCAGCGCGCGCAAGAAGAAATCGATGGGCAGGCGCAGCCCGCGCGGCGCCACCGGTGCCAGCAAGTGCAGCACCCCGTGCAAGATCGACATGTCGTAGTTGGGCGGGATCACGTAGACACGATCCGGCTCGACCCTCAGGCGGTCCTTGACCTGGACGACCTTCATGGCGGTGGCCCGCTGGAGCAACTCCACCATCATTCCCTTGTGGGTGGGATCCATGTGCTGGACCACCACGAAGGCCATGCCACTTCCCTCGGGCAAGTGGCGCAAGAACTGCTCGATGGCTTCCAGGCCCCCGGCAGAAGCGCCTATGCCCACAATGGGAAATGAACCGCCTTGCTCGCGACGGGCCACGGGGGCGCCTCCACGGGTTTTGCGCATTCGCCCGGAATCTTGGGGCTTACTCCCCGCGGTCTGTGTTCTCAGTCTGTTCACGCGGGTATACCCACAGTCAGCAGCGGACCCCCTCATTACATAAGGCGAGAGGCCGTTAGTTTAAGTTGACTGTGCGATTCTGTCACGAAAGATTCGTCACTGGCGGGTCTGACCGCCTCGACCGGCTACGTCGTCTCAACGCTGTTCAGTTTGGCAGCTATGGCGCGCACCACGGCGCGCGGGGCGATGCGCACCGATTGCACGCTGAGTTTGTTCTTCAGTCCTGGGATGGCCACCACGGTGCCGGCCAGCATGGCGCGGTAACCGTGGCGGGCCACCGAGGCCGCGTCGGCCACGGGACGCCTGAACAAGTTGGACTTGCCGCTGCCCGCGACGTCGGCGAACTCGGTTGCCGTGGGCCCGGGGCAGCTCGCGGTTGCCGTGACGCCGGTGCCGTGAAGCTCGCTCGCCAGCGCCTCGGTGAAGCTGACCACGAAAGCCTTGCTGGCGTAGTAGGTCGCCATGAACGGTCCGGGCACGAACCCGGCAATCGAGGCGATGTTGAGGACGCGTCCTTGCTTGCGCTCCAACATGCCGGGCAGAAACAGGCGGGTTAGCTCGACCAGCGCTCGCATGTTGACGTCGATCATCTCGAGTTGCAGCCGGACGTCCGACTGGGCGAACGGTCCGCGCCTGCCGAATCCGGCGTTGTTGACCAGGAAATCGATGCTGCGGCCCGCAGACTGGACTTGGTCGGCTACCTGCTGACCGGCACTAGGAGCCGCCAGATCCGCCGCGATGACCATGCAGGTGGTTCCCTGCGCCGCCGCCAGCTCGCGCGCCAGTTCATCGAGGCGCTCGCGCCGTCGAGCCACCAGCACCAGGTCGTGCCCATCCTTGGCAAAGAGCCGGGCGTACTCGCGCCCCAACCCAGCCGAAGCGCCTGTGATGAGTGCGGTTTGTTTGGCCATGAGTTTCCGTTGGATGCCGGTGGAGCAAGGAGACTAGCAGCACCTGGGCACAGGCGGGCCGTCTTCCAAGATGCCGTCGCCACGGGCGTTTCAACGCGCAAGGCCAGCAGGAGCGAAGGAATGGCGCATCGTACCGCAGGCGGACAGCAGCTCCGCGCGCGGCATTTTTTCAAGTTTGGGTAGACCCGCCGACCTGGTAGAGCGACCCTGTCATAGAATGAGGAAAGGCAGCACCATGAGAAACAGCCAAGTCCTTCGGGCCATCACGGTTTTGGGCATCGCCATTGCTGGCGCTTGCTCGGGTGCCGGTGCACCCCAAGGCAGCGCAGGCGCGGCAGGCGGAAGTTCAGCGCCAGGCACCGGAGGCAACGTCAGCTCCAATCCGGGAAGCGCCGGGCGTTCGGGCAACGGCGGTACCGTGGTGAGCGGCGGTAGCCCCAGCGGTGGTGGCGCGACTGGCGGAGCGATCGTCCTCGGCGGGACGACTGGCGGCAACACCATCGGTCCCGGCGGCAGCGCTGCCCCAGGCGGCGTGATTGACACAGGCGGAGTGGCAGACACGGGTGGATCCACGGGCGGCGCGATTGGACCCGGCGGGGCGGCCGGAGGCAAGGGAGGGACCGGCGGTGCGGCGGGCGGCACGAAGAGTGCAACCGGCGGTACGGCGGGCGGCACGACTACTTCTGGCGGAGCGACCGTCAGCAGTGGCGGTGCGACGGTCGGCACAGGCGGCGCCAAAGGCGGCACGATTGCTTCCGGGGGCGCGGCGGGCGGCACCGGCGGTGCCAAGGGCGGTACGACGGCTAGCGGTGGCGCGACGGGCAGCACCGGAGGTGCGAAAGCCGGCTCAGGGGGCTCCTCCATTCCGTCCGGCCCGGCCGTGGCATTTCCCGGCGCGCTCGGCTTTGGCAAGAACGCGACTGGCGGGCGAGGCTATGCCGTCTATCACGTCACCAGTTTGGACGACAGCGGCACCGGATCCTTCCGCGACGCCGTCAGTGCGGACAACCGCATCGTGGTCTTCGACGTCGGTGGCTATATCGTTCTCAAGTCGCCTGTGTCGGTCAAGAGCAACCTGACCATCGCGGGTCAGACGGCGCCTGGCGACGGCGTCGGTGTCATGGCGGGA
>Ga0182021_10005594_pt1 | contig 14900 bp, 15 predicted proteins | sample 612E3MmetaG_FD_120493 | JGI IMG/M metagenome (GOLD analysis project Ga0182021, IMG submission 120493) | Permafrost microbial communities from Stordalen Mire, Sweden - 612E3M metaG (Illumina Assembly) | ecosystem: Environmental > Terrestrial > Soil > Wetlands > Permafrost | place: Sweden... | reverse complement strand
TTGGGTGGTAACCGAGTCCTTGATGAATTTCTTATTATTCCACTCAAAGATTTTTCCGTCCCAGGGAGTGGGATCAAACCGTGGGCAACATTCCGGGGTTTCGATTTCGCTGCTCATATTTTTACTCCTTGATAATTGATAACTTCATAGATTATCGTAAGCCTTCGATTTAAATTTTTTTAAGTAGAAGTTATCTTGCAACAATAGAATATCAAGTCATTGGTCATCGGTTAAGTGAGGAATCGTGATAAATTACATCTATTTCCGAAAAGTTTGTCAAATTATTCATTGATGTGAAGTTGGAGTAGATATCGATTCCAGTTTCAGTGCTCATAATTTCGGCTTGATTTTTCTTTGAAATCGAGACCTACAGGCAAGAAGATTCCTTAACCGATGACCAATGAATATCAGGTAGATTCCATGTCTTCTTGAGTGTCATTTTTCCAATATATTCAGAACAAAAAAGTTAGCTGAGAAATAGAAATATTTTGAAATCTCAAGACTGTATGAAGAATATATAGACGGAATAATTAAAAAGGAGAGATTTTAACAGGAAAAGTGATTTTTTAAAGATGAATAATGAGTTTAAATAGAAAAAAGAGTTTAAATAAAAAAAAGAGTTTTAACAGGAAAAAAGAGTTTTAAGCATGTCTCGAAGATCTTATGGCTGCTTCGATAATATCGCATGATATCTATAATCATAATACATCGACCTTACATACTCCATTTTAAAGCCATGCTTGCTGGCAATCTCTTCAATCAGGTAGGGGCTGTGGGTAACTCCAATTATATCTCCGGGACGACCTTTCAAAAAAGCCGATACTTGCCTGATACATTCAAAGCAGAGTTTAGGCAAAGTATTCCAATATTTGAAATTCTTTGAGAACCATCCGTATTTCCAGAGAGAATAAAGTCTTGGATCAATTATATCAAATAAGACTATTTTTCCACCGTCATTGAGATGATTGGATGAGTTATAGATGAAAGTATCTATTTGTTCAGATGTCAGGTACTGAACAACCTGAGCTGCGGTAATCCGATCAAACGATAAATTTAATTTATTCCATACTGTTTCATCATCAGCAAGGATCAAGTCTACATTTTTATAATTCCGCTGACTTATTCTCTTTTCAGCTTCAAGAAGCATGGAGCTTGAGAAATCAGCCCCTATTACTCTTTCATAATTAGGCACGTAATGTATAAGAAGTTCTCCTGCACCGCATCCGAAGTCCAGAAGAGTCTTGCCACCACCTAAATGAAACAATTTTTCATTAGCCTCTTTAGAAAGAAATTCTTCAGTTGAGTACTTGTGCCCTCCTGTTTTCTTATTTGAAAAATACTTTGCCCAAAAAAATTTTGATTTGTTATGTGCCGTTTCCATATAGAATCCCCCAACCTATTCCGCTACATTCAATCTCCCAAGTTCTCCCCTTCTCGAGAGCAAGTACGAAAATAACAACAAGTAAAGAGCAATTGCAAATAAAAAGCAATTAGATGTTTCCGAAGCTTGTATAGGACAATATATTTCCGAAATTATATAGGACAAATATCTGATATTAAAAATATTGCATTAATTAATATATTTTTTGGAATAATTATTCTAAAATTAGTTTCGATCTCTACTTAAGTTCAACTCTTTATAGAAACTTAACATTATAAAAGCTAAATTAAGTTAGAATTGGATTAATTGCTTTCATTGAAGTGTCATTTTACTATCGGAATATAACTAGCTGCTATTTTTTAGACATTACGGTATGATATATGTATTTATAATAACTTGACCTGATGAATTCCACCTCAAAACCGTGTTACTATAACTGGATAAATCCGTATTGCATTGGAGAATTAAGATGAGAAGAGGAATGTGTATCGGTAAGAGTTCGGATCAAGAAAAGCAACAACCAGCCAGCCCAGGAGAAACAGCTTATCAAGAGATGCAAACGTTTATTCCCTATTGTGAATTATCTCATAGCTTACTTTTCCTCTCTCGATGCAATCTTTTACAAGCTGTTCCCTTTTAGAGAGAGTGCATTTTTTTCCTGATTTGACCTCAACAAAGATCACTTTATTCATTTCTTCTTCGGAAAGGCCATCAAAGACAATGAAATCCACAGGGGTGCCGAGAAAACGAGCATCTTTAGGATTGTACACGAAATCCGGGAAATAAGGTATCAGGTGCTCAGTAACCTTGCCCCGAGTAACAGCCTCGCTTTTCTTGACTGCATCCTGGCGGATTTTCTTCTCTTCGTCAAGTTTCCAGGTACGAAAGAGGGTATCGGCTTTTTCGGAGACCTGGCGTTCCATCTCTCTCGCTTGCCAGACTTCATACATCTCTCGGGCTCGGGACTCGACCCTGCCTTTTAGCTGGATATAATTCAGGAGCAGGTAAACTGCAAGCAGGGCAAGAAAAACGATAATAATTAAAATCATCAAGTCATCCACGGCTATTCCTCCGGAAGGGTTGGGTTTCTACTGTTTTTATTGAAGTGTAGTAATGCGATGAACTGAGAAACATAATGCAAATGAACTGAGAAATGTAAGCACCAATCTCAGAGGTTTAATTCGGACCATATAATCGGTTACCCTAGATTTAATCCAGACCATATAAACGGTTATATATATTTAAAACTTCCAGCAGTATTTTGCTTCAGAAGAAGAAAGGAAACTCAACAGAAGCAAAAAATTAATAAATATATAAAACATTTACAGTGTAAAGATTTTCAAGAGATTTCAGAAATAAATTGTTCGGAAGATCCTTCACATGAAACGAAAATTTAAATGCGGAAACAACTATCTCGTTTTGTATGACTGCGGTACTGCCTTCCTACGCTACGGAGATTATTCTACAGTTAAATGCGATTATTATGAAAGTGGAGACCTCATAACAATTCGATTAAAGGGGGATACGATGCAGATGAGGGTAGATGAAGGAGGTATTAGTTCGATTATAGGTGATAGATGGGAGGAAGTTTATCCTTTTGAGATTGAATCATAACATATTCTCTATCTTTTAGTGAGGAGTCTATAATTAAGTGAATTTTTTATATAGCTGTTAAACTTTTTTTCAAAAAGAGTGAAAACAGAATGTTTAAACTGAAGATCAGATTATTCGAAAGATTTACAGCTTTCTACTATCTAATCTCCAGCAAAGAGCCTACTGACATGTTTTATCCGCACTAGTTCACGCAAGAGTCTCCTTGGTTAAGATATAAGCGACCATTTCAGGGTTAAGTTTACTCTCCCTTGAAATTTTTACCTCTATGTCCTCAGTGGATTTACCTTCAAGTTTCATTTCTTTTATTTTTTCTAGCACTGAGGACGGAACGGTGTAATATTCATTTATATCCTTTCTGTGACCCCAGACATCTCCCTCGAGAAGCTGGATTCTCTGCATTTCAAGGAACATTTCTATGGACTTTGAAATTGTTGCCATGTAAGATTTAGGTAACTGGATTACCTCAATCTTCGGGCAGGTTTCAACCAGTCCAAATATATCTTTATTTGACGGCCTGAAAGCAAGGTGTACAATGCGTTCATTAGGGTTTAGTGTAAAGATTTCCTCTCTGGAACTAACTACTCGAATTTTCATTCTTTTCTTTTCCTGTGTAAAGTTCTTAACAGTTTTTACGTTTTTGCCATGTTATATAATACGTTAAACTTACTATAAATATTTATCTCAATAGACTAACATTATCTCATTAGTATAATAATCTTTCGATCCATATTGTATTCAAAAGATCAATTTTAAATAATTAAATAAAGGAATTGAAATTTGTTTTTACATAATAACTGCACTATATTTTCTTCGAGCTTACCATCTACTCTTTTACAAATTTGTTAAGAAAACTTAATCAATTATTTTATCAAAATTTTAAGACTTGGATAAGGCCAAACCTTATTGTTATAGCTTCCTAGAACTCACAGAGAGCCTATATTAATGATTAAAATACTTTCATCCCTGTCCTAGGCAGCCCGACAGTCGCGTGAGAGGTCATATCCTGCTGTATAACTAATTTTCGAAAAGAGACAAATGCTATTATGCCGCCAGAGTAGACATCATGTTCATTCTATTCATAGGAAATAGGTGTGTGCAACTTTTTTACTAAATCTCCTGACACACCAATTCCCTGCATATATAATTTCATTCGTATAATTTTTTCAATTTTCGAATTTATCTTTTCACCATTTTACATTAATGAACATTACTGCTTTGCTCACTTGACCCTCAGCATTTTTTATCCTTAAATAAACTTTATACATTCCTGGTTCTTTGAATGGATGTACAGGGTTCTTCAAAATTGATGTAGTATTATCTCCAAAGCCCCATAAGTATGTAAGTAGCCCATATTTCTTACCCCATATGTACGGAACTGGTTCCCCGATGCTCTCATCTTTGAATTTTACTGTCAATGGTTTATTTGAGTCATGAGTTGCAGTAAAAGCAGCAATAAGATTTGGGGCAACGACTTCAGCGTTAGTTGTAATTGTTGTTGTATCATACATTGATGTATCATACATTGTTGTACCACACATTGTTGTACCACACATTGTTGTATCATACTTTTGTTGTATCATACTTTGTTGCATTTTTCGCAGGTGCTGCAATTGCAGTTACAGATAATAAAATAATGCTGATTAAAACTATACCCATCGTTTGCTTCAGTTTCATATAATCCCTCACCTTAAATTTTCGGTATAATAAATGCTACTGTTCCTTTTTTACGGTTTTCCATTTAGTAATTTTAATTTAAACAATTCTATTTTAGAACAGTTATCGACCGGATAATAATTGTTTCGCAAGTAAAAGTCACAAAATACAGTAGAATAAGGAATTTTTGCAAAATCTGCAGAAAAATATATTAGCTTGTTAGATATCAAGTTAGCTCTGAGATGACCTCAATTCCGCTAATTCATGAATGAAGGACATAGAATGCTGTCTCAGAGGTTGAAAGCAAGTATACTCTTGACATCCTTGAAATCTTCAAAAATAGAATGTGCATGTGATATACTCTAATCTGGATGGCAATGTTAATAGTTTCCACACGTAAACGACCAAGGTTTGAGATAACGGTTGAATAAGAAATGAAAGGATTGGATCAAAAAAGAGTAATGGAAAGGAACAAAGATCTTATAGTCCTTCCTTTTCATTTTAACAAAGCACCTAGCTACATTATAACAAAAACTAAATAATAAATAGGAGGTTAATTGAAGTCAACCATATTTCGCGATGCCACTTCTCAACCTTTATACTGTTCAAACTTTGTCTACAAAAATTTCGAACATCCGGAAATAGATTAGACTTTTAAGCAGATTTTCGACATTAATTTCTAAACCAATTTGAAAAAATAACATTAGGGCACCCAATTTTTATATAGGATAAATATAATTTTCGTTTTTCATTTTTCAGCAGGAATTACAACAAAAGACTGCAGAAGAGAAATACCACTCCACGAGTGGGAGTAAAAGAATTGAAGAATGAAAAGTTTGAAGGGATGAAAGGGATGAAAAAGACGAATGGACCGAGACTCGGCGAATGGGATAAGGACGTCTTTATGAACGCCCTCAAAACCACTATTCCTGTTTTTCTCGGGTATATCCCTCTAGGAATTGCTTTCGGACTCCTGCTTAGCGGTGCAGGCTATCACTGGATCTATGCTTTTCTAATGAGCCTTCTCGTGTATGCAGGTTCAGCACAGTTTCTGGCAGTAGCTTTACTTGCTGCTGGGGCAGGACTTACGGATTTTGCTGTTGCCACACTGCTTCTGAACCTGAGACATTCTTTTTACGGTTTGTCTATGCTTGAGAAATTTTCCGATATCGGAAGGGTCAAACCCTATCTCATTTTTGCATTAACCGACGAGACATACGCTCTTTTAACCACAACCGAAGTCCCGCAAGGAGGCTCAAAATCAAGGTTTTACTTTTATATTGCAGCCCTTAACCATCTTTATTGGATTACTGGTTCCGTACTCGGGGCAGTGCTTGGCTCTGTCCTTGACCTTAACCTAGAGGGCATGAGTTTTGTACTGACCGCACTCTTTGTGGTTCTAACAATTGAGCAGTATCTTTGTTCCAAAGTGCGTTTTCCTTTTATAGCTGCACTAGGTGCAGGAATATCCTCTCTAATATTATTTAGAGCTGAGAATATGCTCCTCGCTTCGATTGTTCTCGGGACCTTAATTCTTATCGCCCGGGAAAAATTCGCTAAAGAAAAACGGCTCCGTAAACAGAATATTCAGTGAACCAATCACAGTAGACAATTTCGCAATATTCGCAGAGGAAAACTTAGAAGAACTAACTGAGAAAGAATTCGGAATGAAAGTCAATGAGGAAATAAAAGAAAGTCAATGAGGAATAAAAGAAAGCGAAGGAATTTAATGATAAATACATTGCAAACGCTCGTGACCATTGCGATTGTAGCTCTTGCAACTTTTGCGACAAGAGCTCTTCCCTTTATATGTTTTGGCTCAAGAGAGCCGCCAGTCACACTCTTAACCATAGAAAAGAAGCTGCCTCCGATGATTCTCCTGCTACTGGTTATTTACTGCCTTAAGGATGTGCAATGGTTCTCTGCTCCATATGGTATTCCGGAGCTGCTTTCCATAGGAATCGTAGCAGGGCTGCATTTCTTGAAAAGAAACGCCATGCTTAGCATCTTTATTGGAACAGCACTTTACATGATAATGGTACAATTCAATGTATTTTCGTTCCTCAAATAAGCTAATTTTTGGGAGTTCTCTACTTCCTTATTTTATTTATTTAAGATAACCTGAAGTTTGAAGCTATTAAAGGGGCTGAAAGCCAATCTCGTGACAGTAGAGAATACAAGCTTAGCGACTGGTCAGTCGCTTATTAGTTTTCAAAGATGACTATAGCAGCGAAGACAGCCCATAACCAGGAAGATAAGACCGAAAACGAATAATCTTAGTCTAAGTAGACATTCATAGCATATTTATTCGAAATAGACACATCAAGCACATCCACAAAACTTCTGATCGAGGGAATTTACGGCATACCTTTATGCATTTCCGGTTTTTTTAGTTTCTCGATGATTCTCCGAGCCATTTTTGACGGTTGCCATCCTGCGTGAAACATTGCTGCCGCTAGAAGCTGCACTCGATCAAATGAATACTATATTTGTTGGAAAGCAACATTGCATCTGTCCAATTAGGTTCTTGATCAAAATCTTTTAATTCTTGCATTACATTGAATGCTTCGGTAAAAGCTTTTCGTGACACGTGATTTAAAGCACGTCGTTTACCTATAATTTCCATAGCTTCCGATACTGTTTTGCCATCAAGGAAAATCCCTGCTAATTCTGTTTCATCTTTATTGGACATCGACGGGGCATTTCAAAACTTCCAGGTTATATTTTCAAACTTTTATTGTAAATTTGTTGTTTGATAGGTTATGAGTTCTGGAAAGTAATTTGCTCATGAGTTCTGCTGTAATTCAGCTCATATTTTTATCTGGATATCCAATGGTTGGCAGTAGTAGAACTAACTGGATAAAATATAAGCTTACTTTCAGAAATGAAAAAATAATGGACTTTAATTTAAAAAATAAACTTTAGTCAACTTTTAATTATTTGAAAAAATCTTGAGTAAAGTTTAAAATATTTATTAAATTATTATTCATCTGATGATATATTATTAATTTAATTTGAGAAAAGATATTCCACATTTTGCTATAATCACCTAGCATACTTATTAATTACCCATCTAGTATAATCATCAATCTTTCCGGATCTTCAATTTCAAAAAAAAGTATTGTAGTCTTTTAAAAGACTACTTATATTCTTCCTTAATTATGCTATGGATTTAACATTTTTAATTATTTCATTTTTAGCTAAAATTTTTTCCATTAAACAGTGGTATTATTAACCGCGGGTGAAGTACTTCCACTATCACTTACTCCAAGGTTAGCTCTTATTTTTGCACGTTTCATTGCTGTAAGACTGACATGACCTGCAGTGTTATCTTGAGGTGCACTAACGGTAGCTTCGCTCACATTAGTCCCGTTTCCGGTGGTTTCATTAGCAGCAATTTCGCTATTCTCAGTCACATTTGTGTTAGCTGTAACATTCGCTGCAGCTTCTGATTGAGTCACACTTTCGTTTGATACTTGAGTATTTGGTGTTGTCTGTTCTGAAGGTCCCTGAGTAACATTTGATTTGGTATTCCCAGCACATCCAGCAGCAGAGACAACTGCAGCAACAACTAGGAGCATTAGTAAGATCTTCAACACTTTTTCCATAACTTTTACCTCGAAATTTTCTTCCTATTTATACCCGTTTAGTATACTATTTAGTCATTTTATGTAGGGTGTTTTTATGACAATCCAAAAAGATTAAAGCTTTTCTATTTTGAGCTACTGAAATCTTTTTATTGTTAGTATGATAGATAAATGAAATGCTTATTTGAGCAATAATCGGATAAACAATAATGTTTATTAGTAGCGTTTTTTATTACCCTGATGAACGTATTATCAATCGATATTTTTGTAGAATCAAAAGCGTATGTATATATACACCCATCAGGGATGAATTATAAACGATTGTATGCGGCTTAAACGAATTGTTTGAGGCATAAACAAATTGTATGCGACAATTTGGCAGCATACTTTTACAATGAACAATACTCGATTACGGTTATCCTTTTTTCGCAGTCGGGTATCCCTGACTGTTCTCTTCCTTCTGCCCGGGTAATCTTCAACAGGCGTGGATTTGAGTTTTCGCGCCTGGTTTCACATCATCTTTTTTAAGTAAGAGGAACAGGAAAATTTAGTGAATTTCATCTGTCCTTCATGCCGTTTTTCCACACAGAAATTCCAATTTTTTTTAATAGTCTATGTACTGGTCTGATAGATAATAGATTATCATCCGAACCACACTGGAAGGTTTGCAGTTCTCATTTTCTATTTTTCGACGATTAACTCGATAAAACTCTTATGTTTGTAGTTCTCGTTTTCTATCTTCTGTCAATTAACTCGATAAATCTTTTATATAACTTAATAATATATTATCTTAAGTGACGATATGGCAGAATTTGAGCTTGAACATGGCAGAATTTATCGAAATTCCAAAGTTTTTGAAAAACTTTTGAGATTTTCAAGATCGCATCCCAATAGCGATATGGAGACATTCAAATACTTTCAAGATCTTGTGGATAAGGATTTACGCGGGCAGTTCTTTGAGGGGGAAGACGCCGATATTTCAGTAGCAGTTGATATCAACGATAATGAGATCGTATTCCATGATCTTAATGAGGAAGAGCTAATCGAAAAAGACGGAGAATTGCGCATTATGGGCGGAACGTTCTGCGTGCAGAGGTCCAGTGAAGCAATTAAGAAGAAGTGAACGCCTTTTTGCGTTCCAATCTTTTTCCCTCCATGGGTTCTTCTAGACTAACTTTCTGACTCGATAAGATCATAACTTTCCATGTTTTATCCTTTCTTTTTTTAAGATTGTCTAAGAAATTTATTTTACTTAATCCATCCTTGATCCAAATTTAGCATTCATGGTTGACACATTTTAAAATCATTTACTAGAGCAGATGCTGTTCAATTCATAACCCAGGCAATCAATACACTGAAACTTAATTATGGAAGCATTAGCTGTATACTAATTGACAATATGCAATTGACAACCTGCCGACAATTTGTTAGATTATTTTCGAGGATATTCTGGCTTATTAGCACGACACCGTGCTTGTGTTAAAAGCGACTGTACCTGTTATATATCAGTAGCGAAGTGATCTGATACAAGTGATTTCATATGGTTGAGAAAAAAGTTGACCAGTCTTCACTCAAAAGCAAAGGGCTTCTGCCGCAGAGACAGGAAAATATGTTTTCGATGCGGCTTAAAGTCGTAGGCGGTAGAGTGGATGCTGAAAAGCTGCGGGCAATTGCGGATGCCGCAGAGAAGTACGGTTATGGATACGTTCATATAACCTCCAGACAACAGATTGAGATTCCTTTTGTCAAACTCAAAGATACGGCAGAAGCAAGTTGTGAGCTTGAAAAGCAGGGAGTTTTCGAAGGTTCTTCAGGAAAGCGGGTAAGGGCAATAGTTGCCTGTCATGGAAATAGTATCTGCAAGTACGGGTTAATTGACTGCCAAAAATTGGCTGCCAAGATCGACGAAAAATACTTTGGGGAAGCTGTCCCCAAAAAGCTCAAGATCGCAATAACAGGATGTCCGTCTGCCTGTGTAAAACCTCAGGATAACGATTTCGGAATTATGGGTACGACAAAGCCCGAGATTCTCGAAGAAAATTGTGTCAGCTGCGGGCGCTGCGAAAAGGCCTGTAAAATGGGGGCAATAACTGTCCAGGAAGAAAAAGCCAGAATAGACAGGGAAAAATGCGTGCTTTGCGGAGCCTGCATTGCAGCCTGTAAGAAAGACGCATTGAGGGCGGAGAAAATCGGATGTACGATCTTTGTCGGAGGCAGTATGGGACGCAAGCCCAGACACGGCATAAAGCTCATTGAACTTGCGGACGAGGAGGAGTTATTTTCGATTCTCGAAAAAACCGTCGAATTTTACAGGAAATATGGCCTTGATGGAGAAAGATTGGGAGAACTTCTTGACAGGCTTGGAATTGAAAGATATTTAGCATCTTTAGGCATGATATGCTTTTCGGAAAAATAGGGATTTTTGAGCTTGGAAAAAGAAGCTTGAAAACTGCCCGGACCCCATAACTTTTAAAGAATCAAAAATGTTTCCAGGGTTTACAGTATATGTTTTTTTGCAAAGCCCAAAACAGGATTAGGAAAGAATAGGCAAATTGCAGGAAGCCAAGACCCAAGGCTCCCTGCTCATCTATGAACTGAGGCTTATTGACAATCTAACTACGATTTTCGGTTCTATAAAACTTATAGAATAAATCCTTCTGAATGTTGTTTCGAAAAAGTGGGTGAAATAAATTAACAACTTACAGAATTCGAAAGCTTTTGGAGCACCATGGGCAAAAAAAGCCATGGGAAAATTCAGTAATTCCGTTAAAGATGGAAAGTGGAGAGGGGTAAAGTAAATTTCTGAGGATTTATGGTTATCTCTCTGAAGGGCACGAACCTATTAGAAGCCTACAAGCCATTTTCTCTTCAAGAGGGCATTAAAAACTTACTCTGCTCTGATCTCAATCTTGTATGAAACCTGGAAACTTGGGACTTGAATTAGAGTGATTACCCAGTCATTCAGTATTAACAATTGGTTAAGCTCTAATTTCAATCCATGTGCGAAACTGCATCACCAAAGGTATTTTCAAAATGGAGAGATTCTAGAGGGTTAAGTATTGTACATAACCACCATACATGCATACATAACCTGCCCCTGCAGTAACTAACCATAAGAAAAAGCGAGCTGATTTTTTGACAGTGGCGGACGGTAACGAAACTTTTCAAGCAATGATATCTCATGTATAGGTTAAAGCAAATACAACTCAGTTGACACGCAGACACTAATCTGTAAGCAGCAATATGCCCTAAAGTTCTTGTTTTTATTGGTGTGTGTGCACTCCCACGTGCCCGCCTACTCTAACTAACTATAAGGATAAAAGAAGGCAAAATTTTCAAGGAGCTGACAGATAGCGGTTATTTCGTGCATAGTGCATTAAAGTCTTTTTTGAGAATGCACTAATTAGAGAAAAGATGAGTTGATCAGATTACAGTATTTACTATAGCCTTTTTTCGTTACACGGTTCTGTGAAGTTGACGGGGTTTTCTGGTAACCTAAAAAGGTGTGTAAAGCGGGGTCTAAAATAAGGAATATGGGGGAAACTGCATTACATTTCTGGACAAAAACATTTTTTCCTATAGGAAAAGTCTCGGGTTTATTTAGCAAAAACATCTTTCAATGTACAAGAGTTTATTGACACATAACAGATCACATAGACAATTAAATTCAGTAAAATGGAAAAAATCCACCCGAATAACATCATCTCGTTCGGTGAGACAAACAAAGATTTCCAATATGAATACAGAAAGTAATGGCCTATACCAGTAAGTAAAAGAGATATGGGGAATGAATACATGAAAATCCAAATATTAAAATTCATTAAAATCCTCAACTAACATACAGTGTACAATTATAAATAATGTTAGTGCTTTTTCTTGTCAAAAAGGTTCTATCAAGTTTATAAGTGATAGCCTACTTTGAGAAGACCTGTCAGAAGAGAGGCAGAAATGAGGAGTTGAATGAAATGTGGTTTTTATTTTTTGATAAAAATATTTAATCTATTGATCATACGAGGAACGGTAAGTTTGGAACAAATGTGTAATATCTTGGGAAATTTTTTAAAAATTATAGTCTTTACTTATTATTATCCATTTATCATTCTTCTCACAATCTTGAATATATTTCCAATATATTTGTTTATTAATATCAAAATTCAGAGATCGCTTTGAGCTGCGATTGAGAAAGTACTAAACGAAGACGGAGGCATCTCCACGGATCCAATTACTTCTATCCGTGCGTTTGCTTTACATGCGTGTTATTATTTCAACAAACTGTTAAATGCAGATTTACCACAACTTTATAAAGCCACATGAAGGATTAGCTGGTAAAACTCCTTCGGAGGCATGTGGAATTGAGTTTAAATGTGAGAATAAGTGGATTACGTTGATTCAGAATGCGAGGGTCCTCCATTTTTATTCTGTTGTTGTTATTTCACAGTAATAACGGCTCTTCGCTATTCCTTATCGATAAGATGATTTTTCAATTTAACCGCGTTGGTTTTTGTGAGGATATCAACACAAAACGACGAAGAGCCGTAATAACGTCTAACCTCGTTCTTTTTCCGTGAGTTTGGCGTTTGTAAAGTCACTGTATTGCAAAACATCAAAACGCAATCAAATGGCATGTTGAGCATTTTATATTGAAAACACCAATACTATATCAGTGGACACCGATAACCGATTGTCAATTAAAAGACAATTGATTATCAATTCGAAGGCAATCAATTGTCTTTTAGATTTTAATCAATTTGGTTAAATTCCCGGCGTGGCACGCTCTCCAAGCCAGACTACTGCTGCGCCTAATCCGATAAGTAACGCAATGAAACGTATAATCCCTCCTATGAGGGGAATTTCATATGCAATTGCAAATATAACCGCTCCTATAAGGTAATAGACCAGTTTTCCGGCTTCTTTTTTGAAGATCTTGTTATAGATAATCTCACCTGCAAGCAATTTTACAGGTACTGTCGCAATAAGAAGCCCAATCGCCAGGAGCAGGATCATTAAAACCGATAAGCTCAACCCGAAGAAAGTAATAAGCAGGATTATTGCAAGTATCGGAAGGAAAATAAGTATTAATAAGCCAAGAAGCCCTGTTTTTAAAGGTGAGTCTTTTACAATCTCCTTAAGTCTACTTACAAACCCCGGGAAAATGTAGATCAAAATCAAACCAAAAACAAGAGACATTAGCAACCATATAATGAACGCTAAAAAGTCAAATCCTGCAGAGGCTTTTGCATATTGGCTTTGCGTTTCATTTCTCGTGGTGATGTTCAGGTCTCCCTCTACATTGTTTTTCAGATCAGAGGGATAATTCTGGGCTTCAAGTTTAAAGTCTCCTTTAAGCTTAAAATTATCTCCTGTTCGAAGAGTGCCTGCTGATACCTGTCCATTTCCATTAACGATCCCATCAAGAGTTATATCCCCTCCGCTGAGCAGGATGTCTCCATTGACCACACTGCCCCGGGAAAGAAGAATCTGGCCTCCTAACGCTGCCACATCCCCACCCACATTCCCGTTTACTTTTATAGTGCCTCCGGCTGCAATGACATTTCCTGAGACATTTCCATTAACAGTTAGATCCCCACCCGCACCAATGAAATCTTTCACAACATTTCCATTTATTTCAAGTTTGGAGCCTGCAAGCACCACATCTCCCTGGACGTCCTGGTTAATCTGAAGGTTATCACCGGCGCCGAATATGTTTCCTGAGCTTGTGTTTTGAATGAAATTATTCTCACTTGCAGCTCCCGCTGAATAAGGTAAGATAGCAAAAAGTACTATAAGTAAAACAAGACCTGATCCCAACTTATTTTCCATAAACCGACCCTCCTTGCACTCCTGATAACAAAGGAATGAGTGTTTTATTTTTCACCCGATTAAGTTAACGTTTTTATCAATTGTTACCCTGGAAGCGTATATAAGAGTATTCATAATTCTCATATAAACCTCTAGCTGCCAAAATAGAAGAGAAAATTAGACTGACTGAATATCAGGACAAAAGAATACGATGTGGGATTTGAAAACTATCTATTTGAAAAAGAAAGAAAATCTTCCGGATTATGAAAACTATCTCCGATGACATTGATAAGCTAAAGGCCGAATCTGTGGAATCTCGTAACAAATTAATGAGATAGTAAGCGAAGAATAGAAAATAAGCTGGAATTTGAATGACGTGGCGTCTACCGGCGCGGGATACTCCCAGAATAATTCTACAATGTTATGAAACTTTGTTAAGGAAGCAAATTTTAGTTAAGGGCAGATGTGTTTTTATCGATTTTTTTCAAGGCTTAATTGCCATGAAATGCCGTATTTATCTTCAATCCAGGCAAATCTTTCACTAAAAGGATAAGCTGACAACGGCATGTACACTTTGCCATCTTGAGATAGCTTCTCAAACAATTGATCGATCTCAGCTTGAGTATTACATCTTACATACAATGATATTGCAGGAGAAAATGTAAATCCATGCTCAACGCTGCTATCTATACACATAAACTCTTGTCCATTTAGTGAAAATGTAGCATGTAATACTGTTCCTTCATTACCAGCCTCGTTTGCTCCATAACGAGTTATATTTATTATTTCTGATTGGTCAAATAGGTCGTCCACTGATCTGGGGTTGGTGTTTTATAGTAAAATATTCAATGCGTCTTTTGCTCACG
>Ga0182021_10005593_pt1 | contig 14904 bp, 10 predicted proteins | sample 612E3MmetaG_FD_120493 | JGI IMG/M metagenome (GOLD analysis project Ga0182021, IMG submission 120493) | Permafrost microbial communities from Stordalen Mire, Sweden - 612E3M metaG (Illumina Assembly) | ecosystem: Environmental > Terrestrial > Soil > Wetlands > Permafrost | place: Sweden... | reverse complement strand
TTTTAAAAGCGCTGAAGTGTCCCAACCGATGATTTTTCCGGTCCATGAAACGGTCCAGACCATATTAAACCGTCTGTTGATTGAATCGTATGCGGTCATGGGATCGCGCATTCGACTATCGTTAGCGCCGGTCACGGTTATCGGAACTATAACGGCGTTATCGTTATCGTATTTTTGCCATTTAATTCCCGAGACGTCGGAACTGAAGGCAAGACGCGCGCCGACATTATCCTCCCTATTGATGAAATAGGTCATCATCCAGAATTGCGATAGGGAAGTGTCGACCTGACCATAGACGATGAACGCCGGAAAAAACAGTAGGAAAGCCGACGATAATTTGTTCATGGTTTCTCCTATGTAAAAATGAAGTTAAAAACAATAGCCGAGCTTGGCGACATAATAAAAATGCCTCGGTTGCGTCAAAGCCTCGGTCATCATGTTTGCTTGATCCTGGTAACCGAACTTATCCCAACGGTAATGGTCGCTGGCAACCTGGACAACCGCATTGAAATGGCCCGCGAACGTTTTCTTGGCGTAAATGCTCCATTTCCAATTGTCCGCCGTTGAATCCGCATAGAACGACCCACTGCCGTTACCCCACTTGGAACTGACCGACATCGGAATCCCATTTACTACAAAGGTCGACATATCATTTGGGAAAGGATTGCCGAACCACTCTGCTTCAAGGCTCAACACATCGAGAAATTTAAACGTGGGAACATTGACGCCGAACATGATGGGTATCCTTTTCCCCAGGTCGTCATAGCGCGTCCCCAGGGTTGACGTATCGATGCTGACCGGGTAGTTCTTGACGCCAAGAATAGCGGCCTCGGCATAGATTTTGAGGTCTTCCTTTCCAAATATGTCGCTCCTAAAAAAAACTTTCGGATCAATCGAAAGTTTTCCCATGAGTTTTGTTCCCGCGAATGTGTAGGTGTTTGTATCTCCATTGTCAATATACCAATCGGACGGATTGCTCGCGTCGCTTTTAGGAGGATGCGTATGGTTTGAATTGGCCGAAATAAGACTGCAAAAAGAGACACCCGCGCCAATTTCAAGAAATTTATTAAAAACGGAATATGCGGCGATTCCGGTCAAATTCAGATCGCCCATGGTTGCGCCCTCGGTATTGATGGTAAGAAGCGCTTTATAATTTAGATTGCCGAAAAGCGTGCCGAACGCATTTATTCCCGTGACCCTGGCGGCGGCAAAATCAAAATTGGAAATAAGGTATTGGGGATAGGTTCCACTCCTGAAAAGGTATTCTCCCAGATTTCGGGCGTTGTCGTCGTACTTAAGGGGAAAATAACCCACGTCAAGGTTAAACCCTTCACTTTTGGAATAGAGGAAATCCGCGCGCGTGAGATAGAAGAAATAGAAAAATCTGACCGCTAATCCATTATCCCCCGCAACGACACTTTTTCTTGGGGTTTCGTTAAATGATTTCAACTCCACGCCGATATTTGTGGTTATCGGCAGAGGAGTGTATGATGCCAGTAAATTAAATCCAACGTAGGATTTTTGATACAAGAGGTGCTCAGTCTGAAATTCCAGCGCCTGAGTCGTCTGAGGATTTGCCTTCACGATCTGGCCGATTTCATACGAGGCAAAACCCGTTGGAGTTAATTTTACGGAAGCTTGTCCCGGTTCATCTTCTCCTAACACCATTCCTGTAGAGAGTGTAACTACGATGCATGAATAGATAATGGTTCGAAATAGACTCATAGATCCGTTTCCTCCTTACGCAATTTTCTTGAGGCTTTAATTTCTTGGTTGTGCGGCTATCCTTAAATGCTTATATCTTAGTTGCGGTAACGTACACGCATCAAGATAAATTAGTAGCATATTTTTACACAAGAGTTTAGTGAATACGAAATAATATATCTTTTTTTAATGAATGGGTGGAAAAAAAAAGATCAACAAGGCATTTTTAAAACAAAAAGGCCCAAACAAATGGGCCTTTTCGTTGTTTTTTGTCTATCGTGTCAGCTACGCCGTCTTTTTTACTTAAGTTCTGCCAGAATTTCCTTGTTATCGGGATCCAGCGTCTTTGCCTTGTTCAAATGAGTCGTATATTCGGCGGTTTTATTCTGCGTCTTGGCTACCCGCGCCAACCCAAGCTCCGCAAGCGCGAATTTAGGATCAGCCTGCAAAGCCTTTTGATAAAAAGTCACGGCCCGGTCCATTTGAGACTGCTTGCGATAAATTTCGCCGCGTTCATAATTGGCGGGGGCGTAGTTATCATTTATATAGAGCACCATTTTAAAGGTCTCCAAGGCGTCCTCGAATTTGTTTTGAAGCTCCTGGACTTTGCCCGCAAGCATAAGACCGTCGAAATTCATGGGCTCGGCTTTCACGATTTCATCAGCGACCGTCTTGGCCTCGTCGTAACGTTTCTGCTCCATGAGGTCGTTGGCATAGAGAACGCGGAATTTATTATCCTTTTTAAGGGAGATCAGTTGTTTGATGGTGGTTTCCGCATCCTGCGCTTTTCCTACCTCTTTGTAAACATTATACAACTGAAACATCAAATCGGGATTGTCTTTTTTAATGGTTTGCGCCTTGGCCAAAAGTTCAATACCTTTATCCTTGCGGCCGGTTTTCAGGTAACCTTCCGAGAGCATCAGCATGATTTCCGCGTCCTGGGGATTGGTGACCTGAACAACCTCAAGGTTTTCAATGGCCTTGGAGTATTGCTTTTTCTTCATGAGAATGGCGCCCACCCTGCGATTGGCGTCAAGATTTTGCGGGTCCTGAACGAGGAGTTTTTTATATGTTTCCAGCTCGCGGTCCTCGTTTTTCAACGCATTGTAAACCTGGGCCAGTTTTAAAAGGATGGCTACGTCCTTGGGATTCAGCAGCGAAGCCTGGCTAAGCGGTTCCGCGGCCTTGGAGAGGGTAGAGGGATTGTCGGCGAGGAGCATGCCGAGACGCAGGAAACTGCGGCCGTCCTTGGGAAAGTACTTCATGTTGGAAACATACAGCGCTTCGGCCGCCTTTGGATCGCTTTTTTCACGAAGAAACGCGCGCAAATACGAAGCGTCGGCATCGATCACGCCCGGCAGCGCGGTATACGCTTCATATGCTTCGGCGGCCTTGAGGGGTTCGTTGGTTTTTTCATAACATTCTCCCAGCGGACGAAGGATCTTTTTCAGGACCGATTCACCCGCTTTTTTTGCCCGTATCTGGTTGAACACCAGGCACGCCTTGAGACAATTCTGCAATTGATAATAGGAATCCCCCAAGGCAAGAAGGTATTCCTCATTGAGCAACGTAGGATTTTTTACCAGCTCCAAATAGCGCACGGCCTCCTGGAACTGCTTTTTTCCGTACATGTTCAAGCCGACGATTTTCGCGATTTTATCGTCACCCAGGGCTTTTTCAAGGTATTTCTGGTACGATTTGATGGCGTCTTCCGGCTTGTTTTGGCGCATCTGCAGGTCGCCCAGCGCTTTATACTCCATACTGGCCTGCGGGTTAAGCAATACCACCTGTTCATAGGTGATTATGGCATTGGCAACGTCATTGCTTGCGGCCTGGCATTCGGCGAGAAGGGCGAGCACCTCCATGTTTTTAGGATCGTTGTTGGATGCCTTTTTATACATGCCGATGGCGGAAGCGTATTGTTGCTTTTTTTGATACAATTTGCCGAGCGTTATGAACATTTTCGGCTCCGCTTCATTATTCTTGATGGCGGCATTGAGCACCGTTATCGCCTCGTCTTCGAGGTTCTTCTGGACAACGATCTCTCCATAATGCTGGAAGAAACCCGTCAGCGCGGGGTCCAGTTTCCAGGCCGTGCGGAATTCGACAAGCGCGCCTTCCACGTTCTTTTGATCGAAGAGCATATTACCTAAAGTCAAATGCGCCTTGGCGTTGCCCGCGTCCAGCGCGACGTACTGCTTAAGATACGTAAGGGCCTCGCCCTCCTTTCCTTTTTTCTGGGCTATTTCAACGAGACGGGAAAAGACCTGTTTATCTTTAGGGGTAAGCGCCGCCAGCTCTTTGTAAATAGGAAAAGCGGCGTCGAATTCGTTTTTAGCCGCCAGGTATTCGGCGAGGCGCAGTCTCGAATCAATGGCCTTGGGGTCTTTGGCGATGATTTTCTTATCAAGTTCGGCAAGACCGTTTTTAGCCTCAGCGACCTTTTCGGTTTGGCCGGCCGCGTCGGCGGCGGCGATGAGCGACAACCATATCTTTACATTTTCGGGCTGGAGGTCCTTGGCCTTGCCGTAGAGTTCGACGGCCTTTTGGGGAGATTTGGTTTGCATGAGCGCATCGGCGAGCATGAGGAGGATCTCGACGTCGCGCGGCGTCGAGGCTGCTACTTTTTCAAGGTAGGGGATTGACTGGGCATATTGTTTCTTTTTATGGAGAATCGTCCCCGCGCGCTGGTTGGCGACCAGATTGTCGGGTTGAAATCCGGCGAGTTTTATCGAAGCGGAGAGTTCCTTGCCTGAATTATTGTTTGCATGGTAAGCGTCGCTGAGTTTCTGCCAAACGACAGTATCGCTAGGAGCAAGCGCCGATGCTTTCTGCAGCATTTCAATGGCCTTGGACATTTGGCCCGGTTCTTCGCCTAATAGGATGCCCAGTCGCACGAAGCTGCGTTCGTCTTGCGGGTATGCCAGGGTGTTGGCCTGGTAGAGCGTCATCGCTGTTTCACGGTCCGTGCCTTCCCGCAGGGCGGCTTGCTTGTATGACGCATCGGGGTCTTTTACGCCGGGAAGTTTTACGTACGCTTCATAGGTTTTTGCCGCATCCCCGAGAAAGCCTATTTTTTCATAGGAAACGGCGAGCGGCTTGAGAATTTCCTGAAGTACGGCGGCGTGCGTTGGATTGAGCGAGCGGGCCTTTCCGTAATTTTCCACGGCCTTCTGGTAATTGGCGGTCTGGTAATAGCATTCGGCGAGTTTAACGACAAAGGACGATGTCATGAGTTTCGGGTCCTTGATTTTTTCAAGGTAGGGAAGGGCGTCCTTGTACTGTTTTTTGTTGTGATAATAAAGGCCGACGATACTGGCGATTCGTTCATCGGTCGGGGACTTTTCGAGGTATTTCCGATAGTTCTCCATGGCCTCTTCGTTTTCATTCAGGGAGAGGAGAAGATCGCCCAATTGCTTGAATTCGGCGTTGGCGTTGGGATTGAGCAGCACCACTTGCTGATAGTTGAGCAGCGCGTCACTGGTCTTGCCCACGGCCGTCTGGCATTCCGCCAGCGAGGAGAGCACGGTCAGGTTTTTAACGTCGGCCTTGAGAGCGTTTTGGTAATACGCGATGGCGTCTCCGCAGCGGTTGCGCTTTTTGTAAATGTTCCCCACCGCCGCGAAGGCGGTGCCGTCCATTTCGTCGGCGCTTATGGCTTTTGGCGCGATGGCGATAACCTCATCGTCAAGCTTTTTGTCGAGCGCCATGGCCAGATAGGATCGATAGAGCCCGGTAATGGCGGGGTTGAGCTTGATGGCCTTGCGGTAGGCGTCGAGCGCTTCGCCGGAATTTTTTTGTTCGTAGAGCAAATCTCCCTGTACTTTATAGGAGGCCGCGTCGGATGAATCGAGCATTAAAAAATTACGCAAATAGAGGATGGCATCCTTTTTCTGGTCTTTTTCCAAGCTGATTTGGTAGAGATGCTTGAACACTTTGGCGTCGTCGGGAGTAAGTACCGCGAGTTCCTTGAGCAGATTGAAGGCTGAAGCGCCGTCCTTTTTTTCCAGGTAGTATTCGATCATCCGGCGCCGCGACGGGATGTCTTTCTTGTCAAGTTCGACGATGCGCGCGGCTGCGATGATCAGTTTGTCGCGGGCGCCTGTTTCCTCGTAGCATCGGGCCAATTTTTTCCAGTAATTGACGTCGTCCTTGATTTTAGCGACAATCGCCTCCAACTGCGAGGCGGCGCCCGCCCAATCCTTATCGGCGAAATAGAGCGCGCTGAGGATCTTCCTTGATTCCAGGGCATTGCTGTCCAGCTTAACGGCCGATTCGGCGGCGTCGCGCGCCTTGTCGTATAACTTAAGCCGCATGGCGCACCCGGCCATGGCTTCAGCGGCCTTGGCGCTGCGTTCAAGTAAATACCATTTCTGGTAAGGCTTCATGGCGTTTTGGTAATCTTTTTGACGGAAGTAAAAATCGCCCATGGCGGCGAAAATGCGCGGGTCGCTCGGTTGGACCTTTTGCGCTTCCGTGAATGCGTTCAGCGCCTTTTGTTTGTCGGGATTCGATTTGTCCAATGCTTCCGCGTAGATGAGCCATATTTCAACGGTTCGCTGGGGCAGGGGAATGGATTGGTCGATATATTCAACGGCCTTGGCGTATTTGCCCTCGGTCACCAGCGCGGTAAGCTTATCATCGGCCCAAAGTACTCCGATCGTCAGAAAAAGGACATAAAAAACGCACCTACGCAGCCACTGATTCGCACGTTCGACCATACATCCTCCCGGAAAAAAATAGTGTAGTGAGTAATTGTTCGGTTAATTTCATTTAAGTAGAGATATTACAATATACTATAATGAAAGTGCGGGATAAACAAGAGGACCGATTTATTTTTAAAAATATCAGGTTGGCGTTTGTGTTTTACGGATTTTTTCAAGACGGTATGTTCCGTATTTAAGTTTGCAATCGTGGAGTTGGTAGGTTTGCGCGTCGGGCCGCATTCCCGCGGAAAACAAAGTATCGAGAGCCCGGAGTTGGTCGACGTTTTGTTGCAGTTTTTTTACATTGGAGGTGAATACCTCATCAAGACTTTTCTTCACCGTCCAATCCCGCTGCGCCATATTCGCCAAACGTATTCCGTAGGGGCCAAGTTGTTGTTTGAATTCGTAAACATGCCGTTCGTAATGCCTTTTAATGAAGATTGCCGCGATTGAGCGTTCCACGCCAAACCACGCGAGGCGCACGGCGAGAGCGCTTAGGAGTCCCGACCAGAGGGAGCGGGAAAAAAGAATATAGGTTAGGACGCCCGCGGTGATTGATGCGTAAAACCGGTAGAATGAAAGCGCAAGCATGTTTTTAGGTTATTTCCTGGGATTGTTCAGCATGCCCTTGAGTACGCCGGCGATCAGTTTAGCGGCTTCGTCGCTGATGCCGATTCCTTGTCCGGATTTTCGTCCGGCCATTGCCTCGGCGGTTTTCTTTTTTTTAAGCAACGCGAATTGCCTGAGCGTTTCCGCGTTTCCATAGGGGTTTTTAGAGAGCCGTTTAAAGCCGTCTTTAGTGAAATATTGGGGTTTTTCGAACATGGTTAACCTCGGAAGACAGAAGTTAGAATTCAGAAGCCAGAAGAAGAAAACAAGGTGCGGAAGAAGTATTGAATTTCCCCATTCTGAATTTCGTCTTCTGACTTCTGTCTTTTTCCTTCTTTACACATTGAATTCCCGTTCCATGATTTCGTTGATGAACCGGTCGATTGACACGGGATAATACTTGAACCGCGGTCCGACGATAAGCCCGGTTGTAATATTTTCCTGCATGAGAAGCTGATCTAGAACAATCTTACAATATTCTTCGGGTTTTTGCTCGATGTTCTTAACATGGAAATATTCATTTTGGACTTTGACGTTTTTCCTATTGCCGTAGGCGAATGAAAATACCCTGCCCTGCAGATCCTTATCGAAGGTTTCGGGGTCGAATACATCCCCAAATGTTTCGCTGAGCATGGAAGGGGAAATGACGAATTTGGGCGAGACGTTGATTTTGCCGCTTATTTCGATTGACTGCGAATCATTATCATCGTTAGGCGAGACGAAAATATACGGCAATTCATGATACCCCGATACGATTCCGCTGATCGGCTTACGCAAAATAGCCGTTTTATGGAAGATTTCCTTGAAGTATTCGTTTTTCCGGTCATAGAAATTCATGGCGTTTTTAGAGAGTTACCTTTCATTGATCGTTTGTTTTTCATGAAAAATTTTCTCAGGAACGGAACTTTCAAACGTATTGCGCTTTGAGGGCATAATTCCTGACAACAATAGCACCGTATGCATCGTTTATACATATACGAGGGAGGACGGTTTTTATTATTGTCATGCCAATCGAGCGCCTTGGGATTGACGGGGCATACGGTAACGCATACGCCGCATTTGATGCATTTTTTCGCGACAATAACGGGTCGTGGGACCAAGGCGTTTTTCGCGAAAATGAGCGCTCCTTTCGGCCGGTATGCCGCGATGGGTTCCCGTTTAATCGCAAAGGTCGTATCGATAAAACCCTCAATCGGATCACCTATTAATTCAAAGAGGGCCCCGCCGATGCCCGCATCCTCACCGGCTTTAATGGTAGGCACGCAGCGCGGATCAATGCTTATTATCCGGCATGCCGCTGCGTCAAGAGCAACGGGGTCGGTGGAGAATAAAAGAACATTCAATGCCTTTGGATTTCCTCCCCGCGGACCGTTGCCTTCCATTGCGATGATCCCGTCCATGATATAGAGTCTTGGTTTGATGAATGCGTTGAGGTCCGCGAGCATTCTGGAGAAATCGGTCGGGTCGGACGTTTTTACGTGGAATTCACCCTTCAACGCTCCGGGGATGCAACCGAACTGATTTTTTACCGCCCCCGTCATACGCAGGAATCCGTGCGATTTCAGTTTCGGCAGGCTGATCACCCCGTCGCTTTCTAAAACGCCATTGGCAATGGTGAATTTCTTGTTTTGTATGCCGTGCGCATGGAATATTTCCTTTCCATGGCGGAAATCGGCCAAAGGGATCGAAAGTCCGTCGGCAACGCCGGCGCAACCGGATTTATTCGCCGCCGCGTCGGGGCGCTGGAACGCGGGGGAATCTCCATACCAAAGCTTGGCGCCCGTTTCCAGAAACGCCTCGCATACCGCCTTGAACACCATGGGGTGCGTACAGGTGCACTTTTCCGGAGGATCGGGGGCGAGCCAATTGGGTTTAAGGAGGATTTTTTCGCCGCTCTTAGCGAATGCCGCGGGGCCGCCCAGCATGTCAATGCCTTTTCGCACCGTTTGGCCGACAAGGGCCTCATCATATCCATTACAGCGAAGAACCGCGACAAGTGACATTCGATATCCAACCTTCTATTTTTCCACGGTTTTTCGAAGGGCTTGGTATCCGAAATGGGCAATGAGGTTGTCCAAAACGACCATTGCCGTATAGGCCTCGGCCACGGGCCAAACCCGCGCCACAATGGTGGGATCACGGCGGGTGATCGCGGCAAGTTCGGTGTTTTTAAGGGTATATTTATCGACGGTATGTTGTTTTTTGTCAATTGTCGGAGTCGGTTTTACGCCGAGCCTTACTACAATGGGACTTCCGGTGGACAGGCCCCCGGTTATGCCGCCGGCGTTATTGCTGTCGAATGCCACCGCGCCGTTTTCCACATGCATTTGATCGTTGCTTTGAATGCCCGTCATATTCTTGACGGCAAGTCCCGCGCCTATTTCCACCGATTTGACCGCTCCGATTCCGAGCATTTTTCCAAGTTCCGCGTCTAGTTTATCGAATACGGGCTCTCCAACTCCGGCCGGCAACCCTAAAGCCACCACCTCCACGACGCCTCCGCTGGAATCGCCTGTCGCGGTTATCGCATTAATGGCCTTCACCATTTCCTCGGCTGCGTCGAAATCCGGACAATTGATGATCGGATGGATGGCGTATTTATCCTTTATTTCTTTATAAATGAATGGCGGAGTTTTATCTCGAATCGCATCGATTTCCTTTTCAATTTCACTGAATATCGACATTTTTTCAAGGAACCGCATCTCGGGTTTAATGCGGCCTTTTAAATAAATTTCCTGATAAAACGGGTCGAAGTCGCGCCTCATTTGTTTATAGGCATTCGTGCGTTTCAATACAACCGCATGGTCAATGCTATCGCACGATATTCCCGCCGCCTCCTTGACATATCCAAATACGTTGATGCCGCATTTGAGGAGTATTTTTTTCGCGATGTGTCCGGCGGCCACGATAGTGGCCGTGTACCTGCCGCTGAAAATACCCGCGCCGATGGCATCGTCATCGGGACCGTATTTACGGAAGGACGCATAGGATGCATGGCCGGGTCGGGGAGTGCGGTTAGTGTCCTGGTACTGCTTGATATGAATGAAATGCCGGTCGAGGTTGGGTATGAGTATGGTTACCGGCGTTCCGTTCGTATGATTCGTATTGCCCGCGTTTTCAATAGTGTCCGCCGCGTTAACGCCCGTATAGATGATTGGAAGGTCGGGTTCTTTTCTAGGCGAGGAGAGTTCGTCGGCCCCGGGTTTGCGTAAGAGCAAATCGCCGTACATTTCCTGTTCGCTCAGAACTAATCCGGGCGGCACTCCTTGAATTACCGAGATGAGGCCTTCCTGATATGACCCACCCGCGACCGTGGCCTGGAATATTCGACCTACATGACATCCGATCATATATAAACCCCACTAAAGAAATTAGAATTAGATTTATCCCCATGTTTGCGGCGCGTTATTTTTGCTGAAAATTCACGCCCCTCAATCCCCCGTAGGGGACTTTTATGGTTAATACTATAGAAAGTTTCCCCATGGGGAAAGAACAGGGGAGGCAAAATATTCGATATGCCGCCGAATAAAAATAATTTCTCCTATCCGTTTAAAAGATAAAAAGTTGTATATTGTCCCAAATGAGTAGACAATTTTTTCGTACATCCCCCCACACCGGCGTTAATTGCTTGGCAATTTCCTTGCCCGGGGGTGATGCGGCGCGGCTATCAAAAAAAAGAATTTAATGTATTAAACAAAAAACTTATTTTCCACCATTTTTTGCTTTCACAAAGCACAATCAATCATTTTCAACTATGATTTTAAATGGAGAAGAAGATTTTTAGTATATACTATGGGTTCCAGGAAAAAAACGGAGCATTTTATGAAAGATCTGATGAATATAAAAAGAGCTCTTATCAGCGTTTCCGATAAAACAGGTGTTGTTGAATTCGCCGAAAAACTTGCACGAAAAAACATCGAAATTCTTTCAACCGGCGGGACGGCGAAAATCCTTTTAGGGAATAAAATACCCGTGAAAACCGTTGATGCATATACCGGTTTTCCGGAAATAATGGATGGCAGGGTAAAGACCCTGCATCCAAAAATACACGGTGGTATTCTTGCCGTTCGTGACAATATGTCGCACATTTCGCACATGGAACGAAACGGAATCGATCCGATCGATCTGGTCGTGGTTAATCTCTATCCCTTTAAGGAAACCGTTGCCAAGCCGGATGTGACGCTTTCGGAGGCTATAGAAAATATCGACATCGGCGGACCTGCCATGCTCAGGAGCGCCGCGAAAAATCATGCGTTCGTGACGGTTGTAACGGACCCTGCCGATTACGCGACGGTGATTTCCAGTTTAGAATCTTTGGGAGGTATCGACATTCAAACCCGGAGGCTTTTGGCGCTTAAAGCTTTCCGGCATACCGCGGACTACGACAGCGCGATCGACGTATTCCTTTCGCAGGTTTTTTGCAATGAAGATGTATTGAGAATGGCGTATCACGAAGGAACAGAGCTTCGATACGGGGAAAATCCCCATCAGTCGGCCATTTTTTACCGGAAAAAAGGATTTACCGAACCCAGTATGGCCGCGGCGGTTCAATTGCACGGCAAAGAGCTTTCCTACAATAATATCGTTGATGGAGACGCGGCTTTGGAGGCGGTTAAGGAACTTGCCTACGACGCGCCGGCGGCGGCGATCATCAAACATACCAATCCCTGCGGATTCGCCACCGGCGTATCACTTGACAAAGCATTAATCGCCGCCTGGTCGGGAGATCCGGTATCCTCCTACGGAAGCGTTATCGCGCTTTCGAGGATTGTCGATCTGGCGACCGCGAAATTCCTTGCCGGCAAGTTCGTCGAAATGCTCATCGCGCCCGATTTCAACGAAGACGCGCTTGCTTTTTTAAAAGAAAAAAGTTCCGCGATTCGATTACTCAAAGTCGGGACCCTGGAAAGCGTTGTTCAGGAACAATATGTTATTAAACACGTTATTGGCGGGTTGTTGAAACAGGACCGTGACCTCAAGGATTTTGAAAAATGGGACACGGTTACAACGGCCGCTTTTCCGGAAAATAAAATCGCCTGCGGTCGTTTTGCATGGAAAGCATGCAAGCATGTGAAATCCAATGCCATTGTTTTAGCGCAAGAATACGAACCGGGAGTGTTCAAGCTCGTTGGAATGGGCGCGGGGCAACCCAATAGAGTGGATTCGCTCAAGAAATTGGCGATTCCGCGGGCCCGGGAAAATTTTGTATCGGAAAGGGAAACAGCCTCGAAGGATGTTGACGCTCATAGTTTGAAAAAGGAGTTCGAGGGACTTGTACTGGGTTCCGACGCGTTTTTTCCTTTTCCCGATAATGTTGAAGAAGCCCATGCGGCGGGGATACGGTATATTATACAACCCGGAGGCTCCAAGCGGGACAGCGAAGTCATTGAAACCTGCAACCGATACGGCATTTCAATGGTTTTCACGGGGACCCGTCATTTCAGGCATTAAGAAAAAAAGTTGTAAGCTGCAAGTTGTAAATTGTATCTTGCAGCTTATTATAAATACAAAGGAATTTTTTAAAACCTATGGCGCACTATCTCGTTATTGTCGAATCGCCGGCAAAGTGTAAAACGATTTCAAAATATCTGGGCAAGGAATACTCCGTAATGGCAACGATGGGACACATCATCGATCTGCCTGAAAAGGAATTCGGCGTCGACATCGAACACGATTTCAAACCCAAATATACTGTTTCGAAGGGAAAAAGCCGGATACTCAAGGTAGTAAAGGAGGAGGCCGCCGACTCCGACATCGTTTACCTGGCGCCCGATCCGGACCGTGAAGGGGAGGCCATTGCGTGGCATGTCGCGCAATCAATCGCTAAAACCAATGCAAATATTAAACGGGTTTCATTTAACGAAATAACCAAAAAAGCCGTATTGGGCGCGATTGAAAAGCCCGGCGAACTCGATTTGAACAAGGTCAATGCGCAACAGGCGCGCAGGATACTGGACAGAATAGTAGGTTATCAGGTATCGCCGATTCTATGGAGAACGGTGTTTCGCGGCCTGTCGGCGGGCCGCGTGCAATCGGTGGCCTTGCGGCTTATTTGCAACAGGGAAGACGAAATCAAGGCATTCAAGGAAAGGGAATACTGGTCCCTTCACGCGCAGCTTTCCTATAACGACAAGCAGTTTTGGGCGAAACTCATAAACGTTGATGGCAAAAAAGTAGACAAATACGAATTGCCCGACGCTACGTCTGCCCGCGCCGTCATCGAAAAGGTTCAAGGCGGGAAGTATGTGGTTTCCGACGTCCAGCGCACGGAAAAAACCAGGAAGCCCTTCGCGCCGTTCATCACCAGCACCCTTCAGCAGGAGGCTGCGCGCAAACTCAATTATTCGGCGACGAAAACCATGGTGATCGCCCAGCAGCTCTATGAAGGTTTGGAGTTGGGAAGTTTGGGCAGCATGGGGCTCATCACCTATATGCGTACGGACTCCACGCGCATCGCCGACGAAGCGATCCAGAGCGCCCGCGGCGTGGTGACTTCGCTCTACGGCAACGAGTACCTTCCCCCGTCGCCGCGGATCTATGCCAAGAATAAAAACGCGCAGGACGCGCACGAGGCGATCAGGCCTTCACAGGTATCTCCTGATTTTGCGCCCGATAAGGTTAAAAATTACCTCTCCAAGGAACAGGCCGCGCTCTACGAACTTATCTGGAAGCGTTTCCTGGCTTCACAAATGCAGAATGCGTTGTTCGATTCCACGAGGGTGGACCTTACCGCCGACGGGTGCGTGTTCCGCGCCAACGGGTCAATCATGAAATTCGACGGTTTTTTGGCGCTCTACGACGAGGCGACCGAGGACCGCCAGGAAAACGGCGAGGATGAGGACAACGAGAGGCTTCCGGACTTAACGGTGGGGAAACAATGCGATCTCTTGAAGCTCCAGGATAAGCAGCATTTCACGCAACCCCCGCCGCGCTATACGGAAGCGTCGCTGGTGCGCGAGCTGGAGGACAAGGGCATAGGCCGTCCAAGCACCTACGCGCAAATCATCGATACGCTCAAACGCCGTAAATACGTTACCGTGGAAAACAAGCGTTTTTTTTCCACGGAAGTCGGATTCATGGTAAAGAATATTCTAGTCAAGCAGTTCGCCGAGGTCTTCGACGTGGGCTTCACCGCCTCCATGGAAAGGGAGCTTGACAAGGTTGAAATGGGGAGTTCGGATTGGGTGGCGGTGCTTAAGGAATTCTACACGCCCTTCCAAAAAAGCCTTGAAAACGTCATGGCTAACATTAAAACCATCAAAGCCCAGAACCAAGAGATCACCGAACGTACGTGCCCGGAATGCCGGGAACATCCGCTCGTGATCAAATGGAGTAAAAACGGAAGGTTTCTTGCGTGTCAGGGTTTTCCCGCGTGCAAATACACCGAGCCGCTTGAAAAAATCGCGCCCATGCCAAGCGATGAAATTTGCGACAAATGCGGCGCTCCCATGGTGATCCTTTCGATCAACGGGCGGCGCTTTTTGGGATGTTCGAAATATCCCGAATGCCGCAATACCAAATCGCTCACGACGGGCGTCGCCTGCCCCCGTGAAGGGTGCGGGGGGTTTTTAATCGAACGCAGAACCAAGCGCGGCAAGACCTTCTACGGCTGCAACACCTATCCCAAATGCAATTACGCCACATGGGACAAGCCCATTGCCCAAAAGTGCGAAAAATGCGGGTTCCCCATCCTGGTGTATAAAGACACTAAACGCAAGGGCCGCTATAACCTATGTCCGCACTGCAAAGCTGAATATCCATTGCCCGAAGCGGCCGAAACCGCGGCAGATGCGGGGGCCGGCAATGGGGCGGCGCAAGGGTAGGCGGGAGAGAAGGTTATCTACGCGCGGGATCGTGCTTTTAAAGCATCCTCAAAAAGATACAG
>Ga0182021_10005592_pt1 | contig 14904 bp, 12 predicted proteins | sample 612E3MmetaG_FD_120493 | JGI IMG/M metagenome (GOLD analysis project Ga0182021, IMG submission 120493) | Permafrost microbial communities from Stordalen Mire, Sweden - 612E3M metaG (Illumina Assembly) | ecosystem: Environmental > Terrestrial > Soil > Wetlands > Permafrost | place: Sweden... | reverse complement strand
GTGATCTATCCAGAGCAGATGCTATTTCTGCGGAATCAGCTGCAACTTGTCTGAGGGTCTCCGGACCGTAAAGGTGCTGGCTGCCTGTAATAAACCATACTTCTTTTATTTTATTCATATTTCGATTTTTAAAATTGATTAACTCATTTACAGAGTTCCTACCAAAAATAAATATAGAATGCAACACAAACACCCAAAACAATAAGGGATGTAATTATGTCCCAGATACCCCAGCTGTCACGTGTTTCTTTAATTTGGTCGGGTGACTGTGAGAAATAAGTTATCCCCTGTAATTGCTGTTCACCTGCTTTGGGAGTAAAGAAACTTATTACAACCATCAGGGCCATAGTCAGGAAGAACAGGAATATGCAGAAATGTAACCAGTTTATATTGAGTAATGTAAATAATCCTGAACGCATCGAAGGATCAGTTATCATTTTTTGGGCAGCATTAAAACTGGTTCCCGGATCAAAAATCATTAATCCAAGTCTGAACAGACCCAGAGCAGTGCCAATAATTAATCCCCATTCACCGGCTTTCGGAGTAATTTTCCGATTGAAAACACCTAACAGGAATACAGCAGCAATAGCAGGTGCAAGAAGTGATTGAACATTCTGGAGATATTCATACAGAACCGTGCCCAGACTTTTCATTATCGGAATCCATATTAATCCTAATAAAACAACCGAGATAGTGGCAATGCGGCCAATCACAACCAGATGATGTTCACTTGCATTGGGACGATGGTTTTTATAAAAGTCAATTGTGAATAATGTGGCTGATGAGTTAAAGTGAGCAGCCAGAGAAGTCATAAGTGCAGCAATAAATCCAACAACAACAATTCCTTTAACACCCATTGGCAACAATGTGCTTACAAGACTGCCGTATGCTTCGTTATTGTCACTAAATAAGAGAATACCTTTGGCTCTCAAGGCAGCTGCAATGATACCCGGAATTAAGAATATAAATACAGGAAGGATTTTTAGAAATCCTGCAAAAATTGCACCTTTACGGGCATTGTTCAGATCTTTTGCAGCAAGTGCCCTCTGAACAATATGCTGATCAGTACACCAGTACCAGAACCCAATAATAGCAGCTCCAAAAAACACGCTGAATCCAGGAAATTTATCATACCACATATCACCTTTCGGGTGAAAAAGATGCATATTGGTCATACCGTTACTGCTTGCGTATTTTACAGTTTCATGCCAGCCATTCAGAATACCTCCGTCACCAACTTTTATCAGGGCTAATATCAGAATTGTGAAAGCACCAAGAATAAGAATGGGAGCTTGTATAACAGAAATAGTCATAATACCTTTCATACCACCAAGAACAGTAAATATCCCGGTCAACAGGACAAGGCCGATAGCTCCGTACCAGAAATCGATACCTATTACTGACTGCAAGAAAATACCACCTGTAAAGGCAGTTACGGAAACTTTTGTCAGGACATAACTTATCAGGGTTATTACCGAGAGTGTTGAACTTGTGTTTTTGTTATAACGTTTCATAAGAAACTCAGGCATCGTAAATACCTTACTGTGCGCATAAAAAGGTACAAATACCCACCCAAGCACCAGAATCATCCAACCATGCATTTCCCAATGAGCCATCGCCATCCCGCTCTCCGCACCTGCACCGGAAAGACCTACGAGGTGTTCAGAACCAATATTTGCCGCAAAAATTGCCGCACCAACTGCCAGCCAGGTCTCACTCCGTCCTGAAAGGAAATAATCGCTTGTATTGTCTTTTTTGTGCTTGATTACCCAGAATACAATCCCTACAAGGCATGAGAAAAATAAGATCAGAACGATCCAGTCTAATGTTGCCATAATAATTTCTGTTTTATTTAAAATTTATTTTATGATAAAGGTAAATTTACTTTCGTATGATGAATTAATTTCATATAAAGGAAATAAGATTTTTTATTATCTGAGGTTTGAATCCATCAAATTTTTAAAAACATTTTATTTTACGGATTATACTTTATTCAACTATGACAGAATAAATTTATAAGACTATTATATGGGAAAGACCGGATGAAATACAAGCAATATATTGTTACTTTTTTGTTTTCAGAAGGGATTTTTTATAACTTTGATTGAATATTAAATAATTATGAAACTCTCAACCCATCCATGGCATAGCGTTGAAACCGGTAATGAAGCGCCGGTTATTGTAAAAAGCATTATTGAAATTCCAAAGGGATCAAAGGGCAAATATGAAATGGATAAGTCTTCGGGGCTTTTAAAGCTCGACAGAGTATTGTTTTCATCAGTTCATTATCCGGCTAACTATGGTTTCATACCACAAACTTACTGTGACGATCTTGACCCTCTCGACATACTTGTTATCTGTTCAATTGACGTTTATCCGATGTGCATTATTGAGGCTAAGGTGATCGGCGTGATGGAGATGGTTGACGGTACCGAACGTGATAACAAAATTATATCAGTGGCCAGAAATGATATGTCAGTCAATTATATAAATGAACTTTCGGAGCTTCCTCCGCATACGCTTGTAGAGCTGAAAAGGTTTTTTGAAGATTACAAAAAGCTTGAACATAAAAACGTAATCGTAGAGGAATTTCTAAACAGGGAAAAAGCCTATGACGTAATTCTGGAGAGTATGAAACTCTACCAGGATAACAAGAAAAATCTAATAAAATTTTAATCGTTATCTTTCAGTCAGGTTCAACGGGTTAGAATGCCTGACCTGCTGAGACAATCCGGAACCCGGAATTTGAATATAAATATTACATCCATTCTTTCAGTGAAGCCTGAATAAAATTTATGATCTTCTGGTTTTCTTCCTTTCCGTTACCGGTAATGGAAAATGGTTCTCCAAATTTTATATGAATCGGTTTATTATGATCAATCGGACCAAGTTCCTTGATCAATTTCCCGTTACCCCAGAAATCAGTCCTGATTGCAATCGGAACAACTTTTACACCTGCTTTTTTAGCCAGCTTTACTCCAAGCGAATTGAACTCCTCAGGTTTGAATTCAAGGTTCCTGGTGCTTTGCGGGAAAATAATTATTGAAATCCCTTTGGAAAGCAATTCAATACCACCGTTCATCACCGCTTCAAAGTCTTTTCTGGCATCTGACCGTCCTACAACAATTGGATCCCTTGATCTCATAACATCTCCAAAAAGCGGGTGTTTGACAAGGCTCTCCTTTACAACAAAGGTTACCTCCCTGAGTGGTGCTATCAGACAGGGTAAGATCATTGTTTCAAGAGTGCTCATATGGTTGCTGATAAAAAGTACAGGTCCGTCTGATTTTGTTATATTATCCATCCCGGTAATATGAAATTTCCCGCCTGTTTTTTCGATAAGCCTGAAAATCTCAAAAGATGAATCGGCCCATGCTTTTGTGTCATACACTTTACGTATGGCTTCTTTCCTTGTCCTGAGAACTAATCCTGCATATTTCAAAGTGAAGTATGTACGGTTATTCAAAAGAATTTTTTCTTTAAGAGATAACTTCTCATTCAAAGGAGTATCGTAAGAATACGAATCAAAATAGCCTTTATGCATCGGGATCTAATTAAATACTATTGCAAATAAGTGAGGATAAATTAAATCATTTTTCATTCTGCCCCAGCTTTAAAATCGCCTCATGGTATTTATCCATCAACTCTTTATTAAGGTTAAGAGGTGGTTTTGCACCTTCCGGAAGAAATGATTTATAAGGATGACTTTTTGAATATTCTGCAAATTCGTTCTTTATGTCAACAAGCAGTGCGGGTCTGGTCAATAAATCCATTGCGGTAGCAGCCATTACCTTTGCACCGGTATTAAGCCCTTTCCATGCTGCCGAACCATATCCTGATGCTACTGTTGACCAGTGATGAGCTATTTCCCCGGGCACTCCGCCGGGAAAATTCAATGTAGCAGTAGGTACTATCAATGTTACTTCACCCACATCTGAGGATCCGCCTCCCACCTCAACGTCCGAAGGTTTTTCCAAAGGTTTAATCTTCCTTGGATAGCCGGTCTCTTTTGCGCCAATCTCTTTCTGAAGAGATTTCGCAAAAGTGTTTTCCGTATCGCTCCATTCAGGCAAACCAATGAGTTCAATATTTCTCTGTATTGCCTCAGCCATGCCCTTATTAGAATGTCGCTGATGAACAGCTGTAAGAACAGTAACAGAATCAAGGGTAGTACCGGTGGCTAATGCTGCACCTTTTGCACAATCAAGAACACGATTGTACATCTCCTCAAGCCTGTCATCGGTATTCCTGATATAGTACCAGACCGATGCCCTGTCCGGCACAACATTTGGGGCATCTCCTCCTTCGGTAATTACATAATGCAGACGATTTGTATAGAACAGATGCTCCCGGAGATAATTCGTAGCAACATCCATCAGCTCAACACCATCCAGGGCGCTTCTACCACTCCATGGCTCACTTGCCGCATGAGCTGTTTTCCCTCTGAAGGAAAAAACTACGGATATAACTGCATTCCCGTTAACTCCATAACTGGTTGATAATTCAGAAGAAGTATGATTATCTATAACAGCGTCCACATCATTAAACACACCTTCCCTGACCATATATGGCCGGCTGATTAAAGTCTCTTCTGCCGGGGATCCGAAAAATTTTATAGTCCCCCGGAGATTATTCTGTTCAATACTTTTTTTCACAGCTATAGCAGCAGCAACTCCGGCAGTACCCATCATGTTATGGCCGCATCCATGTCCGGGACCACCACTTATAATAGGTGTCTGAAGCGGACAAAGAGCTTTCTGAGATAACATTGGCAGAGCGTCGAATTCACCTAGAATACCTATAACCGGTTTCCCGCTGCCCCATGTTGCAACAAAACAAGTCGGTATTCCTGCCACATTCTTTTCAACTTTAAAACCCTCATCCTCCAGTGTTTTTATCAGCAGAGCAGAAGATTTAAATTCCTGCATCCCTAATTCGGCATAATTCCATATGGCATCTGAAATATTTCCGAATTTCCTCACTGTCAGGCTATCACTCAGATACTCAAGTGCATTTTTTTTCGACTTATAAAGATCTGCCTTCCCGTTAAAATCTTTATCATTCTTCTTCTGAGCGACAGTTAAACCCGTTGAGAAAACTATAAAAACCAAAGGATAAACCAATAATCTGCAGAAGTGAAAAATTGTCATTGAAATATGATTTAAAATCTGATCTTAAACTATATGTTTACAAATCTAATATTAAATTTGATCCTTATTAATTGAAAAAATGAAAAGTATTTTGCTGTCAATAGTATATTTTATCACTACATGTTTATTACCTGGTTCAACCCTTTTTAATGGAGATAAATGCATAGTAAAGTCAGAATTTATCTATCAGCCCGGAGACGTTCCTTTTCCAAGCTGCCATGCTTCAACAATAATTGAGAACCGTAATGGGTTGTTAGCTGCCTGGTTTGGAGGTACTGCCGAAAAAAACCCTGATGTCGGAATATGGATAAGTCATTTTACCAAAGGAAAATGGACAAAACCTGTTGAAGTGGCAAATGGCATTCAATACAAGGGTAAAAGATATCCCTGCTGGAATCCTGTACTATACAATTATGGCAGGAAAATACTTCTGTTTTATAAAGTAGGACCTTCTCCATCAGGCTGGTGGGGAGAGATGATTACCTCTGATGATAATGGGGCAACATGGTCAAGATCATACCGGCTGCCTGAAGATATTTACGGTCCTATAAAAAATAAACCTGTCATTCTTGCCAATGGGGAATTGATTTGTCCGTCAAGTACAGAGTACGACGGATGGAGAGTTCATATGGAATTTACTTCAGATAACGGTTTATCCTGGGAACGTACACCGGACCTGAATGAAAAACAGACAGGAGTTATACAACCGACACTGCTGATGCATCCTGCAGGCAGGATCCAGATGTTATGCAGAAGTAACTCCTCTCATATTTTAAGCTCCCTGTCAGAAGACAATGGAAGAACATGGAGTAACCTCACATCGACCGGCCTTCCTAATCCAAATTCGGGCATTGATGCAGTCACTTTAAAAGACGGAAGACATATATTAATCTATAATCATCTGGTAAAAGGACGCAATATGCTTAACGTAGCAGTTTCAAACGATGGCCTGGAATGGAAGGCAGCGGTTCTTCTGGAGAAAGATGCAAAAGGTACTGAATTTTCATATCCTGCTGTAATTCAGACAAAAGACGGGCTGATCCATATAACTTATACATGGAACCGCAAACAGATAAAACATGTTGTACTTGATCCTGGAAAGATTGTTTTAAAACCTTTTCTTAACGGTGAATGGCCAGCTGAATAATTATCCTTACAAAATCAGCTTATAAGTGGCATAATCAGAAGCATGAGCGATAAGCCGGTCAGAATGATAACAGTACCCCATCCGATGACATTTTGAAGTGGCTTGTTTACATAGGTCCCCATTATCTTTTTGTTGTTAATCAGCAGGATCATACACACGAGAACAACAGGTAAAAGGATACCGTTTAAAACCTGAGACCATATTGATATTTTAATTAGGGGTGCATTGGGGATCAGTATGATTAAAGCTGAAATGACCAGGATCCCGGTGTATAGAATATAAAACTCCTTTGCTTCGTCCCATTTCTTGTCAATCCCCGCCTCAAATCCGAATGCTTCCGAAACATAGAATGCAGTTGCCAGAGGCAAAATGGTTGCCGAGAATACTGAAGCAACAAAAAGTCCAAAAGCAAATACCTGCGATGCCAGTTCTCCTGCCAGAGGTTTAAGTGCAAGAGCAGCATCTTTTGCAAAATTAATCTGGATTCCGTTAGGATGAAGTGTCGAGCCGCATGCAATCATTATAAAAAATGCGACAACAATAGTTGCGACACAACCTACGGCAATATCCAAAAGAGTGTATTTGTAGTTTTTCATCTTCAGACCCTTCTCAATTACAGAAGATTGCATATAAAACTGCATCCAGGGAGCGATTGTAGTACCAACAAGTGCAATCACCATAGCAAAACTCTGAGTGTTCATTTCAAGCTGAGGATGTATTATTGAAGACCCGATTTCCTCCCATTGTGGCTTGCTCATTAAAGCAGAGACAACGTATGTAAGCAATGAAAAACTAAATATAAGGAATATACGTTCAGCAATCTTATAAGTTCCCTTCACCACCAGGAACCATACCATAACAGCTACGACAGGGACAGAGATATACTTGGTAACTCCAAATATTTCCATACTTCCGGCGACACCCGCAAACTCCGTGGTTGTGTTGCCGATGTTTGACAGTAGTAATCCGATAAAAATGAAAAAGGTGATCTTCATACCAGCATTTTCGCGTATAAGATCGGACAAACCTTTCCCCGTGACAATTCCCATCCTGGCATTCATTTCCTGAACAATCAGCAAAACAATAAATGAGGGTATAAGTGTCCAGATCAGCCCATATCCATATATTGCGCCTGCAACAGAATATGTGGTTATTCCGCCGGCATCATTGTCGACACTTCCTGTAATAATACCCGGCCCAAGTATTGCAAAAAATATTGCGATCTGCCTGAATATTTTTTTCCTGTTGAATTTCCCTGTGAGCATTATTTCAGGTTAATTACGTTTTCTTGTTCTTCTTTCACCAATTAAGTCTTCCACGACATCGTCAACAACAACCATTCCCTGAAGCTGGTTATTGAAGTCAACAACCGGAACAGCCAGAAGATTGTATTTGGAGACCATCTCGGCTATAGCGCTGACTTTCTGATTATCCAGAAGTGAAACAGGTTCTGATTTCATTATATCGCTGACACTTAAAAACGGTTCGGAAACTACAAGGTCGCGAAGATTGAACGTTCCAATCAATTCATCATTCGATTCCGTGACGAACATATTGTATAGCTCTGCAGATTCGGGTTTTTTCGCTCTTAATTCAACAAGCACCTCCGCCACAGTCGTATCAGCACTGAAAGACATATAGTCAGTAGTCATGATACTTCCCACAAGATTATCATCATATTCGAGGAGATCCCTGACTTCCTGCGATGATTCGATATCCATTTCTTTCAAAAGCATCTCAGCTTTATCATCTTCAAGTTCGTCGAGGATGTCTGCGACTTCATCGGCCGGCATCTTTTCAAGAACATCTGCGGCTTTGTTAACCGGAAGATTTTCAAGAATATGTATCTGAATATGAGGCTCAAGCTCTTCCAGAACATCGGCTGCTTTTTCTTCATCGAGAGAAGAGAAGACCGACATGCTCGATTTTTTACCCATATCCTCCAGAATATCTGCGATATCAGATGGGTGCAGAGTATGTAGTTTTGAATAACTCTTTGACAGCCTGATATTAAGATTTGAATGATCAATTGCCTGAACATCATCCCACAGGATAAATTTTGATGGCATGCTTATTTTAAACATAGTCAGGATACGCTTAATAAATGAAGAAATTCCGATCCTTCTCAGCAGCCCTTCTATACCGATATCAACTGCAATAGCAAATGTCCCCGTCGGAAGTGTAGCCAGTCTGACATCATTTACCCTGACGAGTTTACGTCCGTTCATATCAACTATTTGCTTATCGAGAATGTTCTCCACAAGAAGAAGGCCATTATTCACTTCATCAGAACCAAGCTCAACAAGACTTGTGCAAGTCACATTAAGCAATTCTCTTGCTTTTGTTACTATGAAACTTTTAAAGGAATAGAACCTGATATCCTTTTTAATCTTAAGTCTCACACCAATAACAAGTTGCTCGTTTGGATCATTTTGCCCGGAGGGTACTGCATTAACAAGTAAATCTTTAATGATTCCAATTGCATCTCCGTCGGCGCCAAAAGCTTCTTTACCGATTATTCCGCTTAAATAAAAAGTTGTAAGTGATGTCATTGTCACCTCCTTGTTTATTATGATATAAAAGGAAGTGACCAAAAGAGTGGATCTCCTTCTATATCAGAATTTTAAAAAATAAATTCGCAGGGCCGTCGTCCATTTAATCTGTAACCTTGATTTCGCTGCAAAAATATAATTCATATCTATAACATCCAAATTAAAAAGAAGTTTTTGGTATTGTTTATTATAAGAAAATATTTATAAGAATTTGAATGTCCGTTGAACCTGAAATTTTAAGATAATTATTGATTTACACCAATGTCGGGGTAAAAGTATGAGATTCTTCGCTTTGCTCAGAATGACAAGTATTTAGGAAGTTATTGGGGAGGAGGTGGTTGGCAGTACAGCCGCCAACCACCTCCTCCTCAAAAACACAAATGCCTGTCATTCTGAGCGAAACGAAGTGAAGCGAAGAACCGAGTCCCGCCTTGCGGGACGAGCTCACCGACTTCGTCAGCCTTAGCCGACTATGTCGGTCGAAGGCCGAAGGTAATCTCAAGCTAATTTCACATTTTATCCGTTTAGTATTGATTGTTTTATATGACTATCAGGAATCAAAAAAAAAGTTGGAAATATTCTCAAAATGCATGAACGAAACCCCCCGGGTCATAGCTGTCAACTTAAACGATAAAATGAATTAATTCGGATTTTTATAAATAACAAAAAGGAAATTTATCAAATATCTACGCGAAGGCAATGGGATAAAATACAGATGATGGTTTGTTACTTCTTGTGTTTCACTCTTACATTGAAGTCACAATATGTCTCATAAACTGGCTCTGAAGGAGCTGAAGATTTATGTTACGGAATAAACCTCTCATCAAACGTATTTAGTCCCTTCAGGGCCTTAGATCAGAGAGTTAGTCAACACCCCCGGATGCACCGGGGGTTATTCAGATTATGTCACATTCGTGGCAGTATTGTTGAATATTCTATAACCTCTTACCCCTTAAGTTGAAGGCTATGCACCCTTTTCATTCAGGCAAAATTATGGGAGAGACCTTAACTGCCACTTTTTGTGAAGCAGAGATTGGAAGCATAATTTACAAATACTCTTCAAAAAATATGTTCTAAAACAGTAATGTAATTCAATAAATTAATAATATTGCTTTAAAATGTGCTGGTTTATACCGATTATCTCCATTTTTAATTATTTTTGGGGGTTGAATTAAATTTTTAAGCTAACCAGTGGGATTACTAAAAGACAAACTATCAAGTTACGATGCCCCTCAGAAAGCCATGCAGGCTGGCATATATCCCTATTTCAGGGAAATAGAATCTGATCAGGATACAGAAGTTCTCATTGATGGTAAAAAGGTATTGATGTTCGGGTCGAACAGCTATCTCGGCCTCACAAACCATCCGAAAGTCAAAGAGGCAGCCAAAGCTGCAATTGACAAATATGGTACAGGATGTGCCGGTTCAAGGTTTCTGAACGGGACACTTGATATCCATACAAAACTGGAAAACAAACTTGCCAGTCTGGTGAAAAAAGACGCAGCTCTTTGTTACAGTACCGGATTTCAGGTAAACCTGGGAGTAGTATCAATTCTTGCCGGGCGTCACGACTATCTGCTTCTTGATGAGCTCGACCATGCTTCGATAATTGAAGGGAGCAGGCTTTCCTTCTCGAAAGTCATGAAGTTTGCGCATAATGATATGGCATCACTCAAAAGTAAATTGAAGCTTTGCCATAAAGACTCCATCAAACTTATCGTAGTAGACGGGATTTTTTCCATGGAAGGCGATATCATAAATTTGCCTGAACTTGTGAAACTGGCGGAACATTATAATGCATCAATTATGGTGGATGACGCGCACTCACTCGGGGTTCTTGGGAAAAACGGATCAGGCACAGCTTCTCATTTCGGACTGACTGATAAAGTCGATCTGATAATGGGTACTTTTTCAAAATCTTTTGCTTCACTGGGAGGTTTTATTGCCTCTGATAAAGAGATAATAAATTTCATTAAACATAATTCCAGATCACTGATTTTCAGCGCGAGCATGACTCCTTCATCAGCTGCTGCTGTTCTTGCTTCAATTGAAATAATGGAAACCGAACCAGAGAGGATACAGCATCTCTGGGATATGACAGCAATTGCTCTTGATGGTTTTAAATCGGCAGGTTTTGATACGGGAAAATCGGAGACACCAATTATTCCCCTTTTCATAAGAGATGATATCAAAGCCCTGCAGTTTACACAAAATCTGCTTGCCGACGGAGTATTTGTAAATCCAGTTGTATCACCAGGAGTTCCAAAGGAAGATAGCCTGATAAGATATTCCCTGATGGCAACACATACAAAAGAACAGGTAGAGATCTCAATTGAAAAAATAACCAAAGAAGCAAAATCTATGGGTATTTTATAAACCCGATAGAATTGGTCAGCTTATTTTATAAAAGAACTTTTTCATCATGTTAACCTGATTGTATCAGCCAGGCAAAGAAATAATACCACTGCTATATTTTTTGAAACTTACGACATTCTTCAGAACCGGCGGTAAATTGGATTGACTACTTCAATTCCCATATATCATTATGCAAAAAGTAATTCTTGTAACAGGGACCTCTTCAGGATTTGGAAAACAGACAGTTAAGCTTCTCTCAGAAGCCGGTCACATCGTTTATGGTACTGTAAGAAAAGATCCTGTACAGGAAGGATCTGTTCATCAGCTGAAGATGGATCTTACCGATAACGATTCAATAGTACAGGCAGTTAATACTGTACTTCAGAACGAAGGCCGGTTAGATATACTGATTAATAATGCCGGAATGCATACCGGCGGACCTGTAGAAACTTCTCCTGTTGAGAATATCCGGCTTCAGATGGATTCAAATTTCCTCGGTCTGGTCCGGATTACAAGAGAAGTATTACCTGTCATGAGAAAACAGGGCGGAGGAACAATAATCAACTTCAGTTCCATAGGCGGATTAATGGGTTTGCCATTCCAGTCATTCTATTCTGCGGGTAAATTTGCAATCGAAGGTTTCAGTGAAGCTCTGCGGATGGAAGTCAAACAGTTCAACATCAGAATTGTATTGATTAATCCGGGTGATTTTCATACAAGTAACTCTGCCAACCGCCGGAACTTCATGGCTCCGACGGGACCAAATGATCCTTATCATGAACAATTTGAAAGGACCCTTGGAATAATTGAAAAGGATGAAGGCAATGGTTGGGAACCGGTTATACTGGCCAGAAAAATTGTTAAGATAGCAGAATCAAAAAATCCCCGTCAGAGATATATAATCGCTTCTTTTGAACAGAAACTTGCTGTAGCATTAAAACATATCCTGCCCGGGAAATTGTTTATGATGATACTTGCAGATCACTACAAGATCAGTTAATCAGCTGAACTCTCTCTTCCCAAACGGGTTTCATTCTTCTGATCTAATGCAACTTAATCTGAGACCAGAGGCCTAACCACGCTCTTAATACATCAGGGTTTTGCCAATTCAATAGTTAAAGCTAATTTTGACAGGGATTTCAGGATGGCTGATTTAAGCGTTTTAAGATTTTAATGATCCCGTGAAACATCAATGACAGAGCTGGAAAAATATTTTGAACAATTCCGCAGAAATATAGTTGGAATTGATACAGAAATAGAAACGCCTTACGGTAAAAAGAAACTGATATATGCCGACTGGATAGCAAGTGGCAGGCTGTACAAGCCTGTTGAAGAACGACTTTCAGTTGATATAGGGCCAATGGTTGGGAACACTCATTCAGAGTCATCAGCAACAGGAAGAGCTATGACGGATACCTACCACAGGGCACAAAAGATTGTGAAGCACCATGTTAACGCCAATGATAATGATATCCTGATATTTACGGGAGCCGGTATGACGTCGGCTATTGCAAAACTTCAAAGGATTCTTGGCCTGAAGGTCCCTGAGCAGTCCATAAACTATTGTGCATTTACAAAAGGGGAATACGCCAAATGCAAAGATATACCGAATGAAAACCGGCCTGTTGTATTTCTTACCCATACCGAACACCATTCAAATCATACTTCATGGTTTGAAACACTTGCTGATGTTGTTGTAATTGAACCTTCCCCCGACCTTACTGTAAATCCCGATTCTTTAAGAAAAGAGATCAAAAAGTATAAAGATCGTCCTTTGCTGATCGGTTCATTTTCTGCCTGTTCAAATGTTACGGGGTATATGCCACCCTATTATGAACTTGCCAGGATAATGCACGAGCATAACGGTTATTGTTTCATAGATTTTGCAGCCTCGGCTCCGTATGTTGATATGGATATGCATCATGCAGATAAAAGGGAACAGCTCGATGCGATTTTTTTCTCGCCGCATAAGTTTCTTGGCGGACCGGGTAGTGCGGGCGTTCTAATCTTCAATAAGCAACTTTACAGAAACGAAATCCCCGATTCACCCGGTGGCGGTACTGTCAAATGGACCAACAGCTGGGGCGGTTACAGATATATTAGCGATATCGAGGCTAAAGAAGACGGAGGAACCCCGGGATTCCTCCAGGGAATCAAAGCTGCGCTGGTTGTAAGCCTAAAAGAGAAAATGAATCCCGAATTGATTCATCTCAGAGAGCTGGAGCTTATTGAGATTGCATTCAGGGAGCTTGGGAATATTAAAAACCTGCATATTCTTGCCTCGGATATTAAAGAGAGGCTCGGGGTTTTTTCATTTTATGCCGATAATATACACCATAATCTCATTACAAGGATCTTAAACGACAGGTTTGGAATCCAGGTCAGAGGTGGCTGTTCATGTGCGGGCACTTATGGTCACTTTCTTCTGAAAGTCAATTTCACCCAGTCTAAAGAAATTACAGATAAAATTGATGCCGGTGATCTTTCCATGAAACCGGGATGGGTAAGGTTATCTCTTCACCCGACTATGACTGATAATGAATTACTTTATATTACTCAGGCAATAAAACAGACAATTGAAAATGCCCGGGACTGGCAAAAAGATTATACCTACGACAAGCACACCAATGAATTTAATAATGCCACTTCCCCGGAAAATATAAACCTGAATTATTCACAATGGTTTACCCTGTAATATATAATCGGGAGTCCGATACCCCCGGAGCTGAATAATAGTAATTAATGGATAAAAAACTTAATAGCATGGAAATAACTTTTGACGGGGGAAAAATAATCACCGCACATTCACATCATCATCTGATTAAAACCGATCAGCCTGTAAACCAGGGCGGCGGAGATACTGCTCCATCTCCATTCGAAGTATATCTGGCCTCAATCGGCACTTGTGCAGGAGTGTATGTAAAATCTTTCTGCGATAACCGCAAAATACCTGCTGAAGATATAAAAATCATTCAGAATACAGTGTATGATAAGGAAACAGGACTTCCGGTAAGCATAACACTCGATATTCAATTGCCTTCCGGATTTCCTGAAAAATATAAAGCTGCTCTCGTAAGCGTTGCCGAATTATGCAAGGTAAAAAAATCAATAGCCAGCCCTCCGGAATTTCAGATAATTACCTCACAATTATAGAATTCTGTAATACAGGAAGAAGCTTCAGATCAAATACATATTGAGAAGCTGCTCATAAAGCTCCTGTTTACCACTTCTGGTCTGAGGTTCACCTGAAGCGGATGCAATATCTCTCAGTATTTCAAGCGTCAGTTTACCATTTTCGAAATCTTTTCCGGCGCCACTATCAAATGATTCATACCTTGTTTTTTTCATCTTAAGGTAGTTGCTGGCATTCAGCACTTTATCGGCAATTACAAGAGCCCTGGCAAAAGTGTCCATGCCGCTTGCATGAGCAATAAATATATCTTCAATATCGGTGGAATTACGACGTACTTTAGCATCGAAATTGATACCGCCGTTAGTGAATCCTCCAGCCTGCAGAATTACCATCATCGCTTCGGTAATCTCATAAACATTGGTAGGAAATTCATCAGTATCCCAGCCATTCTGATAATCACCTTTATTGGCATCAATACTGCCAAGCAACCCTGAATCGACGGCAACCTGCAACTCATGCTGGAATGTGTGTCCTGCAAGTGTTGCATGATTTACTTCAATATTAAGC
>Ga0182021_10005591_pt1 | contig 14904 bp, 14 predicted proteins | sample 612E3MmetaG_FD_120493 | JGI IMG/M metagenome (GOLD analysis project Ga0182021, IMG submission 120493) | Permafrost microbial communities from Stordalen Mire, Sweden - 612E3M metaG (Illumina Assembly) | ecosystem: Environmental > Terrestrial > Soil > Wetlands > Permafrost | place: Sweden... | reverse complement strand
TGGCCGAGCATTTCGGCCTCGACCAGGAGATCGACTTCCACCTGGGCACGTTCTCCAAGAGCCTGGGTGGCCAAGGCGGCTTCGTCTGCGGGCGGCGCGATCTCATCGACTACGTCAGCGGCTTTGGCCGCTCGCGCTTCTTCTCCTGCAACCTGGCGCCGGTCATTGCCGCAGGGCTGCTGGCCGGGCTGCGCATACTCGAGCGTGAGCCGCAGCTGCGCGCGAAGTTGTGGAGCAACGTGGCGTATCTGCGTCGACGGTTCGCCGAGGAGGACGTCGACATCGGCAAGTCGACTTCGCAGGTCATGCCGGTCATGGTCAACAACGACGCCAAGGTCTTCGCCATCGCCGAGAAGATCCAAGACCGCGGGCTCTACCTGCAACCGGTGACCTATCCCGCGGTTCCAAAGCACCGCTCGAGACTGCGCGTCTCGGTGTCGGCTGCCCACACGGAAGCGGACCTCGAGCAGGCCGTGGGCGTGATCGCTGGCGTGCTGCGGGAAGAGGGGATATGTCGTTAGCGCGCTTTCGTTACTCACGTGGCCTGACCGGTACGTTCGAGCTGCCCACGGAGGCGGCCAAACGGCTCGTGCATCCCTCGCTGGAGCCAGTGGAAGTTCACCACGGGACGTCAGTCCTGGCGGTGAGCGTCTTCGACTTCGACGAGAGTCCGTTCGGACCCTACGGCGAGCTGGTGCTGGCGGTGGTCGTCGCGCCCTTCGTGCGTCCCGGCCAGGCCATGCCTCAGGCAGGGCTGTATCCGTATGCCGTCGGCACTACGAGCGCGCTCATCAGGCAGATGGTGCTGCCGCAGTGGCCGCTACCGTACTGGCAAGAAGACCTACAGCTGGACTTCAAGGCCGGCGATGGCCGGCGCCAGGTCTCGGTGGTGGCGGGCGGCGTGCCGCTGCTCGACATGACGCTCTACGAGCATGAGTGGAGCGAGGAGTCGCAACTCCATCAGGTGTTCGCCATCGGGCCAAGCGGCGGCTCGGCCGCGCTGCTCACGACGCATGGCTCCTACAGCGATCACGAGGATGGCCGAGGCGAGCTGCGGCTTCATCCACACCCGATCCAAAAGGGGCTGGATGTCGCGACGGTCGAAGGCCTGCCGCTGCGTGAGGCCTGCCTTGCTGACGGGGTTCGCACCATCGATTCCCTGGCCTCGCTCTAGCAGGCGGCCGAACGCGTCGGTCTGAGCTGCGACTTGACCGGCTTAGGCTAAGATAGTCGCGAGTTCAAGCATGCCTCGGCCCGCCCGCCGTCCGCCATCCTCTTTCTCGGAGAGGCTGCACCACGTCTGGCACGCGCTCCAGACCGAGCACGTGCCCGCCATGGTCCTCTACTTCCTAGTCACGCTGGTCGTGAGCGGCGGGCTGGTCTATTACATCGAGAGGAGCCGCAACGAGGGCTTCCGCTCGCTGGAGGACGGTTTCTGGTGGGCGCTCGTGACATTGACCACGATCGGCTACGGCGACCGCTACCCGATCACGACGACAGGGCGATTGGTGGCTGGCGTCGTCGTACTATTCGGGATGGGAATGGTCGGTGTCGCGACGGCCAAGATCGCGAGCATACTGGTGGAACGCCGCATCAAGGAGGGACGTGGGTTGAGTGAAACACACGACCTGACAGGCCATTTCGTCATCATGGGCTGGAAGCCCGACATGCACCTGCTCGTGAAAGAGGTGCTCGCAGCGCACCCCGGGTTGAACGCGGAGCATCTCGTGCTCATCAACTCCGCCGGCGAGGAGGCGAACGACGGTCTGCGCGGGCAGTTCGAGGGCTTACGTTACCTGCACGGCGAGCTGACCGATCCGCTGGTGCTGCAGCGGGCCAACATCGCGCGCGCGGCCAAAGTTTTCGTGCTCGCCGATGCCACGGGCGGCCGTTCGGACCAGGAGATCGATGCGCGCACGGTCATGGCGCTGATGAACATCGAGAACCTCGCTCCGGGCGTCTACACCTACGCGGAAGTGCTCGATCGACAGTATGTCGACTACCTGCGGTTGGCCCACTGCGACGAGATCATCCTGAGCCGCGAGTATGGCCGCTTCATGCTGGTGAGCGCCTCCGCCTCGGCCGGGATCTCGCAGGCGCTGCTAGAGCTAATGGACATCTCGGATGGCGGCGGTCTGACAGGCGAAGCGATTCCGGCTGAGTTCGCCGGGCGCACCTTCGGTGAGTTGGCGGCGCGGGTCAAGGCAGAGAGCGGTCGTCTGCTGATCGGTCTGCTCGAGAACACCGGCCAGCCCCTGACGATCAAGCGCAAGGCCCTGCGCGAGGCGCAGAAGACAGCCAACGTCGGTGTCCTGGTCGAGAACCTGCGCCGCGTCAAGGAGCTGGTGGCCAATCGGCCGGTGCTCAACCCCGGCGACGAGTATGTCATTGGAACCCACGCCCGGGCCCTGGTGTTGCCGCGCGGCACGCCGGCAACCAGTGAGGCCAAGCGATGAACCGCGAGCGGCGAAGGTTGCTCGATGCCTGCCCGCTGTTCCAGGACCTCGCTGGCGAAAGTGCGGCGCTCGACGATCTGGCGCTCTCCTGCGAAAACCAGCGAGCGGCGGCAGGCGCAATGGTCATCACGGAGGGCACGGAAGGCGACGCGATGTACGTCATCTGTGCGGGCCGCGTGCGCGTCGAGAAACACACCCTATACGATGACGCCTACACAGTCACCGTCCTTGCCGGAAGCGAAGGGGGCTTCTTCGGGGAGCTGGCGCTCCTGGACCGGGAGCGGCGCTCGGCGTCGGTCGTTGCCGAGAGCGACTGCGAGTTCGTCGTGGTGTCCCGCGAGCGTTTCCAGGCTTGGGGCGACAGGCATCCGGCCGCCGGTCTTCTGACCACGCGCCGCATCGCCCAACACCTGGCAGGTCGGCTGCGTCGCGCGAATGCGGACATCATCACGCTCTTCTCGGCGCTGGTGGAGGAGCTCGAGCAGCGGCTCTAGGGACACACCCTGAGCGTCGTTTCTGGCCAGAATCTCGGCGATGTTCGCAGTAGAGAGGCATCAAGAGCGAGTTCGCAGGCTGGCCACCGTACTCGATTCCCGCCAGCTCGAAGCCACGCCCGAGCACCCCTGCTCCTATTTGCCTGGGCGCTCGGCTCGCTACGTGGCGTTCCGCGTCGAGGCCCCGTTCCCGGGTCTCTATCACTCTGCGATGGATCTGAACTTCCGCCGCTCGGGTCTGAGTTTCTATCGTCCCGAGTGTCCGGGCTGTCGGGAGTGCCGGGCGATCCGCGTGCCGGTGGCCGAATTCGAGGCCTCCCGCGCCCAGAGGCGATGCTGGGCTCGCAACGCCGATCTGGACGTGACGGTGGGGCGTCCCGAGCCCACCGACGAGAAGCACGCGCTCTACGAAGCGTACCTTCGCAGCCGTCACGACGGGCAGATGGACGGTTCGCCGGAGGAGTTCCGGGGATTCTTGTACCAAAGTAGCGTGGAGACGATCGAGATCTGCTACCGGCATCGTGGGCGGCTGGTCAGCGTGGCCATTGCGGACATCGAGCCCGAGGCCATCAGTGCCGTGTACTGCTACTTCGACCCAGCGGTAGGGGGCCGCTCGTTGGGCGTGTACAACGTGCTTTGGCTGATTGAGGCGTGCCGCCAGCAGGGGCACCTGCACCTCTATTTGGGCTACTGGGTGGCCGGGAGCCGCAAGATGTCCTACAAGGCGTGCTACCGGCCGCACCAGATCCTGACGGGCGTGGGGGAGTGGGCCAACGGCTCTCAGGATGTGGGAGAATAGAAGCGCCTCACGTGGACCGAGTCACCCACGCCGGTTTTCAATGCTGTACCGGAAGCGGCGGAATGGCGCGGGGAGTGGGGAGGAGGGAGCCGATGCCCGGTAGCTACGTGCGCGAGCTCATGACGCGTGAGCCGGCTACGCTCAAGGAAGACGCCATGCTGCGCGATGCCGTCGAGCTCGTGATGGTGCGGCGCCTTCGCCACATCCCCGTCCTCGGGGCAGACGGTCGGCTCTCGGGCATCGTGACGGATCGCGACGTGAAGCGCAGTCTGCCCAGCCCGCTCTCAGCCATCGCCTCGGAAGAGTACGAGATGATCCTGGACGAAACGCCGGTGACGCGCGTCATGACTCGCGAGCCGGTCACCATCGACGTCGGGGCGCGGGTCGCGGAGGCCGTGGAGCTGCTCATCTCGGCGAAAGTCGGCGGCCTGCCTGTCGTCTCGGAGGGACGGCTCGTGGGGATCTTCACCGAACGGGACGCGCTGCGGGGCTACCTGGCCCTTCTCAAGCAACTGGGCGCCGCCTCTGGCGAGGTGGCCTGACGCGATGCGAGTACGCAAGGGCAGCAGCGCGCGGCGCTTGGTGGCATCCGGACGCTGGGGAGAAGGCATGACCTCACGGGCGGGCAAACGCCCCCCGGCACGTGGCGATCTGGTGCAGATCGACTGGGTCGATATCTACGAAGATCCCATCGGCGATCCCGAGAAGGCCGCTTTGAAGCGGCGCACGTCCTACGCCGTCTTCTGGGACCGCCATCCGGACGCGAGCGGTCTCGATGCAGTCGTCACGACCACGACCGTCGACGAGGATGTCCCTGCGCAGCAGGGCTTCTGTATCTACCCGGCTGCGTGCGTTGTCGGACTGCGAGTGATCAAGCGCGCGCGACGAGCACGCGCCAAGCCTCGTGCATAGCGCGTTTGCCCGGCCCCGGGTTGCCGGGCGGGCGCACAGATCGCTAGAATACATAGTCCAAGGAGTTCTAGGGAGCGCTATCGTTTGAACCCCTCAGTTCCGAGTGACGCCAGCCAGGCAGGCGCGACCCCGGCGTCAAATGCTCTGCTAGACGCGCAGCGCTGTCAGGTGATGGGTGTCAACCAAAACTACGCCTCCAGCTCCGGTACGCAGTACCACATTCAGATCGAGGACCGCGGCCCCGTGCTGGACCGCGTCACGGAGACTCTGGTCCGCCGCGTGAACCTGATCATCTACGCCAACTACGGCGAACCCAACGCGCGCATCCTCTACGGCCATGACTACGACTGGGACGACGTGCGCACAGCGGACTACAACCGCCTCATCGACGAGCGCGTCAAGGAGCTGGCGGCGGCTGCACGGGTGATCATCGAAGAGAAAGAGGAGCGACAGATCGTCCGCATCAAGCATTTCATCCGGCGCTACTACCGTACGCGAGATGAAGGCGCCAAGCGTGAGTTCGAGTTGGCGAACGCGTTGTTCCCGTTCTTGTTCTCTCGGGCTTGGGCCGAGCTCAAGCGCGAGCGAGACGTGAGGCAGTCGCAGGCAAGGGCGGCCGACCAGCAGAGTCCGCTCGAAGCACTGCTATCCGAGGAGCCGGCGGCGGAGGCCGAGGTCGCGGCAGAGGAGGTGCAGTACCCTCTCGATCCAGATCTGCGTGAGTACGTCATCGAGATCGAGCGCGTGTTGACTGACATAGGTGCGGGGCTCGAGGAACTGCGGACTCGCGGCGCTGCCGACGACATCCTGCTGCAGACCTGTCGCAAGCTGGAAGAGCGCGCGCGGGAGATCCTCGCGGGCAAAGAGCCGTCCGAGGTGACGACGCGCCGGCTCGAGTCAATGCGACAGACGCTGCTCACCACCTGGAAGCAGATTCAGTCCCGGCTCAAGGCGCAGTAGGGCTGTGCGCAGTACTGATGCCCGTTGGGCCCGGCAAACGATAACGATGGCGGCAGCCGCGGTATCCGGTCCATAATGTCGCCGCCTGTGGTCGCTTGCGCGCGGCCAACGACTGGCCGACAGAATCGGATACCGACGCCCAGGGAGTTTCCCGCGAGATGAGCCAGTAGAAATGCCCAAAGATCCCACGCTCAGGTCTGTCTTGGTGATTGGGTCCGGGCCGATAGTGATCGGCCAGGCCTGCGAGTTCGACTACTCGGGCACGCAGGCCATCAAGGTGCTGAGGCGCGAGGGGATCCACGTCTCGCTGGTCAACTCGAACCCGGCGACGATCATGACGGACCCCGAGTACGCCGATCGCACGTACGTCGAACCCCTGGTGCCGGAGGTGGTCGAGAGGATCCTCGAGCGCGAGCGGCCAGATGCACTGCTGCCGACCGTGGGAGGGCAGACGGCTCTGAATCTGGCCGTGGAGCTATCGCGCCGGGGCGTGCTCGACCGCCTCGGCGTGCGACTGATCGGCGCCAGCCGGCGCGCGGTCGAGATTGGCGAGGACCGGCGCCTGTTCAAGGAGGCCATGCAGAGTATCGGCCTCGACTTGCCGCGCAGCGGGTTTGCCAAGGGCGTCGCAGAGGCGCGCCGTGTGCTCGAGTTGACCGGGCTGCCGGCCGTCATCCGGCCGTCGTTCACCCTGGGCGGCACCGGGGGCGGCATCGTCTACAACATCGAGGAGTTCGACGACTTGGTTTCGCGCGGTCTGGACCTCTCGCCGGTCCACGAGATCCTGATCGAAGAGTCGGTCCTGGGGTGGAAGGAATACGAGCTCGAAGTGATGCGCGACGCGGCCGAGAACTTCGTCGTCATCTGCTCGATCGAGAACTTCGATCCGATGGGCATCCACACCGGGGACTCGGTCACCGTTGCCCCGGCGCAGACTCTGAGCGACCGCGAATACCAGGTGATGCGCGACGCTGCGCGCCGGGTCATCAGTGTGGTCGGCGTTGAGACCGGCGGCTCGAACATCCAGTTCGCGGTCAACCCCAAGGATGGCCGCATGGTCGTGATCGAGATGAACCCGCGTGTCTCGCGCTCGTCGGCGCTGGCATCCAAGGCCACCGGGTTTCCCATCGCCAAGATCGCGGCACTCCTGGCCATCGGCTATCGCCTGGACGAGATCCAAAACGACATCACGCGCGTGACGCCCGCGAGCTTCGAGCCCGTGCTCGACTACGTGGTGGTCAAGATCCCGCGCTGGGCGTTCGAGAAATTCCGCGATGCCAGCCCGACGCTTGGGACCCAGATGAAGTCGGTGGGCGAGGTGATGGCGATCGGGCGCACCTTCAAGGAGGCCTTGCAGAAGGGCCTGCGCGGCCTCGAGATCGGCGCCTCTGGGTTCAACCGCACCGACATCGACGACCTCCGAATCAAGGAGAAGCTGCTGACGCCGGATCCGGACCGCATCTTCTACGTCAAACGGGCGCTGGACCTGGGCTGGAAGCACGACGAGATCTACCGCATGACCGGGATCGATCCGTGGTTCCTTGACCAGATGCAGCAGATCGTCGACCTCGAGAAGCAGCTCGGCCCGGGGATGGACGACGCGCATCTGCGCGAGGCCAAGCGCATGGGCTTCTCGGACGTGCGCCTCGGCCAGCTCGCGGGGTGCAGCGAGCTGGAACTGCGCGGCCGGCGCCAGCGCGCGGGCATCGTACCGGTCTACAAGCGCGTCGACACCTGCGCGGCCGAGTTCGTCTCGTACACGCCCTACCTCTACTCGACCTACGAAGAGGAGTGCGAGGCCGAGCCGACCGATCGCAAGAAAATCATGATCCTGGGCAGCGGACCCAACCGCATCGGGCAAGGCATCGAGTTCGACTACTGCTGCTGCCACGCGGCCTTTGCCTTCCGCGACGCAGGCTACGAGACCATCATGGTGAACTGCAACCCTGAGACGGTCTCGACAGACTATGACACCTCCGATCGGCTCTACTTCGAGCCGTTGACCTTCGAGGATGTCATGAACGTCGTCGAGCTGGAGAAGCCCGCGGGCGTGGTGATCCAGTTTGGCGGCCAGACGCCCCTGCGACTAGCGTTGCCCCTGCATCGCGCGGGTGTCCCGATCCTCGGCACGAGCCCGGATGCCATCGATCTGGCCGAGGACCGCAAACGCTTCAGCGCGCTACTGCACGAGCTTGCCATCCCCCAGCCGGATAGCGGCACGGCGTTGACGGTGGACGAGGCGCGTACGGTGGCGCAGCGCATCGGCTACCCGGTGCTCGTGCGGCCTTCGTACGTCCTCGGTGGGCGAGCGATGGTGATCGTCTACGACGAGACGCAGCTCGAGCGCTACGCACGCGAGGCCATGGCGGCCTCTGGCGAGAACCCGGTGCTGATCGACCGCTTCCTCGAGGACGCCTACGAGGTGGACGTGGACGCGCTGGGAGACGGGGAGCGCGTGGTCATCGGCGGGATCATGCAGCACATCGAAGGCGCAGGGATTCACAGTGGCGACTCGGCAGCCGTGCTGCCCACCTACAAGATCACCGAGCCGCACCTCAAGACCATACGCGAGTACACGCGCAAGCTCGGCCTGGCGCTGAATGTCAAAGGCCTGATGAACATCCAGTACGCGATCAAGGACGACGTCGTCTACGTGCTGGAGGTCAACCCGCGCGCCTCGCGCACGACGCCATTCGTGAGCAAGGCCACCGGGACACCGTTGGCAAAAGCCGCAGCGCGCATTATGGTCGGCCAGAGCCTTGCGGCGCAGGGCCTGACCGAGGACCTCACGGTCAAGCGCATCTTCATCAAGGAGTCGGTCTTCCCATTCCTGAAGTTCCCGGGTAGCGACACTGTGCTCGGGCCCGAGATGAAGTCGACCGGCGAAGTGATGGGCGTGTCGCGCGACTTCGGGATGGCATTCGCCAAATCGCAGGCAGCTGCGGGCTATCACATCCCGACCGGCGGCACGGTGTTCATCAGCGTGAATGACTTCGACAAGGCAGGCGTGCTGCCGCACGCACTGGCCCTCAAGGAGCTTGGGCTCCGGATCTTCGCCACGCGGGGCACGGCAGAGTATCTCAACGCGCACGGCGTCCAGGCTGAGACGGTCTACAAGGTGAACGAGGGCCGTCCTAGCGTCGTGGACCTGATCAAGAGCCACAAGATCGACATCGTGTTCAACACTCCGCTGGGACGCGAGTCGTTCTACGACGACGGCGCGATTCGCAAGGCAGCCACGCTCCACGGCGTGCTGTGCGTGACCACGCTGACCGCGGCCGCGGCGACAGTCCAGGCGATCGGCGCGATGCGCGAGAAGGCCATGGACGTGGCGAGCTTGCAGGAGATCTACGCGTCGTGAGGCCGCTCTTCTTGGCGCTGTCGGACGGCGGCGCCCGGGCTGCGGCACACGTCGGGGCGATCAAGGCGCTCGTCCACGCCGGCGTTCCGATCGCCGGGATCGCGGGCGTGGCCGGTGGTGCGATCGCAGGCGCAGCCCATGCCGGCGGTGCGGACCTCGATCGCTTGATCGAGCAGGCTGCGGCGCTGCACCCCTGGACGTGGGTGCGGGGCTGGGGCGGTGGCATTCTCTCGGGGACGAAACTCGGGGCGATGATTGACGAGTTCGTGCCCGCGCCGACCTTCGACGGGCTCAAGTGTCAGCTCTGGGTGGTCGCCACAGACGTCGAGACAGGCGAGGGCGTGGCACTCACTGAGGGGAACCTGCGGGACGCGGTGCGGGCTTCGTGCAGCTTCCCGGGTTTCTTCCCGCCGATGACGCTGGACGGACGGCGCCTCTATGCGGGCGGCATCGCCGAGGTCGTACCGGTGCGGCGTGCGCGCCAGATGGCAGGGGAGTCGGGAGTCGTCGTGGCGGTGGACTGCAATAGCGGGACGAAGTGGCCGGCGCCCGGGTCATTCGTGGCGATCGCCATTCGGGCGGGTCTGACGCTCATGCGCGGCCGAAGTCGCGCCGAGCTGGCCGGAGCAGACCTCGTGGTGGCCGCGCCTCTCTCCGAGACCGGCTGGATGCGGCCGCAGAGGATTCCGGAGTTTGCTGAGGAAGGCGAACGGGCGATGACAGCGGCCTTGCCCGAGGTGCTGCGTCTTTTGCAGGGGACTGCGGCGAGACGGGAAGACTGAGTCGGAGTGCTGTGTCCACAGGAGAACGGCGTCTGGAGGTGTCACGATGGACCGTCGCAAGAGCATCGAGCTTCTGAATCGGGCTGTGGCAGACGAGCTGGCCGCGGTCCACCAGTACATGTACTTCCACTTTCACCTCGACGACCAGGGTTTTGGTCCGCTGGCGCTCCTCTTCAAACGGACGGCGATCGAGGAGATGCTGCACGTCGAACGCCTGGCCGAGCGCATCCTCTTTCTCAAGGGCGAGGTTGAGATCGCCGCCTCCGGCCCGGTGCAGAAGATCACCGAGCCGACAGCGATGCTCGGCCGCGCCGCAGCCATGGAAGAGGGCAGCGTCCGGGACTACAACGCCGCTGCCGTCGAGTGCAGCGCGCATTCCGACGCGGCCTCGAAGCAGCTCTTCGAGGCGTTGATCGCCGACGAAGAGCGACACTTCGACCAATACGACAAGCAGCTTGAGAACATCAAGCGCTTCGGACCGAACTACCTTGCCCTGCAATCATTCGGGAGCGGGGAGGCGGGTGGCGCCGCAGGGAAGGCGCCCGCCGGCGGACAGTAGGTGATGGAGCCGCTCACCTCCGGCGACACTTACGACACGCCAGAGGACACGCCCCGCTTCTTGGGCGATCGCCTGGCGCTTGGCATGCGTTGGTATTTCACGTACCTGCTGGCGCGGCTGGTCTTGGAGTGTCGTTCCGCCGCGAACCGTGGCGAGTACGACACCGCGGCCTGGGCGCGCAGCTCCATACGCAATGTGCACGAACTGGAGGGTTGCGGCGCGCGTTGTCACTTCCGCGGTTTTGACCACGTTCGGCAAGCGCCGCGGCCGTCCGTCTTCGTGGGCAATCACATGAGCATCCTGGAGACGTTCGCGTTGCCGGGCCTGATCGCCCCGATAATGCCGGTCACGTTCATCGTGAAGGATAGCCTCGTGCGCCATCGCTTCTTCGGGGCCATCATGCGCTCGCGCGATCCAGTGGTGGTGGGTCGCGCGAACCCGCGCGAGGACTTCGAGACAGTGCTGCGCGAAGGCGCCGCGCGCTTGGCCCATGGCATCTCGTTGATCGTGTTCCCGCAGGCGACGCGCATGCCGCGTTTCGACCCGGAGCAGTTCAACACGCTGGGGATCAAGCTGGCGCGCAGGGCCGGCGTCCCGGTCGTGCCAATGGCGGTGCGCAGCGACTTCTGGGCGAACGGGAGGCTGCTCAAGGATCTCGGTCCCCTTCACCGCGACCGGCCGGTGCATATCGAGTTCGGCGCGGCCATGAGTGTGAAGGGCACTGGCAGTGAGCAGCACGCAGCCGTCGTGCGCTTCATCGAAGAGCATCTCGCCGTGTGGGGCGCGCCGCGCTGACCTGCCGCGACAATCGGCAGCGGGCCTCCGGGGGGTCGCAGCCGCAGAGCCTAACGGCGCTGGAAGAGATAGATCACGCGATTCAGCAGGGCTTCGGGCGAGCCCGGTCCCTTCAGAACCACCTCGTCAGCACCGTGCAACAGGCGTGCCTCCTGCTGGCTCTGGACGAAGATGCGCGTGTAGAGCACGATGGGGATGTCGATCCATTCCATCGTCGCTTTGACGTGATTGATGAGGTCCTTGCCCTGCAGAGGCTCGCCGATGCCCAGCTCGATCACCAATACGTCGGGTTTCTCCTGAGCCAGGGCCGCGAGCGCCGCGTTGCCGTTCGCGACCGTTCGCAGCGGAATCTGGGCCTCTTCCAGGGGGGCGACAGCGAGCTTGAGCGCCTCCGCGTCGTCGTCGACGATGAGGACTGTCTTGCGGCGCTGGCGAACGCGAGGCAGGGGCGGCGTCTCAGGCTCAGCGTGCTCGTCAGCGGTGGGCGGCTCGGTGCCGGCCGTCGATGTGGCAGAAGGCGGCGCCGCTTCGCTTGTCGGCGGCGATTTCAGCAGGGCCAGGATTTGCGCCTGGAACTGGAGGATCTCGCCCTGCATGCGCCGAACGGAGCGCACCTCAGCGACGAGCGCTTCGATCTGAGTTGGTGGTGGTGCGACCGAAGTCGTGGCCTGCTTCCGCAGGGGCGCGTTACAGGTCGTGCAGACAACGACGCCCTCGCTGTCGGGGGGCGACAGAACAGGATTGCCACAACGCGGACAGGTGATCGACACGGCCGTCTCCTCCAGCGGGACTCCGCCACGCGGCTTGTCCGCCCGCCGCGGACGCAAACGCGAGTGTTGATTATGCCCTCTTGGCAGACATGCTGCACGCGTCCTGCGCGTGATGCAGCATGCCGGCCCAGGAGAACGGGCCGCGCAGAAAGACGCGCAGCAGCGAGGCGATTACGGCGGTGAAGCGGCGGAGCACTGGCCGCGTCCCAGGCGCTGCTCCAATCGCGACGACCGTGCCGATGACGGCACTGGCGGGAACCGGCGGGTCCCAGTAAGCGGCGCGGTCGGCTTTGAAGCGGCGCCAGGTGCCGTGCCGCGGCGGGCCCCAGACGAGGCGATGAAGCCGCAGGCCGTGGGGATGCTGGAAGAGCACGATGTCGCCGAGCTGCGGCGGACGATCCCGGGCCGAAGCGATCTCGACGACGTCTCCGGGGCGGAGCGCTGGCACCATACAATCGCCTGTTACCCGCAGCCGCGCCGCCTGGAAGTTCGCGAAGCAGTCCTGCAGCCAGAGCTGCGCCTGCGCATCGGTAGCTTCCACCTCGGCAATCGTGTCCTGCGAGCTCCGTGGTGAGGCAGGTCCGTCCATGGCTAGCGCTATGGTAGCGTGGCCGCCACCTTGCGGGCGCGATTCGACCGAGATATGTTCGGGCGCAGTCCGAGATACGTCCGTGACACTGCAGGCTCGGCTCGTGGCGCAGAAGATACGCGTGGCCCGAAAGGTCGTTGCGCTGACGGGCGCGGGGATTTCGACCGCGGCCGGCATCCCGGACTTCCGCGGACCGAAAGGCATCTACGTCACGCGCGCATATCCCGAGGACGTGTTCGACATTGACGTTTTCGTGGCTGACCCGAGCGGCTTCTATGCCTTCGCGCACGACTTCCTCGCGCTGAACGAGCACGTCGTACCCAGCTATGCCCACGGTTTCCTGGCGCGGCTCGAGAGCGCTGGCCGCTTGACGGCAGTCGTGACGCAGAACATCGATGGCCTTCATCAGAAAGCCGGCAGTCGCGCGGTGATCGAGGTCCATGGCGGCTTCACGACCAGCGTGTGCCTGGCCTGCGAGCGGCGATGTCCGACTGACGAGTTCGCGGATGTCGTCCTTCGAGGCGACATCCCACACTGCAAAGCGTGTGGGGGTCTCGTCAAGCCCGACATCGTGTTCTTCGGCGAAGCCGTCAAGGACATGGAGCGAGCAACACAAATCGTGAGAGAGAGCGACCTGCTACTGGTCATCGGCAGCTCCCTCACGGTCTACCCGGCTGCGGGCCTTCCGGCGCAGGCCGGTGGGGAGGTCGTGGTGGTGGCGCGTGGTCCTCTGGTCGCTCCACCTGGGGTCTTTCGCGTGGACGCGGACATCGACAGCTTCTTCGGTCTTGTGGAGGCAGAGCTGGAGGGCCTGGTCTGCCGACCTTAGGTGACGGTGAGCGAGGATAGGCCGGCTGAGCGCCTGCGTGTTACTATCCTCCCGGGCGCCCGTAGCTCACCTGGATAGAGCGACTGGCTTCGAACCAGTAGGTAGGGAGTTCGATTCTCTCCGGGCGCGCCAAACCTCTCCCGCTGCGCGCAACTCCCAACTCCCCTGCCGGGCGCTTCTGTGCTAACCTCCCGCCCACTTGACCAGGGGTCACCCCCAGTGAGACAGATCCACGCCCTCGCGCGGCGCGGGTCGCTCGGAGGAAGGAGCCGAATGTGCAACGCATGAATGCTGTGACCAGGATGTTTGTGGGCCTCGCGCTCGTGTTCTGGGGAGGCGTCGCTTTCGCCCAGCAACCGCCGCCGAACCCGCCTGAGGCTCCGGCGATGTCCGAACCCCCGCGGGGAGCGGTTCCTCCGACACAGGCAGCCCCTCCGGCTGCCACGCCGGTGCCTGCAGCGGCGGCACCTGCGCCAGCGAAGACAGGTTTCGAGGCGTGGAATCAGAAGTCCAAGCAGCCCTTCTCCTGGTGGAAGTGGGGCGCTGACCTGCGCATCCGCGACGAGTTCATCGACAAGAGCCTGACGCTCGCCTCGGTCGCGGGCAACCCGCCGGCACCGGTACCGCGTTACGAGCAGAACTGGGTCCGGGCGCGCGCGCGCTGGTGGAACGTCGTCACGCCCACGGCGGGGCTGGATTTCACGGTGCGCATGACGATCGAGAGCCGCGAGTGGACCGAGGCCTCCTACAGCTCGCCGTTCCACCGCGGCTGGGACTGGAACGAGATCGTCTTCGACCACTTCAACCTCAAGATCCAGCCGTCGAAGACCCTGCCGCTGACGTTCACCATCGGCCGTCAAGACCTGATGTTCGGGGACAACTGGCTGGTCTTCGAAGGCACGCCGCTCGACGGCTCGCGCACGATCAATTTCGACGCGGCGCGCATGAACTTCGAGATCAAGGAGTGGAAGACGTCATTCGACGCGGTCTTTATCGAGCAGTGGGCGCGGAACGACCACTGGCTGCCGCCCATTCGGGTCTCGGGTGACACGGTCAACGGCGTCGATCTTCCGATCAAGAAGGCCCAGGTCGAGCACAACGAGCGCGGCCTCGTGCTCTACATGACGGACAAGGCCAAGCCCACGCGCCAGATCGATGCGTACTTCATCTATCGTCGCGCCCGCAAGGAGCCGATCCGGGTCTTGAAGGCGGCCGACGCAGGGACGAATCCGCTCTACGAGATCGTCACCGATCCGGCCGACGCCGATGACGCGAACATGAAGGCGAACCTCGGCCGTGGCGAGAACTCCGATCTGTACACCGTGGGTGCGCGTCTGGCTGGGGACATCGGGAAGGGCAACGTCACCAAGAGCCTGAAGTACCGCGTCGAGGCGGCCTTCCAGACCGGCACGCGCAACGGCCTTGATCACCGCGGCTATGGCGTGAACAGCGCGCTCACGTACGCACCCAAGACCAAGCTTGCGCATCAGTTCCGTGTCCAGTACGAGTTCCTGTCGGGCGACGACCCCAACACCAAAGACCGCGACGAGGGCTTCGACATCCTCTGGGGCCGCTGGCCGCGCTGGAGCGAGCTGTAC
>Ga0182021_10005588_pt1 | contig 14906 bp, 11 predicted proteins | sample 612E3MmetaG_FD_120493 | JGI IMG/M metagenome (GOLD analysis project Ga0182021, IMG submission 120493) | Permafrost microbial communities from Stordalen Mire, Sweden - 612E3M metaG (Illumina Assembly) | ecosystem: Environmental > Terrestrial > Soil > Wetlands > Permafrost | place: Sweden... | reverse complement strand
CTTAAGAGAATTTCCGGATACATCACCATTTGAAACGTAACATTACAGACCGCATAATCAAAACTGTTGTCTTTAAACGGAAGATGTTCGTCGATGCGGCCTTGAACGACATCCAGCTTCTTTTTCCGGCACATTTTTACTCCGCTTGCAGCAAGCTCTATACCTTTGATAGAAGCGTTTCGCTCTTTTTGCAAGCGTAAGAGTAATGTTCCATTGCCGCACCCAAGATCAATGACTTTTGAACCATGCGGAATGAGCTTCGATATCACAGGGAATTCCTGCCGATGGTCATCCGGGTGGCGCGTAAAATCATACTGCCGGTTATCATTCTTGAATGGATCGTCAATACTCACGTTGTATTCTCTTTTCTTCAGCGGTATTAGAATTTATTTGCGATTTCAATAACCTTCTCGATGTCCTGTTCCGTATGAAAAAAGGAAATGGGAAGACTTAACGTCGTCCGGTGAATTATTTCCGAGATAGGAAAAGGGCCGCCTTTGATCAAACCCCGCATTGCTTGTTGAGCATGCGGAGGTACCGGATAATGAATATCAGTTTTAATTTCGTTGCGCAAGAGGTGTTCTCTCAATTCATCCCGCCGTTCGTGGCGGACATTATAAATATGATAAACATCGTAATAATCTTTATGAATAGCCGGCTTGATAAAATCGCTTTTCAATCCTTCATAATACAATTGTGCCAATTTTCGCTTGTGATTATTAATTTCGTCCAGATGTTTCAATTTCATGGAAAGAAACCCTGCCTGTACTTCATCAAGCCGTGAATTAAAGCCGACGATATCATTGTAATATTTTTTACTAGAACCATAATTTCGAAGTTTTCGGAGAGTCCCCGCTTTTTCCGGTGTCTGAACAAGAATCGCACCGCCGTCGCCAAGACAACCGAGATTTTTTGTCGGATAGAAGCTGAATGCACCATATTCACCAAAACTTCCAACCTTGCTTCCTTTATACATCGCTCCATGCGCTTGAGCACAATCCTCGATAATACATAGATTGTGCTTTTTTGCTTTTGCTACAATTGGATCCATATCGCACGATTTTCCGTACAAATGAACAAGCATAATAGCCCGCGTGCGTGAAGTTATATGAGCTTCCAATTTCGACGGGTCCATGTTATATGTTCGGATATCGGGTTCAACCAGCACCGGTGTCAACTGACATTGAAATATAGAAAGAATGGTCGCAATATATGTGTTTGAAGGGACAAGAATTTCATCTCCCGGTTGGAATTGACATGCATGGAGCGAAAGCATAAGCGCATCTAAACCGGAGGCAACACCGATACAAAATTTTGCACCGCAATAATCCACAAAAGAACGTTCAAACCTTTCAACTTTTGAGCCTAGAATAAACCATCCGTGCTGGAGCGTATCTTTGAAGTCTCGCTCGTACTCTTCGAAGAATTTTTGGTTTGCTTTTGCAAGATTTTCATACTCGATCATTCAGCATACTCCTCGAAGATATAATCATTGGCGTCGAAATATTCGGATGCAAGAACCATGAGAATGGCATCAGGCGAAAAATTGTACATTTTATGCCAATCGGCCGGTTCTAAAATTAAACATTTATCCGGCGAGTCCAAGATAAACTCTTCCTTTTTCTTACCGTCGTTATTCCAGATCATACATTTCCCCTGAATACATGTCGCAGCTTGTATGGTTGTTTTATGCCTGTGTTTTCCACGCACGGAACTGTCAACACCGTAAATATAGAATATTCTTTTAATATTAAAAGGAATAACCTTTTCGATAACGGTTAAATTTCCACGCCGATCACAAAAGGTTTTAAGATTTATTAAGTGTGCCATGGCACCTCATTACTGTTTAGAAGAACATACAATCATCTTATCAAAGATGCCTTAGTATTATTTCATGCAGCTGTTCAGCTCGATTGCTATAATTGTGGTCGCGCAATGTGCGTCTCTGACCTTTTTTCGCGATAGCAGAACATTCTTCCTTATGTTCTAATAACCATTGCACTTTTTCGACACATTCCTCAGGCGATTTATACGTAACAATCTCAGTGTCCGGTTCAAAAAGCTCATGGATATTCTTCTTCCAGTCCGTAAGAAGACAGGAACCAACCCCTGTGACCTCAAACAGACGAACATTTGCCGCATATTCCCCGGCAACATCGCCATGAATATTAAAACTGATTTTTGCATGAGCAAGTGCTTTGAACATTTCGAGTCCAAACAAAGGGGGTTTTGTTCTTTTTTGGATATCCTCCAGGTTTTTCAAATTTCTCGGCATTTCATGCAGCGCATATGCTTTGTTGATAAGGGGCAACGATTGTGCAAGCGAACCAAGTCCAGTCTTCTTGAGCAGAGCTGCACTCATATATGCAAGCTGACGAAGGAAAAGATCTTCCTTCTTGATGGTAATAATGTTTGCATAAATATCCATTGTTACATTCGAGTTGATCAAATGCTGTAATACTCGCTGACGTGTGTCATGATACTCTGAGCCGGGAACAAGTGAACCGGTAAAAAGGAAATCCACAAACGGGCACTGATTTCCTGATTTGATGAGCGGAATGAGAGAGGCTTCGAATCCATGATACATTTGATAAACCTGTAAACCTTTTTTTTGAAATTCCTGATAGAATAGCGGAGAGCATACTATCATGTAATCAAAAACTTTAAATTGTTTTATATTTTCTAAACTATACGGCGCACAGCAATATCCAATGGCTTGTTTAATCGAAGAAATTCTTTCGCGGAGATGGGATATCCATTCCCCGTTAAGCTTGAAACTCTCCTGAAAATAAACAACTTCGGGCTGTAGTGCCTGCAATTGGGCAGACAGTATTTCCTTGAACGATCCTGTGACACCATGCTCACGAGCCCAGGCTTGCTGCAAGTGTTCCGCATTGAAGACAATCTCATAGCTTTCTACACCAAGTGTCCGCAGATGGCGCGCATAGAAATCCGACCATCCATATTTTTGATCCATCAAATGCCGATATTGATTTTCATAGCTTTGCCCGATAACCTGCGGATGAGCAGCATAGTATTGCCGCAGAAAATCTCTGTAGAAAGAAGTCACTTTAACAAAGCGGTAACTCATTGTTTTCCTTGAACACTTTTTTTATGGTACTGCACGGGTTGATTTTACTTCGCAAGAGCATATATGATTATTCGTGTGAATAAAAACGCACAACAATTTTATGAAATGTTTGGGAAATATCTTCTGAAACATGCAAACTTAAAATCAATCCTCCGAAGATCACTCCAATGAATACCGTACGAAGACCAATATCAATAACTGTAATATTCGTAACGGGAACGAAGAGAATAACTCCATAAGTAAGAGCTGCACACGATCCAGCAACAATGGTTTTCTCTGTAAAAGGTTGAATCTTCATAACAAGTGCAATGAATATAAATCGAGTAGTATTATACAAAACCGTTGACAACAAAACTGCAAGTGCTGCACCGATAATACCATAAAGTGGAATAAGGAGAAAATTTAAGCTAATTCCAATAAGGCTGATGATAGAAAAAAACAAAAGATCAATTTTATAGTATCGCGATGTGCCAACAATTTCTGCATTGATACCGGTAAGCATATCAAACAGTTTTGCGAGCGAGATAAAGAAAACAATCCATTTCCCTTCCCGATATATATCACCATGAGGAATCAGCGAGAATATTCCATCGATATTCAACCAAATGACAAGAAAGATAACCGTACCAATAAGAAATTGATTGATCGAAGATTTTTTGTAGAGCACATCAAGTATTTTCATATCATGATCTTTATTTGCTTTTACGACCAGAGGAATCAGCACTTGCGATAATGAACGTTTGGGAACTTCAATAATTACCGCAATGAAAAGCGCTATTCCATAAATACCTGTGCTTGCTAATCCAGAATATGCACTCAATACAATGCTATCGATGTTTGCTAACAGAACAGCAGCGGCATTTCCAAGGAAAGCGAATGTACCAAACTGTGATATTTCGTTTATTTCCTTTCGATGAATTCCTCGTACTGTTCCGGTGAAAGGAACAAGTCCTTTGGTACGTGCATAGAAAAAAAGCATGACGGGTGCTATGCAATACAAAAGGCACACAAGTCCGATAAATCCTGAAAAAGAAATCAAAGCAGCAAGGAACACAATTGAAGTAATAGTGAGCAGTATACGCGTATAGATCTCCCGAAGCAGTGTTGGGACAAGAGGATACCCTTGAACAACGATAAAAGCCTCGATAATGCCATAGAAGATGAGGCTGGCTGTAAACGGAAGAAGATACCACAGATAAATGATAAAAAGAGGTGATTTCCTGGCATAGATATCTATGATGTTATTATGAAAGCAGGTAAAAACGGCGGTAAATAATATTACTCCTATGAGAGCAAGACTGCAAAGAAATCTAAAAAATGCAGAACGGCGTTGAATTGTTTCTTTAAAATACGGAAAAAATTTTGTCGCAACTTGAGATCCTCCAAACGAGAATAACGTAGCGAAGAGAGCAGCAACTGCGAGCAATAATCTGATGAGCCCGATTTCTTCCGGCCGAAATGCGTAGGGAAACAACCAAAGCATATTAACATATCCAATAAAGAAACCAAGATATGATAACATAGCTGTATACCCGGATCGTTGAATAATAATTCCCATAGTGCATACTTTATTGCCGATAAACCGGCAACAATAATACTTTTTCTGCTCCTATCTTTTTCTTATATTCTATAAGAGTTTTTGTAAGGTACAAAACTTTTATGAACAAAGTTCGATTGAGAATCCTCTTTTTATCTCCTGGCATCCCAATAAGCACAATAATATTCTTGGGATCTTTGTCAGAACCAAGACATCGATTCTCTCATCCCTATACGAGTTGTTCTCATTTACATCTTATCGGTTAGAATATCATCTGATGTAATCAAATATTTACCATCAATTCCGAAAAGGATATGACCTTATATTATCAAAGTGATTTCAGTTTATTGAAATAAGACAAATTTGGTACTCTTACTATGTGAACTTATTAATTATCAATTAATTGAATTATTTTCTCTATGAAACTCTTGTCAAATGTAATAAAAGCTTTGATTCGATTCGTTTTTATTATTATTAAAAGAAACGAAGCGACAAAAAAATACGTACTGACTCATGTGCTAAAAGATGAAATAGTTTTTTTTGTTGAGCATGATTATTATAGCCATTATTTACATATCGAAAAAAGTTGCGAATTGGCGAAGAAATATATCAAGTCAGAAGGCGTCCTAATCGATGTTGGCGGCGCCGATGGAACAACAGCTAAGATCTTTTCAAGTTATTTCCCTAATACACAGATCATCATTTTTGAACCGTTACGGGAAAACAATGTTCAACTACGTACATTGTGTCGGTCATTTTCACAATGGCTAATTATTCCAAAAGCGGTAGGAGCAAAAAAAGACAGAAAAACAATTCATAAAGCCGAAAGAATTACTTCTTCCTCGCTTTTCCCTTTGCACTCCGGTAATGATAATAATACATTTAATAATGCATTAAAAGAAGTATCTGTTGAAACAATTGATGTTACTACGCTAGATATCGAATGTGCTGCATTTCCCAACGTTGCATTGTTAAAACTCGACGTACAGGGCTATGAACTCAAAGTTTTACAGGGAGCAATAGAAACACTCCGTAAGACTTCGGTTATAGTATTGGAAATGAATAATCATAATGGGTATGTTGGCGCCCCTAAGTATTATCAGGTCGATAATTTTTTACGAAGTCACAATTTTTCATTGTTCGATATTTTCCCTTCAATAAAAATCAACAATCGGTTAATGGAATGGGATTGTGTCTATTTAAGAAATGATTATTTATGAGAATAGGCATTATTGAGATAATGCCTATCGGGCATTATACCTTGGTGGATTCCATAATACGGATATTTACATCGACTGCTGATAATACCGTTTATCTTTTCACTCATTCAGACGGTCAGACGGTATTACAAAATCTACTTCAGGAGAATAAAGGCAGGGTAACGAGCGTTGTAAAGTCCGACAACGAGGCGATAAGCATATTCTTATCCAAAGTTCAATCGTATAAGCTCGACAGAGTTTATATTGTCACACCTGAAAAATACTTCGCTGAAATATACCGCACTAATTTCGGAACTTCACTTTACACTTTTATTCATAACATTGATGAATGGTTCAATTCCTCATTCCTCTATCGATCATATCATTTGGTTCACGAATTCAAATTTTCCCTAGTATATATATATGTCCTTAAACGAACATTTCTCTTTCCCTATTGGAGGAAAAAAATATTATCAAAGACATTTTCCTCTGGAGGAAAAATTGTCGTCCTAAATTCTTTTCTTAAAAGCGAGGCTTCCAAATTTGTTGAAAGTCATAAAATCGAAGTAATCCCTTTTTCTGTTTTCGACCGAAACCTTCCTGATCTCTCGATTAAAAATAAAAAACTTCGTATTTGTATCCCAGGCATCATCTCTGCCATCCGCCGAGACTATCATTCTGTATTTTCGATCGTTGAAAAAAATGCAGATTATTTTAGAGATAGGATCGAACTAGACTTGTTGGGAACAATATCAGTTGCTGAAAACGGCAATAATATTGTTGAAGATGCAGAGAAATTAATTTCTCGAGGAGTGACTATTCATTTATACAAATCCACGTATATTCCATTGAAGGAATACGACGAATTTTTAGCAAAAGCTGACATTATTCTGGGAAATATGAGGATCCAGATTGATGCATATAGCGCATATGGAAAAACAAAAGACAGCGGAATTCCTTATACAATGATCAGAGCTGCAAAGCCTGGAATAATGAAATCAGGATTTACGATGTTCAATGAATTACTCTCTTCAACGGTATTCTTTACTGATTATTCAGATCTTGAAGACTTGTTCAAAAAACTAGTTGATCAACCCCGAATTGTCACAACCCTAAAAAAAGAGGCTGTGAAAAACTCACGTTATTTTGATCCATCCGTAATTTATAAACAATTATCGACCGGTTGATTTATTTTGGTCAATATTACCAACATGTGATCGGGACCGATCGATGGCGTTCCATTATAACTATTTTTCAGAATTAGATTACCCGCAATGCCGCGTATCATTTTAAAAAATGAATATTTATAATTTATTGCATTATAGACCGGAATAAATTTTTCAAGCATATAATCTTTCAGCGAATCGAAATAATTACGCGACGGAAATACAATATGTTCCGGCGTAAGAATGTACCACCACTTTCCTTTACACAATCTTGCCGAAATTGAATTAATATTCCCTGTTAGAATCATGCATTTTCCCCCATCATTCAACATAGACGCGACAGATGTCATAAATGCTGGAACTGCGTGCAGATGTTCGATAAAATCAAACGCAAAAATAATATCAAATTTCTCTGATATAGATTCTATTGTTGAATAGACAGAGTGCTGTTTTTGCTGCAGTATCAATCGGCTGGATTCTGAAAGTTCTACGCCTGCAGTCCTGCAACCAGATTGCTTACAATAATCGAGAAGCATTCCTACATTACACCCTACATCTAAAACAGATGCTCCTTGAAAGAATAACTTCTGCAGCTCGCTTTTAACTTGTTTGGTTTTATCATCATCAAATGGAGTATTTGACCATACTGCGGCACTGTTTCCTTTTTCGTATAACGAATGAAAATCTGATTCAGAAATAATGTTTTGAATAAAACCACTATCACAGGATCGGCAACGGTACATTTCGGGGTCCTCTTCTAACCGAATTTCTTCAGACGAGAAATATAACGGAGTAGAATATTTCAGCAGTGCACCTGTAAAATAGATGTCTTTTGAATGACAAAGTGGACAATTGTCTGATCGTATATTATTTTCGATTGTTATTGCCATTTACACACTTATTATCTTTCATATGCATTTATTTAATAACTTGGATTTTTCTAGTGTCTATTTTAAAAAATGTGTAATTTTATTTCTATTGAATATCACTGTGTTGTCTCTTTTTTCTTTTCCTAACCATGACAATACCCTGGATTGTTATACCAATCCACACAAGAATATTTGATGCACGGCTGATCTGTCTACCGGTAGAAAAACTCGCCGGTTCAAATTTCATTTCTATGGTATGTTTCCCTTGTGGAACAATCACACCGCGGAAGAGATAATTAAGCCGGAGAATCTCCACCTCGTTCCCATCGATAAACGCATTCCATCCCTTGGGATAGTAAGCTTCACTGAGAAATAAAAGATTATTCCCTGTCGCCGTTGCTTTTATTGTAAAATTTTGAAGTCCATAGTGTATCATCTCTGCTTCTGCACCCTGGAGCGGTGGATCGATCTTGGTCTTAATATCTTCCGAAACATAAGCGATGTCACGCGGATCAAATGAACGATCAGCTATTTTCTTGAGCATCGCAAGATTATCGCTCACTTCATATCTGTTCACAAAGAATATTCTGGGCAGCCAGAAACGAACTCCATAGACCTTTGTATCCGGACTCTTGTACACTTGCACCAAGCCGGCATCCGATTCATCTTTATTGGTAATAAGATATTTGATATTCATGAGCTGCCATGTAAGCGGGTTCCCTAAGCCGGCAACATCAACCATATCCTGATAAATTCGCATTTTTGCGCCTTGGTATCCATAGGCATTCTGAATTCTCCAGTACGCGAGCGAGTTATCATAGATAGGCTGACCGTCTCGAATTTTTAACACGCGGAAAATGGTAGTGTCTTGCTGTAATACTTTTACAAAATCCGGTGTTGCCATTGCTTGTATGCTTTCTTGCTGAGCCCTCGGTTCCGAAGGTTTTGATGCAATACGCCAGAGATCAAAAAGCACAGCAACGATGAGAATAACAACGAGTATTGAAAGTCGTATTTTTCCTTTTCTATAATAATACACAGTACCGAATACCACAAGCATCAGAATGCATCCAATAAGGATATCTGTTACAACAGCAGAAAAAATAAAATCATATATCATTCCAAGAACTGTCGGATTAAGCTGGCCATAGGACCGTCCAAGAGTTTTGCCTACTTCTTGAAGAGGGAAGAACATACCGTATATGTCTTTGAGTACACCTTTCCCGATAAGCACTGCGAGAATACTTGCTGCGAGGCCACCAAGAACATATTTCCATCGTTTATCTTGAAGAGGAGTTATTTTTTTATTTTGCTCAGAAATGAGCGAGAGAATTCCATATCCGGCAAGAATCGGAGCAAAGAATTGCACAAGCATTAATATGAGCAATGGAAGACGAAATTTATTAAACATCGGAAAGTACCGGTACATCAGGTCATAGACCAGAGAGAATTCTTTTCCAAAAGAAATCAATAATGCAAAAATAATTGCAGCACCCATGAATTGAATAAATGAGTCGCTGCGGTTTCTGATGAATCCGATGATGGCTAGTACTATAACAATAACTCCCATATATTGCGGTCCATCGACAAAGGGCTGGGGTCCCCAATAAAAATTGAAAATTTGTTCACGATTATTCGTAAGTGGTCCTTGATATGGAACATCACCAAATCCGTACCATGATGGAATAAAGAATGTCATCATCTCGCCGGGGCTGAATGACCAGCTTGTTGCATAATCGTAATCAAGGCCGCCTTCGACGGTTTTCGTCTGTGATGTTGACGATGTGTTGGTAATAGCATTAGAACCGCGCATGGAATAAGGATTGTATTCAAGTGTTGAGAGATGCTGATCTGCCCCCATAAGAAATGCAATGACGGTAGCCATTGCCAGCGATATTCCGCTAAGAAGAATTCCTTTCCAATTTTCTTTTTTTATGATAGCCCTGATAAAAAGGAAAAGGAGATATGTTCCTAATGCGAGATAGATGTAAAAAATAAACTGAACATGCCCGGGCTCGATCATGAGACGTACAATAATTGTAAGAAGAAGCGCATAGAAAACACTAAACTTCTCTCTCAGCTTTTCAACGATTACAAAGACGTACGGGAACCAGGCGAGAACAGCAATTTTTGTCACATGACCTATCATAATCAATATTGCAACATACGTTGCATAGGTTGCCATCAGAGCAGTGATCAATGCAATCGGCTTATTCTTGAGCTTAAAAAAAACAAAAAGATAGACACCGATTCCGTAGACAAGGTAAAAAAGCAGCCATACACCAACTTTTTGTTCAAGGAAAATATATCCTAAGAGGGATCTCACTTGCCCCCAGACATATGTTGTGAGGTCATACGTCCTTGGCAAGGAAAAAGTCAGACTTGCATATCCGGGCATCCCGCAAAAAATGTATGGATTCCACAGTGGATAAATTCCATCCGTTTGTGCATCTTTCAATAAAGTTTCCCAACTGTGTGATGCAATCGTATCGGCCCCTTGGTATGTTTTCCCGTCGAAAACGATTGAATGAAAGAAGATCAGCAGGCAGAGATAGAGAAAAAACATCGCTGCAGGATGCTGAAGTTTTAATGGAATAAGTGGATGATCTGCCGTCGTTGCTTTTATGTTACGAGTTTGTTCTTTTGCATTCTTAGCCATAAGTAATTTTAATCCCTCATGAGTATTGTGAGAAATTTTTAGCGATTAGGAGTTTTCATCGATTCTCTCCTGAAAATATAATACAGAGAAAAGGAGTTACTTTCAACAAACTCATCGGCACACACAACATCAAACTTTCTTTGCCACTACATTCAATCCTGTACCAGTTTTATTGTCTGTAATGTAATCCAACCACATCATCGGCAAAACCAACGGTAATACAATGAGGTAGTAGAGTGGCAGCAAGAAAAAAAATCCCTTTGAGGCATTCAAAAGTAGCAGCGGGAATTTGATGCCCAATCGCCATGCACTGGTGCCCCAATGTCCATATGTGTAGCGTATCATCTCCACGCGAAAACCGGCAGCCTCTAATTTCTTCCGTATCTCCTCCATACCATAGCCGTTACGCGCATGTTCTTCGACAAAGCTGCGGTCGTCTTCCGAATGTACATCGGACCCCCCCAAGTTAGATGGTGTATTGATGAAAAGTTGTCCATTTTTCTTGAGTGCACGATAAAAATTTTGGAAAACTCCAACATCATCCGGAATATGTTCCATCACGTCTACCGAAAGAATAACATCAAATTTATCTGTATGCTGAATCTGTGTTAAGTCTTCAATGGCAAAGGAGCACCGCACCAAACCAATCATGCGGAAGAATTGATTGCAGTCGGCAATTTGCTCTTCTTTCACGTCAATGCCATAGATAGTCGCAAGCGGAAATTGTTTCGCAATAAAGTATGAATACTGCCCGAAGCCGCTGCCGGCATCGTACACGGTGAACGGTTCACGACGATTGTCCAGTTGTCGATGGAGTTCGCGCTGCACATACCACTCGCGTAGGAACATCATACCGAGCAGTTTGTAGAACAGAATTCGTAGCCACGGTTTGGTCCGTGCTACATTGCCAAAAATCTTTTTAATTGGATCGTATTGCATAATCAAATTTTTTGCTCAAGTAAACTTTCGAGTCGCTCGACGAATGTATCCCATCCGTATTGTTTCTTTTCTTTTTGTATGTTTAATGCGAACCCGCTCTCGCATTTTTCCTGATAAAATTTCACTACAGCATCCGCAAACGCTTTGGGATTCTGTGGGGGAACGATGAATCCTGTGCGCCCGTTTGCAACCACTTCGGCTAAACCGCCAACATTTGTACCAATCACCGGTTTATTAAAGTGATAGGCAATCGGTACAATTGCACTTTGTGTCGCAGAAACATAAGGGAGAACAACGACATCGGCAGCAGAGAAATATGTCGAAATTTCTTCATTAGGGATATAATCGGAATGCAACCGTATATGTTTTTCCAACCCAAGCTGCCGAATCTTTTTCCGATATTTTTCTTCATCCTCATAAAATTCTCCCGCAATTAAAAGTATCCCAGATATTTTTTTTAGGATGAGTGGCATTGCATCGAGTAATACACCGAGTCCTTTGTAAGCCCGCACATAGCCAAAGAAGAGCATCACACGATCGTCGGAAATTCCAAGCTTCATCCGTGCTTCTCTTTTGGGTTGAAGTTCCCCGAAAACATTGAACAATGGAAGAGGCGACAAAACATATCGCGCCTTTGGAAGAAAACGATGAAGATCTTCTTCTACTGTTTTAGATAATACGATAAACGCATCGACAGAATGGAATGCATACTTCGTCAACGCTGCATCGCCAGGACGTTTTTCATGCGGGATGATATTGTCGCAAATGAAAATCACCTGCGCGTTGATTTTACGCTTTACCAGTCGGGCAATCGAACCAAAGCATGGTGCAAAGAATGGCATCCAGTACCGGAAGATGATAACGTCTGGCTTTTGGTTTGTAATATATCGAGCGGCACGGTACCAAGAGATTGGATTAATGGAATCTATCAATGAAACAGTGGGAACATTAAACAATGGTTTCCCTGGATCTATCTGTGACTTTCCTGGAAAAAGCAACGAAGGATACTGCCTCGTAAATGAAACAATTTGCACATCATGGTTCTTGGATAAATACCATCCGAGTATGATATTTAATTGTGCCATTGCTCCCCGTAGAGGATACGCTGGACCAACGATAATGATTTTCAACGCATCCGTCCTTTTTGTAGCACTGCTGAGTCGATCGTTGCCAAATAATTAAGACGTAAAATATAACTGGGGAATTGCGAACCTTCTTGATGTACAAGTTCAAACATCTGCGGGTACTTTTCTGCAACCGGCTGCACATATCGGCGCAGCGTGGATGACCACTGGAAGTTGTCGTAAAGAAGGTGTGTCATATTGAGCGACTTCCACTTTGCAACAATTGAATCCGGATTTGTCTGATCAATTTTATATATGCCGTAGACATCATAATCTCCTGCATAGAGCAGGAACAACTCCGGCTTACGGCAAATAACATGTGTTGTTTGCTTGGGGAGATTGGTTTTCAGCCATAGCGATGCGCGTAGATAGTTTACCCAGTCTTCTGTGAAGCCTGCAAACTCGTTACCGCCAAGATTCGCTTTGAGAATTGGATAATTTTCATCGATACCCTTTTTGATCTCGGTTACGTTTGTAAATGTCAATCCAATTATCGCAATAAATAAGAGCGTCTTTGCGCGGGGCGTAACCACATGTGCGTCCTTCGCTTTTACCCATCGGTTGCCAAGCCAATATATTCCCTCCATCGTTCCAATAAATATGAATGGGATGACAGGAACCAGAAAGCGCGTTGAAGTATAGATATTTTGCAGCACCAACGAGAAGAATGCAACGTACACTAGCACAAAAAAACCAAGAAACGCTAATGCGGACTTTGGCTTCGTAATAATTGGCACAATGCATCCAATGAGTACAATAACAGAAATAAGAATACCGAAGAATGCCGGCATATTGGATATGAAACGACCATCCGCATAAGAATTTTCCAGCGGCATCGAAACGCCAAGCGCAGAAGGAAATTGATAGTTCACATAACTGAATATATTATTCGTAAAACGCTCGACGAATCCGCTCACAGTTTCTATTCCTTCTGTTGCATTGTAAGGATTTTTCAATATAAGAATAGACGCTTGCCCGAATGCAGCCGAGCCGGACGTCCATTCATATATTTTCAACGGGCTGTAAAGCACAGCACATGTTAGGACAAAGACTCCAAGTTGTTTCCAACGCTGTTGCCAAGCGAAAAAAATCAGAGCAACACCGGCAACGGTTACACCTGGGATGCGGATATAAAAAGATGCCATTGTTAATACGGCAGCTAGGAATGTGGATTGTGTCGATTTATTTTCGTTTGCGAGAAGTAGATAATGGATTGTCCAGATGAGAAGAAGTGCGAAGAGCATCTCGCTGAATGTCTGGTGCGAATATTTAAGCATCTGCGAATTGATGGCAACAAATAATAACAACGGGTAGAGAACCATTGGCTGAAGGTGTTTGCGAAATACGAAATAGAGCGAAATGATTATTCCCAGGAAAAAGAGTAACGATGTCACTTTCAGGATTATCAGGTTTACACCGAAGATCCAGATAAACAATGCCAATATGATTGGATAACCGGGTGTTTTGAATCCAACTGGCACCTGTCCGGAGGTAACAATCTTCACCGCCGAGAGCACGTACGAAGTGTCATCACCATCGACACTTGGTTTTATATCGAATGTCAAAATGCTGTTGATCAACCCGATGGCAAGTACGCCAATAATCCACCATCGATGGTTCCTTTCAAACCATCGTGTCAATCGGTCGTATATCGCTGGTTTGGAGCGTTGATTTTCTGGATTCTTTTTGAGATGCACTTTTTTTGTCATGACAAATGCTCGATCTATACAAACTTCAATCGACGTGCTGCAACGAGAACCATTTTCACCAACAATAAACCATGTCGCCAACGCTGGATGTTAGTCTCGCCATATGTCCGTTCAGCATAACGGATTGGCATCTCGACAATCTTCATGTTCTGTTTTGCCGCTCCAAAGATGAGATCAAAATCTCCGAAAGGATCAAACTCGCCGAAGTAAGAACGGTTGGCAGAAATTTTTTCATAATCCGATTTGAACAAAACTTTTGTACCGCAGAGTGTATCCTTAAATTTCTGGTCGAGCAGATATGTGAACATCATGCTGAAAAATTTATTGCCGAGGAGATTGAGGAAGCGCATCGCCTGTTTTTCCATGGGATACACAAGCCGGCTTCCGTTCACAAATTCTCCACGGTTTGCTGCTATTGCATAATAGAATTTGGGTAAATCTTCTGGTGCCACAGTAAGATCAGCATCAAGGATCATCAAGATGTCGCCTGTTGCTCGCGCAAATCCTTCACGTACAGCATTTGCTTTTCCAATGCCACTTTGTACATAATAGCTTAAGGCATTTTTCTTGCCATAGGTTTCCACAACACGTTTAACTTCATCAAGTGTTCCAT
>Ga0182021_10005587_pt1 | contig 14907 bp, 14 predicted proteins | sample 612E3MmetaG_FD_120493 | JGI IMG/M metagenome (GOLD analysis project Ga0182021, IMG submission 120493) | Permafrost microbial communities from Stordalen Mire, Sweden - 612E3M metaG (Illumina Assembly) | ecosystem: Environmental > Terrestrial > Soil > Wetlands > Permafrost | place: Sweden... | reverse complement strand
TCGTGCAACTTCTGGCGGTGTTGTTGTTGCTGTTTCCCCTTGGCGAGTTTTTATTTGCTTTCCCCGCCACAAAAAAGTCATTTAACGGCGTCAGCGGGTTGCCCGTGCCGTCGTTGATAATGATCGGCGCCGCCGCGTCAACATTTATTGTCCAAATCCCCGATACTGCCGAAGAACCGGTGCTCCCCGTCGAATCGTTCCTCAAGAAAACTTTTCCTTGGTTCTGGACCTTGCTCTTAAAATTGTTGTCGTCGCAATTAAACCAAACCTGATCGGCCGCCGGAACCACCGCCGGGTCGTCAAACGAACACATCGGCTTGGCGGCTATATCGTTCCTGACATCAATGTTGTTTGTCGCAGACGAAGAAGGATGCGTGCCATCATCAACGGTAAGCTTTAGGGGATAGATTCCGGGCGTCATGCTTGCCACAGGGAAAGTAAAGGTTGCCAACCCGTTATTCGGGACATGAGGCATGTCGGTTCCCGCAAAATTCCAAACCGAATTTATCACATTCCCGGTCGACAAATTCCTAACCGTGTAATTACACGTGGCGCAATAAGTGTTGGGAATGTAAACAACCCAGGCCGCGCCGCCGCAAACTCCGCCCGCGGTACAATCACAGCTTCCTCCCGGGCAAGTATTGGCAAAATTCGGATCGCAGGCTAGTTTTGCCGTCGGCGCCGGCGGCACAAACGAGAATGTCGTATGCACCTTGTAGTTTGATTTGGTCGCGCAATTTGACGTCCCGGTGCTAGACCCTTCGTTACAATTGGCGCTTACCCAACCGATCACGCCTTCGGTGAGACTGTCGGCCGCGTTACCGGCGTTGGCGGCGCCATAAGCATAATCGTGGAAATCACCGGCAGCTCCTCCATTGGTGCCGGTTGAATCAACCCACCACCCGTAATTTTGGCCGCTCGTGGTAGTACCATTGAGTTTGATCCAGCCATCCCAGCCGCCAAGCTCAGCGGGATTTTTTAAGGCCCCGCTGCAATTTGCCGCAAAAACACTGCACGCCCGCGCCCATCCCCTGATGTAGCATTTTCCTCCAACGCAGGCCGCGTCAGTATCCATCTTTGCCTGGCAGGGAGCCACCGGGCAAACGCCCATATCCGCCGAATTAAACGTAATGTAACCAATATATTCCGAATAGGCATAACCCGACAGCGTCCCGTCGCTGGCAATATTCACTCCGTAGGCTTTCGGGCCTCCGGTATTCGTATTGTTCATGGAAATCCAGCCGATATTTCCCGACCAGGCATAACCGGTCACATTATCGCCGGCACTGGCAGAAACACGCGTCGAAATAAAACTGGCAAAAAACATTACCGCGAGCACACAGAAGAAAGGATACAAACTTTTAGCATGGTTCATTGTTTTTTGTTCCCGTTTTTTTGATTTTAAATCAAAATTTATGCGCCTGCCGGCCAATCGGCATGGCACTAAACGGATCGTGGATATATTACAAAAGGATAACCTTTATGTTAATTGTACCACACGAGAATAATTTTAAAACAATGATTTTCCCCAGATACGCTAAGCGTTTGGGAACGCCAACGTCCTTATGCGGAACCCTTCGCAAATCCGGTTTACCTATTCTTTTGTCTTGATCACTTCGTCGATCAAACCGTACGTCTTGGCTTCTTGGGCCGTGAGATAAAAATCCCTATCGGTATCAAGCGCGATCTTTGATAGCGCCTGACCCGTATGTTTGGCAATGATTTTGTTAAGAATTTCCCTGATCTTGATGATCTGTTTGGCGTTTATCTCGACGTCGGCGGCCACCCCCTGGGCGCCCCCGGCGACTTGATGCAACATGATCTCCGAATTAGGCAGGGCAAACCGCTTGCCCTTGGTGCCGGCGGCCAAAAGGATGGCGCCCATTGACGCCGCCATTCCCACGCAAGTGGTCGCCACCGGACATTTAACGAATTGCATCGTATCATAAATCGCCAATCCGGCGGTAACCGAACCTCCGGGACTGTTAACGTATAACTGGATATCCTTCTTTTCGTCCTTCGAGGCTAAAAACAAAAACTGCGCGATGACCGAATTGGCCACCGCGTCGTTTACCGGGCCGCCCAAAAAGACGATTCGCTCTTTTAGGAGCCGCGAATAGATATCGTAGGCGCGTTCGCCGTATTGCGTTTTTTCGATTACTGTCGGAATTAGGTTCATTTGTTGTTTTGAGAGGCTAAATTCTTGGCATTGCCAAACAAAGACTCCAAAAGCTCAAAAACTTTTTCGGTCTTTACGACATCTCTATAATACTCCTTTAGGCGCTCCGAATCAAGGTTTTCCCCCGTATGGTCATCGGCCACCCTTTTTACGGCAGCTTCGATTTCCCCGGCCGTCGGTTCGATCTTTTCCTGCTTGGCGATCGCTTCCAGCGCCAGGTAATTCCTGATCTTTTGCTGATTTTGGGCAAAGATCTCGTCATACAGGTCTTTTTCGGTTTTCTTAAGCTTTTCCAGATAATCCTCAAAACTCATATGAAGCATATCGGGAGTTTTTTCCTTCAATTCCCGCATCATCTTTTCGGTCTCACCGGCAACCAGCACCTCGGGAACGTCGAATTCCGACTCGTTGGCGATGCGGCCGATAAGATCCTCCCGCTCGTGTTCCCGCTCATGCCGCTCTTTTTCCATTTTCAGGCGTTTGATTTCGTCGGACGTGACTTCCACCTCCTTGGCCGTGGTTTTTGAAGCTATCAGCTTATAATCCGCCAACTTGATCTCCGGGAAGACCGAAACCGTGGCTTTGAATTCCAGCGGTTCGTTTTCGGCCAGTTTGGTGATCTCGACTTCGGGATAACCCAAAGGCTCCAGTTTGCTTTCAACAACCACCTGCGGATAGATGTTTTCAATGGCAATCTTGGCCGCCCGTTCCATTATGGCTTGCGCGCCAACCCTCTGCCTGACCAATTCTTTGGGCGCCGTCCCCTTGCGGAAACCCTCCAACTCGACATCCCTGGCAATCTCTTCTAGCGCCGTCTTGGCAAAGGCCGAAAAATCCGCCGGCGGCAAGACCACGCTGGCAACAACTTTTGATTTGGGAAGTTTTTCGATCTGTGAACTGTACATATTATTTTCCGATTATTTTACTTATTCTTCTTTCTTGGCGGTTTTGGTTTTCTTGGCTTTTTTCTCTTTTTTCTCTTTTTTCGCCGGCTTGGCCTTCTCTTCAACTGCCGGAGCGCCATCCGTCTCTTTTTTGTCTTCAACAACAGGCCCGGATTCGGACTGGCCTTGGGCAGGCTGGACGGATCTTGTGGCTTCCCCCGACTGGCCCGCCTCCGCGCTAGGCTTCGGCGAGGCAATGCGCGCCTCTTCCTCTTTGGCCGCCGCCAGCTCCTTGGCGTAAGCCTCTTCATCCAGCGTTTCGTAACTGCGCACATCGATCTTCCAGCCGGTCAGCTTGGCCGCCAAACGGACGTTTTGGCCATCCTTGCCAATCGCCAGCGACAGCTGGTCGTCGGGCACGATCGCCAAAGCTTTGTTTTTGGGCATGACGCGCACCTCCAAAACTTTGGCCGGCGACAACGCGTTGGAAATAAATTTCTCCGGATCGTCGGAATGCTCAATAATGTCGATCTTCTCGCCTCCCAGTTCGTTGATCACGGCGCTCACGCGCGTCCCTCTCTGTCCCACCGCCGCGCCGATCGGATCAATACCTTCGGCAACCGAGGCCACTGCCACCTTGGTACGGGACCCGGCTTCGCGGGCGATCGCTTTGATGACCACCTGGCCCGCGGAAACTTCGGGCACTTCCAGCTCAAACAGTTTGGACACGAATTTGGGATAAACGCGCGACAAAAAGATCACCGGGCCCTTGGAAGTCTGCTCCACCTTCAAAATAAAAACCTTCAGGCGCTGGCCCGGGCGGTAAAATTCGCCCTGCACCTGCTCCTCGCGATTCAATATTCCCAGGGTCTTGCCGATATCCATAAACACCGTGCGGCCTTCAATGCGCTGCACAACGCCCGACATTATCTCGCCTTCCTTTAACTTAAAGTCGGCAAAGATCGTTTCTTTCTCCGCTTCGCGGATCTTCTGGATGATTACCTGCTTGGCGGTTTGTGCCGCGATGCGGCCAAAATCCTCCTTTTCCTGCAAGGGAAAAGTTATCTCGTCGTTGATCTTGGCATCGGGATTGGCTGTTTTTGCTTCCTCCAACATCACGTGCTTTTCCGGGTTGAACTTCACCTTTTCTTCGGAGGGCTCAAGCTGGTTTTCCTTTAACCTTTCTAATTCCTCATCGGAATAGATCATACTCTGGTCAACCACGGTCTTAACCTGCCAGAATTCCATCTTGCCGCTTTTGGGATCAAGTTTGGCCTTGATCACCTGGCTTTTTTCGCCGTACTCTTTTTTGTAGGCGGCCGCCAGCGCGGTCTCGATGCTGTCGATAATTTGGGCGGCCGACAGCCCCTTCTCTTCCGAGATCTGGGTAACGGCCAGCGCGAACGCTTTTAAATCCATCATATTATTGTGCTATTTTGTTTTTCTTAAAAATAATGTCCGTTTTCTCAAACGGACTACATTTTCATTGTAGCAGGGATTATTTGTTTTTGTCAACCCCGCTGGTAATTTTTATATAATTTGCAAAGCCCGATATGCCCATCTTGGGCACAACGTCATCATCAAACAGCAAACGGTTTAGGATTATTTTGGGATTGATCAATGGCAATTCGCGATATGGACTTAACCGTTTCAAAAGGATCGGGATGACGGAATAGACCGTAAAAATCCCCACGCCGGGAATTGCGCCAAAGAAGCGCGAAAAATAGGCAGCCGCGGCCAGGCCAACCAGTGTCGCCACCGACGAAGTGACCAGTACAAAAAATACCAACGCCGCCAGGACCGTGGCGCCAAACACCTGGGGCGAAAACGCCAGCAGGGCGCCGCCGTAGATTGCGATCCCCCGGCCGCCGGCAAAGCGTAAAAACACGCTCCAGTTGTGGCCGACAAGCGCGGCTAGCGCAGCCAGAGCCTGGACAAAAACCGGCAAGCCCAACACCATTGCCGCAAAGACGACCAAATAACCTTTTAAAAAATCGATGACGATCGTGGCTATCCCCTGCCACTTGCCGACATTGTAAAAAACATTCGACCCGGAATTCTTGCGCCAGCCGATCTGCAAGATATTTTTGCCGGCCGTTGCGCGCGCAATTAAATACCCGGTCGGGATTGCCCCGAACAGGTAGGCAGAAATTAAATAGATAATTTCTCCGAAGTTCATTTTTTGAAATTATCGATCGCGGCAAAATAATTATTCCGATCTAAGATCAGAAGCAAAATTGAGATAAATACCAACACCGATGGAATATAGAATAATGCCATAGAAAAACCACTTTCCATCAGAAGTATTGCCGTATACAATACTTCGATTAAAGTAATCAATGAAACTACAAACCACCAGCCCACTTTTTTCCCAAAAATCAAGCCCGCACTCCCAAGTAAAAGTAGAATTATCGTCGTTACTAATATGCCGTTAGCAAGATCTATCAGCGTCGTTACCAGTGTGTTATTAGTAAGATCTAGTATCGAGTGAAAGTAATCTAAAACCACAATACCAAAAGGCCAGCATACACTAGAAGAACACTCCGCAATCCGGTTAAGAGAAATTATACTATACAGGCTATAAGTTATAGCGAGCAAACAGACACAAAATAAAATCCCAAATGCGATTTTTGTCTTGATCGGAATTTGGATTTTGTTTGGTAATTGGCTCATCGGACTTGTTTGGAATTTTTAATTTATGATTTGTTTCGGATTTCGTGCTTCGTGCTTCGGATTTTTAGAGCGGCGTATTTCCATGCTTTCGGGCGACTTTGTCGTCACGCTTGGTGAGCAGGGGCTCAAGGCAACGCATCAGGATACTGCGCGTATCTTTGGGATTGATGATCATGTCCACCTGGCCAAGTTTTGCCGCCTCAAAGGCGGTCATGAAGGTTTTCATTTCCTCAATTTTTTCAGCTTCGAGTTTCGCCGAATCGGCGCGTTCCGCGAGCTCTCTGTGATAAATTATTTTTACCGCCTGCTCGGCGCCCATGACCGCGATCTGCGCCCCGGGCCAGGCCAGCACTTTGTCGTAGCCCAGGTCGCGGCTGGCCAGCGCAATGTAGGCGCCGCCAAAAGCCTTGCGCATGATCAAACTGATCTTTGGCACGCTGGCCTCGGCGTAGGCGTACAAAACTTTGGCACCGTGGCGGATGATGCCGTTGTGTTCCTGGTTGGCGCCCGGAAGATAACCGGGCGTGTCCACCAGGTTAATGACCGGAATATTGAATGAGTCGCAAAACCGCACCAGGCGCGCAATCTTATCCGACGAATCGATGTCGAGCACCCCGGCCATGTTTTTGGTCTGGTTGGCCACGATTCCCACCACAATGCCGCCCAGACGGGCCAAACCCACCACGGCGTTTTGCGCGAAATCCGGGCTTACTTCCATAAATGAATTTTTGTCAAAAACTTCGGCGATCACGTCTTTCATCTCATAGCCCTTCTCCGATTCTTCGGGCACAATTTCCAACAGCCTTTGATTGTCTTCTTTTTCAAAAAGCTCAGCCAGGATATTTTTCAGCCGCGGCGCGTCCTCCATGTTGTTTTGCGGCAAAAACGTCAGCAGGCGTTTGACGCCGGCCAGGCAATCTTTCTCGGAAGCGTACGAAAAATGGGCGCATCCCGATTTGGCGCAATGCACTTTGGCCCCGCCCAGATCCTCGAAAGTAACCGTCTCGCCGGTAACTTTTTTGATGACTTCCGGCCCGGTAATATACATCTGTGAAACGCCCTCCACCATAAAAATAAAATCCGACAGGCCGGGCGCGTAGCAAGCTCCGCCGGCCGACGGTCCAAGGATCACCGATATTTGCGGAACAACCCCCGACGAGCGCACCATGGCGTTAAAAATTCCGGCATAACCATCCAAGCTGGCAATCCCCTCCTGAATCCGGGCGCCACCCGAATCGATCAAACCCACCACCGGATTGCCGGTTTTCCGCGCCAAGTTAATGATTTTTACGATCTTTTTTCCATGCATCTCGCCCAATGAGCCGCCCATCTTGGCAAAATCTTGGCTGAAAGCGTAAACCGTGCGGCCGTTGACCTTGCCCCAACCGGTAATGACCGAATCTCCGGCAAATTTCTTTTTGTCCAATCCCAGCTGGTTAAACCGGCTTTCGACAAACGGGTCTAGCTCCACGAAAGTTTCGGGGTCGAACAACAAACCGATCCGCTCGCGCGCGGTCAATTTGCCTTTCTGGTGCTGGGCCTCGGCCAGTTTCTCGTTTTGCAGACTGGCGGCGTTTGAATTTAATTTTTCGATTTCTTTGTCAAAATTCATATTCGTTAAAAAATTATCTATTAACGGATTAACGCATTAACGGATTTAAATTCGTTAATTCGTTAATAATCAATTGGATTTCAATAGTTGTTTTAACTGGGTTATAATTTGCTCCAAAATCGATTTATTGTCAATGGGTTGGCCCAAAACCGCCTGCAACGACGTTATCTTGCCATCAAGGTCAGCAGGAAACTCGGCAATATTGGTATTCAGCCCAATTCCCATGACCGAACATTTAATCCGGTCGCCGCCCTGCGGGCGAGCCCCGCCAAAGGCGAGGTTCGCTCGAAGCGACTCGCCAATAGGCGGGCAGATCACGTTTTCGGTCATTATCCCGCAAACTTTCAAGCCATTAATATAGACATCATTGGGCAGCTTGATGAACGGCTCCAGGCCATAACTGTCTTTGATCGCCTGGGCCACCGCGAAAGCCGCCATGATCGTCAAAGTTTGCAGATCATCGATATTGCTTGGTGGCAATACCACGGAGAAATAAAGCCCGCCCACCGGCGAATACCAGGCATTCCCCTTCCTCCCGCGTCCGGCCGCTTGCCTGGCGGCAACGACCACAGTCCATGGCAGGGCGCCGCCAACTGCCATTTCCCTGGCCTTGGCATTGGTCGAATCCAGCTGTGCAAACTCAACAACATTAAATCCATTTCCCCCGGTTTTTTCCATACCATTATTTTACCACATCCGCCGCCCCAATGCCTGCCATAACCATGCAAATGAATCTCCCCGGGCTTACGCCACGGAGTATCTTCTTAAACGCCTTCCGCTACGCTTCAGGCGTTTTAATAAAAAAAGTCTCGAGATTATATATATTCCCGAGTTACTGTTTCTGGTTGCTCAATTACCGGCTTAAAATATTATAGACTTCCTGCTCAAATCCGTATCTTGCCCCGCAGCCAAAATCTTCAATAGACTTATATATATCCACAGACAAATTATTCGGGTTCTCGCCAATTAACTCGGCGGCGAATTTTTCGTCACATTCAAATCCTACCAAGAATACTATCTTGGTCATTCTCGGATATACATAAACCAATCTACATCTAGACCCAAGCTTACTGCGAACCTTTTTGACCTCATCGTATAGGATGCTCCTATTTAAGATCACTAGTGTCAAAGAATCAGTTGGAACGAATTTTGCTACAAGCTCTATGTGGTTCAGTTCAGTAGGCGGCGATTGAGAAGTTTCTTGGACAACGGTTACCTCCGGGTTTTTTACCTCCTCCTTTCCAGTTATTGCTGGATCAATTATTTCAGAATCTTGGTCACTCTGACCACTGCCCAACTTCTTGCTATCGTCGTCAGGAACTGTATCGGCTGCATACCAATTGCTTTCTACACTTAGCATTCCTTTTAACCTGTTCAAAGCCTTTATTGCTGCCTTGTTATTTATTCTTAGGTTTTCCGACGAATCTCTGATGCGGGAAATATCATTTTCGAAGCCAGCAACTGCGTCCCGAATCATTTCCACTGATTTTAAAATCGGAGTATCGTCATTATCTCCCATTTTTCTTGCCACTATAGCAAGTTTAGTAAGCTGTGTTCCAGCCTTGAGCTTTTGGCGATTGATTCCTATAAAGGCTTCATTGATTTTAGCATGCACATCCGCGCACTCGGCAAGAGCTGCCTCAATGTTTGCTATCGTCGCCGGCAGAAGATTATCATCCTGCTGTGATCCGCCAGCCGATTGTTCCAGCTTATCTGATTGCTCTTTAATCGCTAAACTCAACCCATCTAACCTTGCCAGCTCTGGCATAATAACGTCTTTATTTGCCGCCAGATCTCTCAAGATTTTTATGATATCCGGTATCAGGTCTTCAACTTGCTCCCGCTGACTTCTTCTTTTCCGCCTTGTCTTACCCGCTGGCGCAACGCCACTATTGTCTCCTGTTAAAGAGCCTCTCGAACTCAATGCGCTTGACACTTCTTCTCGCCTCCTTTCTTTTTTATTCCTTTTCGTTTCTAAATGACTGTCTGTGCCAATGCGCAATCCTAGCGTATATTCCAAAAAAATTCAACCAAGTAATCCTTCGATGATCTGTCACTTGGCTGGTTCGCCGTTTTGCGCGACTAAATAAAAAAACCTCGAACGAGGTCTATTTATACGGTTGGTTTGGCGTCAACAAAGATTTTACGATTCTCATCGGCTGATCGCCCATTTTTGTCGAGGCATAAGTTTTTACCGCAAATCGGGTTTCCGGCTTGACCAGCCTGTCCAACTCATCCTTGAACACTGCAGCTTCCCACTGGCCGCCGCCAAGACACAACAGCCTGCGGTTGTTATAAGGCCAAACCCAGCCCGTGCAGTAAGGCGATAATAGCCGGCAGATCGCTATGATCAATCTTTCTGTCCATTCAATATCTTGCAGGGATATGAAAGTCCAGGCTTCCGGCTGCTGCCCCAGTTTGATCAAAGGCAAAGCATAAACTTTGCAATCTCTAATTATTGCATCGTAGCCTGCACCAGAGATCACTGCGCCTGCTTCTCTGGTCGGTTCTTTATTCGCAACTCGCCCTTTGGCATAACCTGCCGCGCCGAACAAAGTCATTTTAGGTTTATTTGTTGCCGCCTCTACGGAGTTGCCATCCTCTTTGCCAAACTCATCCCTCCTAATCGGCCTAAAAAGCCTCGTCCGTTGGAATTGCCTGTCTCGCGGCGGGTCTTTTGATCCCGCAATTATTCTTGTATCAGGTTTTGCTTTTTTCCTTGTCTTTTCTAACTCTCTCCTGGATTTCAGCAGCGCCAAATAATTATCATACATTTGCTGCGCGTAACTTTTCGATTCGGATTCTTTTTGTTCGCCTTGCGGTGACGGTTTTGTTAACGAACTGCCATCTTCGCTACCTTCCATTTTTTCGCCTCCTTTTTTTAATCTTATGTCTGGCTGTAACGTCAATGTGCAATACTACCGTAAATTATAGAAAATTTCAATCGAATAACAAAAAACAGAGGGCTTGCCTCTGTGGTTCATAATTAAAATTAATTGATCAAGCGAAAACTATCAGGATGTCGCCTTCTTTTACTTTTTGGTTGGGCTTTACCTTAACCTCCTTGATGCGGCCTTCGGCGGGAGCCACGATCTCGTTTTCCATTTTCATGGCCGACAGTGTCAGCAACTTGTCCCCAACATTGACAACATCGCCGTCTTTTACAAAAACTTCCGAGATCACGCCGGCAATGGCCGCCGAAATTTCTTTTTGTCCAAAATCCCGGCGCGGCAATTGCGCCTGGGGCGCCTCGCTGATCTGGCCGGCGACAGGCATATCCTGGCCCTTGGCAAAAGGAAAATCCTTGCCGTTGACGTTAATGTTTATCTGGCCGGCGTCATCGCGCAGGTCAACAGAATACTCCCGGCCGTCAATTGTTATTTGCAATTTCATATTATTCTTCCTCCCGCATCAGACGGCCGGCCATCACCCATTTGGAAATCGCCTGGTCGGCCTGACCCGTCGGCTCTCTTTTTAATTGATCATATATCTGCTTGACCAGGTTGGCCACAATCTCCTCATCGACCAGGTGCGCGCCATTACAAACGATTTTCTTGGCCAGGTAGGGCCGCAACATCAATTCTTTTACAATGCCGCTTTTTTCGATGAAATTGGTATAAATTTTGCCGTTGACAAAATCCTCGTTTTCCAGGAGCATGTTAAAAAACGGGATAGTAGTGGCCACGCCCTCGATCACCGTCTCGCCTAAAGCACGCTTTAATTTTCCTATCGTTTCCTTGCGCGTCTTGCCGGTGGCGATTATCTTGGCCAGCAACGAATCGAAATAAGGATAGATCTCCTGGCCATCCTGCAGGAAACTGTGCACAAACACCCCCTGTCCTCCGGGCGCGATATACTTGGTCACGGTACCCGGCGAAGGCATGAAATTCCTCTGCGGATCCTCGGCGTTGATGCGCGCCTCCATCGCCCAACCGTTTAGCAAAATGCTGTCCTGGGTAAACGGCAGGTATTCCCCCCTCGCCACCCGGATCTGCTGCTCAACGATATCGATGCCAGTAATCGCTTCGGTGACCGGGTGCTCCACCTGGATGCGCGGATTGACTTCCATGAAGTAAAAATTCTTGTCGTCGTCCACCAAAAACTCGACTGTGGCCGCTCCCTGGTAATGGGTTTCGCGCAATATCTTGCAGGCCCAAGCGCCCATTTTCTCCCTCAGCGTTGCGTCCAGAAATGACGAGGGCGCTTCCTCAAAAAGTTTTTGGAACCGCCGCTGGACCGAACACTCGCGCTCGCCTAAGTGCACAAAATTCCGGCCGTCGCCCAAAACCTGGAACTCGATGTGCTTGACCTTGGGCAGGTATTTTTCCAGGAAAAAATCCATGTCGGAAAACGCGCTGGCCATCTGTTTTTGCACGCCCAAAGACAGCGCCATCATTTCTTCGAAATTGATCTGGCCGTTGACCACGCGGATGCCGATCCCGCCGCCGCCGCGCTGCGCCTTCAAAATGAACGGCGGTTTTATCCGGCCGGCCCATTTTATCAGGTCTTTCTTGTTTTTTATCGGGTCATCGGACGCCGGAACCGTCGGGATGCCGGCTTTGCGCGCGATCTTTTTGGCCTCGATCTTGTCTTCGAATTTCCTTAAAGTTTTGTAATGGGGCCCGATGAATTTTACGTGATGGCGGTCGCACAGCAAGGCGAATTGCCAATTTTCGGCCAAAAAACCGTAGCCCGGATGGATGGCATCGACACGCGCCTGGCGCGCGATCTCAAGAATGCGCGATTTATCCAAATAACCGCTGGAACCTTCACGCTCCAGATAATAGAATTCGTCGGCCAGGGAAGTTTCCAAAAAGTTGCGCTCCTGTCCCTTTTGCGGGCAAAGCGCCACGGTCTTGATCCCCATCTCCTTGCAGGTGCGGATTATCCGCAGGGCGATCTCTCCCCGGTTGGCAATAAGTATTTTTTTTATTTCCATTTTATTTGATTTCAGCCAGCAGGCGCCTGACTTCTTCTTCGATCCTTTTAGTTATCTTGTCGCAAAGATCATAATATTCTCTGGAGTTTTTGTCCAGAAGTGCTGACGCTTCTCTTTCTTTTGGAAAATCCATGGACTTGCCAATCGATATCCGAATAGCTTTCTTAAATTTCAATTTGCCGTGCGGCGGCAAAACCTCATTGGAACCTTTAAACGCCACCGGCAGGACCGGTACTGCGCTTTCCAGATACAATATCGCCACCCCTGGCTTGAATTCTTTCATTTTTCCGTCGTAAGCGCGGCCGCCTTCAGGATAAATAACCACGCAGTAGCCTTTTTTTAACATTTCCACCGCCTTGGCAAGCGCCTGTTTTTTTGATTCGTCGCTTTTCCGGTTGATTGGAATTATGCCTCCATAGAGATAAAACACGTTACGCCAAAAGCCATTCCATCCGGTGTACTGATCAACCTGGCCGATAAACGTGAACTTGCGCGGCGTGATGATATAGCCCGACATCCACCAGTCGGCGTGGCTTAAGTGATTCGATGACAAAATGAAATTCCCGGCCTTGGGAATATTTTCCCATCCGTCGATTCGCTTTATCAATTTTGAGCGCACAATCCCCCCCATTAGCGCCCGCGAAATTGTCGAAACGAAAGTATTCATACTACATAAATCATAAATCCAAATTTCAAATGCCAAACAAATGTTTTAATTTCAAATGAATAAATCGAATTATTTTTGAACTTTGGATTTTCCCGCCATAGGCGGGTGCGCCTCTGGCACAAGGCTTAATTTGTCATTTGACATTAGGATTTTGAACTTTGCAACAGGCGGACTTCATCTTCTATCTTTTTAGCCACGCTGCTGCATAGTGAGTAGTATTCCTGCGAGTTTTTATCCAAGTTTTTTGCCTCCTCTCTTTCTTTTAAAAAATCAAGCGGTTTGCCGATCGAAACGGTAACGATCTTTTTTATCTTTAATTTTTGTCCGGGCGGCATCAGCTCATACGTTCCCTCGATCGCCACCGGCAAGACCGGCACTGCGCTTTCCAGGTGTAGTTTGGCCACGCCCGGTTTGAACTCGTGGAGTTGGCCATCCTTGGAACGGGTCCCTTCGGGATAAATTATCAGGCAATAGCCCTGTTTTAACATTTCGATCGCTTTGCCGATCGCCCGCTTCTTTGATTCCTTGTCCTTACGGTTGACCGGGATAACTTCGGCGTAACCGTACAGCATGTCGCGCAAAAAACCCATCACCCCTGTCATTTTATCCACCTGGCCGATAAATGTAAACCGCCGGGGCGCGCAAAGATAACCGTCGATCAGCCAATCAAGGTGGCTCAAATGGTTTTGCGCCAGGATGCAATTGCCCATACGTGGAAAGTTCTCCCCGCCCCTTATCTCTTTAATAAACGCCCCCCTGACATACCATCCCAGCAACGCCCGCGACAGGACTGAAACAATCTTTTTCATGTTCGTTTAAAAACCTGGTTGCGACGACGATTATTCCAGCAGGTCGCCGCAAGAATTCAACAATTTGGCCGCATCACCTATGATCTCATCGATTATCTGCTGGCAAGTCAACGTGTCGTCCTTGATGCCGCCGGCGCAAATACCGCACAGCAGAGGCGCCGCGTCAACCGCGCCGGCGCCGACTTTGGAGCCGGCGAAACGTTCGGCCTTCACCTCTTCGGGAAATGGATTTTTTTCCTCAAGCTTGCGGACGGTTTCGACGAATTTATTGTTGATCACGCGCACCGGATGGCCCGTGAAACGCGCGATGACGGTTATGTCTTCGTCTTTGCAATTTAAAATCGCTTTTTTATAATTTTCGTGCACCTGGCATTCTGCGGCCACCATGAAACGGGTACCGATTTGCACGCCCGAAGCTCCCAAGAGCAACGCGGCCGCAAAAGTTCTCCCGTCATAAATGCCGCCCGCCCCGATCAGCGGGATCTTTTTTATCTGGTCGGCAGCCTGTGGGATCAAACACATTGTCGTGTTCTCGCCGATATGGCCGCCCGATTCCAAACCCTCGGCCACCACCGCGTCGGCGCCCATCTGTTCCATCTTGGCCGCCAGCCGCACGAACGGCACTACCGGAATCACTTTAATACCGGCGCCTTTCAAATACGGCATTACTGGCATCGGGTTGCCCCCGCCGGTAAAAATGACCGGGACCTTCCGGGCGATGACCACCTTGACCAATTCCGCGACATTGGGATTTTGCATCAGGAGGTTGACGCCAAAAGGCTTGTCGGTCAGCGTCTTGGTCTTTTTTATCTCCTCGTCTAACCATCCGGGCAAAGAAAATCCCGAACCGATCACGCCCAACCCGCCGGCGTTGGAAACCGCCGACGCCAGGCTGGATTCCGACACTCCGGCCATGCCGCCCTGAATGATCGGATATTTGATACCAAGAAGTTTTGTCAGTTTATTATTTTCGAACATATTTCTTGAAGAAATTTTCAATTTCCAATTTTCAATGAATGTTTAAAATTCCAATGTTCCAAAATGAATCTCCCCGGGCTTACGCCGCGGGGTATCTTCTTAAACCGCCTTCCGCTTCGCTTCAGGCGTCCCCCCGCAGGATGCGGGGGGAAAATCTTCATCCCTC